>Ga0194132_10010140_pt1 | contig 12638 bp, 14 predicted proteins | sample TA2KigOf80mmetaG_FD_148612 | JGI IMG/M metagenome (GOLD analysis project Ga0194132, IMG submission 148612) | Freshwater microbial communities from Lake Tanganyika, Tanzania - TA2015054 Kigoma Offshore 80m | ecosystem: Environmental > Aquatic > Freshwater > Lake | place: Tanzania: Lake... | reverse complement strand
GACCGGCACCGACCCGAAAGCCGCTGCCAGCCCGGCGTCGGAATGAGTTTCCGGTTGGCTATTCCTTGGCCGGTTGCTCTCCAGCAGAGCCGGCCTCCGCTTCGCCAACTGCGTGCCAGTATCAATCAGAGGCTTTTGGGAGTCGAGAAGTTTTCAGTTAACGGTACACTGTCTCTTAACTGTTTGTCTCACCTCAGGGGGCAAGCCCAATGGAGAAAACTATTTCTCACCTTTGCCTCCGGTCGACGCGTGGGCCAGAAAACATAATCACACGAGCACGGGCATCCTGGTTGCTCCAAGCGATGCATGTCCCCACGGGACAGGCACTTGCCACTGATGCCGGACAGCCCCTGATCTGGCACCGCCATGTGGTATCCGACTCCAGATTTCTGGCACAGAGGTTGCAAAAAGTAGGTTGCTGATTTCGGGAGAACATTCGATGGCGACTCGCAGGATCTTGGGTAACATTGCAGTCACCTGCTTTATCATCGTCCAACTGGCCGACTGGTTGGCAACCTACCAAGGCGTCATTCTCTTTGGGACCGAAATCGAAGGGAATCCTCTCCTGCGTTTCCTCATGGAACGTTACGACATCGTCTTTGCTCTCACTTCCGCCAAGGTCGCCGCCACTATCGCCGGATCCTTCCTCCATCTCTTCAACCGGCATTTGGAGGTGGCCAGCTTGACCTTCATCTATACCGGGTTTGTGCTTGTACCCTGGTCGCAAGCCCTCAATCTGGCTGGTCCCTTCTGAGTAGTCCTTGCGCGGCCGCTTGTCCACTCCTGGGTAGGCAAGGGATCGTGCTTTGCCAACAAGCTTTGGTTGTTCTCGCTGCCCAAGCGGTATAATCCAGCTAAACTTCTTGGAGTATCCTATGTGCGCTATGTTTCGTTGGACACGCCGCAACTTTCTTTGGCAGGCCGGACTGGCTCCTATCGCCGGAGGTTTTGGATCGCGCGCTCTGGCGGCGGCTGCGAACGACCGCTCCACGGCCAAGATCACCCGCAGGACGCGGGGCAGGATCTATGAGGATCTTGGCCTCCGCCCTTTCATTAACGCAGCCGGAACGTACACCACCTTGAGCGCGTGCATCATGCCCAGCGAGGTCGTGGCGGCAATGGAAGAGGCCGCGCGACGGCATGTTTCGATACCAGAACTTCAGGAAGCCGCGGGAAAACGCATCGCTTCCCTCGTCGCTTCCGAAGCGGCTCTGGTCACTTCTGGCTGTGCCGAGGCGCTCACGCTCGCCACGGCAGCTTGCGTTTGCGGCTCGGATGCCGAGAAGATCCGTCGGGTTCCCGACACCACCGCGATGAAGAACGAAGTGATTTTCCAGAAGTCGCATCGCTTCGGCTACGACCACGCTATCCGCAATGTGGGTGTTCAGGTGGTGGAAATCGAGACGATGGAAGAGCTCGACCGGGCCATCACCAGTCGTACAGCGATGCTGTTCTTCCTCAATTCTGCCGACCATCTGGGACGAATCAAGCGGCAGGAGTTCGCAGAGATCGCACGAAAGAAAGGCATCCCGAGCCTGATTGATGCTGCCGCTGATGTGCCGCCCGCCGAGAATCTCACTGCCTTCCTCAAGATGGGTTACGACATGGCGGCCTTTAGTGGCGGCAAAGGCATTCGAGGCCCACAGTGTTCAGGCCTCTTGCTCGGGCGCAAGGATCTGATTGAAGCCGCCTTCCTGAATGGCTCACCCCATGCCGATACGGTTGGCCGCGGCGGCAAGGTGGGCAAGGAGGAAATCGTCGGACTGATGACTGCGGTTGAGCTATTCCTCAAGCAGGATCATCAAAGGGTTTGGAAGGAGTGGGAAAATCAGGTCCGCTCGATCGGCAAGGCGGTCGCTGGCATCCAGGGAGTCGAATCGGAACAGTTCGTGCCGGCCATCGCGAATGCAGTGCCCCATTTGGCCATCAAATGGGACCCTGCGATTGTCGGGTTGACCCGAGATGAGGTCGCGAGGGCTTTACGGGAAGGAGAGCCTCGAATCGAAGTGCGCCCGAGCGCCGGAAACGAGCCACGTTTGGAGATCGCTGTCTGGATGTTGCAGCCAGGTGAGTACCTGACGGTTGGAAGACGATGCGCCCAGGTGCTGAGGGCTGCGGTGCGAAAAGCCTGACGTATCTGCGCGATCAGCGGGTTGGCCGGCGACGCCCGTGCCTGCCGGCTGTGGGGTGCCAGCGCAATTTGCCGTCCGTGTGGACAGGCCCGCAACCTCCGGAAGAATCCCAAGTGAAGGCGGATTCCCGAAGTGCCTTCGGCGTTCTGGAACTCGTTAAAGGGCAGAGGTTCATGGTGGTTCGCGCCGGTGGCGCCGTTGTGCTTGGGAACTCCACCTGGGGCTGGCCCGGCGGGACACCCGCTCTTCGAAAGCGCTGGCGCGTGCTTCACGACAAACAGGAAGCGCATCGTTCGTTCCAATGCCTGCGGCTGACGACGACCATGCCTCCTCGCTTTTCGGCAGTACCGTACCTTACCTTGCGTTTTCGCCATGGATTCGCTAGATTCACTGTCGATTCTGAGTTCAGCTGAAATTGGGAGGACCTGACCAGGAATGCCGATTTACGAGTACCGCTGCGAAAAGTGTGACAGTCATTTTGAAGTGATTCAGAAGTTTTCCGACAAACCCCTGAAGTTTTGCTCGAACTGCAAAGGACGGCTAATCAAACTGATTTCTCAGACATCCTTTCAGTTGAAGGGTTCTGGCTGGTACGTGACCGATTACGCCAAGTCAGGCAAGAGCGCCAGCAAGTCCGACGAGACCTCGAAACCCGCCGAAGAGTCTGCCTCGAAGGAAACCTCCACCAAAGCCGAGACCCCAGCCAAGAAGGAATCGACGAAAAAGGCGAAGTAGCGCGACAGGGAAGGCGCAAATCTACAACCTACGGCGACCGCGAACACTCGTCCCAAACGCCAAGTTCTACGCCAATTCGGGCTGCTCTTTTCGACAAGGAAGATCCGGATGCAGCCGCTCTGCAGGCATTCACCAACCGCGCTGGGTACGGTACCAGTCGATGGTCTTCCGCAGCCCCTCTTCCAAGCTCGTCTTTGCAGAAAAACCAAACGCTCTCTGGGCGCGGCTCGAGTCCAGGCAACGGCGCGGCTGCCCATCGGGCTTGCTGGGATCGAAGCGAATTCGGCCTCGAAACCCAGTCATTTCCGCTATCAGCAGAACCAAATCCTGGATTGAGATTTCTCTCCCAACACCCAGGTTGACCGGCTCGCTGCCTTCGTAGTGCTCGGCGGCTAGCAGAATGCCTTCAGCCGCATCGGCAACGTAGAGGAATTCGCGAGTCACTCTTCCCGTTCCCCAAACCTCAATCTCCGAATCGCCGCGCTGTTTCGCTTCCAAGCACTTGCGAATCAACGCGGGAATAACGTGTGAACTCTCCAAATCGAAATTGTCTCCCGGCCCATACAGATTGACTGGAAGCAGGAAAATCGAATTGAAGCCATACTCTTGACGATAGGCCTGAGACTGCACCAGCATCATTTTCTTGGCTAATCCGTAAGGGGCGTTGGTCTCTTCCGGATAACCGTTCCAGAGGTCGTCTTCTTTGAATGGGACAGGCGTGAATTTAGGGTAGGAACAGATGGTGCCGAGCGCCACGAACTTCGAGACCTGGTACTGTCGCGACCACTCGATCAGCTGAACTCCCATGATGAGATTCTTGTAAAAGAACTCGCCGGGATGCAGGCGGTTCGCCCCAATGCCTCCCACGACCGCCGCAAGGTGCAGAACAAGATCTGGCTTGGCCTGTGCCAGCAGGGTCTGGATCGCCTCTTCGCGAGTCAGGTCAAATTCTCGGCTTCGGGGAACCACAATCTTGCGACAGCCCGCAGTCTCGAGCCTGCGAACCACTTCGGTGCCAAGAAACCCTGCTCCGCCAGTGACAACGACTGTTTTATCTTCGAAGAAGCGCGTCATGGCAGCGGAGTGTAACACGTCGGGCACGTCTCTTAAAGGCAGGACAGAGGCTCGTTGTGCGCAACGCCTCTAACGCCTTTGCGCTTCGGAGCACCGCGTGGGACTGGCTGGACCGCGACGCTTGAAGCGAGGCGCCAGTGTTCTCGGGAAGCACTGGCAGGGTCAGAAGCCCGATCTCTCCAGCCGCTTTGCCTGGCTCAAGCGATTGGGTCATTCAGTCCTGGTATCGTTGCAGGACGAGTGAGGCGTTGGTACCGCCAAACCCAAACGAGTTCGAGAGAACGTAGTTCAGTTTTGCCTGGCGGGCGGTGTTGGGAGTGTAATCGAGGTCGCAGTCAGGATCGGGAGTTTCGTAATTGATCGTGGGTGGAATGATCTGGTGATGCAGCGCGAGGGCAGAAATCCCAGCTTCCAGGCCACCCGCTGCGCCCAGCAGATGTCCGGTCATCGACTTGGTGGAACTCACCGCCAGCCGATAGGCATGGTCGCCAAAAGCCCTTTTGATAGCCAGGGTTTCGAGCTTGTCGTTGAACGGCGTCGACGTTCCATGCGCGTTGATGTACTCGATCGCCTCCGGCTGTATCCCCGCATCCGTGATGGCGTTGGTCATCACCCGAAAAGCGCCATCGCCGTCTTCCGAAGGCTGCGTAATATGGAAAGCGTCGCCAGACATGCCGTAGCCCGCCATTTCGGCGTAAATGGTGGCGCCGCGCCAGCGAGCCATCTCCAGTTCCTCTAGGATCAGAATACCGGCGCCTTCTCCGATCACGAATCCATTACGGTCTTTGTCGAAGGGGCGCGAAGCGCGTTCTGGTTCATCATTTCTTGCCGAGAGCGCAAGCATCCTTGCGAAGCCCCCAACGCTCATGGGGGTAATCGCAGCCTCGGAGCCGCCGCAGATCATGGCATCGGCTTCTCCTCTCGCGATGATTCTGAAGGCATCTCCGATGGCATGCGATCCGGAGGAGCACGCCGTGCAGATGGACGAGTTCGGCCCTTTGGCGCCGAATCGAATCGAGACATGGCCCGCCGCAAGATTGACGATGGACGAGGGAATGAAGAAAGGAGAAATGCGGCGCGGGCCACCGCGCATGAGCTCGGTGTGTTCACGCTCGATGGTCGAAAACCCTCCAATGCCCGAGCCGATGTGAACGCCCACCCGGGCAGCGATCGCCGGAGTAACCTTAAGTCCCGAGGAGTCCATTGCAAACTGGGAGGCGGCGACGGCAAACTGGATGAAAGGATCCATTTTCTTGATCTCTTTTCTGTCGATCCAGTTCTGCGGGTCGAAGTCCTTGACTTCTCCCGCAATCTTGACGGTGAAGTCGGACGTGTCAAAACGGGTGATGGTGCCAATGCCGCTCTTGCCTGCGAGCAAGCCATTCCACGTATCGTCTGTCCCAATGCCTAGAGCCGAGACCAAGCCGACACCCGTAACTGCGACTCTTCTCTTCAAACAAACCTCCCGGCAACTCCGGTTCGAACTGCCAAACCTCGTCACACGGCGACATCAGGAAGGCTCATCCAACCGGCACGTCAACAGTGGTGAATCTGGGCGAATCCCAGGAGTCACGGTGCTAGACTGGGGCCGCACCCGAGTTTAGGATCGCTTCATTTCTCAGCCTTGGCGTGGCTCTGGATGTAGGCAATCGCATCCTTCACCGTCTGAATTTTCTCTGCGTCCTCATCGGGAATCTCGATGTTGAACCCCTCCTCAAACGCCATGACGAGCTCGACCGTGTCCAGCGAATCGGCCCCCAGATCGTCTACGAACGACGCGGTCGGCGTCACCTCTGCTTCGTCGACGCCCAACTGCTCCACGATGATCTGCTTTACCTTCTCTTCTACTGAAGCCATCCTGATAACCCTCCTGTTAGAGTCAGACGGCGCAATTAGGCGCCATGAGTCAAGATAGGACAACCAATCTAAGGCAAGAACAGGCTGACGGACTCCTCGCCTACATGTACATGCCCCCGTTGATGTGCAAGACTTGCCCGGTGATATAGCTGGCTTCATCGGAGGCCAAAAACTTCACGCCGCAAGCGATCTCTCGGTCCGTCCCCATCCGGCCCATGGGGATTCTCTCAAGCAGCTTGGACTTGACGTCCGGTCCGAGCACCTCAGTCATCGCGGTCGCTACAAAGCCGGGAGCAATTGCGTTCACCGTGATGTTTCTGGAGGCCACCTCCTGAGCCACTGACCGCGTGAAGCCTTCGATTCCCGCCTTCGAAGCTACGTAGTTCGCCTGCCCAGGATTGCCGGTCTGTCCCACGACCGAAGAGATATTCACGATTCGGCCGTACCGCTGCCGTAACATGATCCTGATGCCTTCCTGGGTACAGAGAAAGACGCCTTTCAAGTTGGTGTCGACGACCGCGTCCCACTCTTCGGGCTTCATCCGCAGCAACAGAGTATCCTTCGTGACGCCGGCATTGTTCACCAAAATGTCGAGCTTCCCAAATGTCTTGACGCACTCCGCGAAGGCCGCCTTGACCTGAACCGGTTCGGTGACGTCGAGCGCGAGTGCCAGAGCGCGCCGGCCCGTGGACTGAAGCTCCTGCACCACCGCATTGAGCTTCTCTACGTTCCGCGCTGCGACCGCCACATCGGCACCGGCTTCAGCCAGCACCAACGCACAAGCCCTTCCGATACCCTGAGAACCTCCCGTCACCAGCGCTACCCGGTCTTTGAGCAGCATGATCAGCAACTCCCTATCCCAACGACTTCGCGATCTCCACGGTCTGCGCCAGGCTCGCAGGATCTTCAACACTCGCCGTCTTCACGGTCCGGTCGATCTGCCGTATGAGGCCACACAGGACTTTGCCGGGACCGACTTCAACGAAGAGCTGCACGCCGTTGCGGATCAATTTCTGAATCGATTCCGTCCAACGCACGGGAGAACAGACCTGCCGGTACAAGGAATCCGCCACAGCGCCTCCGGAAACCACTTCGGTGGCGTCGGCGTTGTTGATGAGCGGAGGTTGGACGTCCCGAAACGAAATCTGCTCCAAATCTTTCGCCAGCCGTTCCTGCGCGGGCCGCATCAGCTCGCAATGAAACGGAGCGCTGACCGGAAGCGCCACTGCCCGCTTCGCGCCGTAGGACTTCGCCAGCTGCAAGGCACGGTCGACCGCAGCCGCGGCTCCCGCGATCACCACCTGTGCAGGAGAGTTCAGATTAGCGGGCGATAGGATCTCGCCTTGGGCTGCCTCGCGACAGAGGGCCTCCACCTGTTCCACCGCTAGCCCAAGAACCGCCGCCATCGCACCCTGCCCTACCGGCACCGCTTCTTGCATATAGGTTCCACGCTTGCGGACCAGTTGCAAGGCGTCGGCCAAGGTCAAAGAATTCGCCGCAACCAGAGCAGAGTACTCGCCAAGGCTATGGCCGGCGACGTAGCTCGGGCTGACACCGGCTTCAAACAGCAGACGGCATGCGGCGGCAGACACGGCCAGGATTGCTGGCTGTGTGTTTTCGGTGAGCCGCAGCTGATCGTCAGGGCCCTGAAAACAAAGATCGCTCAGCGCAAAACCCAAAACCCGGTCGGCCTCTGCGAACACAGCGCGTGCGGCTTCTGAGGAATCGCTCAGCGCCTTGCCCATTCCCGCAGCTTGGGAACCCTGTCCGGGGAAAACAAAAGCTATCTGCGCCATCTAATTGATCATGACGTTCGCCGAGGCGTTGCGCTGCATGAAACTGAGCGCTTTGATCTCGTCTTCGATTCGTTGGTTGACGCGGCTGGCACAACACTCGCGAGCCACGCGGATTGCGTTCTTGATCGCTTTGGCCGGCGATCGCCCATGGCAGATAATCACGATGCCGCGGACGCCCAGCAGTGGCGCTCCCCCATACTCCGAATAGTCCACTCGAGTTTTGAAGTTCTTGAAGGCCTTTCGGGACAGCAACGCTCCGATTTGCGAACTGAGGTGCGTCGAGAGGTCTTTCTTAAGCAGTGTGCTAAACATCTCGGTCAAGCCTTCGCTCAATTTCAACGCCACGTTGCCGATGAATCCGTCGCAAACCACGACATCCACGTCCCCGCGAAACACATCCCGGCCTTCCACGTTGCCGACGAAGTTCAGAGGCGCCGCCTTCAAGATCTGAAACACTTCCTTGGTCAGCTCGTTTCCCTTGCTTTCTTCTTCGCCAATGGAAAGCAGACCCACCCTGGGGCGGGAGTTGCCAAGCGCCGAACGGGAAAAGATCTCTCCCATGATGGCAAACTGCGCCAGATGATTCGGCTTGCAATCGACGTTGGCGCCCACATCGACGAGCACGACCGGGCGGTTCCTGGCCGTGGGCATAACGGCGGCCAGGGCAGGCCGGTCGACGGTGGACAAAGCCCCAATTACCAGCTTCGTCACTGCCATGCATGCGCCGGTGTTTCCGGCGCTCACCACGCCGTCTGCCCTCCCATCGCGCACGAGATTGGCAGCGACTCGAATCGACGAGTCTTTCTTCTTGCGCACGGCCGTCGAGACCGCCTCGTCCATGGAAATGACCTCACTCGCATGAACGATTTCGATAGCAAGATTAGACGCCTTCTGCCTTCTGAGTTCCTCCTTGAGCCGGCCCTCGTCGCCGACCAGGATCACCCCAACAGGGTATTCCTGAACGGCCTGGATCACGCCCAGGACCTCGGAATGCGGAGCTGCGTCTCCCCCCATGGCATCGACGGCGATCTTGATCATGATGAGGCACTGAAACCAGGACGGCTGCTAGGCTTCTTCGGGAACTTCCATCACTGCACGCCCTGCGTAGAAACCGCAGTGCGGACAGGCACGGTGAGGCAGCTTCGCTTCGTGACAATTAGGACACTCCGAGGCGGAGCGCACATGAAGAAAGTCGTGAGCCCGGCGCTTGTTCCGGCGGGATTTGGAGTGGCGTCGTTTGGGGTTCGGCATCTGGATTCCTTATCGCTACAGAAGTTTCAATCTCTTCAACTTACGAACCTCTAGAAGGTCATCCGGTTCTTGATCTTCATCAGCTGAATCAATCTCGGATCGACCAGAACCGCCTCGCAGTTGCAATCCTGCAGATTCCGGTTCTTTCCGCAGTGCGGGCAAAGTCCCTTGCAGTCTTCGCGACAAATCGGTTTCATGGGCAAGTTCAGCAGAATCTGTTCGCGCACGATATCGCTGGCGTCGATGAAGTCACCCAAAAAAAAACCAACCTCGGTATCCTTTTGCTGCAGTGCGATCTCTCCCTGCAGGGGGTGCTCTGCGTTCGAGGCATAGAACTGGTCGAACTCGGTTGCCACGGAAAAGCGAACTGGCTCCAGGCAACGCGAACATGGCAGACCCACATTGGCGGTCAAACGTCCTCGAATCCGAATCTCGGAGGCCTGCCTCTCTGCGGTCAGTTCGATCCGAACTTGTTCGAGAACCTGGATCTCCGAGGAGTCGAAGCCCAGCTCCGACGGCAGGACTTCGCCCTGCAGAGCCAGTGGCCCAAGCTCCAACTCCCGGACATCGATGCGCATAAAGACACCTAAGTGCCTCAAACACAAAAGGCTTCATTATAGCGGCGGCCCTTTCCTTGTCAATCTCAAAACAGGCGCGGAGTCGCCATCTCCAAGCATCTGGCCGAGGCGCGTCATGCCAGATGCCACCCTTGCGGAAGGAACAACTTGCCATAGAGATTCACGGCAAAACGGTCGGTCATACCTGCTACGAAATCAGCCGCGGCTTGTTCGACCGGATCCCCAAGTTGCTGCGGCTTCGCAAGAAAAGACTCGGCATTCTCCACCAGGAAGTAGTAAAGGTCACTGAGAATCTTCTTTGCCTTGGACAACTCTTGCTTGGGAATGCTCAGTGAGTAAACCGACTCGTAGAGAAACTGCCGCAGATCGAGCATCCCTTTCAATGTGGGAGGACTCATCGTGATGGACTGCAGCCCTTCGCTCAAACTGGAGTGGATCACATCGCTGACCAAGGTGTTGATTCGTTTCGAGTGGGACTCGCCGAGAACTTCGGTGATTCCCTTGGGGACATCACCGGCGCGAATCAGCCGGGAGCGAATCGCATCGTCCACGTCGTGGTTCACATAGGCAATGATGTCGGAAACCCGCACCACCTGCCCCTCCAAGGTTGCAGGTCGTCCTGCGTCCTGTTTGGTGAAAACAGCGCCAGCCCCTTTAGAATGTTTCAGAATTCCGTCGCGTACTTCCCAGGTCAAGTTCAGGCCATTCCCATCGCCCTCCAGCTTCTCGACCACCCGGAGGCTCTGCTCGTAATGTCGAAATCCACCCGGTACGATCTCGTTCAAGACAGCTTCTCCAGCGTGGCCAAACGGCGTGTGGCCCAGATCGTGTCCCAGACCGATGGCTTCCGCCAGATCCTCGTTCAACCGCAGCGCACGGCTGATTGTCCGAGCAATCTGAGTCACCTCCAGCGTATGCGTGAGGCGGGTTCGGTAATGGTCGCCTTCCGGCGACAAGAACACCTGGGTCTTGTGCTTGAGACGCCGGAAGGATTTCGAATGCAGTATTCGGTCGCGGTCGCGCTGGAACGCCGTTCGAATGGGGCACTCCGGCTCGACTCTCGCCCGTCCCTCCGTCCGAGAGCTCAGTACCGCTTGTGGCGCAAGCTCACGCACCTCTTGATCTTCTCTCAGCTTTCGAATGGATTCGGACATCGGATGCAGACCTGCGGGCCGCCCGGCGCGAAGACCGGGACGGAATGGGCGGGAACGGCGCAGCCAGCTACTGCGAAAGTTGCTTCAACTTCTGCTCGGCTTCCGTCATCGTCGGCGTTCCTGGGAACTCCTTCACGAGCTGCTGGTAGACCTTGATGGCTTCGGACTTCTTGTTTTGCTGCTCGTGGAGCCGCGCCAGATGCATCAGCGTCTCACTTTTCGGAACGACCGCTGATTTGCTCTGAGTCAACTGCTGGCAGATCTCGGCGGCTTTGGACAAATTCCCAGCACTTTCGTAGATCGACACGAGCGCCTGTTGAGCCAGCACTCCGTAATCCGAAGAGTCTTTGGCGAGGGCTTCCAGCGCCGCGATTGCTTCAGCCGTCTTGTTGAGTCCTTGCAAGCTCAAACCTGCATAATACTTTGCGATCTTGCCCGCAGAGCGCGATGGATGCTGCGCCGCGACTTTCTGGAACTCGCCCAGTGCCTTTTCGAACTTCTCAGTTGCTGTCGCAAACACGGGCTCAGAGGACCCGGCGGCTCCTGCGGGCGTCGATCCAAGCACAGTGCCATGGAAGGTGCGCAGCGCGGCATTCAGCTGGTCTTTCGCGCTCTCGTCCTGTTGTGCCAGGTAGTAGCGAGTCCCGAGTACCAGCACGACCACGAGTCCAGCCGCAGCGAGAGCCATCGCGATCTGTCGGCGTCTGGCAAGCCAGAAGTCTCGTGCGGCGTCCACCGTCAGAAGAAACTTATCTTCCTTCAGAATGTCGTGTCGGGTCAGGCGAGACAATGATTACCTCCGGCAGGTCCGGCTGAGAGTTGTCCTGTATGGCGCCGACACCCGGTTCCGTCCGGGCATGGCGCCGAATGAGTTCATCGGCGCCAGATCCTAACAGCACGCCTCAGGGACTGTCAAACCACACGCGACTGCACGGCGGCAACGACCGCGTTCCGCCAGGTACAGGGCCCGCGTAGAGCGGCCGAGTCGGTCCAGCTCGATGAGGGGTGAATCGAAAGCCTCACGCGGCAGCTGAGAAACAAGCCCTGCTCGGCGGATGGCTGGCTCGCTGCTGTTCGATGCGGCTGCGCGGAGCTGCCAAGACAACCGGGCGGTGAGACGATTGCCGAGCGCTCGCTCCAAAAGTGCTCACTCCGAGTGGCTCGGCAAAAGCCTCGCCCTCCTGATCTCGGCCGGCCCTCAGTTCCCTCACAATGTCGACGCGAGGTGGGGGTTCTGAGCCGCCCGAGGTTGGCAGAGCCCGAAGGAGAAAAGCCTACTCGAACTGTTTGCGAAATTCCGCAAGCTGGCCGCGCAATTCCGCAACCTCCTGACGCAACCCTGCGACCTCAGCCTCCAAAGCACTGAGCCGCTCGAATTGAAAAGCTCGATCTATGCGACTGGCCTCGCTGTGCGACGTTTCGGCCTGAAGATCTTCTGGGAGGCCCGACAGCAGATGGGCGTAGCGGGGTTCCTTGTTTCCAGCGGCCCGAGGGAGCTTCGTTGCTAACGGCGCCGGGCTGCGTTCCATCATGCGATTCAGACAGGATTCCACCGCCGCCAGGTCATCGAAAGGGTAGAGCCGGTGGGTGCGGTCGCGCAGCTCTCCTACCGTCTGTGGTCCCCGCAGCATCAGCACACACAGAACTGCGAGCTCGCGGCGGTCGAGGTTCAATACCTCGGTGAGGCGTTGCCGGTACTTCTCCACGCGAGAGCCTGTTTCACGCACGAAATACACCAGCCCCCGGCCTCGCAGGCGTTCCAGCTCGTCGATGACTCTATCCTCGGAAAGCGATAGAACCGGCTCGCGGTTGGTCTTCTGGTTGCATGCCAGGATCAGCGCATTCAGCGAGAGAGGGTAGTACTCCGGTGTCGTTACTTCCTTTTCTAACAACGAGCCGACAATCCGGACTTCCTCGAAAGCGAGATCGAAATCGAGTGTGGCTCTCATCCTGGACAAATCCGGTGAAATCTGGTACAACAAGCTGCGGAAGTGTTGTGTAGATAGATAAGGGAGGGTGAGGCATGGGCAAGATGGTGATTGAGGTTCCGGAGCAGCTGGA
>Ga0194132_10010137_pt1 | contig 12647 bp, 12 predicted proteins | sample TA2KigOf80mmetaG_FD_148612 | JGI IMG/M metagenome (GOLD analysis project Ga0194132, IMG submission 148612) | Freshwater microbial communities from Lake Tanganyika, Tanzania - TA2015054 Kigoma Offshore 80m | ecosystem: Environmental > Aquatic > Freshwater > Lake | place: Tanzania: Lake... | reverse complement strand
CGCGGCGGCACCGGCACGCCGTTGGGCGCCTGCGCGAGCGGCGCGGCCGCCTGCGGCACCGCATCGGGCACCGGCGTCATGGCGTGCGTCGCGCCGGCTGCGACCGGCGCCCGCTCAGCGACGACGATCGGCGGCGTGACGATGGCCGGAGCCGCGACATCAGTGGCGCGCGCCGGAGGCGCGACGTCAGTGGCGCGCGCCGGAGGCGCGACGCGCGGCTCGGCGAGCGGCGGCGCCATCGGAGTCTCCGGGGGCGGCAGGAGCTGCTCGACCCGCGGCGCCGGCGCCACCGCGGCGATGGCGTCGAAGACGCGCTTGTCCTGGTTGGCGACGACCATCCCGCCTGGCTCGACCGGCACGATGCGGGTGGGAGACGGATCGGCGCGCACCAGCGGCGGCGACAGCTCGAGGCCGCGGCGCACCCCCTCCTCGTACGCGAACCAGACGCCGCCGGCGAACGCCGACAAGGTCACCACCGCGATGCCTGCCGTGAGCGTGCGGCCGACGCCGCCGCGCCGCTCGGGCGGCTGCGGCGCAGGCTGCGGGCCCTGGCACAAATACTCGGGCGGCGGATCGTAGTCGGCGTTGGCCGGAACGGGAGCGAGCGGAGTCATTCAGCGAAGCTCCTCGACAGGGGTGACACCCATGATGCGTAAACCAACCGCAAGGCCGAGGGCGCAGCCCCGCACGAGCGCCATGCGGGCCAGGGTCAGGGACCGGTCGCCGTCGACAAGAAAGCGCAGCGCTTCCTCCTCCTTACCGCGGTTCCACAGGGCGTGGAAGGCGGCGGCAAGATCGCGCAGCCAAAAGGCGACACGATGCGGCTCGTGGGCCTCGGCGGCCGACTCAACAGAGCGCGGCCAGCTGGCGAGCACTTTGATTAACGCGAGTTCGTCGGGGTGGGTCAAGCGTTGAAGCTCGACCCTGGCCAAAGACGATGATGAAAGATCGACGCCCGGCATCACCTCAAGCGCCTTACGCAGCACCGAATGGCAGCGCGCGTGCGCGTACTGAACGTAGAAGACCGGGTTCTCCTTCGACTCCTCGGTGACGACCGCGTAGTCGAATTCGAGCTGCGCGTCGTTCCTTCGCGTCAGCATGATGAAGCGCACGACGTCCTTGCCGACCGCGTCGACCACGTCGCGCAGGGTGACGAAGGTTCCCGCCCGCTTGGACATCTTCACCGGCTGGCCGCGATCCATGAGCTTGACCAGTTGGCAGAGCTGCACGTCGAGGGCCACCTTGCCGTCGGAAAGCGCCTTCACCGCCGCTTCCATGCGCTTCACGTAGCCGCCATGGTCGGCACCCCAGACGTTGATCAGCGTCTCGAAGCCGCGATCGATCTTGTCCGCGTGGTAGGCGATGTCGGTGGCAAAATACGTCCATGAGCCGTCCGACTTCTGCACCGGGCGGTCGGTGTCGTCGCCGAACTGAGTGGCCTTGAACAGGGTCTGCTGGCGCGGCTCCCAGTCCTCCGGCTCCTTGCCCTTGGGCGGCTCCAGCACGCCCTCGTAGACAAGGCCCTTCCGGCGCAAGCCGCCGAGCGACTTGTCCACCTTGCCCTCCGCCACCAGGCCGCGCTCGGAGGTGAAGACGTCGTGGCGAACGCCGAGCAGCTCGAGGTCGTCACGGATCTCACCCATCATCTCGGCGACGGCGAACTCGCGGAATGGCTCCATCCACTCCGATTCGGGAGCGTTGTGGAAGCGCTGCTTGTAGAGTTCGACCAATCCCTCGCCGACGTCCTTGAGGTATTCGCCGGGGTAGAGGCCAGAGGGAATCTCGCCGATGCGGTCGCCGAGGGCCTCGCGATAGCGCAAGTAGGCGGATCGGGCGAGGACGTCTACCTGGGCGCCGTCGTCGTTGATGTAGTACTCGCGAGTGACATCGTGGCCGGTGAATTCCAGCAGCGCCGCCAGGGCGTCGCCGAAAACGGCGCCGCGGGCGTGACCGACGTGCATCGGGCCGGTCGGGTTGGCGGAGACGTACTCGACGTTGACCGCACCTTTGCCGCGGCCCAGCGTCGAGCGACCATACTCGTCGCCGGCGTTGAGCGCCTCGGACAGGCGCGCGTACCAAAACGACGGCTTGAGACGCAGGTTCAGGAAGCCGGGCCCCGCAACCTCGGCGCCATCGGTGTCGGAATAGCTCCTTAGCCGCGCCGCCAGCGCCGTGGCGATCTCGCGCGGCGGCTTGCCCGCCGCCTTGGCCAGCACCATCGCGGCGTTGGTCGAGACGTCGCCGTGCTTCGGATCCTTGGGAGGATCGAGCGCGACCGCGGCGAAATCGAGCCCGGCCGGCAGGATCCCGGCGGCCTGCAGACCTTCCAGATCCGCCTTAATGCGGTCGAGCAATAGATTGAAGTAGTTCATATTCTTGTTGCCTATCGCACCGCGAACTGCCGGCCGCGCGAGGGGAACAGCCGCTCGTGCTCGGCCACGGCAAAGCGATCGGTCATGCCGGCGATGAAGTCGGCAACGCTGCGCGCCCGCTCCGGCACTGGCTGGTTGGGGTCGGGCCGCCACTGCTCCGGCAGCGCCTTCGGCTCGGCGAGATAGCGCCGGAAAAGATCCGCGACAACCGTCGCGCCCTCGGCGGCGTCGCGACTGACGCGCGAGTGCCGGTACATGTTCTCGTAGAGGAAGCCGCGCAGCGTCTTGACCTCGGACGCCATGGCGGCGGAGAACGCCACCAGCGGGCGATCCATGGCGCGCACATCGGCGGCCGACTGAGGCCGTACGGCCGCGGCCCGGGCGCCCGTCTCGGCGATGATGTCGCCGATCATGCGGTCGATGAGGCGGCGCACCGCCTCATGCATGGTGCGAGCCGGATCGAGATCCGGATACAGCCGCCGCACCGCAGCGAGCATAGGGCCCACGAGCGGCACGTCGCGCAAGTCGTCGAGGCCGAACAGGCCGGCGCGCACGCCGTCGTCGAGGTCGTGGTTGATGTAGGCCGTGTCATCGGCCAGCGCGGCGATCTGTGCCTCGGGCCCGGCGAACGTGGCTAGCTCGAGATCGTGGGTTTGGGCATAGGTGGCGATCGCCGCCGGCAACGGCTTCTGCCGGCTGTTCGAACCCACCAGCGGCCCGTTGTGCTTCACCATGCCTTCGAGCGCCTCCCACGACAGGTTGAGGCCATCGAAGCGCGCGTACTTCTTCTCCAGGCGCGTGACAATACGCAGCGCCTGGGCGTTGTGATCGAAGCCGCCCCAGTCCTTCATCCCGGCGTTGAGGGCGTCCTCGCCCGCGTGACCGAACGGCGGATGGCCGAGGTCGTGGGCGAGCGCCACGGCCTCGGCGAGATCCTCATCGAGCCCCAGCGCGCGGGCCGCCGAGCGCGCGATCTGCGCCACCTCCAACGAGTGCGTCAGGCGCGTCCGGTAGTGGTCGCCGACGTTGTAGATGAATACCTGCGTCTTGTGCTGCAGGCGGCGGAAGGCCGCGGCGTGGATGATGCGGTCGCGGTCGCGCTGGAAGTCCGTGCGCGTCGACGAGGGCGGCTCCGCATAGAGGCGGCCGCGAGTCTGCTCGGGCCGGCTCGCATAAGGAGCGGTCGCGCTCGGCTGGGCGCTGGGCCTGGACATCGGCGCGGAAGCTAGTCCGCGCGCCCCCAGGGAGCAAGGAATTGGGCCGGTCCGGAGGCCACATTGACAGGGGGCGGGGGACTCTTACATTCAGGAAGCCTTAAGTCGCGGGGCGCCAGACTGGCGCCCCTGGCCGGGAGCCCCGATGCGTTCGACCCGAGAACCCGCTGTCAGCCTGACCGAGAGCGCCGCGAGGCGCATCGCCCACCTGATGAGCAAGGATGCCGCCAAAGCCGCCCTGCGCGTGCAGGTGAAGGGCGGCGGCTGCTCGGGCTTCCAGTACAGCTTCGAATTCGACGACAAGATCGCCAAGGACGACGAGGTCATCGAGCAGAACGGCGCCAAGGTCGCCATCGACCCGCTGTCGCTGATGTATCTGGCCGGCTCGCGGATCGACTTCGAAGAGAAGATGATCGGCAGCCAGTTCACCATCGGCAACCCGAACGCCACCTCGTCCTGCAGCTGCGGCGCGAGCTTCGCGATCTGATCGCCCCGCCTCGCAGCGCGCCAACCGAAGGCCCGGCCAAGCCCGGGCCTTTCGTGTTATGAGGCGTCGATGAGCGAAACCCCTACCCTCGCGATGTCGCGGCGCAACGTGCTCGTCCTGGCCATCGCCCAGGGCCTGTTCACCATCGTCATGTCGACGATGATCGCGGAGGCGGCGCTGGTCGGCAGCGCCCTTGCCGGCAATCCGGCCATGGCAACGGTGCCGACGGCGCTGCAACAGCTGGCGGTGATGGCGACCTTGTTCCCGGCCTCGCTGTTGATGGCGCACGTCGGCCGGCGCGCCGGGTTCACGCTCGGCGCCGCGTTCGGCGTGGCAGGTGCGACGATCGCTACCCTCGGCATTATGCAGGGCTCGTTCTGGATCTTCTGTGCCGGCGCCATGTTGAGCGGAGTGAACGGCGGCTTCGGGCAGTTCTATCGATTTGCGGCGGTGGACGGTTCCGCGGCCGAATGGAAGAGCCGCGCGATCTCGTTCACCCTGGCCGGCGGCGTCATCACCGCACTGCTCGGCCCTGAGCTTGCCAAGCGCACCAAGGACCTGCTGCCGCAGGCGGAATTCGCCGGCTCGTTCGCGGCGCTGATCGGCGTGTCGCTCGCCGCGCTGCTGATCCTCCAGTTCATCCGCATCCCGATGCCGAGCGCGGCCGAGCGCGCCGGCTCGTCGCGGCCGATGGCGGAGATCATGCGCAACCCGGCGTTCCTGGTGGCGCTGGGCGCGGCGCTGGTCGGATATGCCGGCATGGCGTTCGTGATGACGGTGACGCCGCTCGCCATGGAGCATCACCATCACTCGTTCGAGTCCGCCGCGACCGTGATCCAATGGCACATCCTCGCCATGTTCGCGCCGTCGTTCTTCACCGGCAGCCTGATCGCGCGCTTCGGCGCGCTGCGCATCCTGATGGCGGGCGCGGCGCTGTTCGCCGGTTGCATCGCGGTGAACCTGTCGGGCACCAATGTCTCGCAGTTCTGGGTCGGCCTGGTGCTTCTGGGCCTGGCCTGGAACTTCCTGTACGTCGGCGGCACCACACTGCTGACCTCCACCTACCTGCCTACCGAGAAGGCCAAGGTGCAGGCGGCCAACGACTTCGTCATCTTCGGTACCGTCGCCGCAGCCACCTATTTCTCGGGTCCGTTGCTCGCAACGGCCGGCTGGGGCGGCCTGAACCTGATGGTGGCGCCGTTCGTTGCGTTGGTTCTCGCTTCGGTGCTGTGGCTTTCCGTGGCGGGAGCACGGGCCAACACCTTCGCGAACAAGCCGCTCGCATGAGGCCCGGTCGATGAGGCTGGCCACCTGGAACGTCAACTCGATCAAGGCGCGGCTGCCCAACGTCGTCGATTACCTGAGGGAGGCAAGCCCCGACGTCGTGCTGCTGCAAGAGCTGAAGGCGCCGGAGCAGGACTTCCCGCACCTCGAGATCGGCGACCTCGGCTACAACGCAGCCGTCCTCGGGCAGAAGACCTACAACGGTGTCGCCATCCTGTCGAAGTTCCCGATCGCCGACATTCGCCGCGACCTGCCGGGCGACGACGAAGACGAGCACGCGCGCTACATCGAGGGTGAGACCGCCGGCATCCGCGTCGCCTCGCTGTACCTGCCCAACGGCAATCCCATCGAGTCGCCGAAATTCGACTACAAGCTCGCTTGGATGAAGCGGCTCGCCATTCACGCCCGCGAACTCTTGGAAAGCGAAGAGCCGTTCGTGCTCGGCGGCGACTTCAACGTCACGCCCACCGACGTGGACGTGTTCAATCCGGTCGCCAACGCGCGCGACGCGGTGTGCCGCCCGGAAGCACGCGCCGGCTGGCGCGAGCTCGTTTACCTCGGGCTCACCGATGCGTTCCGCGCGCTGCACCCCGACGAGACGCGCGCGTTCAGCTACTGGGACTACCGCGCCGGCTCCTTCCGCAAGGGCGACGGCATGCGCATCGACCACTTCCTGCTGTCGCCGGCGCTCGCCGACCGATTGACGGCGTGCGACATCGACAAGAAGCCGCGCGCCCAGGAGAAGGCCTCCGACCACACGCCGGTGTGGATCGAGCTCGCCGACGCTCCGCCCCAACTGCCGTACTAGCTCTCGCCGACCGCTGGTATGAGGGTGGCTCTGGCCGCTTGACCGTATCTCGGGTTTCGGGGATACCGGAGCGGTGAAAGCACTCCACAGGGTCGTCCGTGCCGCCGCGCTGATCGGGCTCGCACTCGTCTTTCCAAGTGCGCCGCCGGCCTTGGCGCAGGTGAACCTGCCTCCGAATCGTTCTATAGCGGTGACCATCCGCGCCTCCGGCGAGCACACCGGCAAGCTGGCGGGACACGTGGCAGCGGCGGTCGCAGAGTCCCTCGCCAAGCAGCCGATCTTCCGGGTCGCGGCGGAGGACGCCGTGCATGGCCTTCCGCCCGAGATGCGTGCTGCCGACATCGCCGCTACGCTTGGCGTGCGCTTCGTGCTGGTAGGACTGATGGATGGCGGCCCGGAGATCTTCCGGATCGCGCTCGAGCTTGTCGACGTCCGCGGCGGCACGACCGTGTGGTCGGGCAGCTTCTTTCCGGAAGAGGACGAGATGGAAACGGTCACCGACGAAATCTTCGCCGCGGTGGCCGGGCGCCTGCGCGATGCCCCGCTCTAGAGGTTGGTTGGCGATCCTGCCGACGGTGCTGGTCCTCCCCGCCCTGGCGCAGCCCGCGATGCCGCCGGAAGTGCGTCAGGCGGTCGGCTTGCCGGCACCCGCGGTCGAGGACGTCGCCGGATGGGACGTCACGCGCTGGGGCATGAGCGCCGACGAGCTCGCGGCCGCGCTTGGCCCGCGCTTGGTGGGGCAGCGCAGCCAGATCGGGCTGATGACGTACTCGCTCGCCGAGGCGGAGATCGGCGGGGTGAAGTTCGCGCCGGTGCAGCTGACCCTCAATCCCGGCCGCGGGCTGACCGAAGTGCGCTTCGGCAACGGCTTCGTCAATCGCGTCCGCGAAGCCGAGGCCAGGGCCGTCGAGGAAGCCTTGCGCGCCGCCTACGGCGAGCCGCACGCGATCCAGGCCAACGAGGACCGCACCGCCAACGCCGTCCGTGAGGCGGTCCGCTCCCTGGCATGGAACTTCCCCTCCACCATCATCACCTTCCGTCACGCGCTGGTCGCAGGCGGAGCGGACGGCACGCAGGATCTCCTCACGGTCTCGTTCCTGCGCCCACGCTAATGCGCTTGGTGTGGCGCATCGCCGCCGCCTGGGCATTGCTGAGCGGTGCCGCCGCCGCTCAGCCCGCCGATGTGCACGGGTTCGGCGATATCCGCCTGGGCATGACGGCGGCGGAGCTGCGCGGCCAGTTGCGCGACGCACTCCAGGTCGAAGCGACCGCGGTCCGCCCGCGCTACACGACGCACGTGATCCTGGGGCGTTTGCCGCGGGCGGCCGAGATCGTCATAGCGCCGGACGGAGGAGTCGCACAAGTCCGGATCGGGCCGGACGTGGTCGGGTTCTCGCGCGAGCGCGACGCCGAGGCGATCGAGAGCGAGCTGCGGCAAAGCTACGGCCACAACGCGTGGGTAGCGGAACAAAACGAAGCGACGGTGCGCGGGCGCACCAAGATGCGCGAACTGACGTGGACCTTCCCGTCAGCGATCGTCGAGTTTCGCCATCGCCTGGAAGAGTCCGCCGCAGGGGTGCGCGACGAGCTTTCGCTCATCCTGTCGCGGCCGCGCTAGGCGGCGCCGCGATTGACCTGGACTGCTAGCTCCGCCGTGCGCGCAACGTAATGACGCAGCGCGCGCCGGGCCGAAGTAGTGACGCCCATCGATCGAGAGCGCATAGGACCGGCGCACGTCCGGCAGCACCTTGTGCCCGGCGAGACCCGAGCCGAAGTGGGCGACGACCGATTCGCCCGGCGCCAGATGGCGCGGCCACGGTCCGCTGTCGTGCAAGTGCGGATCGCGCAAGGCGATCTGCGGCCCGTCCTCGCCGCGCGTCAGGCCCACCTCGGTGACGATGATGGTGTCCTTGCCGTGGTTCTGCACCTCGATGCACAAGCCGGGCGGAGTCAGCGGACGCGCTCGCAGGCCGCGGAAGGCGGTGGCGTCGTCGCCCATGGCGATGGTCGCCTTGCCGATCGCATAGGTCAGACGGGCGCGTACCTGAACGCCGCCGTTGGGATCGAAGCGCTTGCGCAGCCGTTCGACGAGCGCTGCGAAGCGCGCCTTGATACCGCCGGCGGGCGCGGTCCGCGCCTCACCCAGCGTGCGAAACGAATACGTCACCGAATCCCCGCCCCCGGGTTTCGACAAAACGGTGAACTACGCGTACGAACCTCAGATGTCGGCGTAGACGTGACTCTCCGCGCGAGCCCCCGGATGCGTCACAGCACCCTTCTCGGCGTCGCCAACCGTCTGAACATAGCGCCACAGGGCCCCGGAACGGAAATCGGTTTGTCGCGGCTTCCAGGCGGCCTTGCGCTTGGCCAACTCCGCGTCGGAGACCTCTACGGTTAACGTGCCGGCTTCGGCATCGATCCTGATGACGTCGCCGTCCAGGAGCAGCGCGATCGGACCGCCGACCGCCGCCTCGGGCCCGACGTGGCCGATGCAGATGCCGCGCGTCCCCCCCGAGAAGCGGCCATCGGTGATCAGCGCGACCTGCTCGCCCATGCCCTGGCCGTAGATAGCCGCCGTGGTAGACAACATCTCGCGCATGCCGGGGCCGCCGCGCGGCCCCTCGTAGCGGATCACCAGGACGTCTCCCGCCGCGTACTTGCGCGCCTGCACGGCGGCGAAGCACGCCTCCTCGGAGTCGAACACCCGCGCCTTGCCCGTGAAAGCGGTGTGCTTGAGGCCAGCCACCTTGACGATGGCGCCTTGGGGCGCGAGGTTGCCGCGCAGGCCGACGACGCCGCCGGTCTTGGAGATCGCGCGCGAAGTGGGCACGATGACGTCCTGGCCCTCAGGTACGCGCACGTCCTTCAGGTTCTCGGCGATGGTCTTGCCGGTGACGGTGATGCAGTCGCCGTGCAAGAAACCGCCATCGAGCAGCGCCTTCATGAGGACCGGCACGCCGCCGACGTCGTACATGTCCTTGGCGACGTACTTGCCGCCCGGCTTCATCGAGGCGATGTACGGCGTGCGCTTGAATATCTTCGCAACCTCGTGCAGGTCGAAGTCGATGCCAGCCTCGTTGGCCATCGCCGGCAGGTGCAGGGCGGCGTTGGTGGAACCGCCGGAAGCGGCAACAACCACCGCGGCGTTCTCGAGCGCCTTGCGCGTGACGATGTCGCGCGGGCGCAGCTGCTTGGCGAGGAGGTCCATCACCGTCTTGCCGGCCAGCTCGCAGTACTGGTCGCGCGACTCGTATGGCGCCGGCGCGCCGGCGGAGCCCGGCAGCGCCAGGCCGATGGCCTCGGAGACGCACGCCATCGTGTTGGCGGTGAACTGGCCGCCGCACGAGCCGGCCGTCGGGCAGGCGACGGACTCCAGGTCCACCAGCGTCTTGAGGTCCATGGTTCCAGCAGCATACTTCCCGACTGCCTCGAACACATCGACCACCGTCACATCCTTGCCTTGGAATCTTCCCGGCAGGATGGAGCCGCCGTACAGGAAGACCGACGGCACGTTGAGGCGGATCATCGCCATCATAAGGCCGGGCAAGGACTTGTCGCAGCCGGCCAGGCCGACGAGCGCGTCATAGCAATGCCCGCGCATGGTGAGCTCGACCGAGTCGGCGATGATCTCGCGGCTGACCAGCGACGACTTCATGCCGGCATGTCCCATGGCGATGCCGTCGGTCACCGTGATGGTGGTGAACTCGCGCGGGGTGCCGCCGGCCGCGTCGACCCCGCGTTTCACCGCCTGCGCCTGGCGATGCAACGTGATGTTACAGGGGGCAGCCTCGTTCCATGCCGTGGCGACGCCAATGAACGGCTTGGCGATGTCCTCGGGCCCAAGACCCATGGCGTAGTAATACGAGCGATGCGGCGCCCGCTCCGGGCCCACGGAAACGTGGCGGCTGGGCAGCTTGCTCTTGTCGAACTGCTTGGTCATGGGCCGGTTCTACGGGACCGGCCGCCGCGGTTCAAGGCGGCTACATGACCCCGAGCCTGAGGATCGTCTTCAGCTTCTCGGGCGCGGTCCGCTGGGGATCGCTCAGGTAGATCTCATGATGCTTGCCGCGCACCTTGAGGCCGTTGGCGGCGGCGAAGGCGTGCATCTGGGCGATGGTTTCGCTTTCCTTGTCATAGGGCCCGACATGCAGGAGCTGCACGCTCTTACCTTCCTTGAAGCGGCGCAGCGCCACCTTCTGGGTGAGGGGCGCGTCGGCGGAGGCCGCCGCCTTCTTGGTGGCCACCTTCAGGTCGGAAGCCTTGAGGAAATCCGGCATCGCTACCATCACCGTCCAGCGCCAATCAGCGGGATCGGTGCTCGCCGACATCGGTTGGTCGCCGTCCACCCACCACACCGCTTCCAGATTCGGCACGAGGAAGTCGGGTCCCCTGCCGGCCTTCCTGCGTTCGACCTTGATGCCGTAGGCGATGGAGAACAGCGCCGCGACAGCGTCCTCGAACCTTGGTTTGGCGATGCGCGGATGACCCTCGCCATCAAGAGCCAGCACCGCGGTCGTGCCGGCGTCGACGATTGCCGGCTTGCCGGGGCGCGCCGTGTAGAGCGCCTTGCGCTCCTTGCGCAGGTCAATGGTCTTGGCCGGCGCTCTCGTCTTAGCCGCGACCTTCTTGGCCACGGCCTTCCGGGCGGGAAACTTCTTCGCCGCCGCCCGCTTCGTCACGCGCTTCCGGGCAGGGGTCATCGCTACCTCCAGTACTCCGGGAAAGACTTGCGCAGGGCGGCCTCGACTCGGTCGCGCACCGGCTTGTCGAGCGGCGGCCGCTCGAACTTCTTGCCGGTCACCGTCTCGTAGAGCCTGATGTATTTGTCGCTGAACTGGACGAGCGTCTCCGCCGGGATCTGCGGTATGGGCTGCTTGTACGGATCGACCCGCTCGCGAATCCACAGGCGCAGGAACTCCTTGTCGAGACTCTCCGGTTCCTTGCCGGCAGCGAGGCGCTCGGCGTAGGTCTTGGCGATCCAGTAGCGACTGGAATCCGGCGTGTGGATCTCGTCGGCCAGGGTGATGCGGCCCTGCTCGTCGAGGCCGAACTCATACTTGGTGTCGACGAGGATCAGCCCATTCCTCGCCGCGATCTCGCGGCCGCGCGCGAACACCTTCAGGCTGATGCTGGCGAGCTGATCCCATTGCGCCTGCGTAAGCAGGCCCTTGGCGACGATTTCCTTCGGCGTGATCGGCGCGTCGTGCTCCCCCTTCTCCGCCTTGGTGGTCGGCGTGAGGATGGTGGCCGGCAGCTTGTGGTTCTTCGACAGGCCGTCGGGCAGCGTGACGCCGTACATCGTGCGCGCGCCGCGCTGGTACATGGGCCAGATGCTGGTGTCGGTGGACCCGGTGAGATAGTCGCGCACGACCATCTCGACCGGCAGCATCTTCAGCCGCTTCACAACGGCAACGTTCGGATCGGGCTCGCTCACGACGTGGTTCGGCACGATGTCCTTGGTCTGCTCGAACCAGAAGCGCGCGGTCTGGTTGAGCACCTGGCCTTTGTACGGCACGGCGGCCAGCACAACGTCGAACGCCGACTGGCGGTCGGTGGCGACCATGATCCGCCGACCATCGGGAAGGTCGTACGAATCGCGCACCTTGCCCTGATAGAAGTTGGGCAACTGCGGGAAATGGGCGTCGGCCAGGCAACGCACCAACAGCTGCTCGGCGGACGGGTTCATGGGTTCACGCTGCCTGCGCGGCCAGTACGCGCTGCTGGCGGCGCCACCCTAGGTATAGCTCGGCGACCACGAGATTTGGCACCCAGCACAACCAGGACACCGTCTGGTACACCTCGTCGGTGGCGTGGCAAAAGTTCTCCAGAACTGCCTCGGGCCGGCACCGATCGCACGATTCCGCCGGCTATGTGCATGAGCAGCCACGGCCGGATGTCCGCGTACAGGTCGGCTTGTTGGGGAAACGCGCCCGGCATGCCCGGAAAGAAGTAGCGGGCGGCAAAGAGCGCAAGCAAGACCGCCGAGAGCGTCATCACGCTCCAGCCAATTCGACGCAACATGAGTCTTATCCCTCAGTCCGCTGGACGCGCAGCGACTACCCGTCAACGCCGACTACACGAACCCGGGTGCCAGCGGGCACATCGGACCCCACCAGCGACCAATCGACGCCCCCGATGCGCAGCGAACCCCTGCCACCGGCGATCGGTTTCCACAACGTGTATTCCTTGCCGACATAGTCCTGCGGGTTGACCCCCGGCTTGGCGGGTGCCGGCGGTTGAGCGGCAGGCGCAGCCGGCTTGCGCGGCGGCGCAGGCGGCGACGCAGGACGCGCTGCGGATGTCGCAGAAGCCGGCCGCTGCGGAGCAGCCTTGGGACGCGGCGGCGCCGGACGCAGTGCAGCCGGTGGCGGCGACGCGACGGCGGTTGGACCGGAAACCCGCATCGGCTGGTTGCCGGCGGGCCGGGCGATCGGACGCACGACCGGCGGCGGCGGCGGCGGCGGATGCACCAAGGGCTCGCC
>Ga0194132_10010136_pt1 | contig 12647 bp, 13 predicted proteins | sample TA2KigOf80mmetaG_FD_148612 | JGI IMG/M metagenome (GOLD analysis project Ga0194132, IMG submission 148612) | Freshwater microbial communities from Lake Tanganyika, Tanzania - TA2015054 Kigoma Offshore 80m | ecosystem: Environmental > Aquatic > Freshwater > Lake | place: Tanzania: Lake... | reverse complement strand
TTGGCAGAACGGATCAGCGACTGGCTCATCGCTCATGCCGGCAGCCTAGCAAATCGGCGCGCAAAAAGCCAGTGGCGATTTACTGCCCCCTTATTTCTTACACTTGGGAGACTTTGACGGAGCCCTGCTGAAACCCTCCTTCTGCTTGAAAATCCAATCACTTTACTTCAAACTCAACGAGGAAGATCCGTCTAGCTTCCCGCTGCGGGTCGAACAGGTCTCAGCCGAGAGAATCCAAGAAGCCGCTAAGAACCATCTGAGCAGCACTCAAATCACAGGGGTAATTGTCGGTGATGGTCGAGCCGTAAGGGATGGCCTAGCCGAGTTTCGCACGTTCGAGATCTCTGCATGGCGTGAGCCGGCCAAAGAACCTAATGCGCACTAGCAGGATACCTCTTCAAATAGCGAACTTCCCAGTTGGGGTTTCGGGATTTCACTTCGATTTTTAACATCTTGCCTGGCTTACGGTTGACGTTTGGCGTGTATTCAAGGCGATACCGGTTCTTCATCTGCACGCAAATTTTGGCGATCACCGCATCTGCTTCAGTGCCAGACTGCAAGAAATGCGCTTCGCCGCCAGAGTGCTCAGCGTAGACTTTTGGCGCTGATCCCTTCAAGTTGAGGTTCTTCAACCGATCCAGGGTACCCGTTGCACCCGTGCTTCCGGGTATTCCTATCGAATAGACCGGAAACCCAAACTTCGCGATATGGTCTAGCGTAGCCGGTCCGGCGATATCCCTGCCTGCTGAGAGAATCAGCAGTGCTCTCTTCGGGTTTCTGGCGTCTCGAAGTTTGATAAGTGCCAAGTCTACCGCCAAAGCCGTGTGGGCTTGGCCGCCCGTGCCCAGGTGGTCAAGCGCTTCTGCCAAGTAGTCTTCAGGGGAAATGTAGTCGACGATTTCTTGAGACTCGTCGCTGAAGGCATTGACGAAAATCTCGTCCGGACTCCTTAGCGTTTCGGCGAGAGTTTTCAGCCAACTCAAAGCGAGGCTGATCCCCTCGCCTCCCATCCCCCGGCTCACATCGATCAAAACGCCCAAGGAAATCGGCGCATCCTTTTCGAGTCGAAGTGCCGTGACGGTTTGGGGCTGCTTTTCTACGAGGACAATAAGATCTGACGTGGTGGCTTCGTCAACGGGCGCGCCACTCTTGTCGAGAATCGCAACATCCAGCGAAACGGACTTCGCCGCAGCGACTGTCGACGAGGTGCCTAGTAGATTGCACAGCTCGGCCAAGCCTAAGAGCCCGAAGAGCGCTACCGTAGCGCAAAGCCGGAGGCCAGAGCGGATTCCGACAAGCGCTTCCACGATGCGAGCAAGGGCAAGAAACTTCATGTCACATCACTTTGGCAGTGCCTTGGAGGGGCTGCAGCGACTTTTTCCTGACCCCTTACTTGATGCGGGAATTGTGAGTAAGGATTCTTTTCACCTCTAGGAATCCGGAGTCGTTGGATTTGAGTTTCAGAGCCTCATCGATGTTCTTCAAGGCCTCGGGATACTTCTTCTGGTGTCCGTAAGCGAGGGCCAACGCGTAATACGCGTCGGCATTCCCGGGATCGGCCGCTAATGCCAACGACAGTGAAGCCACGGCTTTGGGGAAATCGCGACTTTCCAGAGCGACCCGACCTTCCTCCAAACTAATCAGTCCATTCAGCTGTTTCTGAAGATCGGAGTGCTGAGGGTCTAAGGTGGCGGCCCGCTGGGCAGCCTCCCGCGCCTTCGGGAACTGCTGTGCGCCAACATAGGCCTTTGCAATGTTGGACCAAAGCACCGCTTCTCCGGGCATCAGCTGCAGCAACTTCTCATAGTGGCTCGCCGCTTCAGTGAACTTGCCCTGCGTGAGCGCGGTATTGCCCTCCTGTTCCTGCTTGCGGTAATAATCCTGGCCAACCAGAGTGACAGTGAACGATGCTTCTTTTTCGGCGACAGTGAGACAGTCCGATCGATTTGGCATGAATCCCTGAGCTTGCCCATAGAGCTGATACTCTCCGGGGTCGACCTTGTCGAATTCAGCATCGCCGCTCTTCTTGGCCTTCCCAAAATGTTCCTTGCCGGAGGTCTTCTCGACAAGTTTACATTCCGGTTTGGCGACAGGCTTCCCATCCTGATCGATAAACCTGACTTTTACCTTCGCGGCAATTGCCGCGCCTGACAGAAGCGGCAACCAGATGGAGAAAACCAGCAGCTTGGTCGCAATCAAACCCAGACCGGGGTTCCCCACCCTTGAGAATGCTGTCGAAGAATTCATCTTTTTGTAGCGCCTCCCAGCGAAGCAACACGAAATCGTGCGGTCGCTCAGCTGACCACCCAGTTCTCGGGCGAATCGACAAACTGGATACCGGCTCTCTTTTTCCCGTCGTTCGGATCTACCCAGAGCGCTTTGACTTCACCTCTGCATTTGAACTTGCCTTGGCAAGCAGTGACAGTCACAATGGTCCCCAACTCCAGCACCCGATCGAACACGATGCAGACGCCGCTTCTGCTCACGTTTTCCGTAACCGATTCCTCGCGAAATGGGGTGTTGGACTTGTCGGTCCATTCCATCGTAACCGGAATCGCCAGCAGGATTCGAGCTTCTTTGCGCTTAGCTTTCCAGATGTCCAACATCAGCTGCCGCCGTTTCTGAGGTTCTTTCGCGAACCCGTTGTACCGATAGGCTTGGTAATCGCTCCCGCAAAGCAAAAAAACGAGAGGCTCTCACCACAATCTTAAACCTGAAACTGTGCCTGCTTAACTTTGGCGCGGAAATCGTCCCCTTCCAAATGAATGACCTTACACATTTCGTAGAGTCTGGAACGCAAGCGCATTCCGATCCGTTCTTCTAGCGTCTCCTCAGTCGCAACCCGGCTCCCGTCACTGGCCATTCTAATCTCGCGAGGGCGATCTTCAAAGTTTGTAGTGATCACCGTCGCCAGCTTCCGGTTGTAGCGCGAATTGAGGATATAGGCAACCGTGTCGCGAACCCACTCGGTGGGACGCTCGGCTCCGAGATCATCCAACACCAGCACAGGGCTCTCGAGGACAGGCCTCAGAATCTCCATTTCAGTCCCCTGGGAGAGGGTATTGTAGGAATTCTGGATCTTTCTGAGCAGTTCTCTGAAGTCGTAGAAGACGCTCTCAACCTCACGGCGATACACCAGCTCTCGGAGAACGGCCACAGCCAGATGAGTCTTGCCCACACCGCAAGGACCGAGAATTAACAATCCACAGCCGGCAAGCGGATACTCTTCCACGAACCTCATGAGGACCGCTTTGGCAGCTTTGAGGCGTTCGGTCAGCCCGTTGAAGCTTTCGAACGAACAGGTCTCGTAGCGGGGTGGCACTCCAGCACGAGCGAAGAGCTTGTCGAGCCTGGCCCGCTGAAAGCAATCGCAGCGGGTGACCGAGCGCCCCGCTTCGGTTTCGATTGGCTTCCAGCCTGTGCCGCCACACACTTGGCACGAGTCTGAGGATTCACCCGTCATTGGTATTAGCGATTAAAACGAACCATACTTGGGGGTGGCCTTCGAACAAGGGCGTCGTCCTTCTGGATTCCAACCTTTGCCGAGTGCACGCCAAACTCGCGCTGGACGTAACTCATGAACTCTCGGATCTCATCCTCCATAGCTTCCATCCTCTCACGCATGTTGAGAATGATCTCGACCCCTGCGAGGTTCACTCCGAGATCCCGCGTCAAGTTCAGAATCACTTCCAAGCGTTCCAGGTCCTCATCCGTGTATAGTCGGGTATTCCCTTCAGATCGAGAGGGCTTCAATAATCCCTGACGCTCATACAGCCGCAGCGTTTGAGGGTGAATGTTGTAGGTGCTCGCCACACTGCTGATCAGATGCGCAGCCCGCCCACGCTTCCTCATGGTCTAGAATGCTCCTCCTTCTCAGAAGTTGAAAAGGTCGCGTCGCGGATCCTCGGGATTCAGCCGTGCGAGCTCTCGCAGGATCTCTTTGCTTCGCTCATCGGCGATTCTAGGCAGAATGACCTGGACTTCCACGAATTGGTCTCCGCGGGCCGGCGCCCGCAGCGACGGAAACCCTCGTTCCCGCAATCGAAATTTTTGTCCATGCTGCGTGCCTGGCGGGATCTTGAGGACCGCCCGCCCATCAACCGTAGGGACTTCGATCTTGGCGCCGAGGGACGCCTCAGCCAGCGTGATGGGGACTTTGCAATAGACGTTGTCTCCCACACGCTCGAAGAAAGGGTGCCCACCAACTGTGGTCACGATCAAGAGATCCCCGTGCGGCGCGCCTTGCACCCCGGCATCGCCTTTGCCCGCGAAGCGAATGCGCGACCCGGTCTGGACTCCAGGTGGGATCTTGATCTCGAGGCTATCGGTCGTGGCAACGCGCCCTTCTCCATGGCACGTTTCGCAGGCCCTGCTGGACCTTCCACTACCTCCACACTGCGTGCAAGTCGTCGTGAACTTCATCCGCCCTTTTGTTTGGGCGACACGGCCCGCTCCATGGCAGAGCTCACATTCGCGCGCTCGTTCTTCGCCACTCTGCCCTTTTCCCTGGCAAACGTGACAGACCTCCCTCCTAGCGTACGTAATGCGTGTTTGCAAACCCTTCAGTGCTTCAGCGAAGCCCATTGAAACCTGGTATTCGAGATCTTCTCCCTTCCTAGGAGCAGCCGCGCTCGAGTTGCCATGAAAAAACTGCGAGAAAATATCGGAGAATCCGGTTCCTCTGAAGCCGGAGAAATCGAATCCAGCGAAATCGACACCAGGACCTTGCGGTCCAGCGCCGCCTCGGAAGCTATCCGAGTAGCTCCCGTACGCGTCATAGACCTCTCGTTTCTTCGGATCGCTCAAAACATCATACGCTTCCGAGATTCGCTTGAAGCGTTCTTCCGCGTGCTTGTCCCCTGGGTTGACATCGGGATGGAACTTGCGCGCCAACTTTCGATATGCCTTCTTGATCTCGTCGGCCCCCGCATTACGGTTGACACCTAGAAGCCGATAGTAGTCCTCGCTCGTGCTCATTCAACCCTGTCAACCCCGCTTGAGTTCGACCCTGCGAACGTGCGGCCGTCGGAGCTTCTTCGGCAGCGTCACCGTTAATACTCCTTCGCTGAGGCTCGCTCTCACCTTGTTGTCATCGATTTCCTCGGGAAGACTGAACCGCCGTTCGAATGCTCCTGAGGGACGCTCCAACCGATGGAAAACCTGCTGCGAAACCTCCGCGCCTGGACTTCGGCGTCCTCTAAGGACCAATGTGTGATCCTTCACTTGAAGATCGATCTGGTCTCGTTCGATGCCAGGCACCTCGGCAGTCAACACAAACTCCTCGGCAGTTTCAAAAACATCGACCGAAGGGGACCAGTGCATGTGCAGGCCAGCCCCAGGAGACTGGGGTCCGGCAACCGCGTCTTCCATCAGAGAGTGAATGCGGTCCTGCATCTCCTGGAACTTCCTGATGAGCTCATGCCGAGTTGACATCGCACACCCTCCGCTGGCCTACGGAAAACATCCAGCGAGGTGCACACGAGGGTGCGTGCGCCACGCCGGAAAGGCTTCTTAGAGGGTCACTTCCGCTTGTCGTCGACGTCCACATACTCGGCATCAATTACCTCTCCCTCAGCCGGCTTGGAGCCGGCATTCGGGCTCGGGCCTGCGGAACTGGCACCTCCAGATTGTGAAGCCGCCTGTTTGCACAGAGCGTCGGCCAGCTTGTGCGAAGCGGTATTGAGCTGGTCCACCGCCCGATTGATGCGGTCTGCCCCACCCTCTGCGATCGCTCGCCGACAGTCCTCAAGGGCCGACTCAATGGATTTGGCGTCCGCTTCGGAGATCTTGTCTCGATTCTCCTTCAACGTTTTCTCTGTTGCATAAACCAAGTTGTCCGCTTTGTTCCTGGCTTCGACCTCTTCGCGGTACTTCCGATCCTCTTCGGAATGCAACTCGGCATCCTTGCTCATTCTCTGGATTTCATCCTTGCTGAGACCACTCGAAGAGGTGATCGTGATCTTCTGTTCCTTGTTCGTTCCAAGATCCTTCGCCGAGACGTTGACAATCCCGTTCGCATCAATGTCGAACGTGACCTCGACCTGAGGCACTCCACGGGGCGCAGGCGGAATCCCGACCAAATGAAATTTCCCCAGCGTCCGATTGTCTTTGGCCATGCTCCGCTCGCCCTGCAAGACATGGACCTCGACGGAAGTTTGGTTATCCGCAGCAGTCGAGAAAACCTCGCTCTTGCGGGTCGGAATCGTCGTGTTGCGTTCGATTAACTTCGTAAACACGCCGCCCAGCGTTTCGATGCCCAACGACAGCGGCGTGACATCCAACAGGAGAAGATCCTTGACGTCGCCACCCAGAACACCCGCTTGCACTGCCGCGCCGATCGCTACGACCTCGTCGGGGTTGACACCCCTGTGCGGCTCCTTCTTGAACAGCTCGCGCACGATCTGCTGAACCCGCGGGATGCGTGTCGAACCGCCCACCAGGACGACTTCGTCGATCTGCTCTGGCTTAACGCCTGCGTCCGCCAGCGCTTGCCTGCAAGGCCCAACGCTCTTCTGGAGCAGATCCTCGACCAACTGCTCGAAACGGGCTCGCGTTAGCTTCATGTTCAAGTGTTTCGGACCGGAGGCATCTGCCGTAATGAACGGCAGGTTGATCTCCGTCTCCATCACTGTCGAAAGCTCCATCTTGGCTTTCTCAGCAGCCTCTTTGAGACGTTGCAAGGCCATCTTGTCCTTTGAGAGGTCGATTCCCTGGTCCTTAATGAATTCATCGACGATCCAGTCCATCACCTTCTGGTCGATGTTGTCGCCGCCCAGGTGGGTATCACCATTTGTCGACTTCACTTCGACAACACCTTCACCCACCTCAAGAATCGAGATGTCGAAAGTCCCTCCACCGAAGTCGTAGACAGCGATCGTTTCGTCCTTCTTCTTGTCGAGCCCGTAGGCCAACGCGGCTGCAGTTGGCTCGTTAACGATCCTGAGGACTTCCAGTCCAGCAATCTTTCCGGCGTCCTTGGTAGCTTGGCGTTGCGAGTCGTTGAAGTAAGCGGGAACTGTGATGACGGCCTGTGTTACTTTTTGCCCAAGATACTCCTCAGCCGCTTGCTTCATCTTCTGTAGAATCATGGAAGAGATTTCCGGGGGACTGTACTCCTTGCCCATGATCAAGACACGCGCATCGCTATTGGCGGCGCGTGCCACGCGGTAGGGCACGATCTTCATCTCCTCGGAAACTTCCTCATGCTTTCTGCCCATGAACCGCTTGATTGAGTAGATCGTATTTTCTGGATTGGTAACCGCTTGTCTCTTAGCCACCTGTCCCACGAGCCGTTCGCTACTTTTCGTAAAGGCGACTACCGAGGGAGTTGTGCGGCTGCCTTCCGGGTTCGTAATAACGACCGGTTCGCCACCCTCCATCACTGCCACAACTGAGTTGGTGGTGCCTAGGTCAATCCCGATTATCTTGCTCATCTAACCTCTCCTTCAGATTGAAAATACGATGTTTAATTGACTTGTGGTCGCACATTATCCATAGATCGCGCTGAATATAATACCTGAGTCTATTGCTGTCAATGATCGTTAGCACAGCGATGTTAACTGCACGAATCGATTCGGGCCGGCGGCGAGAAAGCAAGTCGTGAGACCCTCCACGGCGCAGAGCAGTCCAGGGTCCCGTCAAAGTCGTGAGCCTTCCCTGACGGTCGGGCTTACTGAATAGCCGCATCGACAAAATCAGTAGCCCGCGCGTTAGCAAGGGCTCGACCTCGACTCAAGGACTTACGAGACTTTGACGGGGCCCTGCAGAGCAGTCGGTCTCCATTGGAATAACCTACGGTTTTTGTTATCGTTGGGTCCTGATCGAGACGAGTTCGCCACCATGGCTCTTCTGGCAGTGTTGTCGTTCCAGTTTCGAGGCAAGAACCTGCTTCGAACGGTCGTTTTCTTCCTGCTTCTTTTGGTGTCCGTCGGGCTTGGAGCTTTTGCAGGGCTGCTAATCGTCTACAAGAGCGATCTGCCCGAAGTGAAGCAGCTAGAGGATTATAGGCCCAACGTAATCACCGAGCTCTACGCAGATGACGGCAGGACGATCGGGTCATTTGCTCTTGAGCGTCGGGTCGTTGTCACCTATGAGCAGCTCCCGGCGCTGCTCGTTGATGCGCTCCTGGTCACCGAAGACCAGAATTTTGAACGACATTGGGGCATCGATGTCACTGGCATTGGCCGAGCGATCTTCAAGGGGTTGTTTTCCGGGAAGCGCATTCAAGGTACCAGCACCCTAACTCAGCAGCTCAGCCGACTCTGCTTCCTGAATTCGGAGAAAAGCTTCAAGCGTAAGTTTCAAGAGCTCTTGTTTTCTATTCAGATCGAGCGTTTCTATACGAAGCACCAGATCCTGACTCTCTACGGCAACCAGGTACCCCTGGGACACCGTAACTACGGCTTCGCCGCGGCAGCACAGTACTACTTCAGCAAAAGCTTAGGAGAACTAAACCTAGGAGAAGTCGCAGTGCTGGCAGCGATGCCCGCCGTAGCTCACTTCGCCTCTCCAATCACGAATCCTGATCGCATCTTGCTGCGCCGTAACTATGTACTCGACCGCATGGCCAAGAAGGGCAAGATCTCAGTTGACCGAGCTCGCACTGCCAAGGCGTCACCCTTGGAGTTGCGGATCTCCACCCGACACCAGGCGCTTGCCCCCTACTTCGCTGAGGAAATCCGCAAAGGCCTCGAGCAAAAATACGGATCCGACGCAGTGAACGAAAGCGGTCTCCGCGTCTACACGACCCTGAACGTTGACATGCAGCAAGCTGCCAATGAAGCCGTTCGCTGGGGTTTGGAAGACTTTGACCGACGCCACGGCTGGAGAGGCACACAGAAGAACGTCCTGCAGCAAGGGGTTCCAACCCTCGAATCGTTCCGGCACGAAGACTGGAAACGGCCTAAGTTGCCGGGCAGTATACTAACGGGCTTGATTGTGGCAGCAAGACCAAAGACGGCTCAAATACGGTTCGGCGAATATGAGGCCGCGTTGTCTGATTCCGATATCGCTTGGACCGGCAGAAAATCGCTAACGGACTTGTTCAAGCTTGGCGATCTGGCGCTATTTCGAGTCTCGGATGTCGATGCGGCGAGAAAGCGCCTTAAGGTCGTCTTGTACCAGCCGCCAGAAATCCAGGGTGCCCTGGTGGCGCTCGACTCGGCAACCGGTGCAGTCAAGGCGCTCGTGGGCGGATATGACTTCGACCAGAGCAAGTTTAACCGAGCGACCCAGGCTTTCCGCCAAACCGGCTCTGCCTTCAAACCGTTCGTTTTTACGCTCGCGATCGATCAGGGCATGAATCCAAACGATACGATCGAAGACAGTCCAGTCAGTTTTCCCAGCCGCCAAGGAACGTGGTCTCCGCAAAACTATGACCGGAAGTTCGAGGGGACCATCACATTGCGTCGCGCCATGGCTCAGTCACGCAACATCCCGGCAGTCAAGCTGCTGAGCCGCTTTGGTATCGAAAAGGAGATCGAATATGTGAAGCGTTTCGGCGTCACGAGCCCGAATCTGGCGCCCTATCTCCCGATGGCCTTAGGCTCAGCGGAAGTGACGCTGCTGGAAATGACGTCGGCATACTCCGTTTTTCCCAACGATGGTGTTCGCGTTCTGCCTCGCTTGACGCAACGCGTCGCCGACTACGGCGGGACCGTTAAGGAAGAGAACCTGGTAGAAGTGCGCGAAGTTATTCCCCAATCGACCTCGCGTGCGATGGTCGACCTTCTGAGGAGTGTCGTGGAAGTTGGAACCGCCCAGCGAGCCAAGAGCCTTCAGCGCCCCATTGCAGGAAAAACCGGAACCACGAATAACTACACGGACGCCTGGTTCATCGGCTTTACCCCGTCGCTGACCTGCGGCGTGTGGGTCGGGTACGACAAGAAGCGATCGCTAGGCAAGGGAGAAACCGGGGCACGGGCCGCTTTGCCCATCTGGATGCGCTTCATGGAACGGGTCCTGAAGGACAAGCCGGTAGAAGAGTTCGGCGAACTGAGCCTGCCCGAGAAGCTGGCTCGAGAGAAGCTGGACACGCCAGATGATGCCTCAGGCGATGGGGAGACCACACCCGAATGAGGATCGCCTTCGACGTTCGCAAGCTCAATGACTTTGGCATCGGAACCTACATTCACAATCTCGTTTTGAATCTGGCACAGCTGGATCATCAAAGCGAGTACCTCCTCATTGGCCACGACCGGGACCGGTCGGAGCTAGGCGCACTGCCTGCCAATTTCTCCTTTCTCTTCGACCGGACCCATAACAGCGGCTTTTGGAACGACTTCGTTCTTCCTTACAGACTCGGCAAGCTGGGTATCGACATCCTCCACACGCCCCACTACCGGTCCCCGCGAATGCTTCGCTGCAAGTCGGTAATCACGATTCACGACTGCGGGCACATTCTTTTTCCGAACTACGCCAGCTCCAAAGCCGCTCACGATCAGGCGCGTAAGGCGACCCGGCGGTCGATCAAGCAGGCTAGCCATATTCTGACCGTTTCCGAGGCGACGCAACGTGATCTCATCCGGTTGTTTTCGGTTCCTGAGGACAAGATCACGGTGGTGTATAACGCAATCGACGAGCGGGCAGTGCTCCCCAGCGATCTGGACGAGCAAAAACGCGTGCTGGAACGGTATCAGATCCAGGACCTGTTTCTGCTCTACGCCGGCAACATCAAGCCGCACAAGAATATCGCCCGACTCATTGAGGCCTTTTCCGTACTGAAAGCCGAGCTCAAAGACAACGAGGCCTGGAAGAATCTAAAGCTCTTTATCGTCGGCGACGAACTTTCGAAGCACCAGTTTCTGCGCCGCACCGTTATTCGCAGCGGAGTGCAGCACGACGTCAGGTTCTTCGGCTATGTGCCCTACGAAACGCTGAAGGTCTTCTACAAGTCCGCCGAGATCTTCGTATTCCCTTCCCTATACGAGGGTTTTGGGCTTCCTCCCTTGGAGGCCATGGCAAACGGAACTCCGGTTCTCACATCAAATGTCTCCTCGCTGCCGGAAGTGATGGGCAACGCCGCGCTTCTCGTCAATCCTGAGAACGTATTCGAGATCTGCAAAGGTCTGAAACGCCTGCTATTCGATTCCAACTTTCGAGCCGAACTGATCGCACGAGGTATCGAGCAGTCGCGACTTTACTCATGGAAGAAGTCCGCAGAGCTCGTTCTACAGACTTACAGGAAAGTAGCAATGGTCGGCCATTGCTAGCGACCGCCGCCCCGAAAAAACGTTGAGAAAGCAACTGCCCAACCTAGCTGGGCGCACTGCGCTCGGCTTATTGCCGTGCTCTGGCTAGAGAGGGTACCTCTTGTCCGAAGATGGGGAAACTTCTGCTCTTTCCGCGAAACTCAGAAGGATTGCCTGGCGAAGCCCGATGCCAGTCAACCTACTGAGGCCAACAGGATTCAGCCTCGAAGTAGCTTGCGCCCCGTCTCTGCGTCTTTTGGGCATTGAGCTGCAGTTTCTTGCCGCGTCAAGTTGCCTGACACTCCTTGACTGCGCGAATCGGAGAAGTTGTGTGCGACAGACAGGAAATCGGGATATGGCTTCGATAGGGATGCCCATTCGCGTGGAGCTCGTCGACCCGCATTGTTTGTTCCGAGCAGGGCTTCGGGCCTTGATTGAGCGCTGGGAGGGGATTGAGGTAGTGGGCGAAACGGGCGAGGAGTCGGAGGCCGCTGCTCTGGTTCAGAACGCAAGGCCGCACCACGCTGGGCCACCGGATTTCTGGTGAGAAACGGGGACCGGTTTTTCGTGAACAACGATCGCGGCGAGCTGATCCTGGCAAAGCTCTCTCCGAAAGGCTATCAGGAGCTTGGACGGACCGCGCTGATCAAGCCCACCACGCGGTCCGGCAATCGACGTGAACTGGGAGCCGTCAACTGGTCGCACCCAGCGTATGCCAACCGGCGAATCGTGGCGCGGAACGATGAAGAAATCCTCAGCGCTTCGCTGGAAAAGGAGTAGACAAAGTGCTGGGCCGAGCTGCTCTGCCAGCGCGGCGTCATCACGCGGCGCCGGCCCTTCCCAGCGCGCGACTGCGGTGCGGCCGCGTTTTGCCAAGCTTAGGTCTCACGCTGGCTTCGCTGGCCGTGGGCCAAAATCTCAGGCAGGCGCTGGAGTCACGGCTTTGGAAGCTTTCGGCACCAAGCCACAGCGCCGTTCTGCTTTGGGATCTGCCTCACAGCCAAGCGATAGCGGCAGTGCGGCCGGAGATGTTTGCCGCTCCGCGCTGTCTGGGATCGCTAGCCTGGATTTCCACGGAAAACCATTTGCCTAAGTGACACCCGCCAAGCCGACTTGGGCTGCCTTTGAAACGCAGAAGGAATGCGGTGTTTCGACCGCAACAAATTTCAACCACAGATTGCGCTCGGCTATTGCTTATCTGACAAAGTTCACAACATCGCGAGGACCGAGAATTGTCACAACATCGTGAAGTTAGCTCGAGGATGACGAGCAAGTAATGAACTAGAGAATTGGCTCCTGATAACTTCAGTTGAGAGGAGCCAAAGAAAAAGGCCTCTTCAGGAAATCGAGTGGGTAAAAATGAGCATGTTAGAGTTTTGGGAGCATGCATGTAAGGACTTTGAGGCGTAGATATTCTTGATCGTGCAGTCCGTAAGCGCGACGCTGGAGGACGCGGAT
>Ga0194132_10010132_pt1 | contig 12650 bp, 6 predicted proteins | sample TA2KigOf80mmetaG_FD_148612 | JGI IMG/M metagenome (GOLD analysis project Ga0194132, IMG submission 148612) | Freshwater microbial communities from Lake Tanganyika, Tanzania - TA2015054 Kigoma Offshore 80m | ecosystem: Environmental > Aquatic > Freshwater > Lake | place: Tanzania: Lake Tanganyika... | reverse complement strand
ACTGGTCAGCTTCTACGTGCGCGAGGCGGAGCGGGGACGGCTGGAGAGTCTGACCGTTCAGCCAGCGACGATCAAGGATCTCCGCGGGCCGCTGAAGGCGGAGCTGGACCAGATTGACGCTGCCATCCGCAAGGCCAAGCCGGAATCGGCCAACGAAAAACTGCTCCACAAGATCGTTGCCAAGACATTCAAGGAACAAACGGCGGAGTTGGAGAAGAGCGATTACGATTGCTATTTCTTCAAATACCGGCAGCCGGGCAGCCCTTGGCGATTGGTCTGGTGCTGGGGCTATCAGCGGCGGGACCACGAGCCTTCCCGCGGCGTGATCTGCACCAATCGAGACTGCCATCGCTTGTTTGCCCATCGCCCAAAAACCAAGCGCCGCTGCCCGCACTGCCAGACCATTGCCGTACGGAAACGCCCGGCACCCGTGGTGGGCGTTTGGCCGTTGTTGCTGACGCTGCTGATTCTCGCCGCCCTTCTGGGCATCCTGGCGCTGGCGAAGCCGGATTGGCTCCCCTGGGGCGGCCAATCGTTGGCGGTCAGCCCGGAATCGATCGACATGGTCGAGGGAGAGCGCCGCGATGTCGATGTTAGCAGTTCCCACCCGGACGAAGTTCAGGCCAAAAGCGGAGATCCAGCCATTGCCAAGGTGGTCGGCGCGAAAACGCTTTCCGCACTGAAGCCAGGCAAAACGGCCGTGGTATTCAGCCTTGGCAGCCACACCCGGACCGTCCATGTGAATGTCACTCCGGTCAAGTACTCCAAAGTATCCATTGAACCGGCCAAACTGGCCTTGAAGATCGGCGAATCGCGGTCGTTCGATGTGCTCGGAGTCACAGCCGACGGACGCGAAGTGCGTCTTGGGGCGGATCAATTCGTGTTCCGGCAACAACCGCTGGCGACCCACGTGGAGCTGAATCGGGACACGATGCAGTTGCGAGGGCTGAAGGCAACGGACAGCCCCATGCGGTTGGAAATCCAGCTCGCTGAACTCCCCGCGGCGACGGCTGAGGTTACGGTGGCAGCAGAGCAGATCGCGGCCAGCGGGGCTACAAGTTCCGTCGGAACGACGTCGGGTTCGGTTGCCGCGATCGATGAACCGTGGGGCGTATACCCGCCCGTTGCCATCCGCCGGCCGGGCACCGTGCTGGCCACCGATCCCAAGCTGGGCGGGCCGCTTCGCTTTGTCCCCGGCCAGGGCGTCATTGCGGACAGCATCGCCGCAGGTTCCCCCTTGGAACTGGCAGGGTTAGTGCCGGGTTCGGTCATCAGCCATATCGGCGGCAAGGACATTCGCCATTACTCACCGGCGCAATTGGCAGATTACCTGGCCAAGAATCCGATTGTGGACGGCACGGTATTCAACGTCGTCGGCCCTGATGGCAAGGTGCGCGAAAATGTGAAGCTGGGAATTGACGTCCAAGTTCTCTTGCCAGTCCAGGTGAGGGGGATTCAGCCCTCCAATGTTTCAGCTGCGGCGTTCGATGCGGCTGTCAAAATTTACGTGCGCGACCGGGCGGAATACCGGATTGTAGACGAGCAAGGGCGCGAATTAGGGCCGTGGACCACGCACGGCCCAGCGGCGGAAGCAACCATCCAGATTACGCAGATTCCGCGTTCGGCCGGACGGAGCGAGTACGAGATGTCCGTGGAACGGCGCCTGGGTGGAGATGTCAAACGTTATCCGTTCGTGATATCATTGTCGGCAAGCCCGAAGTGAGTAAAACCCGAATGACGAAGCTCGCCGTAGCATGGGCTTCCAGCCCGTGGCGCTGCAATGGCAACGGACACGGGCTTGGAAGCCCATGCTACCATATTGGCCCCCGTTCCCCAGCACTGAACCGATCACCCGAAGTTTGAGCATCCCGTGGGCTTTCCAGACGATCGTGATCGCGCACTGATCCGCCAGGCGGAACGGACGGAGCAATTGGCCCAGGAATTGGCTGATTGGGTCGCCCAGTACAACGATGCGCGGCAACGGCAGGATCTGGCCCCGATTGCCGAAAGCGATGAGTTCGAGCTGACCCGACTGCGGCGGCTGGCTTCGAATCTTTATAGTTCGGCCAAGGTTCCCGTGGCTGCCGCCGTCTATGGTCCGTCGCAGGTGGGCAAGAGCCTGTTTGTAGGGCGCGTGCTGAAGCCCAGCAGCGACGACTACAGTCCGCTGGGGCGCGACGAGCAGCATGGCGAACCGGCTTACTACCAGCACTTGTCGTTTGACGACGATCTGAATCCGCAGAGCGGCAGCAACGAAGCCACGGCGCTGGTTACGCGCTTCACGACCAAAGACCGGATTGCCGCCAGCACGGCGCCGGAATACCCGGTCATGGTCCGCGCACTGACGCGGGCCCAATGGCTCCGCGTATTGGCCCGAGGATTTGCCGTAGAGTGCGCCACGCCGGACCGCAACTGGACGCAGGAGCAACTAGAAGAACTGCTTCAGGAGGTGAGCCGCCGCTACGCTGGGACACAGGTCGATCGTAGTTGGCGCACGGACTTGCTGGACGCCTACGCTTACATGCGGCAGACGGACCGTCGCGGCTTCCAGGCCAAGGAAGTCGTGCTCAACGGCATGCTTTCGCGCTATCCGTTGACGGAAGACGGCTATATCGCCGTGGCGGCCCACTTGTTCTGGAACAATTGGGGTTCGCTGACCAATTTGTTCATGAGGATTGATGATTTCCTGAAGCGGATCGCATCGCCTGGGCACGATCCGGCCATTCTGACCCACTGGGCCGGGGTGCGCTTCTTGCTCGACAGCCAGCGGGCCAAGGTGCACGAACGGCGGCAATCGCGCTGCTTCACTCGCGTCGCCTGGACTGATTTTTCGCTCGTGCCGCATGGCGAGTGGCACGTGCTGAAATACGAACCTGGGTCCGGCCGCGGGCAGGAGCAATTGGAGACGATTCAGGCCGCGATGCTTGAACTGGTGATTCCCATTCTGCCCCACCGGCTGAGCGAAGACTGGTCCAAATGCATCGAGTCAATCGACATCCTTGATGTCCCGGGTATGCGGGCCGGCCGCCAGGGTGCGGAGCAAGGAAAGCGGACCAGTGCCGACACGCTCGATGAGCAGATGGAGATCGTCAAACGCGGCAAGGTGGCCTATTTGTTCGAGCGTTATACCGAGGAATTACAGATCCAGACCTTGCTGCTCTTGGCCCGTGGCGGCAATCTGGAAGTTACCGCCCAGATGAAGCACCACATCGACAAATGGGGCCGCGCCCGATATGGCGATGAGGCGTGGCCGCTTAAGGTGCGCGATGAATTGCCGGCGCTGTTTCTGGGAGTCACCGGCATCGACGAGGAGTTCCGCAATCGGGACGAGTACGCCACGCCGATGCTGTACGAGACCAGGCTTTCGCAGTTGGTCGATGCCCTGGGGCCGGTGATGAACGATTTTGGGGCCCGCGGACGGCCGTTCCGCAATGTCTATCCGATTCGCTACCCTGGCACCTGGGACGCGGATGACAATGCCAAACAGAAAGACGGGGCGGAAAAGTGGGATTACGCCGGACGGGCGTTTGTCGCTGCCCAGAACGTGCAGAAGTACGTGGCCAATGCGGCGGAGAAATGGTCCACGGCGCTGCGGGACGACGACGGCGGCATGTCGCTGATTAGCGCCGGCTGGCGCGAGGTGACCACCGCAGATCGCAAGCAGGAGCAATTGGAGGCCAGCATCCGCGAGGTCTATCACCGATTGTTGCAGCTGGCCCAGGGTTGGGTGGTCAATGCGGACAGCAACGTCGATCGCCAACAGCGGCTGGCTTGCGCTCGGCGGCTGCTGGACTGGCTTTCGTCGGATCGGCAGGCGATCTATGAACGGGTGGCGGCCTTGCAGCATGCCCTGGGCTTCGAGGACGGCGAGCAATGGTCGATTTCGGACTTTGCCGATATTCCCACCCGGGTCGGCATGGGACGGCCGGACTCAATTGAACGGCGGTTTCCGCGGCGCTTACAGGAATTCCTGCACGAATGGTCCACGATCGTAGCCCCGCAGCATTGGGAGGAGTATGCCTCCAGGCATCCGCAAGCGACGCAGGGCCTGTCGAGCGAGGAGTTCGGGACGTTGGCCCGCTACCTGCGCGACTATCTTTGCTCCAAAGAGGCGTTTGATAAACTCAACAGCCAATTGTTGAAAGTGGCCGGGCTGAAACTGAAAGACGAAGCGGCCAAGCGGCGGGCCCGGCGCAAGTACGTCCAGGTTATCCTGAACGATTGGCTGATGAACCCCGGCCCCAGCGGCGAACCGATCGAGCCGGTCGAGGCTGCCGAGGATGAAGACCTGGGTTTAATGGCATCGCTGGTTCAGCGGTGGCGGACGCGATTGCCCCACGTGTTGGCCGATGGTGCCGGAGCGGAGGTGCGGATACCGCCGGGGAATTGTGAGTTGATGGAGTTGTTGAAAGAATACGAATAGGCCGGCATGCACACTCTCTTTGCCAACACAGGCGTTCAACTGATCTGTATCCCGCTGGCCGGGCGGCGCTATACGACCGCGCAGATCGGCTATGGTTGGCAATACACGCAGTTGGAAAATCCCAAGAAGGCCGACGATCCGGAAGCTCCGCCGCTGCCATTGCCTTACGTGCAGTGGCAAATCATACAGGGCAATGCCAGTCGGCTGTTGTTGGCCGTGGACACGACTTTGGGCGATCCGGAACTGGGCTACTTCTGCGATGCCAAGGCGCTGGCGGGTGATTTTCAGGTCAAGGTTGCCGGGCTGTTGGATCTGAAGGGGGAACTGCTGCCAGGGTTGCCCAAAATTGAACTGCGGTTGCGGGCCGCCACGGCCACGGCGGGGGAGGCCAAGCCCGTCCACATGGTGGTCGATTTTGGCAACAGCCGCACCGGTGCGTTGTTGTTGGAGGTCGTCGGCGAAGTGAGCCAGACGGCCCAGATGACGCCGTTCGAACTGGTCAATCGCTATCATCTGGACATGTTCAACGAGACCGGGGATCCGATCAGCCAGCCTTCGTCGCGCTGGTTCTCATCCAAAACGCGGTGGTGCAACGCCCCCTATCGGCCAGCTCAGGAGACGATGAAGAAAGAGTACCTCCGGGAGCAGAAATCAGGCCTGTTGGGGAAGAAGACGGTCACGACCGAGCGGGAAGTCAAAGTGCGGCCGCCCCTGTTCGACGATCTCTCGATGGCCCGACTCGGACGGGAAGTGGATGACGTCAGCCAGGCCATGCACGCCGAGGGAGATTTCCGCACGGGCGTGAGCACCCCCAAGCGGTACCTCTGGGCGGACGATGAGAGCTGGCTGGAAGGGGCCTTCTGGTACATGGCCGATCCGCACGACCGCTGCGGCACGGGTACGTTTGCCGCCAAGCTGCAAGGACCGCTGCTGAAGTTCCTGCACGAGGACGATCGCGACTTTCTGCTGGATGAAGACAAACTGCCCGACGAGGACAGCTTTGCTCCGGAAGTGCCGATCAAGCCGCGGCACGCCCCGCGGACGATGATGGTCACCGCGCTCTACGAACTGCTCTGCCAGGCCTATAGTTACGTTAACTCGCAGGCCTATCGCACGGCCACGGGAGATCCGGCCCGGACGCGCGAGATTCGCAGTCTGACGTTGACGTTCCCCAGTGGCATGTTTCAACCGGAGCGGGAACGATTTAAGAATCAGGCTCAAAAGGCGATCAATATCTTTGCCCGGACGCTTGGCAAAGAACAGCGCGCCAAGCCTTCGCTGACGCTAAGCATCGACGAAGCCAGCGCCGTGCATTTGACCTACATCTGGAGCGAGTTGAAGATGCTCGGCCAGGATCCCCGGCTCTGGTTCTCCACGCTCAGCCAGGTGCATCACCAGCGGCCGGCAGGTCAGCCGGGCGTCGATCCCACGCAGCAGCCTGACGCCAGCGGTTCCGTTCCCGCCGGCCGGCGACGCAATCGGGGCCGCATCCAACGCCCCGGCGGCTTGGCGGGTGGCCAGGCGGCGCAGGTCGAGCCGGATACGAACCGTCAGGAGCTGCGCATCGCCTGCATCGACATCGGCGGCGGCACGACCGACCTGATGATCGCACGTTACAACTATGAGCCGGGCATGGACGATGCCATCTATGGCCAGGCGTTGCACGTGGATGGCATACCCGTGGCGGGCGACCAGCTTGTCAAACGGCTGCTGGAGAAGATGATCGTGCCCGCTTTTGCGGAGGCGATTGGCCTGGAAGAAGAGGACGTGCAGTTGCTCTTTGGACCGGAAGTCCCCAAGAACCGAGGGTTCGGTTCGCAGCGGGTCAATTGGATCAATCGACTGCTGGTGCCCCTGGCGGAAGCGTATCTCAATCGGGCCGTGGATGGGGACAGTGAAGAACCGGTCACGCATACGGATCCGGAAGTGGTGGATCCAGCCGCGCTGGAATCGCTGGATCTGGTTTGCACCAAGCTCCGCGGCCCGGGTTATTACAATTTTCAACAGCCCCTCTCGCTGCGCTATCAAAAGGAAGCTTTTGAAGACGTGGTGCATGAGGTGTTTGACGACCTGCTGTTTGACTTCTGCAGCCGGGCGGTCGATCACGAGGTGGACGTCGTGCTGCTGGCCGGCCAACCCACGAAGCTGGGTTTCCTGCAGGAAATGGTCCGCATGTATCTGCCTCTGCCGGCATCGCGGATAATTCCCATGTACAACCACTATGCAGGAAACTGGTATCCGTATCAGGACACCAAGGGGCATGCACCGGGGTTGATTGTCGATCCCAAGAGTGCGGTGGTGGTGGGGGCCGCCATTGAGTTTCTGGCCCGCAACGGCATGCTGCCGCAGTTTAAGTTCCACATGCGCGGCAAGCAAACCGAGAACACCTATTACTGGGGCGTGATGACCGAATCGACTTCCACCATCCGAGACGACCGCGTGCTGTTCCATCCGGTCGATGATGAAACGCGCGATGAGTGGACGGAGTTCACGACCAGTGCGCAGCGGGTCATCCTGGGTCGTAAAATGGCCGTGGACGAGGATGCCCGGACCAGCCCGATCTATGTGCTGAAGACGGTAGTGGGAGACCGGATCGGGCCGACCGAGATGACCATCCGGCTGCGCAGGGTGAAGGCGACCGATGACGTCGAAGAGCACCTGCAGATCGAAACGGTCAGCGGCACGGTGGCCGGCGAGCCGGCCGTGTTGGGAGAAAACGTCATCTTCAAGTGGCGCACGTTGGGAGACGAGCGCTATTACCTGGATACCGGCGGTTTGGACAACATCGAACTGCCGTCGTAACAAAGCAAATCAACGGTACTGCGTGCGGGTGGGTGAGCCCCACTGTGAATCCGAACCGTTTTTGAACGGGTCCATTGGGTGGCCGGGACTGGAGCCGAGCCGCCGGCGAGGCGAAGTCCCGGATTGTCAAAGACTTCAGATGAATCTTGTGTGGCGTTTCATGGGAGAGTCCCCCGACAATCCGACGCGGCAATCGCTGGACCAGTTCCGGGAGCGTTTGCAGGCGCAGCAGGCCGAAGTGGCCGAGATGTTTGCGTCGCTCGGCAGCGACCTGGATCAGCTCATCGACCAGTTCGCCCGGATTCCGCAAGCCGTGGCTTCTCAGCCTGTTCCCGCTGTCGCGCCGGCTCCTGTCGCGGCGCCGCAATCCAGTCCGTTCGATTTCCTCCGGGACTCCAACAATCAAGGTGGACCGGACCTGCAGGCACTCATCCTTGGCCCTGAGCTTACGGCCAACGTTTCGCTGGATGGACAGAGACAGCAGTTGATGGATGACCTGACATCGGGAAGCGCGGCGGCGCTGACCCTGTGCGGCGCCATCATGCTGTTCCGCGGCGCCAACCAGGAACGGATGCCGCAATTGCTCAAGGATATCGGTGAGGCCTGGTATGCCTGGTCTCCCAATTCGGCTGAAGGAGAGGACGATCTGCGCGACGAATTGTGCGGTTGGCTCCAACGGAAGTGTACGGAAGCGGGCGTTCCCAACAGCATCGAACTGGTCCGGCCGGGGGATCGCTACGACGTGAAACGCCATCACGCGCGGCAACCGGGCGTGGAAGTGACGGAGGTTGCCGGCTGGGTGGTGCTGCGGGACAATGGCAAGGTCTATACGAAAGCGGCTGTCAGCGTGAAGTGAGGTCGCGAGGCGAGCCGCGGGCGTCGGCCCGTGCAGGAGGCTGGGGAAGCAGGAACGTATCGCAACCGCTTGCCAGTTTGCATTCTCGATGAAAACCTACGCCTGCACGAACTGCAAAACCGAAGTCCGTCGTCCCACCGCGCCGCTGAAGTGCGCCGCCTGCGGACAACAGCGGATTGGATTGTTCAAGGAAGTGGCTGCGGCGGCGGTTTCAAAGACGGCTCCGCCCGCTCCACCCGCCAGCGCACCTGCGCCGCCTGGAAAGGCGCAGGTCCCGGGCCCTGTTCGCACTGCGGCGCCGCCCGCAGCGGCAGCTGTCCCTTCCCAGCCGCCGCTTCAGTATCCCACTCCGCCACCGATCCCAGCGGCCAAGACCGCGGCAGCGCCGAAGCCTGCCGCGCCGGCGCCGCGCGCTCCGGCGGCGCCTTCCCCTGCAGCTTCTGTCAGCCAGCCAAAACCTTCCGCGCCGCGTGTGGTTCCTGCCCCGGTCGCGGCAACGCCTGCTTCCAAACCGGTTGCCACGGGTCCCGGCAGCATCGCCTGGCGGTTTCCCATTCACATACCCGGCCAGGAATTCTCGACCGCAGCGCTGCGCAATTGCGTGGCCATTGACGGAGAGCGGATGTACGCGGCCATCGGCGCGGTGCTCTACGCTTTGCAGGAAAAGGAAGGCGCACCTGCCGTTGTTTGGAAGTACGCCACCGGTGGCCACATACCCGGTTCCCCCGTAATCGGCGGCGATGGCCGCCTGCGCGTCCACTCCAGCGACGGCAGACTCCACTGCATCACGGCCGCAGGAGACGCGGCCCATCCTCCCGTGGACCTGGGGGAGCCGTTGGGTTGGGCATCCCCGGTGGTCGATCGCCAGTCGAATGCCTGGATTTGCCTGTACAACGGCGGCTTGTTACGAGTCGATCCGCGCGGCGTGCGCAGCCCCGCGCCTTTCTTTCGCACGCGGCAGAAGTTCGATTCCACCCCCGTGATCCGCGGCGACCTGCTTTACGTTGGTGCCGAGGACGGATTCATCTATGCCATCAGCCTGGACGCCAGCCGCGGCCGCAACCAATGGGATCCGCTTACGGGGGCGGGAAAGACGGAGTGGTTTATTAACTCTTCGCCAGCCCTGTCGCCACTTGGAGCGCTGATCGTCGCGGGCCGCGATGAGTTTCTTTACTCCTTCGATTTCGATGGCAAGGTGATGTGGAAGCTTCATCTCCGCGGCCAAATGCTCGGTTCGCCGGTAGTGACGCGCGAAGGGGATGTGATCGTGGGACTGAGCCTCATCCGTCGAGGGCAGGCGGCACACGGCAAGCTCGTATGCGTGGATGGCCGCAACCAGCGCGTCCGCTGGGAGGCCGCGGCCGACGGCGCGGTGGAATCCACTCCCGTTATCGGCGATGACAACCTGATCTATTTTGGTGACAACGCCGGAGCGATTCACGCCCTGGATCCGGCCGGCAAGCAGGTTTGGGCAACCAAAGTCGGCTCGCCTGTTCGCTCGGCCGGGGTGATTCTGCCTGGACGGGTAGTCTTTGGCACCGACAGTGGCGCATTGGTGGCGCTGCAAAGTACGTCCCAGTCGATCGCCAGTGAAGGCTGGCCGAAGTACATGGGGACGCTGGGACAATCTGGCTCGGTGCCGGGGTAACGGTGTGGTAGAATGGGGACAGCATTCGACTGCTGAACTGGGGCATTGACTCCGAGGCCATACTCCCGTGGAAACCTTGCAAGTCGTAGGCCATCAACTCTGGCAGAGAATTTCCCGATCCATGGAACTCGTCGAACGGCGATTGCGCCTCGCGGTGGACATTCTGGAAAAGGCCGGCATTCCCTACGCGGTCGTCGGAGGCAATGCCGTTCGCATCTGGGTGGCGCAGGTTGACCAGGGAGCCGTCCGTGCCACCAATGACGTGGATATTCTCATTCGACCAACGGACTTGGAACGCGTGAAGCAGGCCATGCAAGACGCGGGGTTTTTCTATCGGCGGACAACTGAAGTCGATATGTTCGTAGAAAACGAAAACGACTCGGCGCGCAACGCCGTACACGTGCTGCTGTCAGGGCAAATGGTTCGGCCAACCGATCCGGAGCCGAACCCCGATGTCGAACCTTATGAATATGGCGAAGCGTTTCGCACACTTCCGCTGGAGCGACTGGTGCGCATGAAACTCAATTCTTTTCGACTGAAAGACAAGGTCCACCTGCTCGACATGATTCAGGTTGGGCTCATTGATGCAACATGGCTAGCCCGATTCTCCGGCGAACTGAATGCCCGGCTGCAGGGGCTCATCGAGAACCCGGATCAGTAGTCCCCTCACCGACGAATGGACTTTCGAGCCGGCGTTGCCAACCAGTTTTCGGCCAGTTCCTTCAGTGTCTGGCCGTGTGATCGCTTCAGCGCCTCATCCAGCGGCTGACCGGTGTTGAGCGCCTGCGACAGAGCCCGCATCTTGGGGCCGGTGCTAAGCAGGTGCCGCGCCAGGCCATAGCCCAGCACTTCAGCGTCCTCGATCGGCAGTTTGCCGCTGAGCCAATCGGCGGCCGAGTGCTTTTCGGATAGCACTTGATTGAGCCGCTCATCGTAGGCGGTTGCTTGGGAATCCTGGGGCGCATTGGCAGCGGCAATGGCCCGGCCGAACCCGGTCGCCAACCAGGAAGGAACCTGCCAACGCGCGGCCACGGCGGCGGCGGCAATTTGTTCCGTCAACAGCGCGGTGAAACCAGGATCGAGTTCTCCTTGTTTGCTATTTTCGGGAACGGCCACCAGGGCGTAGGCGTCCGCCACGGTGTAGGTCCAATGCCCGCGCTGGCCGCGCGGCAGGCGGCTGCGGCGCTTCACCATCAATGCGAATTCGGTGTAGTCGTAGCGGTGGGCCAGTGCATAAATCGTCAACCGGCCATGAACCAGCGGTTTGTCCGCGGAAAAATGGAGCGCTGCACGGATTGGGCCGGCCAGTCTTTCCGCTTCGGCGGCAATTCCTTCCAAACGGGGCTGGGGAAGATTGCCCGTCACCAAAAATTGCTCCGTGGTGGTGCTGCGGGCCGTGTCGTCCGGAATGGCCAACTTCCAATTCGTGGCCGCCGCGGCGGCCCGCATGCGGCTGAGTTCGTCGTGCGTGGCGCCGCGGGCCGCACCCAGAGCAGCCACTTCCGCCAGCGGCCGGGCGGGATCGGGACCGTCGAACGTCGCCCCGCCGGCGATCCACTGCTCGATCGCGGAAATCTGCGCCGCGGGCAGTGGATCGGCATCCAGCGGCATCCGCTGGCCGTCGCTGGCGGTTCCCTTCAGCTTCTGCACCAGCAGGCTGCGGCCGGCGTTGCCGGAAACGATCGGCGACCCGGCCATTCCGCCGCGCATCAATTGCGCAAACGATTCCACGCTGAAGCGATTGCGGGGCTGTCCGCCGCCGTGGCACTTGACGCAGTGCGCAGCCAGCAGCGGCGCCACGTGGGTCGAAAAAGCGATGGCACCGCGCGGCGGCACGGGCGAGGGCGTGGCGCCTGGAGACGGCATGGGAGTTTCTCCCGCCGGTTCGCTGCCTGTCAGCTTGGCCAGCAACCCGTCGCGATCCGCGCCATCGAAACGGGCACCCTGGTCAATCCACTTCGAAAGCAGGGCCAATTCGGCAGGGCTGACTTTCCTATCTCCCTTGGGCATTTCACCGGAAGCGATGATCTCGATCAACCGGCTCTCCTTGCTGCGTCCAGGGTCGATTACCGCCGCGCCATCCACCCCCGTCATCAGCGCCGAAAACGTTGCCAGGCTGAATTGCCCTTTTGGTTTCTCTCCGGCGTGGCAGCGGATGCAATGGGTCGTCAGCAGCGGCGCTACCTGTCTGCGGAAGCTGACAGCGTCGCCAGCCGGACTGACGGGGGACGGTTTTTGCGGAGCTGTGCCTGAAGCCGGATTGGGCGTGGGGCTGCAAATCCTCTGCAGGCTTACGGTGTCCGCAGCTCGAAGCTATCGTAGTAAACCGTCGTTCCGTTGCCGGTGCCATAGTTCACCAACTGCGCCTCAAGGTTTGGCGCCGATTCCCGCATGGTGCGACCGTCATAGGCGATGATCAGGGTGCCATCCTGGTAGACCCTCAGCCTGCCGTCGCTCCCCGTAGAGTGCTTCACATAGAAGTCGATCTTCACCCACTTGTCGATGGGGAAAGGAACGTTGTTCTTTTCTGCTGGGTTCTTGGGATTTGGCCCGTACTGATAGATATTGTTTGGGCTACCGTTAGCCGCACCTGGGTTTGCTCCCTTGATGTTCGCCCGCAAGTAGCCGACGTTCCCGTCGAACTCAATCGCCACCGTGGGATCGTTGATGCTGCCGGGCTTATTGTTTTGCTTCCACCCGAACAGCATGAGCCAGTCGAAAGTGTACGCCTGGGGGATGCGCACCATGAACGTGGTGGTAGTCTCTTTGGGCAAGCCCGTCTGCTGGCAGTCCGGCCCGTACTCAAACAGGTTGTGCAGCCGCATCGCCGTGTTGCTGCCGCTGGGCCTGTCCGACTTCAGGCAGTACCTTCCTGCGTAAGCAAAGTTCGGGTTATCCAGAACAGTGACAGTGCCGTCGCT
>Ga0194132_10010128_pt1 | contig 12658 bp, 10 predicted proteins | sample TA2KigOf80mmetaG_FD_148612 | JGI IMG/M metagenome (GOLD analysis project Ga0194132, IMG submission 148612) | Freshwater microbial communities from Lake Tanganyika, Tanzania - TA2015054 Kigoma Offshore 80m | ecosystem: Environmental > Aquatic > Freshwater > Lake | place: Tanzania: Lake... | reverse complement strand
GCTCGAGCGACTTCTGCCAACGGCCGCGGTACACGGATTGACGCCACGCCGTCCTGATTCTCTGGCTTTTGCACGGCGAAACCGAGTGCTGTTGCTGCGTCATGAAGCCACAGCGATTGGCGTGGAAGTCTCGTTTATTTCTATGCCATTTGAAGAAGACATGCTTGCCTCGGCCCGCAGTACGCAGATCGAAGGATTGGAACTGCGTTTACCCCGGCCCGAAGACCTCATCATTATGAAGGCTGTAGCTCACCGCCCACAGGACATGGTCGATGTGGAGCTCTTGGTCGAATCGCATCCTGACGTCAACCTGACCCGCGTCCTTGACTGGGTTAGCCAGTTTGCGCAAGTCTTACAATCGCCTGATCTGATCGATGACTTGCAAGCCTTGCTCGATCGGTTGCGACGCAACCACTTTGTCAAGCAAGTATTCGGCAAGCTCGATCCGAAGAAACCTGAATAGGCGACGAGCATACGCAAGTGTCCAGGCCTCCAGGGCCGAAACCGTGCCGCTTGCTTGCGTTGAGTCCGCGCGCACACCTCAGCGTTTCAGCAGCTCGTTCAGCGAAATCTTTTCGAAGACAAGGTCGGCTTGGCTGCCTTCGTAGACGATGCCCACGTGCTGGTCGTCAACGCGTGTGATGCTTGGATACCCGCGTCCCCGGCCCTCATCCAGCAGCAAGTGGTATTTTGACGGCCAGCTACGGCCATCATCGAAGCTCACTTGGATGGTCTGATGCGTCCGGCGCTCTTGCGAGCGTGGGTTCGAAAAAAGGAGTATCTGTTTCCTCTGGCTTCCTTTCCCGTAGTCCACCCGATAGAGGCTGGCGTTGCAGTTCGGTTCGATCAATGTGTTGCGATTGGTTGGGTGAGGCTGCCAGGTTTGCCCCAGGTCTTGGGTAACGTAGACCGCGCGATACTTCTCATGGTCGTTTCGCATGTTTAGCATGATCGAGCCATCGCTCAACTGGGCTGCCTGGCACTCGTTGCCGCCGCTGAAGGCAGGCTTGCCGACGGCCCAGGTCGCACCGTGATCTTTGCTTATCATGAGCGTCGCAAAACTCTCTCCCGTCTCGTCACGACCTTCGACGGGCATGACGAGCGTGCCATCAGCCAGGTTGATGCCTTGTTGAGGAGTCGGTGCCATCAGCCACCAGCTCTCCTTCTTCAGCTTTCGGGTCATGTTCTCGGGCTTCGTCCAGGTCAAGCCATCATCTTTCGAGCGGACCATCATGATTTGGGCGCTTTTGCCGATCTCGTAACCCGGCTCCGATCCGTCTCCGCTCCATTGGTGCTTGCCAGGCTTGCCCCACATCCACACGGCAAAGCAAAAAATCTCGCCAGTCTTCTGGTCGACAATAATGCCTGGGTCACTGCAGCCGTTTTGCTCCTGAGGCAAGCCGCCGTATTCACCCATGTCCATGATGACGCGTGGCGGCTCCCACGACTGGCCGCCATCGGTGCTGCGGCTAAGCCCGATGTCGATGTCCTCTTGCAAGTCGCGTGACTTGCGACGGCGCATGTCGTAAACGCAAAGCAGGGTACCCTGGGAGCTGGTCGTCAATGAGGGAATCCGATAGGTGTGCACGCCGTCGTCGTTGTGTTTGCGCAACGCGACCCCGATTCGCTGGCGTCGTCCAAGCGACGAGTCGTGGGGTGTCAACCTTCCTGCTGTGGTGCCAACCGAAACGCACGCGGCGCCAACCTTGCGCAACAAGCTGGCATTGGGCTTCAGCCGGCAGGAAAGCCAGAACACGTTGGCGCCGGGTTGCAGTGTCTGATCGCCCTTGAAGGAGATTCGAACCGACGGCGCGGCCGCAGCGCCGAACGGGGTTCCCTCGATCAATTCCGATTTGTCCCCAGTGGCGATGACTTCCAGCGCTTCCAGGTCGCCTAACGCCTCCGCACCGCCCAGCGAAAAAGTCAAAGACTGCAAGCGAACGGCCTCGCTGCGCTTCACATCGACAACCAGCTGCAACAGTGCGTTGCGTTCATTGCGAATCAGAACCGGATGAACCCGCCGTATCGCGACAGCGGAGAGTCCTTCAGGCCCGTCTTTGGCCTGGGTGCTGCCGAACAGAAACGAGAAAGCTGCGACGCCACAAAGCGCTGCCCAGCCGATGGCACGGCGTGTCCGATACCACATGATGAACTCTCCTTTCAGTTTGCGCCAGGGCAACAGCCGCAGCCCCCCGAGCGACCAGACGGAGGATGAGGTAGGGCGCGATGTCCTCAGCGCGCCGCTGTGTGCGCGTCCCATCTAACGGCGGGCTGGGGACAGCGCGTGGACAGCCCGCCCTGCCTCCACCCTAAACCAACTAGCGTGCGGCTGCGGCCGCCAGCTCCATTTCTTTCACTTTCTCCGCATACGCATCCGCCTGGGCGATGATGTCGACTTTTACCATTTCGCTCCAAGCTGCGATCAGTTTTCGCGTCAGCTCGCCCGGCTGGCCGCTGCCGATCGGCTGCCCGTTGATCCGGGTACAGGGCATGACGGCAAATGAGGTCGCTGTGCAGAAAGCTTCATCCGCGTTCACAACCTCGTACATTCCGAAATCTTCTTCGCTCGTCGGAATCGCCAGCTTTGCCAGCAGTTCCAGGACCGCGCCGCGCGTGATGCCGAGCAGGATGTTTCTTCCAGGCGGCGTCAGGACGCGCCCTTTGCGAACAATAAAAAAGTTCCAGCCGCTGCCTTCTGTGATCAATCCCTGGTCGTCGGTCAGCAGCGGCCAGCCGGGCGGGTTGGCCTTCTGGGCCAGCAGGTTCGCCATCTGGTAGAACATACGGCTGCGGTTCTTGACTTTCGGATCGATGAGATACGCGGGAACCGAGCGTTGCGCGGTGATCACCGCGTTGACACCGGACCGATACAACGGTGCGTTTCCTGCCAGGTGCCACCAAAACGGCCAGCAGTTGATGGTGACGGTGGGACGAAGCGCGCCGCCGAAGACGGTCTTGTACATGGGCAGCGGGCCGCGCGAAATGTTGTGCATGATCTGAACGTCGGCGCCATCGACGGCGGGAAGGTTCAGTTCCAACGTCTGCAACGTCGCTCGTTCCATCTCTTCCAGACTCATCCCACAATTGATTTCCAGATACTTCAAGCCGGCGTAAATCCGCTCCAGGTGCTCGCGAAGCCTGAAAGGCTTTTGCCGGTAGGTTCGCGTCATGTCGAACACCATGTCTCCAAACATCAGAGCACAGTCGAAAATAGAGACTCGAGCTTCCTGCTCCGAAACGTATTCGCCGTTAAAGTAAACCTTTCGCTCTTGCATGGTCGTCTCCTTTGAGGGATGCCGAATTGAGCCCCTGCGGCATCGTCAGGATCGTTTATTCTGCTCGCTCTCCGCAGCCATCGACTTCCAATGGTGTTGAGGCTTCCACTTCAGAAGCCTTTCAGCTTTGGCGGTTGAGTAGAGTCCTGCCTGGCCAGCGAGTTCAGCCCGAATCTCTTCCATCGCGGGATAAAAACGTTGCAAGAGCTGCCGGGTCGGCGTCTCGACACAAACGTCCGAAGCGGCGATGACGAACGCCTCGTGTCCTTCTATTTCCGCTTCCAAGGCAGCTTTGCAAGCGGTGGCGACATCTCTGGCATCGACGTAGGCCCACAGGTCGGGAGCTGCAGCTTCGTCTGAGACCGTGAAGCGGCGAAAACGCCATTCGTAAGATCCTTCGTAGACGATCCGCAGTGTCCTCAGGCTCGCGACGGTCATGCCGTGCCAGCGCGCATAGTTTTGGGCCAGCGCTTCCAGAGTTTGCTTCACCGCTCCATAGATCGATCGAGGTCGTTGTGGGTGGTCTTCGTCGATGGGCAGGTACTTCAAGGAACCCGGCAACCCATAGATTTCGGGACTTGAAGCCATCACGACGCGCCTGATTCCCAAGTTCGCTGCGGCTTGCAGTACGTGAAACCCACCCAGAGCCAGGTTCCGGTAAGCCTTCTCCCAGGAGGTCTGCGAGTCGGTTGGGAAACTACCGAAGTGGACGATCGCGAAAGCGCCGGAACAGATATCGTGCAGCGAAGCGCCATCTTCCAGATCGGCGACATGATAATCCTGTTCCCAGAAGTCCGCCGGTTTCACATCGATCCCGACGACGTGGTAGCCGGATTGCCGCAAGATCTTGACAATGGAGACTCCGGTGTTTCCTTTGGCCCCGGTAACGACAACTTTCTTCACGGTTCTACCCCCGGGCTGGCGCTCCTTCGGGTTTCTCTGGAAGCACGTAGCTGCTCTCGCATCGCGCGAGCTGGCATGGGCTTGACGCGAAGCCCTCGCTGGATGTGCGCGCCATAGGCAAGGCGGGCGATGAACGCCTTGCCAGTGCGTGTCGGCTTCCCAGAGGGCTAGCGCTCCAGCGCGCGGAGCTTGGTCACTCGTCCAATCTCGACCCATTCAGCCACGAAAATGTTGCCTTCGTGGTCGAAACAGGCGCCGTGCGGGCAGATAAATTTCCCGGGTAGAAACTGTTCCCGAGGTTGACGGCGGAGCTCTCTCCAATTGCCCGTAGGATCTTCGCCCAGATGCAGGATGACCTTGTTCTCCGCGTCCAGCAGTGTGACGCGCGCTCCCAGATCGGGAATGACGACAGTCCCGTTCCGTTCGTGAAAATGACAAGGCAGATTCGTTCCCGGCACGAAGCCGAGATGTTCTCCGGCGAGGGTGAAGTTTTGGATGCGGTGGTTCGCACGATCGGCGACAACCAGGACCGGCGTCTTGCCGCGCGTATCCACCCAAATGCCATGCGGACACGACAATTGGCCGGCCTCGCTTCCCAGTCCTCCAAAAGTTCGGATGAATTCAGCCTTGCTGCTGTACTGATTGATGTAGCTGGATCCGTATCCGTCGGCAACGTAGATGTCCCAGTTGGGCGCAATGGCCAGATTTGTCGGGCTGTACTTGAGCGGCTCGCCGCGACGCAGAGCGGCTCCGTAGGGCTCCGAGTCCTTCGGATACTCCAGTGCCCAGACCACCTCTCCTTTGAGCGTCGTCTTGGTGACAACGGCGCGTACCGTGTCGCACAAGTAGAGAAACTCCTGGCGTCCTTCTTTGCGAAGATGCAAACCATGAGCGCCGCCCTTAAACTGCTTTCCCCACGACCGGACGAACTTTCCCCGAGAATCGAAAACCACCATGGTGTCGTGGCTCTCGCTGGTGTCGTGCACCGTGTGATGCACATAGATGTTCCCTTGCGAATCTTCACAGACGCCATGGGTGTTCCCGAATTTGATGTGGCTTGGCAGTTCACCCCAGTCATGGATGACTTCGTACCGGTGTGCGCCTTCACCGATGACGGGGCGGCGCGAACCTGACTTGCTGGCCGACCCCACAATGGCAGCTGAAGCAACGGCTGCCCTGGCTCTCTTCGCGACCGCTGGCTTCTTGGAAACGGAACGACTGCCCGGTTTTTTCTTCGTTGAAGATTTGGAGGATTTGTTCACGGGTTTGAGAACTCCTTGTTTGAGTTGAGCACTAGCCAGCCAAAGGCTGATCCCTTGACGTTCCCGCATCGGCAGCCACGATCACCGCGCCGCTCGCGGTGGTCGTGGGCAGTTCTGGCCGCCGTGATTGGCTGCCACAAGTTCGCCGCGGTCCGAGATTACCTTGCCGAGCAGTTGACAGGAGCGCACCAGTTTAGCTCATATCCGTCGCGGCGATTCGGGTCGCGCTCCAGAGGTTGCCAGTTTCCTGCACTGTCCTGCGCACGGCACATCAGCGCATGCTCGCCTCTCGATGCTTGCCAGGCAAAGCTCCACTTGACCCAGCCAAATGGCCTTGAGGCACCCTGAAGTGCGGCCTCCTGCCAGTGCTTGCCACCATCGACGCTTGTCTGTACCGATCGTACGGTATGTTTCCCGGCCCAGGCGAAACCCCAGATCGCATGCGGGCCAGCGGCGATGCGAGCTCCAGGTGCCGGCGACACAATCTGAGATTTGATGAGGACGTCAGAAACACGATTCGTGCCGCTGGAGGCAGCAGGATCGTTGAACGTTCGCACGTAAAGCAGGTCCATCCCGCTCGAGTAGAAAGCTGCAGGCCAGTCCTGTGGTCCCAGCACTACGACCCGTTCCAGCCACTTCACGGAATTCATGGCGTACAGGCCAGGGAAGAGAGCTCTGGCCGGGAATCCGTGCCGGCGTGGCAGGAACTGGTCATTGAGTCGAAAGGCGACCATCGCTTCGGGAGACAAGCCTTGCTCTAGAGAGGCGATCCTCGCGTACGGATACGATGTCTCGCCCTCCAGGAGGTGTCCCTGGTCAGAGCCTACAAGCATGATCCGGTCGGCATTTGGCTCCGGAGCGGCTTGCTTCAAGAAGTGCGACAGGGAAGCGCCTTCCCAGTACCCGCACGCGACCAGAACACCGGTCGTGGCGCCGTTGCCTGCGCACTCCAGCACCGCCTCCAGCTTCGTGACCGGGGCCTCCAGAAGATCGCTGAACGTAAGCTGCAATGGCCTGGCCACCTTGCCTTCAATCTTTAGCTTCCAGGAAGCCAAGGTTAGCTTGGGTTCTTCGTGATGATTGCGAAGGTAGAACTGGCCGACGGGGGTGATCGCGTCCTCTGTGGATCCTGGCGTTCCGGGCACCACTTTGGCCGACGACTCGTCGACGCGCAGAGGGCGGTCCGTCTGAGGCCAGAGTGCCGCTCTTCGCCCGAAAGTCCCTCCAGAGAGAACCTGAGTCCCCGAAAGAATCAGGCTCCGAGACAAGGTTGTCAACCATGTGCGGCGCGAGAGCGATGTGGAAGAGGGGCCTTTGTTGGCTGGTATCAAGTTCACCCCTCAGCGTGGGGAGCTGTGAAGATTGGCGGTAGCGGCAGTCTGCGACCGCTAGTGTCGTTTCCCTTCAACAGCGGGAACGGCGCTCACAGAGCGCCGCTACAATTCTTTGCAGCTTCTGTTCTCGTGCCATGATGGCTTTGAAAGATTGAGAAGCTGCCCGAGATTGCGAGAGAGGCTCGTCTTCCCGAGTTCTCACAGCCGAACACAAAATACGCCGTAAGCTTACGGAGAGTCTGCACCGTCCGTCAACCAGGCAAGATTGAGACGGGCCAGAGTGAGCGCCCTCCGCGCGGTTGGGGAAGCAGCTCGGTCCGACTCGTAGAGGCAGAGAATCGTCTGATCGGCTGCCACGGCGAGATCGGAATAAGCCGACCTCCCTTCGTCCACAAGTTTCGAGACAGGCCAGGTATGGCATTCGTCATAACTCAAACGGAGCGTGAGCCGCGATCGGTCAATTCGGCTGGCGGGATGAGACAGCAACACTCGGTCTTTCTGCGACTCGGGCTTGCTCGAAAACCGCACCATTCCTGCCTGGCAGGAGGGTTCCGGCAGGCTCTCATCAAACTGGACCTTGGACCAAGTGATTCCTCCGTCCTCACTCCAGGCATACGCCCGATAGCTCTTGTCCTGGCGGCTCCGCATGTTCATGTAGACCTTGCCATCGGACGTTTCGACGACCTCACACTCGTCGGACAGATCGCTGTCTAACGGATTGCCCCGCTTCCAGGTTGCGCCGTGATCATCGCTATAGAACGCGTACGAGAACTGCACCTTACCCCAGTTGGCTGACGCGCCCCACGTCACCGGTCCGGGCGAGGTGTCGCCCCAGCTGGGAATCAGCAGCCTGCCACTCTTGAGCTGAATTCCATGCCCTGGTCCCGCGCCCAGGTACTTCCAGGACGGGTCCTTGACGCTGCTGGTGATTTCCACCGGAGCTGACCAGCTCGCGCCATCGTCGGTACTCTTTGTCACGTAGACCTGCTGGTTGTTTTTGCAGAAGGGCAGCCAGAGCGTGCCCGTTTCGCGGTCCAAAACCGGGCAGGGCTGATTCATCGTCTGCGTCCCTTCGTCGGCGATGACCTGCATCGCCTCCCAGGTTCTTCCATGGTCAAAGCTGCGCCTGAGGACGAGATCGATTTCATCCCAGTCATGGCCTCCACCTTTTCTGGCTTCAGCGAAGGCCAGAATGGTGCCTTTGCTGGAAACCACCAGCGCCGGAATGCGAAAACGAGTGTAGCCGTGCTCCCCAGCCGAGAAGAGATTCTGTTGCTCGAAAAGCGGCGCTGTTCGGCTTTGCGCACCCGTATCGTTGCGAGGCTGTGAACAGTTCGAAAAAACAAACCCTGCCAGCAACAGAAGCAACCAACTCTTGGAACCTCTCATGGGTTTATCCTTTCAAGGCAGATTGGAGTTCGCCACTGGGACGTGCAGCACAATCTGGTCTCCCTGAAGCACGGACGTGCTTCCCTGGAGTTTCGACATTTCGCATCGGCCAGGTGTTTCCTGCGGGCGGCAGCTGCCGGAGGCCTTCCACTGGCACAAGGCCTTCTTTGGCAATTTGAGTCCAGTCTCACCCTGTCCCCACGGAGCCCGCAAGCCCAGGGCACCAGAGCGATCCTTCGCCCGTCAGATAGGAGAGCGGCAGAAGACGGCCGCACTCCAAGACGCTGGCGCGAGGCTGGCAGCATCTGGGAGGTACGCCAGTTTTGGAGTGCGCCAGCCCTCTGGCGCTTTGAGCCGAGCGGCTAGCGTGCTTCGCTACGAATGCGGAGCCGGCGACAGAGAGCGCTTCCGAATTTGACATGGCCGTCGACTCTACAGGTCATGCTCGAACTGTCTTACCTCTTCGAAGCGTGTGCTTCCTCGCAACAGGCGGCCCAGACGCGGCTTGCGGTCGTTATAGACCTCGACTGCATCGGCGTCGGCGTAGCGGAGAAAGAGGATGCGCCGATCACGATTCGACAAATTGCCTTCAGATTTGTGCACAGTCCAACAGCTGAAGAACAGGCAGTCACCGGCTTTCATCGGCATCGGAACCGCCTTCGATTCGTCGACCTCCGTCTTCAGCTCCATCTTATACTTGGGGTCGACCGCGTTCTGGCGCTGTTCGTGCTTTCGCTGTCCTTCTTTGTTGCTCCCGGGAATCAACCAGAGGCAGCCGTTTTCCTCATCGGTGTCGTCCAGAGCCGTCAGGCAGGAAATGGCATTGTAGGGATCGAGCTCGCCGTAACCGTTGTCCTGGTGCCAGAGAAAGGGCCGGGTGTTCCCTTTCATCTTGAACGTAAGCTGGCTGGTCGCTCCCTTAATGTTCGCGCCGATGATTTGCTGGGCGACATCGACTAGTGGCCCCGCAAAGTAATAGTCGCGAACGATGGAGGCCTTGTGGTGGATGTTGACAAGCAAAGCGTTTTCCAGCCAGGTTTTGTTCGGATCGAAACCCTCCTTCTCAGCCTCCCAGGCTGCCATGCATTGACGGCGCATTTCCTCTAGTCCAGAAATCGTGAGGATCGGGCCATAGCGGTGATACCCATTCTCGGCATAAGCCTGCAACTGGTCTTCGGTCAACGGTCGATGTTGGAAGAACTGCTTCAATCTTTCGTTTGTCATCATTCGCTAACTCCTGAGCCAACTCCAGCGGAAAACCCGATTCTCCACAGCGAGGTTGCCGTGATGCGCAGCGTCGTGGAGTGCGCCAGTCTTGAGCAAGCCTGCTTGCTGGTGCCGCCCGCGTTGGTAGTGAAGCACGCCAGTGCTTCACATGGCCGCACTGGCGTGCGGCACTACAAGCGCCTGAGCGTCACACGATTGTCGGCGCAGCAAGTGTACCAACTCCAGTGCTGCGCTGGTTGCAGAAGCCGTAACTCAACACTCACTGCGTCAGCCCATAATCGTGCTCGACTTTCACAACAACCCTGTGCACGTCGTGCGGACCATCCAAGTGGCACCACGGCATATGGCCGCCTCCTGGAAAAAAGACGGCAAACTTTCCCGGCAGCATCTTCAGTTTGGAGAAACTCTTGGGAACTGCGTAGCTTGCCGCGTCGGTCTTTTCGTCGTAGGGCTTGGTGACGGTGAGTTTCTCGACCGGCGCAAACCCCGTCATGGCCTGGCCTGACAGCACGTAGTGCACATCGATGTACTTTCGATGGGCTTCAAACTCGGACTTTTCCGGCGGATTGGAAGGGGACTTGTCCACCAAACCATAGGCCTTTGCGTCGATGACGTGCTTGCCAGCTGCCAGCGTCTTCAAATCAGTCCTCTGCAGAAACCGAAAAGCCACCTCCAATCGCCGAAGCTGCGGGTGTGACTGCCACGACTTCAAGTCGTCGAAGACGAGTCGCGAATCTGCGGCTTCGGTCAATGCGCCTGCCCAAAGCGGTTCGAGCCCTCTGGTGGACAAGCAAAGGCCAACAGAAGCCAGGCGGCCAAAGAACTGACGACGGTTAGGAGCTTCTGAAACGAAGCTAGGTTGCTGAATCATCGATCGATTCTCCTTTTCAGAATTCGAGGGTTACCTTAGGTCATTGACTATAGCCGGAACCGAACCGCCAAAAAGGGACCGACAAGACGCGAAGAGCGCCAAGAAGGGTCGTGGGTTCGACTGCAGCCAAAAGCAAGTCACAAGCGTGTCTCGGGAAATTGCACACTTCTTGCTTTCCCCTAGAAGATTCTCCCGCCGCCATGGCGGTCTTTGCGTCATGACGGTTTGTTTCTGCCTAAAACAGTTTGCCTATGCGTGCGCTGCTGCCAGTCCGGCGTCGTATTCCACCAGAATCTCCATGTTCTTGAGCACCGGGTTTTCGGACATCTGAGGATTCAACTTTCGCACATCGATCTCGACAGCATTGTCGCCCAGGCGCAACAGCTCTTCAGGGACCGGATAGGTCACCCATGTGTCGTTGTTCATGATGAACACCGCCCGAGTTTGGCGGGTTTGGCGTCGCAGAACACTTCCATTGATGCTTACGTCCAGCTCGTCGGGCGGCGTGTAGTTGGCAATTTTCAGCCGTAAGGTGACTTGTGGCGTCGCACCTTGCCGGCGGGCTTTCTCCAGGTCATCAGCGAAGCCGAATCCCACTCGATGTTTTCCCGGTGCCAGCTGTACGGGCAAGACAATGTCTCCGATCGCCCGATAGTCGCGGGCTGCCTTGCCGGCGTTGCCCTCGAGACCCGCTTCGTGCGGCACAGACTCCAGCACGTAGCGCTTGTTCTTGAACTCGAAGCTCTGGATCTCTCGAATTTCGTGCAGCACGCGATAGTAGTCAGGGTGAGCTTCGGAAAACCAGATCGTGTTTTGTCTCTCCGCCTGGGGCGGTGTCTTGGCGTTGTGCCCAAACAACAGGTGCCCATAGTTAAACAGATTCACACCGTGCGCGCCTCGCTGATACATCAGCATTGCCCAAGCTCGCGTTTCCTCCGTCGTCCGCCAATGATTGATGCTTGGATAGATCCAACAATTCTTGCCGGCGATCAGCTCTAACCAGGGCTTCAGATCCAGGCTCACGGTGATGTAGCCGCAACCCGGCGTAATGGCGTCGACCAGCCCTTCTTTCACCCACGTCACAACGTCCAAACCTCGATCGTAGCAGGCTTGAATCTTAGGAATGACCCGTACGTGAAAATACAGCTTCCGTCCGCGTTGCTGTCCGGTACGGTCAAGGATGGCTTTGATCTGGCGCATCAGTCCAGTCATCAAGGCGGCGTTCTCCGCCTTGCCGTATTCCTTGAAATAGCGCGGATCGCGATCGAAATCCAGCGAGATGCCGTCGTTGTCCCAGCGCGTGATAAATTCCTCGATAATGGCCAGCTTGTGATCGCGAACCTCCTTGTGCGCGAAGTCGAACATACCCCAGGTGAAGGAGTCGATCCCCTTCTTGAGCTCCGGAGGCAGCCCTTTGAACCCGGTCTCCCAGTTGATGGGATATTTGCCATAACCAAGCAGCAGATGAGGATTCTGCTTCTTGAAGCGGCTCACTTCGTATCTGAAGAACTGGTCGTGCGGATCGTTCATCCGCACAATCGGGATGACTTTCAACCCCAACCGATGGCCGTACTCGACCGCCAGCTTGGGAGGATTGGCATCGGCTTCGATCAGCCTCTTGGTATTCTCTCGGTAGCGCCAGACCCAGGCATCGCCTAACTGGTCGAAGTGGTCCATCAACAGCTCACCGCTCTTCAGCTCGCAGACATAGCCATCGCTGGAGCAGAGATTGTAGAGCAGGGTGTCTACCTGAGTGCTCATCAGCGGTCGAATGCACTCTTCGACCCAACGCTCCTTGGTCAGCGGATAGTCGGCGCAAGGCATGTCGTTCCACTCCGCTTCCCAGATCAGCCGGAAAGGCGGCTGGCTGCGGCCTTTGCCGTCGGTCGGCGCGCCAGCGCTAGTCAAACTGCTGGCGTGAAGCGCCGATGTCGCCCCCACCGCTCCTAGCGAAGCTTTCAGGAAGTCTCTTCGGTCATTCTTCATGGCGATCCGCTCCTCTCCCATTTCTTATTCGTGATCCCTCTCCCGGACGTCTTGGAACAAGTTCCAAGCGTGGAGCGATGAGCACAGCTCTTGCCCTGTGAGAAGCTTTGTTCATCGCTGACGTTCGTCTACCTGGCGGCAATGATTCAAGTCGACCAGCTCTGAAACGCGGTTCAAGAGTTCGTTCAGATTCGCGTCGACCATGGTTTTTTCGGTGAGTAGAAAACAAATGGCAGGATGCTTCAGTTGAGGCAGCGGAAAGGATATCAGCTCATCATTCGCAGCGCATCAACTAGTGACGATAAAGATTCAAATCCCTGTTACTGTCCGAAAGCGGCAGAAGACTGCCGCAGTCCAAGACTGCTTCGCAACCGTCCCAGGCGCGCGCTCTTGGAGTGCAGCGTTCAGGTC
>Ga0194132_10010126_pt1 | contig 12661 bp, 16 predicted proteins | sample TA2KigOf80mmetaG_FD_148612 | JGI IMG/M metagenome (GOLD analysis project Ga0194132, IMG submission 148612) | Freshwater microbial communities from Lake Tanganyika, Tanzania - TA2015054 Kigoma Offshore 80m | ecosystem: Environmental > Aquatic > Freshwater > Lake | place: Tanzania: Lake... | reverse complement strand
CTCGTAATCGCCCAAACCGATCGCATTGATTGGAATGGACCCGTGCTCTTTGACTAAGTTGTAAATGCGAGGAGCGAGGGTTTCGTAACGTGCCGTTGCCGTCTGCGGTTTGCCATCTGTGAAAAGCAGAATCATTTCGACGTCGCGAAAAGTGTAGGCGGTTTCCAAGGCCTTTAAGGTGTCCGTGAAAGTGCTCAAAGCCGCGTCGTTAACTTGTCTTAATAGTTCTCTGCGATTCTCCTCAAGCACCGATTTATCCGCCTTACGAATCCTCAAATAGCCAGATTTCGGATAGACTTGCACCTTGCTATTGAAACTGATGAGCACGCACTCCTCAATAGGGAGGTGGGTCAGCCAAACTTGAACTAACCGTCTGGCGTCCTTCCACGCGGTGCTTTCGCTCATACTGCTGGACGTATCCAACAGAATAGCCACGCGTCTGAGATGTTTGGCCTCAATGCCGATAATTTCTTGCCGAATTGTAAACTCGTCAGTTGAATGCGATTGAAGTTGAGATTTCAATCGCTCGATCTCGCTCTTGAGAACGACATGACTTGCTATGAGCGCGGCGTGCTTCTCCGCGGAATCCTTTAATTGCGTGAGCCTGAGGCTAAGGTCCTCTGGAGAGTTTCCATCCAATGCCCGCCTGAACCTCTCCAGTTCGGCTCTAGTTTTGGTGGCCGCGACGCGCGCATCGTCGCGTTCCCTCGCTGATTGCTCGGATAATCTAGCTAGTTCCTTGAGGGCGCTCTCGGCGGTCGCTAACTTTGACTTTAGGCTATCCGCTAGAACTCGGGCATCCTCTCCACTCATCGCTTCCTTGCTTGCACCCGCCACTTGAGGCTTCAGCTTGATTTCCAAGGCAGTCAACTTGGACTTGAGCAGTTCCAGTTCGGCTTGAGCCTTGTTCCGCTCGGTCACGCCTTCGTTAGCCAGTTTTGCCAACTGCATTTTGAGCGCGTTGCGCTCCTCCAGAACTTTCTCCGTGAGATTGGCTTGCCATTTCGCGTCACGTTTTGATTCAGCAAGTTTTGATTCTAAGTTTTCGAGTCTCTCAGACATTGGTTCCGATGGACGCGTTTTTGCCAATTCGGCTTGAGTTTTCTGTAAATCTGACCGCGTGCCCTTGATCAGCAAAAGAAGTGCAAACACCACCAGCCAGGCAAATTCGGCTAGAGTTAAGAGAATCGTTGGTGATGCTTTGGAGCCGGGATTCATGCTGCGATGCTCGAGTTCACTAGCGCCACCATTTCTTGCTAGGAGGCCTTTCTATAGTGGGTGAAGAGGCATGAAGAACTTGCTGTAGCAGCGCATTGTTGGTTTCCAACTTTGCGGACACATCCGCCAAATATTGGACAATTGAGGAAAGCCGTTCCGATGATTCGATTGGAGATTGCCGCGCTATGGTATCCATGCGCTGGTTGGCAAGTATAAGCTGCTGGTTAAGCAACTCCACGGTGTTTGCTGAAGTTTGGACCACCCCCTGTAGCAGCAGCAGGGGAGATTCCCCTAGTGGAACCTGTGCGCGAAGGAGGGATTGCAAGTAGTTGTCCAACTCTGCATAAGCTTGGCTCAATCGAGAAAAGGATTGGTTAATTGAGCGAATTTGGGTGCCATTTGTGTCTGCGTTGGCTGCAAGTTCCCGTAGAGCAGCATCGAAGTGCTGGGCGGCTTTTTGGACGTTTTCAAGACCACCACTGGCTGATCCCGCAGTTGCCACGATTGCGTGCAAACCCTGAGAAAGGGGATCTACTCCGTGCTCTCGCGCAGAAATCAGCGCCGAATTCAATTGAAGCACTTCTGGATGCAAGGCTTCAAACCGCTCTGTCGTCTTCCCCACCGCCGTATTTAGACGTGGAATCGCCTGTGCAGTGGCACGCAAGTGTTGGGTAAATTCCGTCATTTGCGGACCCGCTAGCTCGGCTTGATTGAGTAGGGTCTGCATGGCGTGGTTGAAGCTTTGCGCCGAATCCGAAGCGCTGCGAAGACCAGTGTCAGCAGCGGTTGCAGTCGCTCCGTATTCCTCCAACCTAGCGGTCATGGGCTCAATGCCGCATTCACGAGCAGAAACGATGGCCGCATCAAATTGGTGAACCTGCGGGTTTAACTTATTTAGTTGCTCCGTCGTTTGTGCCAATGCTGAGTGCATGCTAGGAAGTGCATCAGTGATAAGGCCAAGATGCTTCGCGAATGCAGCGAACTTTGAGGGGGTATCTGAATCAAACGCGCCAGTTAAATCCGTGAGTTTTGCTTTCAGACCGATAAGGTCGGCTATAAGGATACGAACAGCCTCACGAACTTCCAAGCTGAGTCGTTCGTTTTCGTCTGCAATTCCTGCCGCCTTCTCTTGCCTCCACAGCCTTGCCATCTCTTTAGAAAGGCACATTGCCGACAGGCCGACTACTGTGGTCGTTAACTTGATGCCGCCTGCTTTTAGCAATTCATCTATTGATGAGTCACGTTGGAAAAAGATTCCGAGGATGGCCGCGATGGTGAACAGGTAACCAAGCAAATAGACTTGGTCTCCAAAGACTTCTAAACTCTCGGCCTCGCGACTCCTAGCAGCCTGTGAGTAGCGCCGCCAGCCGAATACCACCATGCAGAACAGGCATAGCCCAAGCGAGAGCGATGTCTGCCCAGCCCAGCTCAAGCCAAACGCAAAACTCATCCCGAGTGCGAGAATGATGAAAAATTCGATTTTACTAAAATCAGAATCCGCAGATGATGCGCTCATAGGTAGCAGTAATCACTCTCTTCTGGGCGATGCTTGGGGATCCCATAAAACACGGAAGCCCACATAACCGGTCGGGGTGCCACCAGGTCGCCAATTGCGGGCTGACGCGCGGGCAAACTGCGGTGGCAACCTCCACGAACCGCCACGGTAGGGGCGTTCTGTAGAGGTTTCGAGGGCATACCAGTGGTCCACCTCTCCACCAGGGTAGGATACAGCCCCACCTCGGCACCACTCCCCAACATTTCCGTGCATATCATGAAATCCCCATCCGTTTGGGGGGAATTGTTTGACGGGCATTGCCCGACCAATGGTTCCCGCTTCAATAGGCTTAAAATTGCCGCTCGTTGTGGTGAGTCTGTTACTCGGCGATACTCGTCCATGGACGCCAGCTCGGCAAGCAATCTCCCACTCGGCTTCGGTGGGGAGTCGCACTGTGCCACCATGAGGCAGACGTAACGCCAGTTTGCCGGAAAACTCTTCGGCCTCCGACCAGCTTACAAAAACCATTGGCAGCGCTGCCCTCCGCTCCACCGGCGGCTCATCTACCTTGTGCTTTGCGCGTTGTTGCGCAACGTCTGTGGCCATCAAGGCATACCATTGTGCCTGAGTAATCTCTGTTTCGCTCAGCCATAGTCGTCGCGTCAATCGAACGGTTGTTACCGGACGTTCACTCCCGTCGGCCATTTCGTCGTTTAGCGCGGCTCCGATATCATAGCTGCCAAGAGGCAACGGCAAAAAACGAAGTGAGACGCCATTAATAAGTTCAACTGCAAATGGCTTGCTTGGCTGCGCCTCCTTCCACTTCAAAACGGCAGCCAAGAGAAGCATTAACGCCAACGCACCCCATGCAAGGCGATTGGCCTGGACAAGCCATATCCAGCGTTGGCGCAGTTGGTAGAAAATACCCAGTTCAAGATCTGTAAACTCCGTTTTCCACTCGCCAGCCAATGCATCTGCTTGACGGATACCGCCAGTCGTAGCCAGTTTAAGAAGTTGTTCTCTGAGTAAACGCTGTCGTTTGTATAAAGCGAAGCGGTCACCAAGAGCCGCAGAAGCTTTGGATTCCAGTTCTGTAATTGCCCTTTCAAGAACAAATTCCCCACTGGGTGCGGCTAACCTAGCCAATTCAGACCGGTGGCGCTCACGGGAGGCGCTAAACCGGAGGCGGCACTGCTCCAATGCAGCCAACGTAGTCAACTTAGGAATTACATCCGTAATTAGCGCGGCTATGGTATCGCGATATTTGCTAACGAGGCGCAACCGCACTTCGCTGCGCGAGCGCAGGCACTTTAAGCTACATGCCGACAACATCGTTGCATCAATGTCATCTAAGACAGGTTTTTCAAAAAGGCGCTGTATAGCGGCGTCTGTTGATTCGGAAAACTCCTCAAGACGCTTAGATAGGGTAGTCCGAATCGTAATGCTCGGCCCTAGCAATAAATGAGTAACCAATATCCGATCGAACAACTCACTGCTCTTTCCTGCACGTTTCCAAAATTCCTGCCAGTGGGCATGGAAAGACACCAACCATTCCTCTCTTCGGAGCTGGTTCAGCCAAACCGTTAGATCGCCAACTAGCAATAATTCCAAATCCTTTGGATGTGCTAGCAACCAGTCTCTCGTGACCCTGTTCCCGCGCCAAGTCAGTTCGCTTGTTGAATCGAGAAGAATAAGGCTGACGGCAAGTTTTTGATGTGGGCCTAAATTTCCTGAGCAATGGACTTTCTTTAGTGCACTAGCTAAGGTTCTGTCATCAAAAGTGTCTCGAATCCATTCATGCAATGGCCGCGATACGACGTGCAACACGGCTGTATCCCATGCACCGGCTAATGCAGCTGCAAGCGCTGCAGGTGTGTGAAAATGCCGACCTAAGAAATTGTAAGCGCATTGTATGCAGCCATCTGAATTGGCATGACACTTGTGGCGGCTACATAGGTATTTCCAATGTTCAGCCGAGCATACAGTGCATGGGCCATCATTGGGACCATCAGATTCGATTCCACAGTTGGCGCACTCCTTGTGAAGGTGGACGTTGCCGCCGGAAACGGCCGAAGACACCCACTTGAAGAACGATTGAAAAGAATGACCGTCCATGGTGTCCAAAGCGACGACGTGACCACAGAGTTTTTTAAGTTCGTCCGGTTTTGACTTTGGCCCAGCCGCACATCCGACGACGGCACCAAACCCAGTGCGCTGGACTTCAGGAATCATTTCGTTGAACAACTGGATGTCCGAAGCGCCGCCGTCCGTCATAAGAAATAGCAAGGGGCGCCAATCACCTTTTCGCTCGGGGGTTGTTTTGATCACATCACGGCGAACGGCGGCACAAACCTCGCGCAGCGCCATACCGGTGAACGTAGGGCCTGCTTCCGGCGGGACAATCTCCGGCAGAACAAATTCATCCAGGGACTTTAAGGGGATCAGTTCTTTAACCTCGCGATCAAAGGTCATTAAACAAATATGAACTGTATCTAAGGCATGGGGGTCTGTGCGCAAAGAGGAGATCAGCGAAGCGAGGCCGACTTTGACTGCCTCGATAGGCTCGCCCTTCATTGAACCCGAGGTGTCGAGCAGGAGATAAACAGGCAGGCGGCGCATATCCAATGGTTTGAATCTTGCCGACATGGCCGGCGGATTAGGTGACCACCTTGATTTCAGGAGGCGGAGGGGGCAGTTCGCTCAACCCCTGAACTTCCTTTCCGGATTGCTCCACACTCTTGCTGCCTTGGCTGACTGAAGAACTGATCCATTTGAAAAAGGCTTTAATGGATGCGCTATCCGAGGTGTTCAACTTTACCACAGACTCAGTAATCTGCTTGAGGACAGTCTCGTCGCCGTTATCGACACAACACCCGACGATCACCCCCCACTTTTCCTGTTTGAAGCGGGCCAGTCCCTTTTGCCAATCGTCAGTCGGGCCACCGTCGGTCATAATGAACACCATCGGCCTCCAGTCGCCCTTTGTTGTGGCGGTGGTTTTTACCAAATCTTTGCTCACGCACTCGGCAACCTTGGTTAATGCGTCTCCCATAGCAGTAGCACCGCCGGCACTGACGCTTGGTGGCTGAAAGGCGGTTAATTCAGTAAGTGGCACGGCCACATCCGCGCTGCTGCCAAAAGTGATCACGCTCAACCATGCGGTTTCGAGGGCATAGGGATCCTGACGAAGTGCAGCGACCAGCATCTGAACACCATTTTTGACTTGTTCAATGGGCTCTCCGGACATCGAACCCGAAGTGTCCAGCACGAGATAAACGGGCAAGCGACGACTCATAATATGACTTTAGTTTGTATGTGTTTTGCGTTTCATCTAATTTCTGGGGACGTGTTGTTTCAGCAATTCGACAAAGCTGTCGAATGGATGGGCGTCGCCGAGAGCGCGGAATTTCCAACTGCCGTCTTTGCGATAAACCTCACCAAAAACCATTGTGCAGCGGCCGGCATAGGAGGGGTCTGCGCTCAACGAATAGCGCGCAATTTCTTTGCCCCGGGCATCAACAGCACGCATGTAGGCGCTGCTAACATTGCCGAAGTGCTGATTTTTTTGCTGGCCCTCGTATATACTTACCAAAAAGAGGATTTTATGATAACAATTGCTTAAGGAATTCAGTTTAACAACGATTTGCTCGTCGTCGTTGGCCCCATCGCCGCCGACGCGATTGTCGCCGGAGTGAGTTACCGCTCCGCTTGGGTGCTGGCGGCTGTTGAAGAAGACTACATCTCCCCCGACCAATCGTTTGTCACCAAGCGTCGTTACCTTGTCATTTTGGTCGAGAAGAAATGCTATGGCATCAAGATCGTAGTCCTGCTGTTTGGCGCCAAACAGACCGCCCAGAAAACCCGGTTTCTGCTGTTGAATCTTCCAGCCCAAGCCAATGGTGATAGAGGAAAGATCGTGTTCGTCCTTATTGAGGTTGATGGTTTGCCCCTTGGAGAGGTTAATGGCCATATTTTTGAGATTATGAGTAAACTCAGGAAAACTTTTTAGCATATTTTGCGACAAAAGTGGCCAGGCCACCCTTGTGCCCCACTCCCATCGCCTCGAAACGCCAAGCCCCACCCCTTTTGTAAAGCCGCCCAAACTCGACCGCTGTTTCGATGGAGAAATCCTCACCCAACTCATACTTACAAATTTCGGCGTTGTTTGACGCGTCGTAAATACGGATGAACGAATTCCGCACCTGGCCAAAGTTCTGTTTACGCTCCTCGAATTCGTAAATGGTCACCGTGAAGACAATCTCGTCGATGCGAGGATCCACTCTACCGAGGTCCACCATCAATGTCTCGTCATCACCCTCAGAGCTGCCTCCGGTGCGGTCATCCCCAGAAGATTCAACCGCCCCATCTGGTGACTTTGGGTTGCTGTAGAAAACAAAAAACGCTTCTGAAGGAACTTGTTTGTCTGCTCCAAGCATGAACGCCGAAGCATCCAGATCATAATCTTTGCCAGAGGCTTCCGTGTTAGGATCCCAGCCTAGGCCCACGCCAATTTTTTGCAGGCCAATGTCAACTCTTTGTCCTTTTGTAAGATTGATTGCCATAATTGTAAAAGTGATCCGTGGTGTTGAATGCGCGGCTGGAAGCGGTCAGGAGTAGGTGTTAACGAGTTCCTGTAGCCCGCCTTGGTGACCCCGGCCAATCGCCTCGAATTTCCAAGCACCGTTGCGCCTATACAAGCGTCCAAATTCTACAGCAGCCTCGGTGGAAAAGTCCTCGTCGAGTTCGTATTTACAGATTTCCTGCTGGTTGTCTGCGTCGTAGATGCGAATGAAAGCATTTTGGATCTGGCCAAAATTCTGTTTGCGAATATCGGCCTCGTGAATCGTTACAGTAAAAAGTAATTGGGACACGCGTGGATCAACCATATCCAGATTGACCACGAGGGTTTCATCATCTCCTTCTCCTTCGCCGGTGCGGTTGTCACCGGTGCTCATAACTGACTTGTCAGGAGATTCCAAATTGTTGTAGTAAACAAAATGCTCTCCACTGATCAACTTGCCGTTTTCACCCAGCATGAAAGCGCTGGCGTCCAAGTCAAACCCATGTGCAGAGGCTTGGGTGTTTGGATTCCAGCCCAGGCCAATGGCTGCTTTACGCAATCCGACGTCGACACGTTGTCCCTTGGTTAGGTTGATAGCCATAGATGGTATGGATTAGGAGCGATTGTATTCCTTAGCGATGCGAACGACCGTCTGTCCGACAAAAGTATCATCGGTAGGATCGCCGATTGCAGCAAATTTCCATTCACTGCCATGCCGATAAAGCCGCCCAAGGATCAGGGCGCGTTTACCGTGATATTGGGGATCAGCCGCCACGTTGTAAGAGGCAAAGATCTCCTTCACCGAAGTTGGGGTGCCTTCAAACATGCGGATCTTCGCATAGGGTATCACGGAGAAATCCTCGTCCCCGCAGTTGTTCAGGAAAAAAACAATTTGGCCGACCTCTGCAGGAACTTGAACCAAGTTGACGGTGATTATTTCGTTGTCGAGTCCGTCGTCGCCGCCCGAGTCTCCAGCTCTGTCGTCGCCAGTGTGTCTAAGTGCCCCACTGGCTGCAGTGAGCTTACCTGGGGGCAACCCGCATTTCGCTAGTACCTCCGGTTTGTAAAGCGGCGAGTATATGTGATCGCAAAGCGCCCCCTGAGTGTTCAACAACGCCGCACTCAGGTCGAGATCCACATCCTGAACTGTCTTAGATAGTCCCAGAAAGCCCGAAGAGACGACAATGCCGCCCCAGTTCACACCTACGCAAAAATCATTAAGCGCAGCTCCAGTTGATTTTTTCAAATCAATCCGCTGACCTTTGATAAGATTGATGGCCATATTATCGTTTTGTTGGGGTATTCGGTGAACTAGCGCTCAGTCTTGGAAACTTCGTCACTATTGGGGGCTTTGAACGTGAAAGAGTAAATGATTCCACTCGTGAGGATGAAAGCCACGATCGAGAGGCTGATCAAGTTGGGTATATGATACTGAAAGGCGCTTCCAATCAATTTGAATGAGACGAAAACGAGGAGAATCATCACCGCCTTGTCGAGAGCCCAGAAGAGGTTCTGCGCGGCGACAAGTAGGAAATAGAGGCTCCGCAAGCCCGCTGCAGCCCAGAGGCTGGCGGTGATCATCAAGTAAGGATCAACCACGACGGCAATGATGACCGGCATGGAGTCGAAGGCGAAAATCACGTCGCAGACCTCGATACATATCAGGCACAGAAACAAGGGTGTAACCCCATGAGTGAAAAACTTACCGGTGTCGATGGAAGGATTAACCTTTGCAACTTTGCGCACGAGCAGGACTGACCAGTGGTTGGTGTAATCCACTTCCTCGTCTTCGTCGGCACTCTGCGACATCTTCCACACCGTCCAAAGCACGACCAACGCGAAGGCGACGAGGACGTATGGGCTGATGTTGACGATGAAGGCACCAGCGCCAAGGAAGAGGACGCGGAAGAGGATGGCGCCGAGGATGCCCCAGTAGAGGATTTTGTGCTGGAAGTGCTGGTTCGTGGTTTGGGTGAGGCCGAAGGATTTGAAGATGAGGTAGAAGGCGAACAGGTTGTCCACCGCGAGCGCCTTCTCGAGCACATAGCCGGTGATGAAAAGGCTGGCCATCTCCGCGCCGCGCGCCCACCAAATGAAACTGGCAAACGCGGCGGAGCATGCCACCCAAACGAGCGACCACATGGCCGCGTTTCTCATCGTTATGACCTCGCCCTTTTTGTGGCTGCCCAAGTCGATCGCGACAGCGATGACGAAGGGAACCAAGAACGCAAAAATCTCCAACATGGTGACCCTACCGAAGGCAGTAAGTGCTTGGTCGAACATGGTCGTAAAGTAGTGGCGTGAATGCTGCAGAGTTTCGCTTAACAATGCAACCGGCAAATTTCAGTCTGTCGGGTGGCATCGTCGAGGGGAGGTCGAGCAGGGCTTGTTTGGCAGGGTTGCCCGGGAGCCAGGCGTGGGGGCTGGCGTCGTATTGCCAGAGGGCACCGAGCTCGCGGGCCTGCCAGCGTTTGACGGGCTTGGGCGAGGCCTTGTAGCGGGTGTCGGGGGCGAGTTGGTGCTCGAGGGCCCAGCGGCGGACGCTGGCGCGGTCGGTTTCAAACTGGAGGCGGCGGTGGAGTTCGCTCGCGGCGGCGCTGTAGGAGGACGGGGGGGCTTGGAGGAGAGGAGTTTGGTGAGCAGGGCGGTGACGGTGTCGGCGCCTTATCCTCCGCCGAAGCAACCCGAGACTACATGGCCCCGCCTTGGAACAAGGGACTCTCCTTTTGATCGCACCTCGACACTGACAAATTTCAGTCCGCACAATTTCTTTTCGTAAAACCAGCGAACATCAGCTTGAGGGGGTTCCATGCTGAGGTAGATTTTCCCTGTTTCCCATTGCTCGCTGATCTCGACGAGCAGGGCTGTGACGAGGCGCAGGAGCAGGGTTCGTTGGGGAACGTACATGCGACCCGTGCGGCGTTTAATCTCTTTGTGGACGCGCTCCAGCGCATTGGAGGTACGCAGCTTGCTGCTGAGGGACTGGCGGGTTTTGCGTTCCTTTCACCTCTCGACCATGGCGGCAACGTGGGTGGCGAGCGACGGCCAGATTCCAGATCTACACCTCGCGATCCTCCCGGACGAACAACAGGCTGACCACCGAGCCCGTCACCACACACTGCCGTACGTTGATTTTCCGGCTGCTTTTGGTTCGCTGTAAACCGACCAAACACCGATACCAACTGAGGTCAACGAAAAATCCAAAGCAACATCGGATGAAGAATCCACGCTGCGATCAGCAGGAGAATCAGCGGCGTGATGTCCAGCAAGGTGGGCGGGGAGTTGCCGACCGGGATTGGCTTAATGATCCGGCGCATGGGAACGAGAAACACCTCGTAAATCTTGTCCAAAAACTTGACCACCCCGTGGGCCTTCGGTGCTCCGACCCAGCTCAAGACAACGCGGGCAAGGAGGCCAAGCATGAAAGCCCGCATAATCAGATCTACCAGAGTCGCAACAGTCTTCATAACGCTTCACCAAGCTCGGGATACGCGCAGATTAGTGCATCAGCTTGACCGCGTAGTGATTTCCAACTAGGCGACCAAAATTGTGTCGATAATTCTGAACCCAGAAACTCGCCTGGTTTGTTCTCGTGAGGCAGTGCTTTCTGTTCATCGTTGGGAGCTAACAGCTTTCGGGCTGGAATTGCAACAGCGTCCATCGGATTCCCCATGGCTGACGCATCAAAATCTGGCTGTGCTGGTGGACGAACCTGGCGTTGAGTAGGGGGGGGGTAGGAGCTGCGGTTAAGGAAATGCTGATTTATCCTTCGGTTTCCGATTTATATTGGGACGAGTTGGCCATGGTTGCCTAAACTTTTCAGGGCTTGTTGTTTGCCGACTCGACTCCTGCGTCTGCGGTCGCCTCGAAGTTGCCAAGTAGTTCGCCCTGAATAACTGTGAAGGTCAAGGTGCCGCTGGAAAGGTCCACTTCCGGCAAAAAATCTTCATCCAACGATTGCAGTAACCTGGGGATGTCGGCTTCCTTCCATCCCGCTTCCTTCAGCAAGATCACTGTGCCGCTGACCGTTCCATTGGCGAGGTAGTGGAGATCCACCGCCGCCACATCCTTCCCGTCTCGAGTGGCCAAAAGCCGCTCTGAGGAACTTGTTCGCAGAGTTCGTTTCCAAACGATCATCGTAGTCCTTCCATCAGCAAAATCGTGACCGCAATTAACCCGGCTGCGACCAGTAGGCACCCTCGTCCCTTGTGCTCCGTGCGATAGCCAAGGCCGGTTCCAGGCACGCTAAAGGTGCTGTAGCGTTTGCCTTGGCTGCTCACACCTGTCCGAAAGCCCTTACCACCAACCGAGTAGCCCACGCCAGAACGCCCGACGTTGACCCGGAACGGTCCGATGCTAACGGATTTGCGATAGGTGAAGCCCATAGGCTGCTTCCCGTGCTGTTGGCGAGGACGATGGCGCTGAACGAGGCGGCGGGCAAGAACTCCTTCTTGGAGACGGATTTCACTCACCGCCGCTTCCCTCCCCCTCGCAAATTCTGCTCGTTCAACCCCTTCATCGCCAGCATCACGCGGGCAACCTCAACGACCTCCGGCGTCTGCGGTTTTGGCGACAGCAAGCCGACGAAACGCCCTTGGAACTCAGCCAACGGCAACCCCTCCCATTCCGTGAGGCCAAAGAATCCACCCGCATCCGTCCTGATGATTTTGAAAACCTTCCGCTGAGTTGTTCCAGCAGCTTCGCCCATCACCAAAACGACTTCGAACCGGTCTATCGCTTCTGAGGGACGTTCATCGGGTGCCTTTCGAGAGACTCGCGGGTGTCATTTTCTTGTCGGGTCGAGGTTCGGGATCAGTTCCTCGTCGCTCATGCCAGAGGAGGCGATGCCGACGGCGGGCACCTCGGCTTTGCTCACCCAGCAGAGGGCGTTAAGGATCGTTTTACGGTAATCATCCTGCTGCCCGTTCTTGTGTTGCAGCGTTTGATGGCGGTGTTTTTCAAATTTGAAAATAGCGCGGGTTCGTTCGCGGGGGTTGCGTCGAGTTTCTTCACGTGGATGCCGCAGTAGCGGGTGGATGGAGCCGTAACTGGAGCGTGCGGAGGGGGCGGCAAACAGGATTTGGCTTCTGCACTGCGATGTGCCGGAGCACCTGCGCCGGCAATGACCGCCTCGCAAGTAAGCAGCCGGCTCCGGTGAAAAAGCGAACCGTGGCTAGGATACGTTGAAAGCTGATTCATTGCGTTGGCGTTAGCGCAACGAACCTCTTGTTGCAAAGTCTTTGCAATTAAGTCCATAAAAATTCTCCTTGGACATGAGCAGGAGCTGAGTCCGGAGCCCGGTATGCGAGATGGCGAGTAAAAGCCTCCTTAAGTTGGTGGCTACGCGATTTTGGGAAGATCCAGCCGCCGCCACTCGCCCACGGGCA
>Ga0194132_10010123_pt1 | contig 12668 bp, 10 predicted proteins | sample TA2KigOf80mmetaG_FD_148612 | JGI IMG/M metagenome (GOLD analysis project Ga0194132, IMG submission 148612) | Freshwater microbial communities from Lake Tanganyika, Tanzania - TA2015054 Kigoma Offshore 80m | ecosystem: Environmental > Aquatic > Freshwater > Lake | place: Tanzania: Lake... | reverse complement strand
GCGGGCCGTCGCGCCGCCCGCGCTCTGATTGTACGCCCGCGTGCCGAAAAAGCGAACCAGGTTGGCTTTTCAGGGGTGACGAGCCTGGAAAGCCAACCCGGTTCGCCTCGTCCTACTCCGTGGGCTGGGGCATCACGAACAGCGGCAGCACCTGGCCGGTCGGCCGCTGCGACACGCCGGTGGTCGGGATCCCGTCTCCGGGCGGCGGCGGGATCCGCGCGTCGGTCAGCGTCTGGTTCGCCGGCCGCTTCTGCGCCGGCTTTTCCCACGTGATCGACGAGCCCTTGAACACGCCCTTGGGCACCGTCGCTCCCGCCAGCGTGATCGACCCCACGTCGACGGCCGGGCCGGCGTCGATCTTCGCGACCTTCCACACAGCTGCCGGCATCCCGGTGGCGGGATCCTTCTGCACACCCACCCAGCCGGCGCCGGTGCTGCTCACGACCTTGGCGTCCGGCGGCAGGATCAGCGTGGCCGTCACCCCCTCGGCGGGCAGGCCCTTGCCCTTCGCGCCCTCGTTGTGCACTTCCAGCGTGTAGGTGATGTTGCCGTTCATCGGCTTGGACGCGCGGACTTCGGCCACCACCGGCGGCCGCAGCCCCATCTCGTCCTTCATCCACGTGAAGATGGTCTCGAGCACGCTGCGTGGCAGCCGCTCGCGCGAGAAGTGGCCCATGCGGTTCGGCCGGCGCCCCTGCGCGGGCTCGTAGGTGGGGCGCTCGCCGTCGTACAGGATCTTCTCGAGCCCTTCGAGCGTCGTGATCGCCTGGCCGCCCATGTCGCGCCGCGGGTCCGCGAGCTCGGGGCCGTGGCACTGGCTGCAGGCGTAGGCGATCGACAGCCGCTGTCCGATCGGTCCACCCTCGGGCATCTCGACGCGCGGCTTGCCCGGCGCTTCCACCTTCGGCAGCCCCGACAGCCAGGCGTGCATGTTGATCAGCGTCCGGTCGTCGATGTTCGGGAACGACGGCATGATGCCCCACGGCTGGCGCACGGAGCGGATGAACTGCTCCACCGTCAGACCGGTGCCCGCCAGGTCGGGGCCGTAGCCGCCGGAGCCGTTGCCGCCGTGGCAGATCGTGCAGAACGCGATGCCGCCGCTGAACGCCTGCTGCCCGGCCTTCGGATCGGGAGTCTGTGCGGACGCGGACGCGGCGAAGGCGAGCACGCTGGTCGCGAGGAGGACTGTGCGGAACGGAGTCATCACGGCACCTCGTTCACATGAACGATCAACCCAGCCGATGAGCGAACTCGGCTAACTCTAGTGGCCTCCACCCCCTGAATCAATACCGCCCTCGGGACGAGACCGCGCCCGCCAGTATAATTGCGGGCGGATTGCCCGAGCCCTTCGACCAGACCCTCCGCGCCACGGTGGACCGCACGGTGCGGGAGCTGACCGATCGTCTATCGCGGCAGCTTGCCGATGCGGCGCGTGTCCGCACGTCCCGCTGGCTCGGGGGCGTCCGGGCCATCGATGCCGCCGCGTCGTTGAGCCAGGCGCTCGATGCGCTGCTCGTGGCGGCGTCCGGCGAAGCCGAGCGCGTGGCGATCCTGGTGGGCGGAGATGCCCTTCGCGGGTGGCGCAGCCACGGGTTCGGCGAGGTGGATCCGGCCACCCTCACCACGACGGCTGCGGACCTCAGAGCCCTGCCTGCCGCCTCGGAGTCCTACGCCCTCGCGCCCGCCGACGAATCCCGCCAGCCGCCGTTCGCGCGCGGCCATGGCCTGCGGCTGGCGCTGGCGCTGGAGGTGTCGGTCGAAGGCAAGCCGGTCGCGATCCTCTATGCCGATGCGCCGCCGCCCGGCCCGGGCGCCTCGGCGCCGCTCTGGCCAGGCGCGCTCGAGATGCTCACCCGTCACACGAGCCGGGTGCTCGAAACGCTGATGGTCCGGCAGGCGGCGCAGCTGTCCGTCTCGAGGTAGCCGGTCGTGGGCCGAGGCGTGCCCGCGCGCGCTGCCCTGGTCGCGCTCGTGGCGGCGGCTGCCGCCGGAGTGTGGCCGCTGCTCCGGATCGGGGCGCAGTCGGGGCGACAGGGCCCGAGCGGCGAGCCCGCCGTGCCGGCGGACGTGGCCGAGCGTCTCGTTCCCACGCGTCATCCCGAGTTGCCGGAACACGCCTCCCAGTTCTGGCTCGTGCCGGACGGCCACGTGGCCCGGCCTCGTGGGGCCGCGGACGGCGGCGACGGCCCCATCTCCACCTTTGCACGCGGGTTGTCGCTCGTGGACAACGGGGAGTACGCACGCGCGCTGCCGTTGCTGGCGGCGGCCCCGCTCGCCGCGACCTCGCTCTCCGGATACGCACGCTACTACTCGGCGCTGGCGGAATTGCGGCTCGATCGCGTGGAGCAGGCCGCGTCCACGCTGGACGCGCTGCTCGAGACGATGCCGGGCGGCTACCTGCACGAAGCGGCGAGCATGGCCAGAGCCGACGCGGCCGGGCGCCTGGGCGACCACGCGCGGGCGCTGGATCTGCTCGAGCCGCTGGCGAGCGGTTTCCGGGTCTCCGTGCCGGCCATCCTGCTGCGCGCCGCAGACGCGGCCGTTGCTGCCGTTCGTCTGGAGCGGGCCGTGGCCCTCTACCGGCGCCTCTACTACGACCATCCGTTGTCGGAAGAAGCAAAGACGGCCGCCGAGGCGCTCGCGCGGCTGGCGACGGGGGATGCGTGGACGCCAGCTCGTGTCGAGAACGAGCAGCGGCGCGCGGAACGGCTGTTCTCGGCGGGCCGCTGGACCGAGGCCCGCGATGCCTTCGACCGGGTCCGCGAGCTGGGCGGCAGCGACCGGGAGCTCGTTGCGCTCCGGCTCGCGCAGTGCGATTACCGCCTCGGCCGGTTCGCGGCGGCCCGCGACGGTCTCGCGACGCACCTGACCAGCGTCGGGCGCGGCGGGGAAGCCCGGTACTTCCACGCGCTCGCCATCCGCAGCCTCGGGGACGCCGCCCGCTACGTGTCGTTGACGCGCGCGCTGGTGCACGACCTGCCGGGCACGCGCTGGGCGGAAGAGGCGCTGAACGAGCTGGCGTCGCACTACATCCGGCAGGATGAGGTCGATCCGGCCGACCGCACGTTCCGGGAACTGCGGGCGGCGTTTCCGGAGGGCCGCTACGCGGAGCGCGCAGCGTGGAAAGTCGGGTGGCGGGCGTATCGGGACGGCCGGTTCGGGGAAGCGGCGAGTGTGTTCGAGCAGGCGGCGGCGGCCTTCCCGCGAGCCGACACGCGTCCGGCGTGGCTGTACTGGTCGGGGCGGGCGCGGCAGCGCGCCGGTGACGAACCGGGGTCGGCGGCGCGCTATCGCCTGGCGGTCGCCGACTACGGCACCTCGTACTACGGCCGCCTTGCGAGGGGCCGCCTGAACGGCGATGCCGCGCGGCTGGATCGCCCGCGTGGGGAGCCCCCGCGCGCGCCGGCCGGCCTGCCCGTGTCGCTCATCCAGCAGCTGATCGCCGTCGGGCGCCATCAGGATGCGGATCGCGAGCTGCAGTACGCCGGACAGGCATCCGGATCCACACCCGTCACGCGCGCCACCCTGGCATGGCTGCGGCACCAGCAGGGGCTCGACACGACCGGGCGTGAGCGCTTCGACCTGCTGCGCGACGCCATCACCCTGATGAAGAGCGCGTATCCGCAGTACCTGACGGATGCGGGCACCGAGCTCCCGCGGGAGATCCTCACTGTCGTCTTCCCGCTCGACTACGGGCCGTTGATCCGGAAGGAGGCCGCGGCCCGGGGCCTCGATCCCTGGCTGGTCGCTGCGCTCGTGTCGCAGGAGTCCACGTTCACCGCCGACGTGCTGTCGCCGGCCAACGCCGTGGGGCTGATGCAGGTCCTGCCGGAAACGGGACAGCGGTACGCACGCCGGCTCGACATGCGGTTCGGTCCGGACACGCTCACCCGGCCGGAGGCCAACGTCCGGATCGGCACGACGTATCTCAGGGAGCTCATGGACCGCTTCGACCACGCGCACCTCGCCGTCGCCGGGTACAACGCGGGGGAACATCGCGTCGATCGCTGGATCGCCGAGCGCCCGGGGCTGCCGCAGGACGAGTTCATCGACGACATCCCCTTCCCGGAAACCCAGAACTACGTGAAGAAGGTGCTGGGGATGAGAGAGGAGTATCGGAGAATCTATGAAATTAATGATTGAGGATTGGAGATTGAGGATTGCATTGGCGATTGGCGATCGGCGATTGGCGATCGCATTGACGATTGGCGATTGGCGATTGCATTGACGATTGGCGATTGCGACCGATCGTACTTGCCCATCAATCAACAATCAATCATCAATCATCAATCGCCAATGCAATCCTCAATCATCAATCTCCAATCATCATTGTTCTTGCGATGGATCGCCTGCTCGAACTGACCCGTCTCGCCGAGGAGTCGCACTTCTGGTTTCGCGGGTTCCGGCGGTTCGTGACACCGGTGCTCGACCGGGGGGCAGCCGGCCGCACGGATCTCGACATCCTCGACTGCGGCTGCGGCACGGGCGTCAACCTGGAGCTGCTCGCTCCCTACGGTCGCGCCGTCGGCCTTGATCTCACCGAATCCGGCCTCCACATGGCCAGGCGGGCGGGCCGGCCGCTCGTGCGGGCTTCGGTGGTCCATCTGCCGTACCGTTCCGAGTCGTTCGACCTGGTCACCTCGTTCGACGTCCTGCAGTCCGTTCAGGAGGACGCGGCCGCGATGGCGGAGATGGCGCGCGTGCTGCGGCCCGGAGGGGCGCTGGTGCTCACGCTGGCGGCCTTCGAACTGCTGCGTGGCGATCACTCGGTGCTGGCGCGGGAGGTGCGCCGCTATTCGCAATCCACGACGCGTGGCCTGCTCGAAGGCGCGGGTCTGGAAGTGGTGCAGATCCGCTACACCTTCGCCACGACGCTGCCCCTGGTCCTTGGCGTCCGGCTCGCGCGGCGCTGGTGGCGCGGCGGGATCGAAGAGGACGGCGCGGAGATCACGGTGCCGGCCGCGCCGGTCAACCTGGTCCTCGGCGCCCTGCTGGCGGCCGAGGCCGCGGTGACACGCCACGTCCCGGCGCCGGCGGGGAGCTCCCTCGTGGCGCTGGCCCGCAAGCCGGCGGGCTAGTGTCCCGGCGCTCGGATCCGTCGGCCCGCGGGCGGGGCGGTATAGAATGCCCCGACATGTCCGACGGAATCTTCACTCAGGATGCCTGCTCATGACTGCTGCTGTGCTCGTCATCGTGGGGCTCGGAGCGATGCTCCTGGGCTACCGCTTCTACTCCAAGTTCATCGCCGAGAAGATCTACCGGCTCGATCCCGGCTTCCGGACGCCTGCGCACGCCATGCGCGACGACGTGGACTACGTGCCCACCAACCGGATCGTGCTCTGGGGGCACCACTTCACGGCGGTTGCGGGGGCGGCGCCGATTGTCGGCCCCGCCGTCGCCGTGATCTGGGGCTGGGGGCCGGCCTTCCTGTGGGTCGTGCTGGGCACGATCTTCTTCTCGGGCGTCCACGACTTCGGCGCCATCTGGGCGAGCGTCCGCAACAGGGGCCAGTCGATCGGCGCGCTGACGGGCGACGTGGTCAGCCAGCGCTCCCGCGTGGTCTTCATGGTGGTGATCTTCCTGCTGCTGCTGATGGTGAACGCCGTGTTCGCCGTGATCATGGCCACCGAGCTGATGGGCACGCCGAGCAGCGTGATCCCGGTGTGGAGCGCGATCGCCGTGGCGCTGGTCATCGGCGTCCTGATCTACAAGATGGGGGTCGGCATCCTGTGGCCCACGGTGGTGGGCACGATCGTCCTCTACGCGGTGATCTACCTCGGCGAGATCGTGCCGATCACGCTGCCGGAGTCGTTCCTGGGCCTCGGCCCGGGTCCGCAGTGGATCCTGATCCTGTTCGCGTACGCGGCGGTTGCCTCGATGCTGCCGGTGTGGCTCCTGCTCCAGCCGCGTGACTACATCAACGGCATCCAGCTCTTCATCGGCCTGGGGCTGATGTTCGGTACTGTGCTGGTGGCCAACCCCACGGTGGTGGCCCCGATGCTCAACACCGACGTGCCCGCGGGAACGCCGCCGATCTTCCCGCTGCTCTTCGTGACGGTGGCCTGCGGCGCGATCTCGGGGTTCCACGGCCTCGTCGGCTCGGGCACGACCTCGAAGCAGCTCAACAAGGAAACCGACGCCCGCTTCGTCGGCTATCTCGGCTCGCTGGGTGAAGGGTCGCTCGCGCTGGTGTCGATCATCGCCGTGTCGGCCGGGTTCGCCTCGCTGGCCGAGTGGCAGGGGACCTACAGCGCCTTCGGCCAGGGCGGCCTGGGCGCGTTCGTGGCGGGTGGCTCGCGGATCATCTCGGACGGGTCCGGCCTGCCGCTCGCCTTCTCGGCCACGCTGCTGACCGTGATGGCGGTCCTCTTCGCGGGCACGACCATGGACGCGAGCGTCCGCCTGCAGCGCTACATCGTGCAGGAGTGGGGGGCGCTCTACCGCATTCCCCTCCTCACGAACGGGTACGTCGCCACGGGCGTAGCGGTCGCGGCCTGCCTCGTGCTGGCCTTTGGTGCGGGCGGTGCGTCCGGGACCGGCGGGATGCGCATCTGGCCGCTGTTCGGCACGTCGAACCAGCTGCTCGCCGGGCTCACGCTGATGGTCCTCAGCACGATGCTCGTGAAGCTGGGGCGGCCGTCGCGGTACACGCTGGTGCCGATGATCTTCGTCACCGGCACGGCGTTCCTGTCGGCGCTCCAGCAGCTGTGGTCTCTCTTCGTGACGGGCCAGTACCTGCTGGTCGTGCTAGACGTGCTGATCATCGTGGCCGCCGTATTGGTGATGCTCGAGGCGGCCGGCGCGCTGATGCGCGAACGGCGCGCACGGGCGGCCTCTGCCGCAACGGCCGTGTCGTGAGCCCCACGGGTCCCCGCGGCGATCGTCTCTTGGCCGTAATCGGCCGGTGGGCGCGCACGGCAGGGGACCTGCTCTCGGAGTACTACCAGGCCCCGTACCGGCGGGCCGTGGCGCAGGCCCGCCGGGACCAGGACGACCTGTTCATGATCCTGGTGTTCTCGGACCTCATGGGCGTTCCGAATCCGGCCACCTACTTCACGCTCGAACTGCAGCCGGTGCTGCTGGAACGGTTCCACGAGTGGCACACGCGGATGGGGATGGCCCATTCGCCGCTCGAGGGCCTGAAGTGCTGCTGAGGACCCCAGGTTCGTGGCTGCACCCCAGACCTTCCAGGCTGCGCTGAGCGGCCTGCTCCGCGGGTCCCTGCTCTTCGTCGGCGGCAAGGGGGGCGTGGGCAAGACCACGATCGCCGCCGCGCTCGGCCTGGCGGCCGCCGACGCCGGGCGGCGCTGCCTGGTCGTCTCCACCGATCCCGCGCACTCGCTCGGCGACGTCCTGGACTTGCGCGTGGGTGCCGACGAACGCGGCGTGACCGCGGGGTTGTGGGCGATCGAGATCGATCCGGACGAGGAGGCGGAGCAGCACATCACGTCGGTGAAGCTGCAGATGAAGGGGCTCGTCCATCCGCGCATGCACGGCGAGGTGGATCGCCAGCTCGACCTCGCCGCGCTGGCCCCCGGGACGATGGAGGCGGCGCTGCTCGAGCGGATGGCGGACCTGATCGGCCGCGCCGGTTCGGACTACGACCTGATCCTCTTCGACACGGCGCCGACCGGGCACACGCTGCGGCTGCTCGCGCTGCCGGAGCTGATGATGGCGTGGACCGAAGGCCTGCTGCGCCACGACGAGCGTGCCTCTTCGCTGAACGCGGCGCTCGAACGATTCGGCGGCACGCCGCCGAAGGACGACCTGGCGCTGCTGCAGGACGCTCTGGCCAGCCGCCAGGCCAGCTCGCGGGCCGCGCGCCTGACCGAGATCCTGCGCCGCCGCCAGCAGAAGCTCCGCCGTGCGCGCGAGGCGCTGCTCGACGATTCGACGAGCGGCTTCGTGCTGGTCATGAACCCGGACAGGCTGTCGGTGGTGGAGAGCGGGCGCGCGCGTCGCTCGCTGGCGAAGGCCAGGGTGCCCGTCTCGGCGGTGGTCGTGAACCGCGTCCTGCCGCCCGACGTCCCGGGCGCGTTCATGGAGGCCCGGCGCCGGCAGGAGCAGGAGTACCTGGAGACGATCGAGCAGGAGTTCGGCGATCTCCCGCGCGTACGGCTGCCGATGCTGCCGGACGACATCCACGGCATCGAGGCGCTGCGGCGCGTCGCGGACCGTCTCATGGCGCCCGATCCCGTCCGCTATACTCGCTGAATGGCCCAGGGCCGACGGCTGCTGCCGTTCCTGCGTCCCTACCGCCGCGCCTTCGTCACCGGGCTCGTCTGCGTCGTCGCTGCCACGGCCATTCAGCTTGCCAGCCCGTGGGTGCTCCTCTTCGCGGTGGACGATCTCACCGCCGGCATCACGGCGGCGAAACTGCGCTTCTACGCCGGGCTCATGCTGGGGCTGGCGATCGTGGGTGGCGTGTTCCGGTACCTGATGCGCCGGATCCTGATCGGGGCGTCGCGCGAGATCGAATACGACCTCCGGAACCACCTCTTCGCCCATCTGCAGCGCCTGTCGCTCGGCTACTTCCAGGCGAGCCGCACGGGCGACTTGATGTCGCGCGCGACGAGCGACCTGAGCGCGGTGCGGATGATGATCGGGCCCGCCGTCATGTACACCTCCAGCACCGCGCTGACCTTCGTGGTGGCGGTCGTGGCGATGGCGAGCATCGACTGGCGGCTGACGCTGGTGTCGCTCGTGCCGCTGCCGCTCGTGTCGATCGCGGTGCGGTACTTCGGGGCGGCGATCCACCAGCGGTTCGAGGGCATCCAGGCGCAGCTCGCCGATCTGAGCGCGGTGACCCAGGAGGCGCTCGCCGGCGTGCGTGTGGTGCGCGCCTACGGTCGCGAGCCGTTCGAGATCGAACGCTTCGAAACGGCCAACGCCGGCTACGTCGAGAAGAACCGCGCGCTGATCCGCCTGCAGGGCACGTTCTTTCCGAGCATCGAGTTCCTGATGGGCGCCGGGATCCTGCTGGTGCTGTGGCTCGGCAGCCGCGCCGTCGTGCAGGGCCGGATCACCGTGGGCGAACTCGTGGCGTTCAACGCCTACGTCGTGATGCTGTCGTGGCCGATGATGGCGTTCGGCTTCGTGACGAACCTGCTGCAGCGCGGGCTGGCGTCCTGGTCGCGGATGACGGCCGTGCTCGACGCCTCGCCGGAGATCACCGATCGGGAGGCCGCCGGGGCGCTGCCGCTCGACCAGGTCCGTGGCGAGATCGAGACCAGGCACCTGACGGTCGCGTTCGGCGATCGCGTCGTGCTGCGGGACGTGTCGGCCGTGTTCCCGGCCGGGCGGACGACCGCGATCGTCGGCGCCACCGGATCCGGCAAGTCCACGCTGCTGAGCCTGCTGCCCCGGCTGTACGAGGCGCCGTCCGGGACGGTCTTCCTCGACGGTGTGGACGTCCGCCGCGTTCCGCTCGGCGTGCTGCGCGGGGCCATCGGGTTCGTGCCGCAGGAGCCGTTCCTGTTCAGCGACACGCTGGGCGAAAACATCGCGTTCGGCGCGCGGGGTGACGAGGGGTCGGCCGAGCGCGTGGAAGCGGTCGGACGGATTGCGCGGCTCGACAAGGACCTCGAGGATCTGCCTCGGGGCTACCGGACGATCGTCGGTGAACGCGGCATCACCCTGTCGGGCGGGCAGAAGCAGCGCGCCTCGATCGCACGCGCGCTCATCGGCGACCCGGCGGTGCTGGTGCTGGACGATGCGCTGTCGGCCGTGGACACCTACACCGAGGAGGAGATTCTGGTGCGGCTGCGGGAGGCGCGGCGGGGCCGGACGACGATTCTCGTTTCGCACCGCATCTCCACCGTACGCGATGCCGACCAGATTCTGGTGCTGGACGATGGCCGGATCGTCGAGCGCGGCCGCCACGACGATCTCGTGGCGGCCGGTGGCCTGTACGCCGATCTGCACCGGCGGCAGCTGCTGGAAGACGAGCTCGCGGCGTCGTGACGAGCGCCATCGTTCCCATGCCGAGAACAGCGAGAACACGTGTGGGGGCCGGCTTCAGCCGGCTCGACGCTGAGCCCCGAACTCCGTGAGCCCGGAACCCTCCATCCACGACGAAGAAGTCCTGGGCAAGGCGTACGACGCCCGGCTGATGCGCCGGCTGCTGCGGTACCTCGTGCCCTATCGCGCGCAGGTCGTGCTGGCGCTCGCGGCCATTGCGGGGCACTCGGCGCTCCAGCTCGCGCCTCCGTACCTCACGAAGGTCGTCATCGACCGCTACATCCCGGACGCCGACCTGTCAGGCCTCGGCCTGATTGCCGCGCTGTTCCTGTTCACGCTGCTGCTGTCGTTCGCCTTCAAGTTCGTGGAGACCTGGACGCTGCAGATGACCGGGCAGCGGATCATGTACGACCTCCGGATGGAGGTGTACCGGCACCTGCAGCGGCTGGACCTGCGGTTCTACGACCGGAACCCCGTGGGCCGGCTGATGACGCGCGTAACGACCGACGTGGACGTGCTGAACGACCTGTTCACCTCGGGCGTGGTGTCGGTGTTCGGCGACGTGTTCACGCTGGCCGGCATCATGGCGGTCCTGCTCTGGATGGACTGGCGGCTGGCGCTGATCGCGTTTTCGGTGCTGCCGTTGATCGCCCTGGTCACGCAGTGGTTCCGCCGGCACGTGCGCGAGTCGTACCGGACCGTGCGCACCTGGATCGCGCGCATCAACGCGTACCTGCAGGAGCGCATCACGGGCATGGCGACCGTGCAGCTGTTCCGGCGCGAGGCGCGGGACTTCGAGCAGTTCGACGGCATCAACGCCAGGCATCGCGACGCGAACATCGACTCGATTCTCTACTACGCGGTGTTCTACCCCGCGATCGAGATCATCAGCGCGCTGGCTGCCGCGCTGATCCTGTGGTACGGCGGGTGGTGGGTGCTGCAGGATACGTTGACGCTGGGGTCGCTGGTGGCGTTCCTGCAGTACTCGCAGCGCTTCTTCCGGCCGATCAGCGACATGTCGGAGAAGTTCAACACGCTGCAGTCCGCCATGGCCTCCTCTGAGCGCATCTTCGCGCTGCTCGACACCCCCGTGCGCATCGAGAACCCGACGCGGCCGGCTCCGAGGCCGCCCGGCGCGCGCGGGCACATCGTGTTCGACCACGTCACGTTCGGCTACTCGGACGGCGAGCCCGTGCTGCACGATGTCACCTTCGAGGTGAAGCCGGGGCAGCGGATCGGGATCGTGGGTGCGACGGGATCGGGGAAGACGACGCTCATCAGCTTGCTGCTGCGGTTCTACGACATCCAGCAGGGACGGATCACGATCGACGGCGTCGATGTGCGGAACATGGACCTCGGTGAACTCCGGCGGCTGTTCGGGCTGGTGCTCCAGGACGTGTACCTGTTCTCGGGCTCGATTGCCGGCAACGTCCGGCTGGGAGACCAGCGGATTTCGGACGAGGCCGTTCGCGCCGCCGTGCGGGCGGTACGCGCGGACGGGTTCATCGAGGCGCTGCCGCGGGGGCTGGAGTCCGCGGTGGCCGAGCGCGGGTCGGGGCTGTCTGTCGGGCAGAAGCAGCTGCTCTCGTTCGCCCGGGCTCTGGCGTTCGATCCGCAGGTGCTGGTCCTGGACGAGGCGACATCGAGTGTGGACACCGAGACCGAGGTCCTCATTCGCGACGCCCTGCACGTGCTGATGCGCGGCCGCACGACCATCGCCATTGCACATCGGCTGTCGACGATCCAGGACATGGACCGGATCCTCGTGCTGCACAAGGGCCGTGTCCGCGAGGCCGGCACGCACCAGGAGCTGCTGGCCGCCCGGGGCATCTACCACCGGTTGTATCAGCTCCAGTTCGGAGCACTACTGGGGTCAGACCCGGGTCAGACCCCCGGTGTGACGGCAAGGCGATCCGGGTAGCCGAGACGCAGGTTTCCCAGGGATTCTGTGCCGTGCCCTCCGGATCGGGGTCTGACCCGGGTCTGACCCCGGTTCAGGGGAGGGGCAGGGTGTCCGGAGCGCTGGCTTTCGGGTTCCAGCCGAGGCGCAGGACGGTGACGTCCGCGTCGCGACGGCCGAATGCGAGCGCGTCGTGGCAGCTCCACATGTAGAGGTCGAGGATCCGTCCCTGCACGGCCGGTCCCGTGTCCATGATCGTATAGATGCCGTTGTAGCGGGCGTCCGTGGTCGCCAGGCTCACGACGCTGCCGACCGGCAGCAGCGCGGGGTCTGCGGCGGCGATGCCGCTGCGCACGTCGACGCCAGACGCGGTTCTCGTGCCCTTGCAGTACGCCGTTGCGGTGAACCGCTGGCGTGCGCCGGGAACCGGGACGGTGGGATCGTGCAGCGCGGCTTCCCGCGCCGGGCGCGAATCGCGGATCGTGACCTCGTACAGCCACAGGAACCCGAGCATGACGACCAGCGTCGCCACCTCCTTGCGCACGATCGACCGCGAGATGAGCGGCATGCGACGTGAGCCTACCGGAAGTGCTCGAACCCGTCCGGCAACGGCACGTCGCCGGCCGGAGTCCGCAACACGACGTCGGGCGCTTTCGTCATGATCCCAATCCGCGTGATCGGCACCCCGAAGTGCCGCGCGGCGCCACGCAGCCGGCCCTGCCGGGATCGGGGCACGGTGAAGAGCAGCTCGTAGTCGTCGCCACCCGCCACGGCCTCCATCACGCCATCCGTCCCCCTGGCGCGGTGC
>Ga0194132_10010122_pt1 | contig 12668 bp, 11 predicted proteins | sample TA2KigOf80mmetaG_FD_148612 | JGI IMG/M metagenome (GOLD analysis project Ga0194132, IMG submission 148612) | Freshwater microbial communities from Lake Tanganyika, Tanzania - TA2015054 Kigoma Offshore 80m | ecosystem: Environmental > Aquatic > Freshwater > Lake | place: Tanzania: Lake... | reverse complement strand
TCGAGAGAAAGTCTCTGCTGACCAAGATCAGCAAGCTACCGCGTTCGACCGCTCGCGCTACACGAGCGGCAACCGTGCGCCGTCTCAAGCCGGTCAGCGACTTCGTGCACACCATCACCTTCGACAATGGAAAGGAGTTCGCTGCACATCAGGATATCGCCCGTGCGCTGAAGACAGAGATCTTCTTCGCAACGCCGTACCATGCGTGGGAGCGCGGCGTGAATGAAAATACCAACGGCCTCATTCGCGACTTCTTCCCAAAGGGTACAGACTTCTCTACGATCTCCAATGCCGAGGTGGCCATGGTCGAACGTTTGCTCAACACAAGACCTCGGAAATCTCTCGGCTTCCGTTCACCGCAAGAGGTTTTCGACTCCCTCGCTGGCTCCTAAATCTCTATGCACTAGCGAGTTGAATCCGCGTCGCGATAAAGGGTGGCGAGATGCTTCTGCTCGGTGATGTCGGTTCGCACCACGGCGATGCCGCCCGACGGCAGAGGAACGGTCGACATCAGGAACCAGGTGCCATCCGCGAGCTCGATCTCCATCGGCGGCTGCTTGCGCCGCGCTATGCCGGACCAGTAGGCGTCGATCCAGGTCTGCCATTGCGCCTTCGATACCTTGGGCGCCCGGAAACGCGGCAGAACGCGCATCACCAGAGAAACCGCGGTCTCTCCGATCAAGCTCGACGGCTCTTCCTCCTGGAAGGCGGCGAAAGCGTCGTTGCACCAGACAAGGCGCTGCTCGGCGTCGAAGACGGCAAAGCCGAGCGGCAGTCGGTCGATCGCCTCGAGCACGAAGGCCCGCGAGATCTCAGGCGCGTGCTTCATCCTGCTGCGATCTGGGGAAGGACGAGCGGCCGCGCCGCCGCCGCGGCGCCGAGCGCGAATGCCGAGAGCGTGGCACGAATTGCGCGGGCGTGGTCGATCGGCAATCCGAGGCGGGCGGCGGCATCAAGCAGAAGATATCGCAAAGGCAGGCGGTGCCCCCCCTCGCGTCTCGCCCACTTGGCCGCACGCCTCGCCGCGCGTTGCAGGGCCAAGCGACGAAGGCGGGCCGAGGTGGCCGGGTTCTGCTCGAGGAACCGCGCCAGTGCCAGGTTGTGGTCGTGGAAGGTCTGGTGCTTGCGCCCGACCATCAGGCGCTCGCCGTCATCGGCGGGCCCGGCGGCGGTAACCAGGTCGAGGAGCGCGATCCGCCCTCGGCTCGCGACCCTGAGCGCCAGCGAGAAGTCTTCGGCGAAGACACCAGGGTCGCAGGCGCCCGCGCGGCGGACGGCATCGAGACGGTAGAGCGTCTGGCTCGTGCCCGACACGGTCCGGGCGATGACATCGGCAAGCGGATCATCCGGAACCCTCGGCGCGACGGGCTTCTCGACGAAAGCGACATCGCGAAGGTCGTGGTAGTAGTCCTGCCGGCTGAAAACGGCGTCTGCGCCGGTCCGCTCCAGCGTCTCGATCAGCACCCGTGTGCAGAACGGCGCCAGAAGATCGTCGGAGCCGAGCAGCTTGAGGTAGGTGTTTCGCGCAAGCGCGATGCCGGCATTGGTCGCCGCGGTCGGCCCGCCATTAGACTGCCGGACCAAGACCATGTCTGGCCAAGATGCCGTCGCCTGCTCGACCACCGAGGCCGAGGCGTCGCTTGAGCCGTCGTCGATGAAGATGAACTGGCGGGGGCGGTCAGGGACCTGACGCGCAAGCGCGTCGATGACGCCTGGCAGGTAGCCAGCCTTGTTGTAGACCGTACAGACAAAGGAAACCCCATCCACGGGCGGACAAGTAGCGCCCGAACCGCGGGGTAATCAAACGGATTATGCCTCGAGGTGCTGTCCCGGGAAGTAACGCCGAAGAACGGATTCACGCGGGCCGGCGAGAAGAGAGGCGACGTAGACGAGCCCCGCCACGAGCACGATCGACGGCCCAGACGCTAACTGAAAATGGAATGAAAACAGGAGCCCGACAACACTTGCGAGCATCGCCAGCAGAACCCCGACCAAGGCCATGCCCTCGATGCTGGAGGCCCAAAACCGAGCCGCGGCGGCGGGCAACATCATCAGCCCGACCGCCATCAGCGTGCCGAGCGCCTGGAAACCGGCGACCAGATTCACCACGACCAATGCCATGAACAGCATGTGCGTTGCACCGCCGTGTCCGCCGACTGCCTTGAGAAAGCCAGGATCGACGCATTCGACGACCAGCGGCCGCCAGATCAGCGCCAGCGCCAGCGTGGTGAAGCTGGCAACCGCGGCGACTAGAAGCAGCGAGTCGTTGTCCACCGCGAGAACCGAGCCGAACAGCACATGCATGAGGTCGACGGGACTGCCATGCGTCGAAATCAGCAGAACGCCGAGCGCGAGCGCGATCAGGTAGAAGCCGGCGAAGCTCGCATCCTCCCGCAGCCTCGTCGTGCGCGCGACCCATCCCGACAGCAGCGCGACCACAACGGCGGCGACGAAGCCGCCGAGGCTCATCGGCCACAGGCTCAAGCCGCCGAAAACGAAGCCGACCGCAGCGCCCGGAAGGATGGCGTGCGACAGCGCGTCACCAAGCAAGCTCATGCGTCGGAGGACCAGGAAAACGCCGACCGGCGCGGAGCCGAGCGAGAGCGCGAGGCAAGCGACCAACGCCCGGCGCATGAAGGCGTAGTCGAGAAAAGGATCGAGAAGGAGGCCGGCGAGGCTCACGCCGCCGGGCGCCGGCAGACGAGGGCGTCATCGCGCCACGACTCCGCCATAGCCCGCGCCTTCAAGAGATTGCCGGCGCTGAGCGTGTCCTCGGTCGGCCCCCAGGCCACCAGCTCGCGCGCCAGCAGCAGCGTCTCGGGGAAGTTCCGGCGTACCTGGTCGTAGTCGTGCAGGACGGTCACCACAGTTCGCTTCTCGTCGTGCCAGCGCCGCACGAGATCGAGAAGGTCGGCGGTCGTGCGTGCATCGATCGCGGTGAAGGGCTCGTCGAGCAGGATCACCTTGGCGTTCTGCAGCATCATCCGAGCGAAGAGCGCGCGCTGGAACTGGCCGGCGGAAAGCGTGCCGATCGCACGGGTCTCGAAGCCGGCGAGGCCGACGGCTGACAACGCCCCGCTCGCTGCTTCGATGTCGTCTCCGCGAAGCCCGCCGAAGAGACCCATGCGTCGCCAATGGCCGAGGGCGACGACCTCAAGAACCGAAAGCGGCACCGAGCCGTCGACATCGGCTTGCTGCGGGAGATAGGCGATGTCGCGCTGCTGCAGGCTGGAGAGCGTGACACGCCCCTCGGCCGGCTTGATCAGCCCGGCCAGCGCCTTCAGCAGCGTCGATTTGCCGGCTCCGTTCGGGCCGACGACGGCCGTCAACGAACCCGGTACAAAGCTGCCCGACAGGTGGTGGACCGCCGGATGGCGGTCATAGGCGAGCGTCAGTCCCTCGAGGCGGATCTCCGGCACGGCTAAAGCGCCCATAGGACGGCAAGCCAGAGCCCGGCGACGGCCGATCCGGCCAAGCCGAGACGGGCACCGGCCGACAACAAGAGCAGCCCGGTCTGGGCCGGGCCGCGCCGATGGATCTTCCTGCTGCCGGAATGCTCGGAAGCCGGCGCGTGCCGGCCGCGAGAGTGGGCGTGGTCGTGCATGAGCGCGATCTCGATACAATATAACATTCCGGACCGTCAATGGTCACGCGCCTTGCCCGCTCCTTCTCGATCCGCGACAGTCGGCCCATGGCGCCGAGCGGCCGGGTAAAGGTGACCGAGGAAGGCGAAACCGCTCGGGTGAGCCTTGCCGGGGCTTGGACGATAGCGGCCGCCGCCGAGCTGGATGGTGAGATCCGCCGCCTGCGTTTGCCCCAGGCCAAGCGCGCGACCCTCGACCTGAGCGGCATCGAGGCCCTCGACACCGCCGGTGCATGGCTGATCCGCGAGACCGCGAAGAGCTTTACCCAGGCTGGCGCCAGCGTCGCCTATGCCGGAGTCGACCGCCGCGCCGCCGCTCTCCTCGAGAGGGTCGGTGCCGCCGACCAACCGCTGCAGACGCCGGAAAAGGAGCCGCCGAGCTTTGTCGAGCTCCTGGCGCGTCTCGGCTTCGGTTCGGCTTTCGTCGTGCGCGAGGCGCGTGCTTATCTCGGCTTCCTCGGCCTTACCATCGAGGCGGCGGCGCGTACCGCGCTGAGGCCGAGCCGCTTCCGCTTCACCTCCTTCGTCCATCACCTGGAGGCGGTCGGACTCAACGCGCTGCCGATCGTCGGCCTGATCTCGTTCCTGATCGGCATCGTCATGGCCTATCAGGGCGCGACCCAGCTCCGGCTCTTCGGCGCCGAAATCTTCGTCGTCGATCTCGTCGCCATATCCGTGCTGCGCGAGATCGGCATTCTCCTGACCGCCATCGTCGTCGCCGGCCGCTCCGGCAGCGCCTTCACGGCGCAGATCGGGACGATGAAGCTGCGCGAGGAGGTCGATGCGATGCGCACCCTCGGCCTCGACCCGATCGAGGTGCTGGTGCTGCCGCGCATCGCCGCCTTGCTCGTGGCGCTGCCGCTTCTTTGCTTCTTCTCCGACATCATGGGCCTGCTTGGCGGCCAGCTGATGGCCTGGGCCGATCTCGACATCTCGCCCCAGACCTTCATCCACCGCGTGCAGGAGCGCATCCCGATCCGGCACTTCTGGGTTGGCATGGCGAAGGCGCCGGTTTTCGCCGCGATGATCGGGCTCGTCGGCTGCTACCAGGGACTCCGGGTCAAGGGCGACTCGGGCTCGGTCGGGCGGCTGACGACGCGGTCGGTCGTCGAGTCGATCTTCCTGGTCATCGTCGCCGATGCCTTGTTCTCGATCTTCTTCAACCTGATCGATGTATGAGCGAAGCGGTGATCCGGGTGCGAGGCCTCCGCACCAAGCTCAGCGGCAAGGAGATCCACAAGGATCTCGACCTCGAGGTGCGGAAAGGCGAGATCCTCGGCATCGTCGGCGGCTCAGGCACCGGCAAGTCGGTGCTGATGCGCACGATCCTCGGCCTGATCCGCCCGCGCGCCGGCACGATCGAAGTCCTGGGCAGGAAGGTCGATCCGGTTGACCGCGAGACCATGCTCTCGCTTGAGCGCCGCTGGGGCGTTCTCTTTCAGGACGGCGCCCTGTTCTCCTCGCTTACCGTCGGCGAGAACGTGCAGGTGCCGATGCGCGAGCACCTCAAGCTGCCTCCGGTGCTCGCCGACCAGCTCGCCATGCTGAAGATCCGGCTCGCCGGCCTCAAGCCGGAGGACGCGAACAAATTTCCCTCGGAGCTCTCCGGCGGCATGCGCAAGCGCGCCGCCCTGGCCCGCGCGCTCGCGCTCGATCCGGACATCGTCTTCCTCGACGAGCCGACCGCGGGGCTCGACCCGGTCGGAGCCGCCCAGTTCGACGCGCTGCTGAAGAGCTTGTCGCGTAGCCTCGGATTCACGGTGTTCCTGATCACCCACGACCTCGACACGCTCTACGCGGTGACCGACCGGATCGCCGTGCTCGCCGACAAGAAGGTGCTGGTGACCGCGCCGATCGCCGAGCTCGAGCGGCACCCGCATCCCTGGATCCAAGAGTATTTCCACGGACCGCGGGGCCGCGCCGCCAAGGCGTCTGCTATAGTGCCGGCGACCAGCTGAGCCAAGGCGAATGGAGACACGCGCACATAACGTCCTGATCGGCGCTTTCGTCCTGGCCTTCGTCGCGGCCATGTTCGTCTTCGTCGCATGGCTTGCGCGCACCCATGGCGACGAGAAGCTCGCCCTCTACGACATCGTCTTCACCGATGCAGTCTCGGGGCTCGCGGTCGGCGGCGACGTTCGCTTCAACGGCATCAAGGTCGGAGCTGTCCGCCGCATCGCCATCGATCACGAGAGCCCGTCTCGGGTCCGCGTCACCGTCGAACTCGGCCATGATGTGCCGATACGCCAGGACTCGACCGCGACCATGCAGCTGCAGGGCATCACCGGCGTGACCTATGTGCAGATCAGCGGCGGCACCCAGGCCTCGCCGCGAATCGAGCCGGCCGAGACGCCGCCCTACCCGGTCATCCCCTCGCGCCCGTCGCAGATCGCCGAGCTGGTCGACCAGCTGCCTAAGCTGATCGAACGCTCGACGTCGCTGGTGGACCGCGGCAACGCGCTCATGGACGACGACAATCGTCGCAACCTCGCTGCTGCGCTCGCGGATCTCCGCCAGATCACTCAGGCGATGGCCGGTCGCGCCGACGCCCTGACCAAGGCGATCGACGAGCTGGCGGCGGCGAGCGGCGGCATCGGCGAGCTGGTCCGCCGCAGCAATCGCGTTGCCGAAGAGCTATCGGCGACGATGAGCGTGGCGCGCGGCGCGCTCGCCGGCGCCGACCAGCTGATGGATACCGAGATCCGCGAGACGGTCGCCGCCATCGGCCGCGTTGCCAAGGATGCTTCGCGGCTGCTCGGCGACAACCGCGACTCGCTCGACTCCTTCGCCACCGATGGCCTCGTCGAGTTCCGGCGCTTCATCGAGGAAGCGCGCGTGCTCGTGCAGAATCTCGGCCGGGTCGCGACCAAGATCGAGGAGGATCCGAGGCAAGTGATCTTCGGCTCGCAGGAATCCGAGACCCGACTGGAGAGCGAACGCCGGTGAGAATCCTTCTTGCTTTCCCCCTTTTCGCGCTGCTGTCCGCCTGTTCGGGCCTGCTCCCCGGCAGCGGGCCTGCGCCCGATCTCTACACGCTGTCGCCGGCGACCCGTTTCCCCGAGGGCCTGCAGCGGGCAAGCTGGCACCTCCTGATCGAGGAGCCGAGCGCCGTCGGCGGCCTCGAGGCCAATCGCCTCGCCGTCCAGCGCACACCGAACGAGGTGCGCTACTACGCCGATGTCCGTTGGGTCGAGCGTGCGCCGCGCATGGTACAGGGCCTTCTGGTCGAGACCTTCGAGCGCGCCGGCGCGGTCGCGTCGGTGGATCGCTACACCGTCGGCCCGCGCGTCGACTACGTTCTCAAGTCCGAGCTGCGCGACTTCCAGGCCGAGATTTTCAACAATGCGAAGATTCCGACCGCCCATGTCCGCCTGACCGTGCGCCTCATACGCGGCGCGCGCCAAGATCAGGTGTGGACGCGCGACTTCGAGGCACGGGTCCAGGCTCGCGCGGCGACGGCGCCGGAAGTCGTCACCGCCTTCGATCTCGCCCTGAGCCAGGTGATGGCGGAAATCGTCGCGGTCGCCGTTCGGGACACGCCGCCGCCCCGCCGAGGCGGCTAGGGCCTCAGCAGAAACCCGTCCTTGAGGGGATCGTCCACTTCGGCTGAGAAGCGTGCGCTGCCGGTGTAGTAGGACTTGCCCGAGACCTCGACCGTCACGGCAGGCCGGCCGCCAAGCGCGGTCTCTCGGGCGATCCGGCCGTCAAAGCGGGCGCCGGTCAGGCTCTCGAACGCATGGCGCTCCCCGATCCGCGCCGCGCCGCGCGCATGGGCGAGCGCCAGCCGTGCCGTGACGCCGGAGCCGGTCGGGCTACGGTCGACCTCGCGCTCGGCGAAGACGCAGACGTTGACCGAGGACACGCTCTTGCCGTCGCCGCCATCGGTGAGGATGGTGCCGTAAAGGAAGGCCAGGTCGCGATCGTCGGGGTGATCGAGCGGCACCGCCGCCTTGGCCGCCTGGGTCACCGCCGTCGCCGCATCGACCAAAGCGCGAAGCGGGGACCTCGTCATGTCGAGGCCGAGGCGCTGCGCCGGCAGGATCGCGTAGAAAGCGCCGCCATAGCCGACATCGAGCATGACCGGCCCGAAGCCCGGCACCTCGACCGCGCGATCGAGCGCAGCGGCGAAGGCCGGCACGCTCTCGAAGCGGACACGCCCGGCGCGGCCATTCGCGACCTCGACCGTGACGGCGACGGGTCCGCAGGGGCATTGCAAGACAAAGCGCGTTTCGGGCTCGGATCGGCGCACGCGACCGCTCTCGACCGCCCAGCGGCCGAGCGCAATGGTCGCGTGGCCGCACATGGTCGAATAGCCTTCATTGTGCAGGAAGAGGACGGCGAAGGCGGCGTCCGGATGGTCGGCCGGCACGGGCACCGCGCCATACATATCGAAATGGCCGCGCGGCTCATGCATCAGGCGGCGGCGAAGATAGTCGAGGCGGTCGCGGGCGTCCCGGCGCTTCTCCAACAGCGTGCGGCCCTTCAGCTCGGGATAGCCGGATACGATGATGCGCACCGGCTCGCCGCCGGTATGCATCTCGACCGTCTCGATGGGATCGTTGTGCTGGCTCATGCCTCCATCCTATCGTCCCTGGTCGCGATCGCCATTCCGCTTTCCTTCCTCGCCTCGGAGCCGCCTTCTCCCGTGACCCAGACCCGCCTCGCCGTCGACATCGGCGGTACCTTCACCGATGTCGTGCTCGAGACCGCCGACGGTCGCCTCGCCACCAAGAAAGTGCTGACCACGCCGCGTGCGCCGGAGGAAGGCGTGATGCAAGGGACGCTGGCGCTGCTCGCCGAGTCCGGGGCCGCGCTCGGCGCCGTCGACGTACTAGTCCACGGCACGACGCTAGCCACCAACGCGATCATCGAGCGCAAAGGTGCGAAGACGGCGCTGATCGCGACCGAAGGTTTCCGCGACGTGCTCGATATCGCCTATGAGAGCCGCTACGACCAGTACGATATCTTCATCGAGAAACCTCAGTCGCTGGTGCCGAGGGCGCGGCGCTTCACCGTGCCGGAGCGCGTCGATGTCGAAGGCCGTGTGCTCCTTCCGCTCAAGGAAGACGCGGTCGCAACGCTCCCCGATAAGCTTCGCGCCGAAGGGATCGGCAGCGTCGCGGTGTCGCTGATGCATGCTTATGCTAACCCCGCGCATGAGCGGCGCATCGGCGAGATCCTAGCCAAGGCAATGCCGGATCTGGCGATTACGCTCTCTTCGGAGGTCTGCCCGGAGGTACGCGAATACGAGCGGACCTCGACCGCCGTCGCCAGCGCCTATGTGCAGCCTCTGATGGCCGGGTATCTCGGCCGTCTCGACAAGGCGCTCACCGCCGCCGGCTTCAAGGGTGCGGTGTACCTGATGACCTCGGGCGGCGGCCTGACCTCGCTTGAGGCTGCGGCGCGCTTCCCGATCCGCCTGGTCGAGTCAGGCCCGGCGGGAGGCGCCATCCTCGCCACCCACGTCGCCGCGCTGTCAGGCGAAGGAAAGGTCCTCTCCTTCGACATGGGCGGCACCACGGCGAAGATCTGCCTGATCGAAGATCTGAGGCCCGAGACCAGCCGCTCCTTCGAGGTCGATCGTGCCGCGCGCTTCCTCAAAGGCAGCGGCTTGCCGCTCCGTATCCCGGTGATCGAGATGGTCGAGATCGGCGCCGGCGGCGGCTCCATTGCCAAGGTCGACGGGCTCAAGCGCATCGTCGTCGGCCCAGAGAGTGCCGGCGCCGAGCCCGGCCCTGCCTGCTACGGCCGCGGCGGCGACAAGCCGACCGTGACCGACGCCGATGTCGCTCTCGGCCGTATCGACCCGGAACGCTTTGCCGGCGGCAAGATGCGACTCGACGCGAAAAGTGCCGCGGCCGCCCTCGACCGCCATGTCGGACAGTCGCTCGGCCTAAAAGGCGCCGTCGCCGGTTTCGGCGTCGCCGAGATCGTCGACGAGAACATGGCCAACGCCGCGCGCGTGCATGCCGTCGAGCGCGGCAAGGCGGTCGGCGAGACGACCTTGATCGCCTTCGGCGGCGCCGCCCCGCTGCACGCCTCGCGCCTTGCCGAGAAGCTCGGCATTCGGCGGATCATCGTGCCGCGCAACGCCGGCGTCGGCTCGGCCGTCGGCTTCCTGCGCGCGCCGGTCGCCTATGAGGTCGTGCGCAGCCGTTACATGCGTCTCGACTCCTTCGACGCGGCGGCGGCCAACACCCTCTTCGACGGTCTCAAAGATGAAGCACGGCGCGTCGTCGAGTCCGGCGCCCGCGGCCAGACGCTGGAGGAACGGCGAACGGCCTATATGCGCTATGTCGGCCAGGGCCACGAGATCGTCGTGCCGGTGCCGGCGCGAGCGCTCACCGCAAGCGACGTGGCTGACCTCCGCCGCGGCTTCGAGAACGAGTACCGGGCGCTCTTCCAGCGCGTCATTCCCGATGGCGCGATCGAGGTCCTGAGTTGGACGCTGACGCTCTCGACGCCGAGCACCTTGCCGAAGGCGCTGGCAAGCGTGAGCCGGAAGAGCGGCGCTACCGCCATCGGCAAGAGGCCCGTATTCGACGCCGCCACCGAGTCCTTCGCCGAAGTGTCGGTCTATCGCCGCCCCGACCTCGGGCCGGGCCAGACCGTCGCCGGCCCCGCCTTGATCGTCGAGGACGAGACCACCACCTTCGTTTCCGCTAGATTCGATGCTGCCATCGACGCCGCCGGCTCGATCGTCCTGGAGCGCCGCGCATGACCGGTCAGATTGCCCAGATCCGCCATCAGATCATGTGGAACCGCCTGATCGCGGTGGTCGAGGAGCAGGCGCAGGCGCTGATCCGCACCGCCTTCTCGCCGATCGTGCGAGAATGCGGCGACCTCTCCGCCGGCATCTTCGACCTCAAGGGCCGCATGCTGGCGCAGGCAGTGACCGGCACTCCCGGCCATGTCAATTCCATGGCGCTCGCGGTCACGCATTTCATCGAGCGCTTCCCGCTCGCCGGCATGCAGCCGGGCGACATCTACATCACCAACGACCCGTGGATGGGCACGGGTCATCTCAACGACTTCGTGCTGACCACGCCGGCCTTCCATCGCGGCAGGCTGGTGGCGCTGCTCTCCTGCACCAGCCATCTCATGGACATTGGCGGGATCGGCTTCGGTCCCGATGGCACTGACGTCTTCATGGAAGGTCTCTACATCCCGCATCTCAAGCTCGCCGAGGGCGGGAAGATGAATGAGACGCTGATGGCGATGATCCGCGCCAACACGCGGCTTCCAATCGACACCGAGGGCGATGTCTATTCGCTCGCCGCCTGCAACGATGTCGGCGTCAAGCGGCTCTCCGAGATGATGGACGAGTTCGGCCTCGACTCGCTCGACGAGCTCGCAGAGCATGTGCTCAGCCACTCGCGCGCCGCGGTCGAGGCCGAGATCGCGAAGCTGCCCAAGGGCACCTACCGCAACGCCATGCGTATCGACGGCTATGACGAGCCGATCGACCTTACCGCCGCGATCACCATCGGCGACAAATCCATCCATGTCGACTATACCGGCACCACCGGCGTCCAGAAGCGCGGCATCAACGTGCCCATGGCCTATACCGAAGCCTATACCTGCTTCGGTCTCGGCTGCGTCGTTGCGGCGCGCATTCCCAACAACGCCGGCTCGCTGGCGCCGCTGACCGTCTCGGCGCCGCCGGGCTCGATCCTGAACGCACCCTATCCGCGCCCCGTCGCCTCGCGCCACGTCATCGGCCAGATGCTGCCGGATGTGGTCTTCGGCTGCCTGCGCCAGGCGGTTCCGGATCGCGTGCCGGCCGAGGGCACCTCCTGCATCTGGATGATCGGGCTGCGCGGCCCGACGGCGAAGGATGCCGCCGACAAGCGCGGCTTCGCCATCACCATCACCTCGAATGGCGGCACCGGCGCCCGGCCGAACAAGGACGGACTCGACGCCACCGCCTATCCCTCGGGCGTCAAGGGCACGCCGGTCGAGATCGCCGAGTCGATCGCGCCGGTGGTGTTCTGGAAGAAGGAGCTGCGCCCCGATTCCGGCGGCGCCGGCCGCACGCGCGGCGGCATGGGCCAGGTGATCGAGGTCGAATCCTCGAAGGGTCTGCCCTTCGAGCTGCTCGCCGCCTTCGACCGCATCCAGCACCCGGCCCGCGGCCGCGACGGCGGCAAGGACGGTGCTGCCGGCGTGCTCGAGCTCAAGTCCGGCAAGAAGCTCAAGGGCAAGGGATTTCAAAGCATCCCCGCCGGCGAGCGCCTGGTGCTGCTGACGCCCGGCGGCGGCGGCGTCGGTACACCGGACGAACGCCCGGCCGACGCCCGCGCCAAGGACCGTCGCGACGGCCTGGTGACAGCGGCGGACTAGGGACGACGGTTCCTCTCTTGCCCCCTCTCCCGCGTCGCACGCGGGGGAGGGTTGGGGTGGGGGCCGAGCGCCGCGAGGGTAGTGATGCCGCTTCCTAAAAAGGGCCAGTCACGCTCTTCGGGACGTCGCATCCGTTTCAATATCCGGGAACACCAGAGGCTGAACGCCTTCGCACACTTGTTCTGGAACTTTGCCAAGCGAGGGCGGCGAAGGCAATTGGAGAGGAGATGTGCAGAGAAGCCGTAATAAGAAATCACGCTACTGAATCGGTATGCGAGAGCATCGCTAAGGCGCTGAGGATTCCTCACAGGCATTGCGACTTGAACTGGGCTTGTACCGGGGCACGGTTATGAGACAGTTCGCTGCGCCGGTTACGCTGCCAATTTGAACTCCGTGGCGGCTTCGGATGCAAGAGCCTTATGTTCGGCCCTGATCTGATTGGGCGTCTTGTGCCCATGGCGCTCCCGCAGCCACGAGGCGTTATAGAGATCGGCGAACTCGGCGAGCCCCTTGCGAAGTGCCTCAACGGTCGGGAAGTACCGGACCCATAGCAGTTGCTCCTTCAGCGTCTTGATGATCCTCTCCGCCACGCCGTTGCCCTCTGGCTGGCGCACGAAGGCGGGCGAACTTTCGATCCCGAGGAATTCGATCTCGTCCTGGAAGTCATCGGCGAGGTAGTTAG
>Ga0194132_10010119_pt1 | contig 12671 bp, 8 predicted proteins | sample TA2KigOf80mmetaG_FD_148612 | JGI IMG/M metagenome (GOLD analysis project Ga0194132, IMG submission 148612) | Freshwater microbial communities from Lake Tanganyika, Tanzania - TA2015054 Kigoma Offshore 80m | ecosystem: Environmental > Aquatic > Freshwater > Lake | place: Tanzania: Lake Tanganyika... | reverse complement strand
CTTGCTGCCGTCACGTTCGAGATGAAACGGCAACTCGCGGTATCCGGTCAGCGCGGCACGCACTTGCGACTGAAGGGCGTGGGGGCAGTACAACAACAGAAATCCGCCCGCTCCGGCGCCACACAGCTTTCCCCCCGTTGCCCCCGCTTTCCGTGCGGTTTCGTACATGGCATCGATGTCCGGATTGCTTACCCGGTCCGAGAGGCTGCGTTTTTGCCGCCAACCTTCGTGAAGCAGATCGCCCAGCGCGTCGATATTCTCTTGGTTTAGCGCCTCGCAGACCCCGGTCGCTAGGGCTCTGATCTGGGTCACCGCTTCGAATTGTGTTTCCATCTGGCTCTTCTGGGCTTTGAGCACCTCGTCGGCACTGCGCGTCTTGTTGGTGTAAAACAGCATCAGATTGTCGCTGAGCATTCTTTTTCGGTCTGTGGAGAGTGCCACCCGTTGTGTATCGACGCGACCGTCGCCATAAAAGGTAAACTGTCTGAGACCTCCGTATGCGGCAATATACTGATCTTGTTTTCCGATGGGTTTTTGACACCGTACGATTTCGATTTCACAGGCTTCTTTGGCCAGACGCTCCGCCGGTTGTGGTTCACCGCGAAAGGCGTACAGGGCGTTTAGAAGTCCTACCGTGACGCTGCTTGAAGACCCCAGACCCGAACCTTCCGACGGCACGTCCGCGAGGGTAGTGATTTCGATGCCTTCGGTAACACCGGTGATACGCAGTGCTTCGCGGACCAGGTTGTGTTCCACCTCGTCGACGGAATCGACGATTTCTTTGCGCGAGTAGTTGATATAAATCTTTTTGTCAAAACGTTCGTTGACGATGACAAAGACATATTTGTCTATGGCGCTACTTACTACCATGCCGGATTCGCGCCGATAAAAATCTTCGAGATCGGTCAGGCCACCGGCAAAGCTGATCCTGAGAGGCGTCTGCGTGATGATCATGCCGACGTTCCGGTGTCTGTGCGGACATGGCGGACTACTTGTAGACTTTCCATCGTCCGGTTGGCGTCCGTGCTAAAGTTTTTTACGTCCGGTTGTTGACGCAGCCAGTCTCTATAGGCACGCACGCTTTCGGTTGTGGAGCGCTGGGGGCGCCATCCGAGTTGTGACAGTTTCGAGATATCCGAGACGATGTGCCGTGTGTCTCCGAAGCGGAATTTGCCGGGTATTTCGGGTCGAACGTCTATACCAAAGACATCGGTGACGATACGCGCGAACGCTTCGACCCGAATGGCCTTTCCTCCGCCCACGTTATAGGCTTCTCCATCTGTTCCCGTTTGTTCGAGCGCAAGCAGGTTGGCATCGACGACATCGTGGATATTGACGTAGTCACGCAGTTGCCCTCCGTCTTCATAGACCAGCGGCGGTTGTCCAAAATGGGCACGAAGCGAGAAGATGCGGCAGGCGCCCGAATAGGCGTTGGAAAACGACTGACGCGGTCCCTGTACGATAGAATACCGCAGGGCTGCGGTAGGAAGACCATATCTACGGCCCAGCGTAAATCCTATGGTTTCCTGGGTATGTTTGGAGATGGCGTACGAGTTGCCGGGATTTACGGTGTCTTCCGTGGCGGACTGGGATACGAGAGAGGCATGGCAACGGGGGCAGACAATGTCCCAAATGGTGTGTTCGAGTTGTTCGAGCGAACGCGCCTGTGGCCAGATTCTTCCGTGTTCAGGGCAGTCGTAAGGACCTTCTCCGTAAACGGCTTGGGAGGAGGCGATCACGATTTTGCGTATCGGCAGATGGCGTTCTACAATGATTTCGTAAAGCAACGCGGTACCGACGGAATTGACATGAAAAAAACGGCTGAAATCGGGAAGATAATCCTGATAGGCGGCTAAATGGATGACCGCCTCCACTCCATCGAGTGCGCGGGTCATATCGTTTCGGTTGCGCACGTCGCCTCGGACAAGTTCGACGTCGGAGGCGAGATACGAAGGAACACCCTGATGAACGGGTGGCTCAAGACTGTCGAGTATTCTTACGCCATATCCGCGTTTGAGCAGTGCGTCTGCGGTGTGCGATCCGATAAAGCCGGCTCCGCCGGTAATGAGGACGTGCATGATCCAAACGACCTTTCAGTGAGCGCCACGGCCCAGCAACACTGTAGGGATGGTTTTGAGCAGGATTTTCATATCGAGGGCGAGCGACCAGTTGTCGATATACTGAAGGTCCATCCGCACCCATTCGTCAAACTCGGCGATATGGCTTCTGCCTTCGATCTGCCAGATGCCGGTGATACCGGGACGCATGCTGAGCCGTCGGCGCTGCCAGCGTTCGTATTGGCAAACTTCGTCTACGATAGGGGGACGCGGACCGACCAGACTCAGATCGCCCCGGAGCACGTTGTACAGTTGCGGAAGTTCGTCAAGGCTATATTTGCGTAGAAACCGCCCCAATGGGGTGATCCGGGGATCGTTTTTTATTTTGAAGACAGGCCCGGTCATTTCGTTTTGCATTTCCAGTTCCTTTTTGAGGGCTTCCGCATTTTGCACCATGGTCCGGAATTTGTAACACCAGAATACGCGGCCGTTAAGTCCGATTCGGCTTTGTCTGAACAGCATGGGACCGGGGGAAGTAAGTTTTATCAGTGCGGCGATTGCCAAAAGCAGAGGGCTTATAAGGGTCAGACCAACCAGCGCTACCACAAAATCAAACACTCGTTTGAAAAAAAGTTTACCCACTTCTTCAGGGATGGCGCTATAGGTCAACATGGGCAGACCGTCCATGTCTTCCACGTAGATCTTGGCGATGGTCGGTGTATAGAATTGCATGGAAATCTGGGTTTTGATACCCAGTTCTTCGCATACACGCACCGCATGTTCGATGCGGTCGATGTATCCGATGGGCGTAGCGAAGATGACCTCGTCTACCACGTATTGGTGAAGCAGGTCGGGCAACTGGGTCAAATGGCCCAGCCGTCGGATACCGTAAGTGGACGGGGTGGTTTGCGCCGGATCGATCGCGACAAAGCCGATAACCTGCATACCCCAGCCCGGATGCTGGTCTATTTTGTCTTTGACCTCTTTGAGTCGATCTCCCATGCCCACGATGACCACGGTTCGGAAGTTGAATCCCTTTTTCCGGATATAGCGAAGCCATGACAAGATGACGACTTTTTCGAGCGACAGCGCTATCAAGTTGATGAGGAGAAAGACGCCGATAAACCAGCGGCTTATGAGAAACGATTTGAAGGCAAACAAAGCGGCAAAAAGCATGATACCGCTCCAGAAAACTACGCGGGAGACCATCCAGACCAACGAAAAGATAGGGGTCGTCCGTTGCGAGTAGTAAGCCCCATGAAGCATCAAAAGTGACCACCAGATAGGCAAAATGACCAGCAACACCCACAGATAGTCGGTCAATGGGCCGATGTAGGCCATGCCTTCTGCGGGATAATGACGTCTGACCAGATAGGCCAGCAAAAAAGAGCCGGCCGTAATGATGAGATCGGCAAATATGTTTAGCTGGCGAAAGAGCCGGATACGTTCACGGAGCATGAGGTACGTCCTGTGATACACGCGTCTATGTAAGCGCGAATTTTTTGTTTGAAATGCGAAACGTCGAACTGCATGGCGTGGGCGCGCAGACCGGCAGGGTCTACGGAGATCGAGTCGAATTCGCGTACGGCCTCTGCCAGCGCTTCGGGTGTTTGCGGATAAAACAGTCGGCCCGTTTTTCCATCGACGACGGTTTCGAGCGCGCCGCCTTTGGCAAAAGCGATGACCGGGCGTCCGGACGCCTGTGCTTCGATGGGTGTCAAGCCAAAATCTTCTTCACCGGGGAAGATAAAAGCCCGGCAGCGGGCGTAGTAAGACTGGAGCGTTTCCTCGTCCACTCTGCCGAGAAAACGGATATGGGGTTCGGCCATACGTTGGAGTCTGGCCCGGTCGTTTCCGTCGCCTATGACGATCAAGGGGCGTTTCAAAAGATTGAAGGCGCGTATGGCGACATCGACCCGTTTGTATTCCCGAAGTCGGGAAACGATCAGATAGTAATCGTCGATCTTATCGCTGATGTGATATCTCGAACAGTCTACCGGACAATGTATGACATGCGATTCCCGGCGATAGAACTTGGCGATCCGGCGCGAGATATTGTACGAGTTTGCGATAAAGTAGTCAACGTAATTGGCGGAAACGACGTCCCACAGACGGATCGGGTGCAAAACGAGCGTCAGGGCCTGGCGAATCGGAAATACCATTTCCTTGTCCTGCATATAATCGTGATAGCGCCATGCGAAACGCATCGGCGTGTTGCAGTAGCAGACGTGCAGGGCATCCGGCGAGGTGATAATACCCTTGCCCCATGCGGTGGTGGAACTGAGGATCACGTCGTAATTTCTGAGATCGATTTGCTCGAAGGCTACGGGAAAAAAGGGGAGATAATAAGGAAGATAGCGTTTTACAAACGGCAGTCGCTGCATAAACGAAGGGCGTATGTCCATGCTCCGGAACACGGGAGGAAGCGTCTCCGGATCGAAAACAGAGGTATAGATCGGCGCTTCCGGGAACATTTCGTGAAAAATCTCGATAATGCGTTCGGCGCCGCCATACTGGTTGAGGTAGTCATGAACGATGGCCAGTTTCATAGGTTCTCGAAAGCAATCGGTGGTATACGTGCTGAACCCGGTGGGCGTTGATCCGCAGGTCGAACAGGGTTTCGGCGCGGGCGCGTCCGGAGATTCCCATCTTCCGGCGCAATTCCGGAGAGCCAAGAAGCGTGAGTAACGCCTGTGCCATCGCTTCGGCATTCCGGGGTGGGATCAGGAGACCTGTTTTTCCATCCTCCACGGTTTCCAGCACACCGCCTGCCCCGACCGCCACCACCGGTCGTCCGACCGCCTGCGCTTCCAGGGGGGTCAGCCCTAACGGCTCCGGCAAGGTCGAGGCGTGTACGATGACGTCGGAGGCTGCCATAAGCGGCGCGGTATCTTCCCGGAAACCGAGATAGCGAACGCATTCGGTAAGACCGAGATCACGGGTCAGCGCCATTACTTCTTCCGTGTATTCCGTATCGTCAAACGTCGTGGCGCCGACTACCAGAAAGCGTACCTTGGGCAGCATCCGATGCACTTGAGCGGCAGCCTGTAAAAAATACGTATGTCCCTTCCATCGGTCAAGCCGGGAAAATATACTGACAACGGGTGCATCGTCCGCGATCCCAATGGATTGGCGTAACGTTGCGGTTTCCAGTCCTGGATGAAAGATATCCAGATCGATTCCGTTGTGAATGACGGTCAGTTTTTCCCGGTGTCCACCCTGTTCTACAAACGCGCGACCTATGGCGTGCGAGTTGGCCACTACGACATCCGCATAGGTATTGCCGATGGCTATGATCAGCCTGCGGTTTAGCGCCGGAAAAAAATCTTCCGACACGATATCCTTGAAATCCCATACGGTGGGGAGCCCCGCGAGCCGTCCGGCCATACCCCCGTAAAACCCCGCTTTCATCGAGTTGAGGTGGATAAGACGTATTTCTTCGCGGTTTATCCACCGGGCAAGACGAAATACACATCCCGCCAGACGAAACGGATTGGCCATAAACAGAAACGGATGGCCGACAAGGTCCTCTTTGCGCAGATCGATAAGTCCGGGATGTATCGGCAGAATATGCACCTGTACACCCGCCTGACGGACCTGATCGGTCAACGGCCCTTCGGTGGGGCATACGACGACCGGTTCGAAACGATCCGTATCCAGTTGGCTCAACTGACGCAACAGATATACCTGTCCGCCTCCCATTTTCGTGGTGTGATCGATAAACGCGATTTTGTATTTCCGATTTGCTAACGTGATATCCTCACCCGTCCTTTTTTTTGTTGCAGACCAAGTCGTAGGTATGTTCCAGTGTGTCTACGATGTGTTCCCAATCGTAGCGGGATTCGACCTGCCGGCGGCATAGCGCACGAAAGGTGTCTTCAAGCAGTCCGTGACGGAGACAATTGCGGACCGTGGCGGTGATGGCGTCAGGGGTAGGTTCCGGGATAAGAAGACGTCGGTCGAATCCACCGATGATTTCTTCTATGGAGCCGACGGCCGTTCCGATCGCCGGTGTTCCGCAGGCCATGGCCTCTATGATGGGTAAACCAAACCCTTCCAGCGCACGGGTGGGCATGACGAACAGATCGGCGGCCTGATAGTAGAGCGGCAGTTCTTCCGCCGATATAAACCCGGTAAAACGGATACGGTCGCGTAGTCGAAGCGCATCCGCTCTGTTTTCCAGTTGGGTGCGGAGCGGTCCTTCGCCGCCTATCACGAGTTGGATGTTGGGGTGTTGCGTCAGAATGTCGGGCATGGCGTCGATCAGCGTATCGACCCCCATGCGCGGCACAAGCCGTCGGATGGTAAGCAACACGATCCGATCTTTGGGAAACCCCAGCCTTGTTTTTACCTGTTCCCGCGCCGCCGGCTGAAACCGCTGTATATCTACCCCACCCGGAATCAGGACGCACCGTTCGTCCAGTCCGGCGAGTGTAGCGACTTGCCGACGCGAATAGTCGCTCAGGGTAATGATTTGGGAGGAGCGAAGCAACACGGACTTTTGAAGCCATCGGAAAACGGCGGCCTTGAAATAACCCGGATGCCAGCTTTGGCGGATTTTTTTTTCGACCAATTCCTCTTCGTCCCATGGACCGTAGAACGAAGCGATCCGAGACGACATCCGGCTTTCCCGGCACAGGAGAACGCCTATGGTGGGAAGCGTCAAGTGAAAGTGAAGCAGGTCAAAAGGTTGACGGGCGGCAAGACGTTTGAACATGCGGGCGGCGGCGGATACACCCGATACGAAACGGGTGATCGGATGGCCGAAACGTACGGTTCCCCGATGGATATGGATACCTTCCATACACTCGTACAAAGGCCATTCGGGGCGGGTACATTCGGTAAGGACATGTACGTCATGACCACGCCGTACCAGCCGACGGCTGGTTTCAAACACGACGTTTTCCGAACCGCCGGTAAGTGGGTAAAACAGATTGGTAATCATCAACACCCGCAATATGCTTTCCTCCGGGCTTCAATGGCCCTTATAGTATATCGCAGCGCAACACCTTATGCGCGTTTTTCATTCGATCGACATCTCGATATACCTCCCGTACACCTTCTAATATATACGTCTTTGCGGGAGATGACAGTGATGCGGATCAATTCGGAGAAAGATCGTGGTCTGAAGAAGAGGATTTCGAGGGGTATTTCGATTTTATCTCGAACCCGGGACGATTCGGTCGAAAACGGCAGCAAGGCGGTTGGCCAGTGCGGTGTATTCGAAATGCCGTTTTGCGATCTCCACGCCCTGCAAACCCTGACCAAGCGCCTCCGGGTGGTCCAACAGCCATCCGAGTCGTTCCGCCAACCGCGCCGGATGCCCCGGGTCGTGGATGCCCTGATAGGGAAGCAGAAAACCGTTTTCCCGGATCATGCCTGTGGCCCCGCCTACCTCGGTTGCAATGACAAAACGTCCACAAGCCAGGTATTCGGGGAGCTTGGCGGTAGTGCGCCCCTGTCCGACCGAATCGTTGGTCTGGGTGGAGATGCAGACGTCCATGAGGTTGATGTACTGTGGCACTTCCTCATGCGGGACACGTCCGGTGAAAAGGATGCGGTCTTCGATACCGTATTGCCGGGCGCGTTCTTTTAAGAAGGGAATCCCGGTTCCGTCGCCGACAACGATTCCTTTAACGGGTTTGTTTTTCAGTCGATACATGGCTTCGACGATATCCCATCCGTAGCATATTTCGAAACGGCTACTCCAGACCACCGACCCGATGACGCCCACGGTGAGCGATCCTTCGAGGTTTAGCCTGCGGCGAAGATCGGTTACGTCGAGCGGTTTGAAGCGTTCGGTATCTACACCATCGGGTAGATAGTGTACGGTATCCGGGTGCATCTGGCCGAGTGCTTCGAAAAGACGCGCCCCGCGCGCGACGATCGCATCTGCGGTATGGAGCATGGTCCACTCTGCGGCACGGACAAGAAAGGCTTCCCATGCAGGGCGTCCGCTGTTTTTGAGAAGTTCGTAAGAAGGATCACCGTGGTCGAGCACATAGGGTATGCCATAGCGGGACCGGGCCATGAGTGCGGCTCCGCCGCCGGCATAGCCCACATTCATGACATAGATGAGATCGGGGCGATGTATGGCGATATGACGGGTAAAACGACGAAGTTCTTCCCACTTGCCCGCTTCTCGATACTGGATGTCCGTCCGGTAACGCGCAGGGAGTCGGGTGGTGATATGACGGGCACGCAGTCCCATCACGCCGTATGGAGTGTCGTTTACCAGAACAAAGAGTTGCATGGGGTTCACGATTGCGAAGGTTTTTCGGCGACAAAATATACGGAGGGTACCAACGACGGCGCTATGGTTGCACACCCTTTTTTAAATAAAGAGGACCCTTCACCACCGTATCGGATGATTTTGAATCCGGCGCGTTGGAAATACCGTTTGAAATCGACCGGGCTGGGCAGGTATACGCAGTCGCAGTCCACGTCCATGTGGCCTTCGAGTTGGGGTTTTCGATATACGAAATCGGGTGTGGCGCGGCACAGCTTGCGCAGGGTTCCCCAGAGCGTTTCAGGAATGCCGTAAAGCGCTTCAGGGACGGACTCGTAGAAGGATACGAAACCGTAGCCCTTGTGGAGCAGATGGATAAGGGCTTTGAGCGGAATTACCGGACTCCAGTAGTTGGGACAGATATTGACAAATCTACCGCCGGGGCGCAATACACGCCGAATTTCCGAAAATGCTTTTTCGATGTCCACAACATGTTCGATCATGCAAAAAGTGCTGACGCCGTCAAACGAGGCGTTGGCAAAGGGCAATTCGATGGCGTCTCCGACGGCAAAGTGCAGACGCCCGGAGGGTCTGTCGTGGGCGTGGGAAAGAAATCTGAGCGAGATGTCCATAGCGGTGACGTCGAAACCGGCCTGCATCAGCCGAGCGGAGGAGTATCCGGTTCCGCAACCGAGATCGAGTACGCACGATCCGGCGGGCAGGTAGGTTTGTACCATACGCCAGTATTCGCTCTGAAAAGATGCGGCTTCGCGTTCCTGAAGCGCCTCGTGATAATGCGCTGACGTTTTGTAGAACGTTCTGAGCGCTTCGCGGTCGGAGACCGAAGGGCCGGATGACGACATGTCAAGCTCCTTTGACTACGGAGAGATAGATTTGTTCGACCCGTCGCGCAAAAAGAGGCCAACTTAACGACGCAACCCGGATACGCGCATTGCGTCCGAGAGTGGCCCGAAATCCGGGGTCGTCGGCAAGACGTTGAAGATGCCGGGCGATTTCTCCGGCATCGCGCGGATCGGTCAGCAGGAGTCCGTCCTCGCCATTTCGGACGATCTCGGCGGCACCGGCCTCCGCGCTTGTTATCACCGGAAGCCCCATAGCCATGGTTTCGGTGATGGTAAAACCGAACGGCTCGTACAAGGTCGGAAAGACGACTACATCGCTCATGGCATAGTACCGGTTGATAGGCGACTGATGTCCTGAAAAACGCACGGAGTCGGGTTTTCCGAGTTGTTTGGCAAGCTGTTCGTAGGGACCGGTATCTCCGCCTCCGACTACCATCAAACAGGCGTCAGGGATGCCGAGCCGAGCAAGCGCCTCTATGGCGTGACGCAGCCCTTTGCGTTGAAAATCCCCCACAAATAACATGACAAAGGCCTGTTCCGCAATACCCCATTGGGTGCGTAGCGCCCGGCGATGCAGGGGGACATGGTCCGGATGAAACTCGTCGAGATTGATACCGTTATGGACTACGTCGATTTGTTCCGCCGGGCAGCCGTAGTAGCGGATCAGATCCTTTTTTACCTGCTCCGAAAGCGCGATGATCCGACGGGTTTTTTTCGACCGGTATACATACCGTTCTATCTTTCCCATCACGGTGGCGGTTAGACGTTGATACCATCGGCGGACAAAAGAAAGACCCGTATGATCGAGGGTCCGATAAACTTCCTGCCATCTGGCCTGGCAGATGTGTGCGGTAAAAATGTCGCCCGTCAAGCTGGAAGCCCCCTGTACGTGAACGAGGTCGAATCGGTGTCGGGCAAGCATCCATGTGGCGGAGATCAGAAAAACGATCATTTTGGCGGCATCCGGCCAGTCGGGGGCGGGGACACGGTGAAAGACGATACGCGCCGATTCTATTTCGGAGCAGGTACGGGCAAAAATATGTATCTCGTGACGATCCGCCAGTGATAGCGCCAGTTCCAGCGCATAGCGGTCATGTCCGCGCAACCGCCCTACGTCGTGAACGACAAGCGCAATTTTCATCGGAGACCGGCGCGGGGAAAAAACAGTAGCAAACAGACGGCGGCAAGTGTGAGCGCAGAGATCAGGGCGCCGACACGAAAAGTCAATGGCTCGTATCGGAATTCCACGCGATGGAGACCCGAAGCGACGGGAACGGCACGGAACAGATAGTTTGCCCTCAGGATAGGATGTTCGACTCCGTCTACGAACGCTTTCCATCCCGGATACCAGGTATCCGTGAGTACGAGAAATCCGCCTTGCGAGCGAACCTCTATTTCTACGAGATCGGGTTTATAGCCTGTTATGCGAACCGAGTCGGAATCGACGGATGTGGGGGACGCCGGAGAGGGGAAGACAGGCGTTTTTTCCAGCAAAACCGTTTTTCGAGGATCGAATGCAGGGTCGGAAAGAACGGCCAGCGCCTCTTGCGGCGAGGGCAGTATGCGCGCTTCGGGTGTGATAAATGCACGAGGCATCACCGAGAGGTTTTCATACACCTTTCCCCCCTCGTCCAATCGCAGAGCCGCCCATGAACCGCTGAGCGAATCCCCTGTAACGATGTATTTGATGTTTAGAAGATCGATAAGCGGATGCGAGACGGTCGTGCTCGCAAGACCGTTCATGATCGGTCGAAGCGTTTCGATCAACTGTACGTGTCGTTGTAACTGAAGCGGACTTTTAACCTGAACCCACATCTGGCCGAATAAAAGCGGGTCGTAATTTCGCAGACTGGTTTCGAGCGGGGCGGAACTGTAGCGAAAAATCCCGGCGTCTTTTTCCATGACGTTGAAATAGGCGGGTTTTTGATCGTATACATGAGGCGGCAGGGTAAAATTGTAGTCGTGGGCAAACCAGAAAAGATCGGCGGCCGCGAGCACGATCACCGCCGGTCCTATTCCGCGGTTTTTCGGTCGAGCGACGATCCACAGAACCGCCGCCGTACCGACGCACAGCAGAAGGACGGAGGGATACACATAGGGGTGGTCGATCCGGGTAACGGCGGCAAGAATATCGAATTCTTGGTCGAGCATGTCGTAGTAGTGCGATTTAGGATGCTGATGAATGGATCGGTTGTATACAAACCGGTCGATAAACCACTGCCCTGTGGCGATGACTGTGGGACGGGCAAGCGCGACGAGAGGCCCGGCGATCAGTGCCAAAACCCCAATCACTGCTGTACCCGACAGGAGCAGACGTGCGTAGCGGGATCGGCGTCCGGCGTCTTGGGGAATGTTTTTAAGAAGGGTATCCAGCCCAAGCCCTGCCAGAATCGCGCCTGCAAAGATGACAAGTGAGAGAAACCGGGCCGGGTTGCGCATCATGGAGAAAACGGGCAAATAGTTCCAGATATACCATAGCGGAGAGAATTGGCCCATGGCCAAGCCTAGGGACAGGATCGCCAGTATACCGAAAAAAAGCGTATGACGGTCGCGGCGGATAGAAAGCGCGGCCAGCGCAAGCAGAAACGGAAGGATGCCTATATAAAAGACGAGATCGTGAAAATTTCCTTTCCACATCCCCCAATAGAAAGCGGGATCGGAAGGATGGCCAAAGAATTTGGGAAAGAGAAAACAGATCAAATGGAAAGGCGGGACAGATACTTGGGTAGAGGTTTGGTAGTCGAGACCGCCGGCGCGGGTAGACTCTTGAGCCAGTTCGTAGTTGGGAAGCAGTTGTACGCAGGCTATGCCTACGGTGATACATCCAAATAACACCAGTCCACCTGAAAGACGCATGAGAAAAGATCGCGATCCCTTGGGTTGTTCCGGGGGGCGGGCGTTGGTGTGTACAAACACGTAATAGACGGATGCTGTAGTCAACGCCAGCAGGGAGATATAAAAATATCCGGCCAGAAAAGAGATCCCCATACAAAGCCCGGCGCCGATCAGCGCGCGCCGGTTGTTGCGACACAACGACTTATCTAAAAAAAGCAGGGTAAGCGGGAGCCAGATCAGGGCATTTTCCAAATTTTCATGTATGACCTGAGCGATCATGTACCCCGAAAACGAAAAGGCCAGACCGGAGAGAAACGCCGCCCATCGGTTTTGGGTAAGATGACGGACGTAAAGAAACATAAACAGACCGCCTATGATGTAGCGCAGGACTACGGAAAGGGTAAAAGAGGCGGTCGGTGAGAAAGGAAGCAGCGCTAAGTGCAAGGGATAGAGGACACCTGCCTGCGCTTCTGCGAAAAAAGGGTATCCGAATGAGAGGTTGGGGGTCCACAGCGGCAGATGGCCCTGTTTCATAAGAAGATAGGTATAGAACTTAGCGGGGTAGTACTGCATCCATACGTCGCCGGAGTACAGCACCCAGCCCAACGAAACCAGATGATCGAAGACAAGGGCGACCATGATAAACAGCACGACGCAGACGAGCAAAGACTCCAGTGTCCGGGAGCG
>Ga0194132_10010115_pt1 | contig 12673 bp, 9 predicted proteins | sample TA2KigOf80mmetaG_FD_148612 | JGI IMG/M metagenome (GOLD analysis project Ga0194132, IMG submission 148612) | Freshwater microbial communities from Lake Tanganyika, Tanzania - TA2015054 Kigoma Offshore 80m | ecosystem: Environmental > Aquatic > Freshwater > Lake | place: Tanzania: Lake Tanganyika... | reverse complement strand
CAACGCCGGCACGCATCAGGATTTGAAGATCGTCGTCGATCAGCTGATGGCGGCCATTCGCACCAACCCAAACATCGTCTCGCCCGACACGGACTTGAAGCTCAACCAGCCGCAACTTCGCATCGATATGAACCGCGACAAGCTGGCGGCGCTTGACCTCGAGGTCGATGTCGTCGGCCGCACGCTCGAAACCATGATGGGTGGCCGCAAGGTGACGCGCTTCAAGCGCGGCGGCGAACAGTACGATGTCATCGTACAAGTCGCCGACATCGATCGTCGCAATCCCGACGATCTGAAGTCGATTTTCGTCCGCACCAAGAAAGGCGAGATGGTGCAAGTCGCAAATCTCGTCACGATGGCCGAAGACGTGGCGCCCTTCGACCTGGGGCACTTCAATCGGCTGAGATCCGCAAAAATCACCGCCAATCTTGCGCCGGGTTACAGCTTGGGCGAGGCGCTGACGTTCATGGAAAATGAGATCGCAAAGATTGACGCGCGCGATATCACGTTCGATGTCGACGGCGTCTCGCGCGAGTTTCGCCGCGCATCCGGCTCCATGACCCTGACATTCGGCCTCGCACTCGCGTTCATCTACCTGGTCCTGGCGGCGCGATTCGAAAGCTTCACCGATCCGATCGTCATCCTGCTCGCCGTGCCGCTGGCCATTTTTGGCGCGCTCGCCACCATCAAGCTCACCGGCGGCAGCCTTAACATTTACAGTCAGATCGGGCTCGTGACGTTGGTCGGGCTCATATCCAAGCACGGCATCCTGATCGTCGAGTTCGCCAATCGCCTGCGCGACAAGGGTCTGCCGCTCGACTACGCCGTACTGGGAGCCGCCGAACTGAGACTTCGCCCCATCCTGATGACCACCGGCGCGATGATCCTGGGCGCCATGCCGCTCGCATTTGCCACCGGCGCCGGCCACGAGGGCCGCCAGGCGATTGGCTGGGTGATTGTCGGCGGCATGAGTTTCGGGACGGTGTTGACGGTTTTCGTCGTGCCGACCTTCTACATCCTGATTAACGCCTTGCGCCAACGACGGGTTCCGAGCAGGCTTGCCGTCGAAGCCGCGCCGGCGGAGTAAACCCAGATCGAGGAGATCACCATGATGCGAATGGCCGCCACAAGCTTGATTGGGATTTTCCTCAGCGGCGCGGTTGCCGCCCAAAGCATGGTCGCCCCCGACCGACCCTTCAGCGCCGGTTTGCCGCTGGGCGTCTTCGCCGACGGAAAATTTCAGGCGATATCGAGCAACGTGAAGGTCTACGGCGGATTCAATTTCGCCGAAAGCTGCTCGTACGATGCGGCGCGCGGTTTGATCATCGTGCCGAGCCGGGGCGCGGCACAGCATGAAGTTCCGAACGACGGCTACGTGTCTCTGATCAATCACGACGGCAGCGTTCATACGGCGAAGTGGATTGGCAGCACGCGCGACGGCCTGACGCTCAATAACCCGCTTGGCGGCGAAATCCACAACGGTATCTACTACCTCGCCGATATCGACGGCGGCTTGAAGCAGGGCGAACCGACCGTCGGCGTGATTCGGAAGTTCGACCTCAAGTCCGGCGCGCCCATGGGCGAAATCAAGTCGACGGCGCGACCGCTGCTCAACGACCTTGCCATCGCGAAGGACGGCACGATCTACGCGACGCAGACGGGGGTCGGCGGCGACAAACCCGATCCATCGACGTGGAAAATTTTTAAGTATTCGCCCACTGGGACGGAGAGCTTACTTGTCGCCGGCGCGCCGCTGTTTCAGCCGAACGGCATCGCCATGGACAACGACGGCAACATTGTCGTCGTCAACATCGGCACCAATGACGTGTTGACTTATTCGCCGGATGGCAAATTACTCAAGACCGAGAAAGCGGTGCAAGCCGGGAACGACGGCATCGTCATCGTCCCCGATGGCACAAAGTACGTCAGCAGCGTGCGGCAGGGCGCAATATCGCGCATCCGCCCAGGCCAGGCTGCCGATACCATTGCGATGAATGTCCCGGCGGCCGCGTCCATGTGCCTGGATTCAGGCGCCAATCAATTGGTGATTCCACTCAACCCAAACAACGCCATTGCGTTGATATCGCTGAAGTAGGTTGAAACTTCACGCCGCCGGGCGCTGCTGCAGCCCCTGCCCGCGCCGCCACACCACCGGGAAGAAATGATCCGGTGGCGGACCGTCTTTCTTCATTGACGGGTGATCGGTCAATGTATCGGTCAGACGGGCGGTCAGTACATCCGGCTGCCAAAGCACATCGTCGCCGAGCCAGCGCGTGCTGAAGGCAAGCCTGCGCCCGGCGCCAGCGCGACGCGGCAGCGATGAATGGATCGTGCCCGGATGCACAAGCAGGCAATCACCCTGCTTGAGCGGCCAGCACTTTACATTTGCATCGGCGGCGGTGGCGCGGGCCATCAACTCGTCCCACGGTCGGTAGATCGGCGGCGGCGACACGCCTTGCGGCGACATCCACGAGTAATACCGCTGATGCCCAAGGTGCGAGCCGACTAACGTGCGCAGCGGCGCGTTGTCCATGTCGACATCGCTGAGCGCCACCCACAGGATGACCATCTGATCGCCCCAGAACGGCCAGGTGCAGACGTCGTTATGCCATGGCGTCGATTCGGTTTCGGAACTGCCGCGTTTCCAAAATGTGGCGTCGATCCAATACCGTACGGCATCCGACTCCATCACATCGGCAACGATCTCGCCGGCAAGCGAATTCCACTGCCAATCTTTCATTGCATCCGACAGCGGCACCATGCCAAGCGCAATGATGCCGCCGCCGAAGTCTTCGTTCACCGTCAGCGCGTTCTGGTGCCCTATGGGCTTTGGATTGAATCCCGGTTTACGGGAAAGTTCGAGCACGCGCTCGATATCGTTCGTCAAGGGCGCAACCCACTCCTTGAAAGCTCCCTCGATCAGCACTGTGCCGTCGCGCTTGTAATCCTCGATGTGACACCGCGTGACCACGCCCATCACGTACCTTCCTTCAGAAACGACAATATGACCTGAGTGTACTCCACGCCACGGCCCTGGTCATGCAATGGATGGCCGCCGATCGCAGGAGCGGCGGTAGCCTGGAAGGTCGAACGCGACGCCTCTGAACCCCGCGGCCGCAAGGTGCGGCATCACATGGCGATATTGAGCGCCGGTCGCCGGCCCCCAATGCAGCAACGCCACCGGCCTTCCGTTGCCGATTTCTCGCAGGTGAATTTGCCCAATGGCCGTGGTGACATATCAGTTTACCAAAGTGCACGTGGCTGCGTCCGCACGCCCTGCGGACGACAATGGCTGAGCTCTGGTGCGGCAATGAATCCGGATTTAATCTACCGTCCAAGACGTGGGTTCAACAGGGGGATACCATGAACACAAAATCTCGCATTTCGCTGCTGGTGTCCGGAATAGCGATGATTGGTGTTGGCCCCTCTGGTACGGTTCTTGCCCAGACCCAATCAGCGTCTGCCATCGAAGAAATCACCGTCACCACGCGCCGTCGCGAGGAAAGTCTGACCGAGGTGCCGATGGCGATTTCGGCCATGACCGCCGCCGATTTCGAGGCACGCGACATCACCGAGATCAAGGACATCGCCAACCTGACGCCGAACTTCACCTTCCAGAGTTATGCCGCACAGCGCGGGCGTCGCGACAATCCGCTGCTGTTGGTCCGCGGTGTCGCCCGCAACGGCACCGGCGTGTTCGTCAACGGCGCGCCGGCCGGCAACGGTCAGTCGGCTTTCATTGGCGAGCTCGAACGGGTCGAAGTGATCAAGGGGCCGCAAGCCGCCTACTTCGGCCGCTCGACCTTCGCCGGCGCGGTCAACTTCGTGCCGCGCCGTCCGTCGGAAGAGTTCGGCGGATCGGCCGAAGCCGTGCTTGGGAGTTTCAGCCTCGCCGATCTGCGCGTCTCGATGGAAGGCCCAATTGTCGCCGATGCGCTGACTTTTCGCGCCAGCTATCGCTGGTACGATCAGAACGGCCAGTACACCAGCGCGTCCGACGGCAAGAGTGTCGCAAAGGAGCACTCGGATAGCGCTTCCGCGATCTTCGATCTGCACTCGAGCGACAACCTCAATGCTCAACTGGTGCTGCTATACAACGAGAATAATGACGGCGTTCCGATCTTCTCCAAGTTTCACGCCGCCGATTTCAACTGCAACGCCGGTGCGGCACCGGCGGGCCAGCGTAATTATGTGTGCGGCAAACTGCCCAAGTTCCCGCAAAATCGCATCGGCGCCGATTTCGAGATCACGCCGACGGTTTACAACGTGTTCTGGAACAACAGCCGGAACCTGCCCAACTTCGACGGCTTGAAGCCGATCTCGTTCGAACCCGGCGACGTCTCCGAGACGTTCCACGCCAACCTGGTGTTGGACTACACCTTCGAAAGCGTCACGCTCAGCTATCTCGGCGCTTACAACGAGCGCAAAGCGCAGTTCATCACCAACTCCTTTGCCGAACCGCTCCGCAACGTCGTGAATCCGTTTTTCGCCGGCGTGCCGACGGCGACACCGCCGGTGGCGCCGGTCGCGGGCGTGCTGCCCTTCCCGACGTTCTACATCTTCAGCATGACCAAGCTCGAGGATATGGACCACGAGGTCCGCATTGCGTCGGACCAGGAACAGCCGCTCAAGGGCATGCTTGGCGTCAGCTACTTCCGCAACTACCCCAACGTCAGCGCGCTGTGGGGCTTCCAATCCAATGCACCGGGCGCCAACTTCGGCTCGCCGCAAGTGACGACGACCAAGACATGGGGCGTATTCGGCAACTTGATCTACGACGTCACCGATGCGCTGACGCTGAACTTCGAGGCCCGCTATCAGTGGGACGACATCACGCTCTCGAGCCGCACGCCGAACCCGCTGCTGCCGCGCCAGGCCAAGGACAAGGCCTTCATGCCGCGCGTCAGTGCGCAGTTCGCTATTACGCCCGAGGTCAACGCCTACGCCTCGTTCGCCCGTGGCGATCAGCCGCAGGGTTTCAACGCCTCGCTGTTCCAGGAACCGGCCTCGACCGTCGCCCTGGTCCGCGCGCAGACCGGCGGCGACATCGTCGTTAAGGGCGAGCAGATCGACATGTTCGAACTCGGCGCCAAGGGTACGGCGCTGGATGGGCGGATTGGCTTCAATGCCGCCGTCTATTACGGCAAGTGGAAGAACCAGGTCGTCAATCAGCGCATCGTCGTACCGTTGTTCAGCAACCCGGCGCTGACCAACATTCTCACGGTTCAGACCAATGCCGGCGAGACCAAGCTCACCGGCCTCGAGGCCGACGTCTCCGCGGCGATGACCGACAATCTCCGCGCCACGCTGTCGGTCGGTCTCAACAGCGCCAAGATCAAGAAATACAACTGCGTGTCGTGCCAGCTCAACATTTCCGGCAATCCCAACGTTGTCGGCAATCGCCTGGCCGGCCTACAGGGTGCTCCGTCGAAGACCGCCAATCTGTTCATCGAGTATCGCAACACCTTCACAAACGATGTCGAGTGGTACGTGAACACTCAAGGCATTTACTCGGGCAAGATCTATACCGACGAGACCAACCTGGCCTGGACCCGCAGCCGCGAAACGCTCGATCTCCGTGCCGGCCTCGAACACGAGGTATGGAACATCGAGTTTTTTGTCACCAACCTGTTCCAGGATTACTATTACTCGGCCGGTGCGCGCGACATCGACATCTTCCGGCAGACAGCCCTGCCCGGCCGGCCGGCAGTGGCCGCCGCGTTCAATAATGCGTTCTACGTGACGTTGCCGGAAAGGCGTCAATTCGGCGGACGCGTGAAGTACAAGTTCTGAAGAGATGAACGCGACCGCTTACCCGCGTCTGCTGGCGCCGATCCGGTTGGGGCCGATCACGCTCCGGCATCGTGCGGTCGTCAGCGGCCATGGCATGGCGCTGGGCGAAGGCCAGGTTGGGATCAGCGAACGGTTCCACGCCTACCTGCTGGCGCGCGCCAAGGGTGGCGCGGCCATGATCGGCAGTGAATCGGCGCCGGTTCACGCCAGCACATCGAGCCGCAGTCTCGGCATACGTTTGTACGCGGACGACGTGATTCCGAGCCTGCGCCGCTCGGCCGAGGCGATGCGCGCGGCCGGCTCGCGCTTTGCCATCACGCTTTGGCACGGCGGACACAAGGACAGCTTCATCCGGGGAGGCGTGGCGCTCGCCCCCTCGCCGGTTCCCAACTTGGCGGGTGAAGTGCCAAAGGAAATCACCACCCGCGAAATCCGCGACCTGATCGTCGCCTATGGCGACGCCGCGGCGCGCTGCAAGACGGCGGGGCTCGATGCCATCGAGTTACAAACCTCGACCGATTATCTGCTCGGTTCGTTCCTCTCGCCGGTGCTCAATCGGCGAACAGACGCATATGGCGGATCGTTCGAAAATCGCATTCGCTTCGTTCGTCAGATCCTTGATGAAATTCGCACCCGGGTCGGCGCATCGATGGCGGTCGGCATTCGCACCTCGGCACGCCACGATATTCCCGGTGCGCCATTTGACTATGGCCTTGATGAGTCGGTGGCCAGCATGAAGGCGCTCGCCGATGCCGGCCTCGTCGACTACGTCAGCGTCATGACCGGCTCGGGGTGGGCGCCGCCGGCGTCGTCCTCGATCCCGCACATGGCGCAACCGCGTGTGCAACTGCGCGCTGAAGGCAAAGCGTTCAAGCAGGCGCTGAAAGTACCCGTTGTTCTTGCCGGCCGCATTCGTTCGCCTGAAGACGCCGAGAGCGTGATCGCCGACGGCAGCGCCGACATCGTCGCCATGGCCCGCACCTGGATTGCGGACCCCGAATGGGGCCGCAAGGTCGAGGCCGGCGAAGCTCATCGCATCCGGCCGTGCATGTCGTGCAATCAGGCCTGCGTCGGCTTCGTGTTTCGCGGCCTGCCCGGATCGTGCGTGCTCAACCCCGTCGCCGGTCGCGAACATGAGTTTGCAGACCTCGAACCGAGTCAAAAACCGAAGACCGTCGCCGTCATCGGCGGTGGACCAGCCGGTCTCGAAGCCGCCCGCGTGCTGGCGTTGCGCGGCCATCGCGTGTCCGTGTACGAGCGTAACGCTGCCCTCGGCGGTCAGATGCGCCTCGCGGTCGCGGCACCGCATCGTCAAGAGATGGCGCCGGCCCTCGACTGGTGGCGGCACGAACTGGAACGTCTGCAAGTTCGCATCTATCTCAATCACACGGTCAATACCGAGAGCGACGTCAAGGCGGACGTCGTCGTCTGGGCGACCGGCGCCGAACCGGGTCCGACGGCGGTGTGGCGGTTACGTCCCTATCTGTTCGACGGCATCCCCGGAACGCGCGACCTGCCCTCGGGCCGCGACGTGCTCGCGGGGCGCGCAAACGTCAAAGGCAACGTGCTGGTCATCGACGAAGAAGGCGGCTGGCCCGCCGTTTCGTTGGTCGAAACTCTGTTGGCCTCCCCACACGTCACATCGGTCACGGCGACAACACCCGAACGCGTGCTCGGCGAAGCCGTGCTCAGCACGACTTGGGAGATCAAGACCGTCGCCGCGCGCCTACGGCAAACCGGCCTTAAGTTGATCGGTGAAACGACGGTCGCGAACGTCGCTGACCGTTATGCCACGTTGTCCACCGGCGAGCAGATCGGGCCGTTCGATGCCATCGTTGTCAACACCGGCACCGTCGCGAACAAAGTTCCGGAAGGCGCCCTTGCGATTGGCGATTGCGTCGCCCCGCGCGGCATTTGGGCCGCGACGTTTGACGCTGCGAAATTAGCGCGGACGATTTGAGTGACGGTGAAATCAGAGAAAGGCGACGCTGTTTCGCAAGATTAATTCCGATTCGCCCTCTACCAAACTGTCACCCTCACGCATGATGCCGGGGTTCAGGGCCAATCGCACGATTGTGCCAGTGACCCTGGGTCCTTGGATCAAGTTTGAAGACGACACAGTACGCCGCGCTAACTCACCTTGATCACAATCTTCCCGGCCTTCCCGCCGCTCTCGAGGTAGGCGATCGCCTCGCGCACTTGCTCGAACGGGAACACGCGGTCGATCACCGGCTTGACCTTGCGTTCGGCGGCGGTCGCGACCAGGTCTTCCAGCATCTTGCGGCTGCCGACCAGCACGCCCTGAACCTTGAGACGGCGCATGATCATGCTGCGGGGAAAGTCTCTCAGGCCCTGGTCTTCCGTTGTCGTGCCGGCGGGGTTGGTTGGATTTGCACCGATCACCATGATCCGGCCGTTGGACGCCGAGGCACGGATCGCGCGCTCCATCTCGCCGATGCCGACGGTGTTGTAGACCACGTCGAGGCCCTTGCCGCCGGTCGCGGCCATTGCCGCTTCGTGCCAGTTGGGGGTGGTCTTGTAGTTGATGGTGAAATCGGCCCCGAGGTCCTTCATGCGCGCCAGTTTTTGGTCGCTCGACGACGAAATCCCGACACGGGCGCCGGTCAGCTTCGCCCATTGCATGCAAAACACCGACACACCGCCGGTGCCGAGGGTCAGTACCGTCTCGCCCGCCACCGGTTTCGATTCGACCATCACCGCGTTCCAGGCCGTCAACCCGGCATTGGGCAGCGTGCAGGCTTCCTCGTAAGACAGTGAATCGGGAATCTTCACCAGACCGTCGGCCGGCGCCAACGCCTGCTCGGCGCAAAACCCGTCGACGTTCACGCCGAAGTCCATTTTGGTCATCGTGATGTCATCCCACGGGCCGTCGATCCACAGCGGAAAGTGCGTGCAGATCACGCGGTCGCCCGGCTTAACCCGGGTCACGCCGGAGCCGACCGACAGCACATCGCCGGCATTGTCGTCGAAGGGCACCAGCGTAGGCCGGTCGCCGGCGCCACCATAGATGCGCACGCCGCGCATCAGGCTGCGGTCGCGGGCATTGAGGCCGGTGGCGCGCACGCGCATCACCACCTGCCCGGGGCCTGCCTTGGGCGCCGGACGCTCGACCAGGCGGAGCGTCAGGCCGCCACCGGTTTTGTTGTCGCCGTGCTCGTAGGCGCGAATCTTGCCGTCTTGCGCGTGGGCTGATGCCGCCGCTGTCGCCAGGGCCGAGCCCAGCACGCCGCGCCGTGTCATGTTCGTCATCGCCGCCGCCTCCCCAATCGTGCCCATACTTCAACATTTTCCTCGCCGCTTCGCTAGCCGTCGCGATAGGCTCGCGAGACAAATTCGGAGGGGATCGATGCGTAATCAGTCTGTGAGCCTCGTTCTATTCAGCAGTCTGGTGTTGGCCGCCGCGGCCGGCGCCGCGGATCATACCTTGATGCCGAGCCCGACGACGGTGCAACGCGGCTACTTCGATGCGGCGCAGAAACCGGCGTTGACCATCAACTCCGGCGACACCGTGACGTTCGAAACCGCGACCCAGATCGACCCGTCGGAGGTCGATGCCTCGGGCGCCGTTCCCGCCTCCGCCGTGCCGCAATATGTCCGCGACATTTTCCACGAATTGCCGCGCGGACCGGGACCGCACGTCCTGACCGGACCGATTTACGTCAACGGCGCCGAGCCGGGCGATGTGCTCGAAGTCCGCATTCTGCAAGTCGATCTCGCCCATGATTATGGTTACAACGTCATCCGACCCTACGCGGGCCTGCTGGTCGAAGATTTCACGTCATCCTGGCAGCGCGTCTTCAAGCTCAATCGCGCATCCAAGACCGCCGAAGTCGCGCCCGGCGTTGTCGTGTCGCTCAACCGTCCGTTCTTCGGCACCATGGGCGTCGCACCGCCGCCGCCCTTGGGACGCATCTCAAGCGGTCCGCCCGGCATCCATGCCGGCAATCTCGACAACAAGGACCTCGGCGCCGGCGCGACGCTCTATATTCCGGTGCACGTCAAAGGCGCGCTGTTTTCGGCCGGCGACGGCCATGCCTCGCAAGGCCACGGCGAAATCAATGTCAGCGCCATCGAAACCGGCCTGCGCGGGAAAATGCAATTCATCGTGCGCAAGGACATGAAGCTGACCTGGACCCGGGCTGAAACGGCCAATCATTGGATTGTGATGGGTCTGTCGAACGACCTCGATAAGGCCATGGTGCTGGCGGCGCGCGAGACGATCAAATTCATCACCGAGCGTTTCCCGAGACTCTCCAAAGAAGAGGCCTACATGATCGGCAGCGTGGCAGTGGATTTCGAAGTGACCCAGGTGGTCAACGGCACCATCGGCATTCACGCGATGATCCCGAAGGCGATTTTTGTGGGGAGGTAGAGAAGTCGAGCCCGAGCCTGAGTCAGAGAATAATTCTTCGCGCTTAAACTTATTCAAACCAGCTCAACCTCAACGAACGACCTCGCCGCCGCCGCGAGCTTGCGGTCGCGCGTCAGAATTCGGCCAGGGCGACGAGATCAAGGCTTTACCTGCCAAAGTCGGCGCCAAAATGGCGAGGAAAAAGAGGTCGTGATCCCAACCTAGTATGCATACCCCTGTTTTTCCGGAGAATTTTCCCTGAGACGGTGACAACCGATTGACCTAACCTCTCCAGGTTCGGGGACGCCTGGGAGGCAACCATGACGGCCGTCGATCGGCGTGGGGTGATCGGAGTGGCGACTGCGGCAATATCCGCGGCCGGCCTGCCGTCAGCCAACGCCCAAGAAAAAACTGTTACCGGGCAGAAATGCCTGCTGCTCGGGCCGGACGGCGAACTGGCCGATGCGATCGCCCAGGATCTCACCGCCGCCGGCGGCAGCGTCAAACGAATGCTGCCGGACGCCGCGACAGAAGACGCCTACAAGGCGGCCCTGGCGAATGAAGCGGCCGACATCATCGTCAACCTGGTGATGCCCGAAGCGAACGGCGCGTTCGGCGACGTCGACCTCCCGGGCTTCCGCAGGGTCATGGAAGCGACCTATATCCGCACCTTTCTCGCGATGAAGTACGGCATCCCGCGACTGCGCGCAGGCGGCGGCGGTCGCTTCATCACCGTCACGTCCAATGCCGGCCGGCGCGGCGCCTCCGGGGCCGTGGCCGCCACCGCCGCGACCAACGGCATCATGCAGATGACCCGTTGCGCCACCCTCAACTGCGCCGCTAAGGACGACAACGTCCGCGTCAATGCGTTGATGGTCGGCACGGGAAGCGCCGCCGAAATCGCAAGCGCCGTGACGTTTCTCGCCTCCGAAGCCGCGATTTTCTACACCGGTATCCTGCTCCAGCTCGACGACGGAGCGATGTCATGAGCGCGCCGGTGACCATGAACGCGACCGCCGAGCAGGCGTCACGCGTCGGCTCGCTCAAGGGCAAAGTCGCGCTGCTGACCGGCAGCGAATCAGGGATCGGCCAAACCTGCGCGCTGGCCATGAGCCGCGCCGGCGCGACCATCATCTCGACCGGCCGCAGCGAGCAAGGCGGCTCGCTATCGGCACGCGGCGCAGGGCTGCTCAAGGGCCGCGAGCTGGAGCCGGGGTCCGAGACCGTCCGCCAGGTGCGCGATCAAGGCGGCACCGCCGATTACATCAAGCTCGACGTGACGGTGGAGCAGGATTGGATCGACGCCGTCGCCATCATCGAGAAGCAATTTGGCCGCCTCGACATCCTACTCAACAACGCCGGCAATACCACCGGCGGCGCGCTCGAAGACACCGACATGGATACGGTGCTCTACATGATGCGCCTCAATATCGAGGGCGCATTTCTCGGCACCACCCACGCCTGGCGCTTGCTCAAGAAATCCAAGGGCGTGGTTCTCAACATGAACTCGACCGCGGGCCACTACGGCAGCGCCGGCGGTTTCGCCTATCCCGCGTCAAAAGGCGGCATGTTCGGCTTGTCCAAGGCTGCGGCCCTTGACGGCAAGCCATTCGGCATTCGCTCGATCTCGCTTCATCCCGGCTCCACCTGGACCCCCGGCATGGCGCGCGCGCGAAAATTGACCGAGCAGGATTTCGTCGCCGGCATCAGGAAAACCCGCTCGATGCCGCTGGGCTATCCCCTCTACCCCGGCGACGTTGCGACAGCGGTGGTTTACTTCGCGTCCGATGCCGCCCGGAAATTCTCTGGGATCGCGTTCAATATCGACGGCGGCATGATCGCGCGCTGACGCTGTCTTTTTTTGTTTTGTGCTCACGTTGTTTATTCCAACCCAAGGAGGCCAACATGGCTGAAGAGAAAAAGGACCGCGCTACCTATGCCGCGCCCTATATCAAGGGCGACTGGGATCGTGCGGTGTATCTCGACAATCCTCATACTGACAATCTGATGTCGGCATTTGTTGCGCTCGGCGCCGAGCACTGGTCGCTCAAGCGCCGGATGATGGTGCTGGAACATTTCCTCGCCGAGAAGAAGTCGATCGATCCGAAAAAACTCGAGGCCTACGAGCCAACCGCCGAGCAAAAGGTTGCGTGGGAGGCCGAGCGCGACGACTTCATCACGCGCACGTTTGCCGTGCTCACGCGCGAGACCGGCCAGTCGGGCATCCCGACCGGCACGGTTCCACCACGTGACCGGATGTAAGGGAGGACACGACCATGATGAATCGTCGCACCGCCCTCACCTCGACCTCGGCCGCGCTCGCCGCCGCCTCGGCCGCCGACGCTGAAGCGAAGACCACCGAAGTCAAGGTCGATGCCTTCGATCTGCCGCCCAAGATGAAAGAGGCGCACAAGGCCCGCTTCGACAAGCTCGACCAGGAAGGCGTGATGGACTTTCTGGAAGGCTTCAAGCGCTGGAATGCCCAGGACATCGGCAGCAAGGAGCAAT
>Ga0194132_10010114_pt1 | contig 12675 bp, 13 predicted proteins | sample TA2KigOf80mmetaG_FD_148612 | JGI IMG/M metagenome (GOLD analysis project Ga0194132, IMG submission 148612) | Freshwater microbial communities from Lake Tanganyika, Tanzania - TA2015054 Kigoma Offshore 80m | ecosystem: Environmental > Aquatic > Freshwater > Lake | place: Tanzania: Lake... | reverse complement strand
AGGCAGGCCGCCGCGGTGGCGTTTGAGCGTCTCGGAGATCAGGAACGCCAGCTCAAGGCTTTGCGAGGCGTTGAGCCGGGGATCGCAGTGCGTGTGATAGCGGTCGGCGAGCGAGCTCTCGGTCACCGCCTGCGCCCCGCCCAGACACTCGGTCACATCCTGCCCGGTCATCTCGCAGTGCACCCCGCCGGCATAGGTGCCCTCGGCATCGTGCACCTCGAAGAACCGGCCGACCTCGCCGAGCACGTGATCGAAGATCCGGGTCTTGTAGCCATTCTGCAGCTTGATCGTGTTGCCGTGCATGGGATCACACGACCACAGCACGTGACGCCCCTCCGCCTTGACGGCGCGCACCAGCGGTGGGAGCTTCTCCAGCACCCTGTCCCTACCCATCCGGCTGATGAGCGTGAGGCGCCCCGGTTCGTTGGCCGGATCGAGGATGTCGATGAGGCGCAAGAGGCCGCTGGGTTCGAGCGAGGGGCCGACCTTGACCGCGACCGGATTGCCGACGCCGCGCAGGAACTCGACGTGGGCCTCCGCCGGGTCGCGCGTGCGGTCGCCGATCCACAGCATGTGGGCCGAGGTGTCGTAGAAATCGCCGCTCGTCGAGTCGACCCGGGTCATCGCTTCCTCGAAGCCGAGGAGGAGCGCCTCGTGGGAGGTGTAGAAGTCGGTCTGCTGGAGCTGCGGCACCGAGCCCTCGCCGAGCCCGATCGCCGCCATGAACGCGAGCGTTTCGGTGATCCGGCTGGCCAGCGCCTCGTAGCGCTCGCCGGCCGGGCTCGCCGCGACGAAGCCCAGGTTCCAGCCGTGCACGCGGTGGAGGTCGGCGTAGCCGCCCTGCGCGAAGGCACGGATCAGGTTCAAGGTCGCCGCAGCCTGGCTGTAGGCGGTCAGGAGCCGGCTCGGATCGGGCGCCCGCGCTTCGGCAGTGAACTCCATGCCGTTGACGATGTCGCCGCGATAGCTCGGCAGGCTCACCTGGCCGCGCACCTCGAACGCATCGCTGCGCGGCTTGGCAAACTGACCGGCTAGGCGCCCGACCTTGATCACCGGGCACGCCGCGGCAAACGTCAGCACCACCGCCATCTGCAAGAGCACGCGAAACGTATCGCGAATGGTGTTGGCGTGCAGCTCGGCGAAGCTCTCGGCGCAGTCGCCGCCCTGGAGCAGGAACGCCCGCCCGGCCACCGCCTCGGCGAGCTGCCGCTTGAGCCGGCGCGCCTCGCCGGCGAACACGAGCGGAGGAAAGCTCTTCAGCCGCGCCTCGACCTCGGCGAGCGCGCGCGGGTCGGGGTAGTCGGGCTGCTGGCGGATCGCGCGCTGGCGCCAGCTCTCGGGGGCCCAATCGCGCGGCCGGGTTGCCATGATGATCTCCTCGCGCCGCGGCAAGGCGCTACCTATACGCCGGAACGCGGGACTTTTCGAGCCCGCGTCTACTCGGCCGCGCGGGCCTCGGGCTCGACGAACTTGGTTCGCATCGTCACGAACTCCTCGGCCGCGGTCGGATGGATGCCGACCGTCGCGTCGAACTGTGCCTTAGTGGCGCCGAGCTTCACCGCGATGGCGATGCCCTGGATGGTCTCGGCCGCCTCGGGCCCCACCATGTGGGCGCCGACCACGCGCTGCGACGTGGCATCGACGACCAGTTTCAGCAGCACAAAGCTGTCGCGCCCGGTCAGGGTATGGCGCAACGGCCGGAACGTCGACTTGTAGATATCGATCGCACCGAGCGCGCGCCGCGCCGCCGCCTCGGTCAGTCCGACCGTCGCCACGCTCGGGTTCGAGAACACCGCCGAGGGCACGTTTGCGTGGTCCATCTGGCGCGGCGTCGGGCCATAGAGCGTCTCGGCGAAGCAGAGGCCCTCGTTGAGCGCTACCGGCGTCAAGTTGATGCGGTTGGTGACGTCACCGACGGCATAGATGTTGGGCACGCTCGTGCGCGACCAGGCATCGACGGCCACGGCGCCCTTGGCGTCGAGCGCGACGCCGACCGCTTCGAGCCCGAGCCCCTTTGTGTTCGGCGCCCGCCCCGTCGCGAACATGATGGCATCGCACGCGATCTGGCTGCCATCGAGCAGCGTCAGTTCGACGCCCGCCGCCGTGCGCTCGATCCGCCGCACGTCGTGGTCGAGCCGTATGTCCACGCCGTGCCGGCGCATCTCCCGGCAGAGGAACGTGCGGACGTCATCGTCGAAGCCGCGCAGGATCTGCGTGCCGCGATAGAGTTGAGTCGTGTGCGCCCCGAGCCCGTTGAAGATGCCGGCGAACTCGCAGGCGATGTAACCGCCACCCACGATGACGACGCGGCGCGGCAGGTCGGCAAGGTGGAATGCTTCGTCCGAGGTGATGCTGTGTTCGATGCCGGGGAGGCTCGGACGCACCGGCCGCGCGCCGGTTGCGATCAGGATCGTCTCGGCACCGTAAGCCCGGTCACCGACCACCACCGTGTGCGCATCGCGTAGCACCGCGCGCCCCTGTACGAGCTGGACGCCGGCATCGCGCAGGAGCCCGATGTAGACGCGATTGAGCCGATCGATCTCCTTGTCCTTGTTGGAGATCAGAGTGCCCCAATCGAAGCGCGGGCCGGCGGCCGACCAGCCGTAGGCGAGGGCGTCTGCGAAGTCCTCGCCATAGTGCGCGCCGTAGACCAGGAGCTTCTTCGGAATGCAGCCACGAATGACACAGGTGCCGCCGACGCGGCTCTCCTCGCACACCGCCACCCGGGCGCCGTAGTTCGCCGCGACGCGGCTTGCGCGCACACCGCCCGAACCCGCGCCAATCACGAACAGATCGAAATCGTACTTGGCCACCGCCGCTGCGCTCCCCGTGCGAGAGCCCTCACTGCCGAGAGCACGAACGTCACGAATGTGATGTAGTCGGTGCGCGGCAGCTTGTCACCTCCACGACCGCCCGGCGACGCCGGCGCTGGCCGGGGCCCCTCAGCGCACCCTATCGTGGATCTCGAGCAGCGTGTCGGCGGCGCCGCGCTCGAGGAGCGCGCTCTCCCAGGGCGCGGAACCGCCGGCCGCCGGCTCGACACTGGCCGGGCCGCCTTCCAACGCCTCGTCTTCGGCCGGCCTGCACTCGAACGGGCTCGGTTCCTCGCCGAGCCCCTCGGAGGGCGGCACGATCTCGCGCAGCGCCTCATCGTCCGAGGGCCGCAGGTAGCCGATCGCACGGCTGCCCGCGGACAAGGCCTCGGTGCGAACCGAGCCGAGATCGCGGGTGAGCACAGCGTCGGCTGCGATCGCCAGATCGTCGGCGGTCAGCCGCCCGAGGACGAGGAGCAGTCGGTACACCACCGACATCTCGCCGTAGGAGGCGCCCGCGAGGCTGATCTAGGCGTTGAACACCTCGGTTTTGGCATCGAGCACGTTGATGACGGTCTCGCGCCAGGCCTCGCGCAGGAGCTTGCGCGCCTGCCACACCTCGGCAGCGATGTTGACGGCGTTGCGCAGTAGCGCGCGGCGGTCGCAGGCGGTCAGCACGCCCTGCTAGGCCAAGCGCACTTCCTCGGCAACCTTGCGGTTCACGAAGACGTGATTGTTGAGGCTGGAGGCGTACTGCGAGGCCGCCTGTGCGGTCGCCGAGAGGGTCGAGAATCCGGCGAATAGATCCCACGTCGAGCGCAGCAGCACCGACCAATCGCGCCGGATCCCCGGGACAGCATTGATATCGTCCTCCCAATTGGCGACGCCGACGACGTCGACCCGTGGGTAGTAGCCCGACGCCGCGATCCGCTGATTGGCCCGCGCAACGTCGATCAGCCGGCTCGCGTTCGCCACCAGCGGGTTGTTTTGCAGCGCGATGGTGATCGCCGTATCGAACGTGTCTGGCAGCAGGCGGTAGGGCGGCAGCGGATCGATCATGGCGGGCGGGGAAGGTACTTTGTCGAACACCTGCGTGAACCGGTCGGCAGCCTGCTGCATGTTGCCCTCGAACACCACGCGCTGCTCCTTCGCGAGCTGCAGGCGCGACTTGGCGAGCAGCGCATCGACGGCGATACCCGATCCGCGCCGCACCCGCTCGTCCTCGAGGTTGAGCTGAATGGCGATGGTGCGTTCGTTGGCCTCGGCCAGCCTGACCAGCGTCAGCTGGCAGAGCACATCGATGTACGCGTTGGTGCCTTCGAACAGCACGTTCTGGAGGGCGCTCTCCAGCGTGTCTGCAGCCAATGCGTGACTGAACTCGGCCGATTCCTTCTGCGCGCTCTTGCGCTCGCCATCGAACAGATTCTGGGTCACGGTCAGCGTGAGCCGATCCTGGCCGCGGCGGAACGACTTGCCGAAGTCCTCGCGCCGGATCTTGCTGTCGACCTCTTCATAGCCGAGCTGCCCGCTCAGCGTGACCCGCGGCAGTAACCCTGCGCCGGCTACCCCGATCGCGCCCTCGGCCGCGAGACCCAGAAGGGCGCCCGCAAGATCGCTTTTGCGCAGCTCGGAGCAGACCCGCGCCCGTTCATACCCGCGCTCGCGGGCCTGGTGCGCAACGTTCCGGTCATCGAGGCCGCAGCGCCAGGCCTCGGCATGGTGTCGATCGAGGACGAGACCGACGGGGTCACACGCCGGATCCCGCTGATCGTCAACGTCGGCGGCACGATCTACCCTTCTCTCGCGGTGGAGATGCTGCGCGTGGCGGGAGGGCAGCGCGCGTTGCCGTACGGACGAACCCCGACGGGGTGAACGAGGTGATCGTGCGGCCCTACCGCATACCGACCGATGGTCGCGGCCGCATCTGGGTTCACTTCGCCCGTCACACGCGGGATGCGCTGTACGTCTCGGCACGCGACGTGATCAAGGGCACCGCCGATCGCACGACGATCGCCGGACGCCTCCTCCTGGTGGGCACCTCGGCGCCCGGCCTGGTCGATCTCCGGCGGACGCCGGTGGCCGGCGCCATGCCCGGTGTGGAGGTGCATGCGAACACCATCGAGAACGTGGTGAGTGGCATCTATCTCCGACGGCCGGCGGCAATGACACTGCTCGAGATCCTCGGCACGGTCGCGGTTGGCCTCGTCTTTGTCGCGTTGGTACCGGCGGTCCCGGCGGTCTGGACGATCGGGCTCCTCGGCGTGTTCCTTGCCGGCCTGGGCGGCGGCTCGTGGTATGCCTACGAAGTCGAGCGGCTGCTCGTGGACGTCAGCTACCCGGCGGCATGCACCATCGTCCTCCATCTGATGCTGACCTGCGCCGGCTACGCGCGCGAGGCGGCGCGGCGCAAGACGGTGCGGTCGGCCTTCGGGCAGTACCTCTCGCCCACGCTCGTTGACCAGCTTCCGGAGCATCCCGAGCGGCTCCGGGCCGTCAACCACTCGCTCGCCGCCGAGCGCGCCGCCGAGGGGTTGGCGCCGCTGCCGATCGACCTCGGCATCGGCATCAACACGGGACGCTGTTGCGTTGGCAACGTCGGCTCCGAGCAGCGCTTCAACTATTCGGCCCTGGGTGACCCGGTGAACCTGGCCTCGCGCATCGAGGGCCAGTGCAAGACCTACGGCGTCGGCGTCATCATCGGCGAGCTGACGCGGCAGGGGGCGCCCGAGCTCGCGGCCATTGAGCTCGACCTGATCGCCGTCAAGGGCAAGGCGGAGCCTGCGCGCATGTTTGCGCTCATGGGCGATGCAGCCCTGGCGCGGCAGCCGAGCTTCCAGCGCCTCCAGAAGCGCCACGGTGCCATGCTCGCGGCGTACCGCGCGCAGGACTGGGCGGCGGCCGCCACGCTGTGCGCGGAATGCGCCGCTCTGCCCCTGGCGGCGGCAGCTCTCTACGCCGAGTTCCGCGAGCGCATCTCGGAGTTCGCTTCCGATCCGCCGGGCCCGGATCGGGATGGCGTCTTCCGCGCACGCGCCAAGTAGCTACACGACCGATAGTCCGGTTGCCCAGAACTTGAGCTTGTCCACCTTGTGTGGATAGCCCTCGACACTGACGATGACCTGGGGCTGCAGGAGATCCGGGTTGAAGCCGGCCTCATTGAGAACCGGGCGCGCCGGCAGGAACACGCTGTGCTCCTCATCGAGGACGCGGACCACGACGAGGGTGTGGTTGTCGGCGAACGCGACCCGCAACACCGGGCCGCCCGGCGAGGCATTGGTGGTGTCGTCGAACGCCGCCGCGCCATCGAAGCGGTCATCGGCGCTTCGGGCTATGGTAGCCCGCTGGCTGGATGAGGTGGGCGATGACGGAAGTACAGATCGGCGCGGCGAGCGTGGCGCGGATCGAGGAGAGCTACGAGCCCAACTTCGAGGCCGCTACCTTCTTCGCCGATTGGCGCCCGGAGCGGGTGGCCCCGCACATGGCGTGGCTGGCGCCGAGCCACTACGACCCGGCCAGCGGGATGCTCAAGCTCAGCGTCCATAGCTGGCTCATCCGGATCGGCGGCAAGACAATCCTGATCGACACATGCGTCGGCAACCACAAGCCGCGCCCGAAGCGGCCACTGTGGCACATGATGGAGACCCGGTATCTCGAGCGCCTGGCGGCGGCCGGGGTGCGGCCGGAAGAGATCGCCCTCGTGATGTGCACCTACCTCCATATGGATCACGTCGGCTGGAACACCCGGCTCGACAACGGCCGCTGGGTGCCGACTTTCCCGAACGCGCGCTACGTCTTCAGCCGCGCTGACTACGAGCATTACCTCGCGCTCGAGCGTGAGCCGCAGAACCGGCCGGCAGTGCACGGCGCGTTCCGCGACAGCGTCGTCCCGGTGGTGGAAGCCGGCCTCGCCGACATGGTCAGTGGCCCCCGGGCGATCGATGAGCACCTGACGATCGAGCCGCGACCGGGCCATACGCCGGGCACGGTCGCGATCAGACTGGACTCGCGCGGCGCCGGCGCCGTGTTTTGCGGCGACATCCTACACCACGGCATCCAGGTGTATCACCCGACGTGGAACAGCTTCGCCTGCGCCGACGCCACATTGGCGCGCCGCAGCCGGCGCGCGGTGCTGGAGCATTGCGCCGGCACCGGGGCGCTTCTCATGCCGGCGCACTTCGGTGACCTGTTCGTGTGCCACATCGAGGCCGCGGGCGAGGGCTTCGTCCCGAGCTTCTGAGCGCTCCGCGCCTGGTCTAGCGCTGCAGCGTCGGACAGTAGAAGGTGGAGCGCCCGCTCTGCACGATGCGACGAACACCGCCGCCGCAGTGGCACGCGGGGCAGGGTCGGCCCTCGCGGTCGTAGACCTGAAAGCGGTTCTGGAAGGCGCCGAGGCCGCCATCTGCTTGCACGTAGTCGCGCAGGCTCGAGCCACCGGCGGCAATCGCCTCGCCGAGCACCGCGCGGATCGCCGGCGCCAGCCGCGCCGCGCGCCGGCCCGCGACCGTATGGGCCGGGCGCCGGGGCGAGATCATGGCGCGAAAGAGCGCCTCGCAGACATAGATGTTGCCGAGCCCCGCCACCACGCGCTGGTCGAGCAGCGCCGCCTTGATGGGGGTGCGCTTGCCGGCCAGCGCGGCCGACAGCGACGGACCGTCGAACTCGTCGCCGAGCGGCTCGGGACCGAGCCCACGGAGCAGCGTATGACCGGCAAGCGAAGCCTCATCGCTGAGCGTCATCAGGCCGAAGCGGCGGGCGTCGTTGTAGACGAGCACGGCGCCATCGTCCCACGTCAATATAACGTGATCGTGCGGCTCGCTGCGGTTCGACGCGCGCTCGTTCAAGACCAGCCGGCCCGACATGCCGAGGTGGATCAGCAGGACACTGGCGTCCTCGAAGTGGAGCAACAGGTACTTGGCGCGCCGCCCGACCATGCGGAGCCGCCTGCCGACGAGGCGCTGGGCGAAGCGCTCCGGCAGGGCGATGCGCAAGTCGGGGCGGCGCTGCACCGCGCCAACCACCGTGCGCCCGGTCAGCCGCGCGGCGAGGCCGCGGCGCACCGTCTCCACCTCCGGCAGCTCGGGCATGGCGGCAACCTATCCCGATCGGGGTGCCTGGGCTATCCTCGCGTCAGCATGCCGAGCGACGCGGATGGCCGCCAAGAGCTCTGACCACGACACCGTGGACTTCGGCGCCCGCAGCGTGCGCCGCGCCGCCAAGCGTGGCCTCGTCGATGCGGTGTTTTCACGCGTCGCGCCGCGCTACGACGTGATGAACGACCTGATGAGCGGCGGTATCCACCGGATGTGGAAGGCGGCGCTCGTCGACCGGTTGGCGCCACGGCCGGGAATGAAGGTGCTCGATGTCGCCGGCGGCACCGGTGATATCGCCTTCAGGGCGTATCGGCGGAGCCAGCGCCAGGCGATAATCACCGTCTGCGACATCAACACCGCCATGCTGGCCATCGGCCGCGATCGCGCGCTCGACCGCGGCATCGTTGACGGGATCGCCTGGCTCTGCGGCGACGCTGAGGCGCTGCCGATCGCGCGCAGCTCGGTCGATGCCTACACCATCGCCTTCGGCATCCGCAATGTGACCGACATCGCGGCGGCACTGGTCGAGGCGTGCCGCGTCCTGAAGCCGGGCGGGCACTTCCTGTGCCTCGAGTTCAGCCGCGTCGCCATCCCCGGCCTCGACCGCCTCTACGAGGCCTATTCCGAGCAGGTGCTGCCGCGGCTCGGCGCCGCGGTGGCCGGCGACCGCGATGCCTATCGCTACCTCGTCGACAGCATCCGCCGCTTTCCCGCGCCAGCCCAGTTCAGCGCCATGATCGGCGCCGCTGGGCTCGGCCAGGTCCGCCACCGCAACCTGTCGGGTGGCATCGCGGCGCTGCACTCGGCGTGGCGTCTCTGAGGTGGTGCAGAGCGCGCGCAACGCCTGGCACCTCGGCCGCGTAATTCTGACGCTGGCGCGGTTTCGCGCCCTCCTGCCGCTGGAGTTGCTCCCGACCGGACGTCTCGTGGCGTGGCTCCTGGCCCTGCTCGCGACGGTGACCGGGGTCGCCCGCCCGATGGCGCCGGGGCACCGTCCCGGGCAGCGGCTCGCGGACGCGCTCGAGGCGCTGGGCCCGAGCTTCATCAAGCTCGGGCAGCTGCTCTCGACCCGAGCCGATCTGGTGGGGACCGACTTGGCGGCCGATCTCGGCGGGCTCCGCGATCGCCTGCCGCCGTTCGCCGGTGCCGCCGCCGCGGTGGCCCAGGAGCTCGGCCGGCCGCTTGAGGCGCTGTTCCAGGCCTTCGAGCCCGCGCCGGTCGCGGCCGCCTCGATCGCGCAGGTCCACTTCGCGGTCACCGCCACGGGTGAGCCGGTGGCGGTGAAGGTGCTACGGCCCGGCATCGAGCGCGCGTTTCGCCGCGACGTCGCGCTGTTCCGCTGGCTCGCAGGGCTGCTCGAGCGCGCACGCCCCGGGCTGCGCCGGCTCAAGCCGGTCGAAACCGTGCGCACCTTCGCCGAGGTGGTCGAGATCGAAATGGACCTGCGACTCGAGGCGGCCGCTGCGGCCGAGCTCGGCGAGAACTTCGCGGCCGACCCCGATCTCCGGGTACCCGAGGTGGATTGGACGCGTACCACGCGCCGCGTGCTGACGCTCGAGCGTGTCGGGGGCATTCCCATCGCGGCGCGCGAGGAGTTGGCCGCTGCCGGAATCTCGTTGCCGCACCTGGCGGCGCGACTCATCCGCGTGTTCCTGCGCCAGGCCTTTCGCGATGGCTTCTTCCATGCCGATCTGCACCAGGGGAATCTGTTCGTCGGGCCGGCGGGCGAGATCCTGGCGGTCGATTTCGGCATCATGGGCCGGCTCGATCGCCCGACCCGCCGCTTCGTCGCCGAGCTGCTGCTCGCGTTCGTCGAGGGCGACTACCGGCGCGCGGCAGAGGTCCACTTCGCCGCCGGCTACGTGCCTCCAGGGCGCTCCGTCGAGGTTTTTGCCCAGACCTGCCGCTCGATCGGCGAACCTCTGGTCGGGCGCGCGGCTCGCGACATCTCGATGGCGCGCCTCCTGGCGCAGTTGTTCGAGGTCACGGAAGCCTTTGCCATGGAGACCCAGCCGCATCTCCTCCTCCTGCAGAAGACCATGGTGGTTGTGGAAGGTGTCGCGCGCGAGCTCGATCCCGAGCTCAACATGTGGGAGGTGGCGGGGCCGGAGCTGGCGACGTGGCTCGGCGACCTCTTGAGCCCCGAGGCGCAGGTCCGCGAAACCGTGGCGGCCGCAGCGCGCGCCGCCCGCCGCCTGCCGCAGATCGTGGCGCGCGCGAGCCAGATTGAAGGCGCGCTCAGCGCCGAGGGAGTCAGGCTCCATCCCGACAGCGCACGCCGGATCGCCTACGAGCAGGCGCGGCTCCGTCGTCCGCTCCAGCTTGCGCTGTTGGCAGTGGCGCTCCTGCTCGCGGTCGCCTTGATCGCCGGGGCCTAGCGCTTGCCAATGCCGCGCGCCGCGCGATAGGGTTTCGCGGCATGGAAACCGATGCTTCGGTGCCGAGCGGACTCGCCGCGCCGCAGCGCGTTCTGCTGATCATCGCCGGCGGGATCGCCGCCTACAAAGCGCTCGAGCTCATCCGCCGCCTGCGCGAACGCGACATTGCGGTGCGCTGCGTCTTGACCGCGGCGGGCGCCGAGTTCGTCACGCCGCTATCGGTGGCCGCGCTGAGCGGCGAGCGGGTCTATCGCGATCTGTTCTCGCTCACCGAGGAGAGCGAGATGGGGCACATCCGCCTCTCGCGCGAGGCCGACCTCGTCGTGGTCGCGCCGGCGACCGCGGACCTAATGGCCAAGCTCGCCAACGGTCACGCCGACGATCTGGCCTCGACCGCCCTGCTCGCCACCGACAAGCCAGTGCTGTTGGCCCCAGCCATGAACGTCGAGATGTGGCGCCATCCGGCGACGCAGCGCAACCTGGCCCGGCTCAAGGACGACGGCGTGCGCGTCATCGGTCCGGAGTCCGGCGATCTGGCGTGCGGCGAGGTGGGTGCCGGGCGCATGGCCGAGCCGCACGACATCGCCGCCGCCGTTGGCTTCCTCCTCGCCGGGGGCGAGCCGCTCCTTGCCGGGCGCCATGCCCTCGTCACCTCGGGACCGACACGGGAGGCGGTCGACCCGGTGCGCTTCATCTCGAACCGCTCCTCCGGCAAGCAGGGGCACGCGATCGCCGCCGCGCTCGCCCGGTTCGGCGCCACGACCACGCTGGTCGCGGGACCGACTGCGCTTGGCGATCCGCCGGGCGTGCGCACGGTGCACGTCGAGTCGGCTCAAGAGATGGCGGCGGCCTGCGAGGCGGCGATGCCAGCCGACATCGCGGTGTGCGCCGCCGCCGTCGCCGACTGGCAGCTGCGCGCCGTGGCCGCGCGCAAGATCAAGAAGCGCGGCGCCGCGCCCGCGTTCGACCTCGTCGAGACGCCCGACATCCTGGCGACCGTGAGCCGCCCCGGTCCCCGCCGGCCACGGCTCGTCGTGGGGTTCGCTGCCGAGACCGGCGATCTGATCGCCGAGGCGACGGCCAAACGCCGGCGCAAGGGGTGCGACTGGATCCTCGCCAACGACGTTGCGGCCACGCCCATCTTCGGCGCCGACACCACCACCGTCCACTTGATCACCGCGACCGGAGCCGAGGCGTGGCCGCGCATGAGCAAGATCGCCCTCGCCGAGCGTCTGGCGCGGCGGATCGCGGCGGCGCTGGCGCCGGCCGCGGCGCCCAGCCCGGCGTGACCGCGATCGAGGCCGCCATCCGGCGGCTGCCCCACGGGGCGGGCATGGCGCTGCCGGCCTATGCCACGGCGGGGAGCGCGGGAATGGACCTCGCCGCCGCCGTGACGGAGACGGTGACGCTGGCGCCGGGAGCACGGGCGCTGATCCCGACCGGCCTCGTGCTGGCGCTGCCGGAGGGGTACGAGGCCCAGATCAGGCCGCGCTCGGGCCTCGCCGCGCGCCACGGCGTGACCGTCCTCAACAGCCCGGGAACGATCGATTCCGACTATCGCGGCGAGGTTCAGGTCTTGCTCGTCAACCTCGGCGCCGAGCCGTGCGTCGTCAACCGGGGCGACCGCATCGCCCAGCTCGTCATCACGTCGTGCGTCCGCCTAGCCTGGCGCGAGACTGCCGAGCTTCCCCAGACCGACCGCGGCGCAGGCGGCTTCGGCTCGACCGGCTAGCGACGAGGCGGCCATGGGCATCACCGAGCAGCAGGTCGAGCGCTACGCCCGGCACATCATCCTGAAGGAGATCGGCGGCGGCGGACAGGCGGCCCTGCTGCGCGCCAGGGTTCTTGTGGTCGGCGCCGGCGGCCTAGGCTCGCCGCTCATCCTCTATCTCGCGGCCGCCGGGGTCGGGACGATCGGGGTGGTCGACGATGACGCCGTCAGTCTCTCCAATCTTCAGCGCCAGATCATCCATGCCACCGATCAGATCGGCCGCCCCAAGACCGAGAGCGCCCAGCGCGCGGTCGGGGCGATCAACCCTGACGTCACGCTGGTGCCGCACACCGCGCGACTCACCGCGGCCAACGCGCTCGAACTCATCGGCGCTTACGACGTCGTCGCCGACGGCAGCGACAACTTCGCGACCCGGTTCCTGGTCAACGACGCCTGCTACCTGGCGCGCAAGAGCTTGGTCTCGGCGGCGCTCTTGCGCTTCGATGGCCAGCTTTCGACATATCGCGCGCACCGCGACGGCGATCACCCGTGCTACCGCTGCGTTTTTCGTGAGCCGCCGCCCGACCTGATCCCGACCTGCTCCGAGGCGGGCGTGCTCGGGGCGCTCGCGGGCGTCATGGGGTCGCTGCAGGCGGTGGAAGTGGTCAAGGAGATCCTCGGAG
>Ga0194132_10010112_pt1 | contig 12677 bp, 8 predicted proteins | sample TA2KigOf80mmetaG_FD_148612 | JGI IMG/M metagenome (GOLD analysis project Ga0194132, IMG submission 148612) | Freshwater microbial communities from Lake Tanganyika, Tanzania - TA2015054 Kigoma Offshore 80m | ecosystem: Environmental > Aquatic > Freshwater > Lake | place: Tanzania: Lake Tanganyika... | reverse complement strand
GCCCGCGACCGGCGCTTCCGGCGACCGCGAGATCTGCTCCCGGTACCGCTCCAGGTTGTCGCGCGTCTCGCCGATCGAGTCGCCGCCGAACTTCTCCAGCACGAAGTCGGCCAGGGTGATCAGCACCATCGCCTCGCCGATCACGCCCGCCGCCGGCACCACGCTGATGTCGGAGCGCTCGTAGTGCGCCTTCTCCACGGGCAGGCCGGACACGAGGTCGGCCGAGGGGAGAGGCCGCGCCAGCGTGGAGATCGGCTTGACGGCGCCGCGAACCACGATCGGCTCGCCGTTCGAGACGCCGCCGGTCAGGCCGCCCGCGTTGTTGGTGCGGTGGATCCAGCGGCCGGCCTCGCCGCGTCCCTCGATCACGTCGTGGACGGCCGACCCGAAGCGTCGCGTCTGCTCGAAGCCGAGGCCGAACTCGACGCCCTTCACGATGTTGATGCTCATCACCGCCGCCGCGAGCGCCGCGTCGAGCCGGCGATCCCAGTGCACGTACGACCCGAGGCCGATCGGCACACCGTGGGCCACCACCTCGAACACGCCGCCCACCGTGTCGCCGCCCGAGCGCGCCTCGTCGATCCGGGCGACCATGGCGGCCTCGGCGGCCGGGTCGGGGCAGCGCAGCGGCGACTCCTCCGATTCCTCGCGCGATCGCGTCGCCCCGGCCGGGTCCAGCGCCACGCCGCCCACCTCGGCGGTGAACGACCAGACGTCGATTCCCAGCTCGCGCAGGAACGTCCGGGCCACCGCGCCGGCGGCAACCCGGGCCGCCGTTTCGCGGGCTGACGCGCGCTCCAGCACGTTGCGGACGTCGTTGTGGCCGTACTTCAGGGCACCCGCGAGGTCGGCATGGCCCGGCCGGACGCGCGTCACGGGCGTCGCCCGCTTGTTGCCGCTTTCGGCGGCGGCCAGGAGCTCGGCCGCCTGTTCGTCGGACAGCGCTCCGACCTGCATGACCGTCGTCCAGTTCTCCCAGTCGCGGTTGCGGATCAGCAGCAGGATCGGAGAGCCGAGGGTGCGCCCGTGGCGGACGCCGGACAGGATCTCGGCCCGGTCCTGCTCGATCGCCTGGCGTGCCCCGCGCCCGTACCCGCGCTGGCGCCGGCCGAGGTCGCGCGCGATTCCCGCCTCGTCGAGGGCAAGTCCCGCGGGCACGCCCTCCAGCGTGACGCCGAGCGCCTGACCGTGGGACTCGCCGGCCGTCAGGACGCGAAGCCGGCCCACCTCAGGTCCCGGCCGCCGCCCCGGATGGGCCCGAGGCGGAGTCCCCGGCGGAGGGTTCGTCGCCGGCGGGCTCGCCCTCGGCGGAGCGGATCCCGCCCGCCCGGGCCTCCTCCAGGCGCTGCTGCATCAACTCGAGCGGCGCCGCCAGGCCCGTCCAGAGCGTGAACGCGGCGGCCCCCTGGTGGAGCAGCATCAGCTCGCCGTTCTGGACCGTGCTGCCCGCGGACTTGGCGTCCTTGAGCAGCCGGGTCTGGCCGTAGATGAGGTCGAGGACGAGCAGGTCTGGCGGCAGCAGCTCGCCCGGGATCGGCGTCTCGTCCGGGTTCAACCCGACGGCGGTGGCGTTCACGAGGACCTTCGTCTTGGAGAGCTCGGCCTCGATCACCGACTCGTGCCAGGGCATTGCCCGCAGCTCCATGTGCGAGGCGCTCTTCGCGAAGTGCCGGACCAGTCCCTCGGCCCGGTGCAGGTGCCGGTTGAAGATCACGATACGCTGGAAGCCCTCGGTGATGAGGCCGTACACGACCGCCCGCGCACCGCCGCCGGCGCCCAGGACCACCGCGTGGCGCGGCATCTTCTGGCGCCCGACGAGCCGGTCCAGGGCGACCTTGAGCCCGCCCACGTCGGTGTTGTGGCCGATGAGCTTCTTGCCGTCCTTGGTGATGGTGTTGACCGCGCCGGTTGCGTGCGCCTCCTCGGTCTGGCGGTCCACCATCGGCACCACCCGCTCCTTGTGCGGGATCGTGACGTTGGCGCCCAGGAACTCGTCCGTCCGCAGCTCGGCGATCGCGTCGGCCAGCTCGATCGGCCGGCGGTCCCAGAGCTCGTACGTCGCGTCGATGCCGAGCTCGTCGAAGGCGGCCTGCTGCATCGCCCCGGACAGCGAGTGGGCCACCGGATGGCCGATCAGGACGACGCGCCTGGTCATGCTCGCACCCCTTCGAGGTCGGCGAAGAAGCCCGGGTACGAGATCGACGCGCTGCCGGGCCGGCTGACCACGGTCTCGCCCTCCGCGATCAGCCCGGCGACGGCGAACGTCATCGCCAGCCGGTGGTCATCGAGGCTGTCGGTCGTCGCGCCGCGGAGCGCCTGGCGGCCGGTGATCGTGATGTCGTCGCCGTCCACGTCCACGTCGGCGCCCAGCGCCCGGAGGCCGGCCGCGATGCCGGCGATCCGGTCGGATTCCTTGTGGCGCAGCTCGCCGGCGCCGCGGATCCGGGTCGTGCCCGAGGCCTGGCTGGCGGCAAGGCAGAGGATCGGGATCTCGTCGATCGCGGCCGCGACCTCGCGCGGCCCGATGTCGATCCCGCGCAGGTCGGACGAGTGCACCGTCAGGTCTGCCAGCGGCTCGCCCACGCCGTCGTCGACGACGCCGGCGTCACCTGCGATGGATGCGCCCATCGCACGCAGCAGGTCGATGATCGCCCGCCGGCTGGGATTGAGCCCCACGTCGCGCAGCGTCAGGTCTGCGTCCGAGTGAATCGCGCCGCCGACGAGCCAGAACGCGGCCGCGGAGACGTCGCCGGGGACCCGCTCGTCGACCGACTGCACCCGCCGCCCTCCTTCCAGGCTCCACGCGACACCGGCGCTCGTCTCCTCGCGCCGGACGTCGATGCCGCGGGCCCGCAGCATGCGCTCCGTGTGATCCCGCGTCCCCACCGACTCGCGGACGGTGGTTCGGCCCTCGGCCCGGAGCGCCGCGAGCAGGATCGACGACTTCACCTGCGCGCTCGGGACCGGTGTCTGGTAGTCCACCGATCGGAGCGGGGCGCGCCCGACGACGGTGAGTGGCGGCAGCGTGTCGGTACGTCGGGCGTGCAGCACCGCGCCCATCGTGCGCAGCGGAGCGATGATACGGGCCACCGGACGCCGTCGCAACGAGGCGTCGCCGTCCAGCACGGCGTACATGGGCAGCCCGGCCAGCACCCCGGCCGTGAGCCGCAGGCTCGTGCCGGAGTTGCCGCAGTCGAGGATGCCCACCGGCTCGGCCAGGCCGTCGACCCCCGGCGAGACCACGCGGTAGTCGACGGTGCCACCTGTCTCTCGGACCCGCTCGACGGTCGCACCGAGCACGCGCACGATGCCCGCCGTCGAGCGCACATCGGCCCCGTCGCCCGCCGCCGTGATCCGGCTCTCGCCATCGGCAAGCGCGGCGAACAGGAGCGCGCGATGGCTGATCGACTTGTCGCCGGGCAGCCGGAGCGTGCCGCGCAGGCGCGCGGCCGGCCGGACGACCGCGACCTCCGGATCGAGCACGGTGCTCATGCCGGCGCGGCCGCCCGCCGGTCGCTGGCCACGAGCCTGTGCAACGGGGTCAGCTTGGCCATCATGTCCCGGAACATCTGGAGCGTCAGCTGCTGCGGCCCGTCCGAGAGCGCCTCCTCGGGCCGGGGATGCACTTCGACCATGATCCCGTCGGCCCCGGCCGCGACGCTCGCCATCGCGAGCGGCGGCACCAGCGAGCGCTTGCCGGTGGCATGCGATGGATCGGCGACCACCGGCAGGTGCGTGAGCGTGTCCAGGACCGGCATGGCCGACACATCCATCGTGTTCCGCGTGGCGGTCTCGAATGTCCGGATCCCGCGCTCGCACAGGATCACGTTGGGGTTGCCGCTGGCAAGGATGTACTCCGCGGCCATCAGCCACTCCTCGATCGTGGCGCCGTAGCCGCGCTTGAGCATCACGGGTCGCTGCGTACGTCCGCACGCATTGAGCAACGAGAAGTTCTGCATGTTGCGAGTGCCGATCTGCACGATGTCGGCGTACTCGGCCACGATGTCGAGCTGGTTCGATTCCATCACCTCGGTGATGACAGGCAGACCCGTCAACTCGCGGGCCTCGGCCAGGTAGCGCAGCGCCTCCACGCCCAGGCCCTGGAATGAGTACGGGCTCGTGCGCGGCTTGAACGCGCCGCCGCGCAGGATCGTGGCGCCCGCCGCCTTGACGCCCTCGGCAGTCTCGAGCAATTGCTCGCGCGACTCCACCGAACACGGGCCCGCCATGATGGTGAGCGACCCGTCGCCGATCACGGCGTCCAGGACCCGGATGACCGTGTCCTCGGGGCGGAACTCGCGGCTGGTCAGCTTGTAGGGCTTGCTGATCGGGGTGACGCGCTCCACGCCCGGCAGCCCCCCGAGGCGCTCGAGCAGGTGGTTGCGCCGGCTGCCGATCTCGCCCACGACCGCGACCACGAGCCGCTCCGCGCCCCGGTGCTCGTAGGGCGTCATGCCCTCGGCCAGGATGTGGCTCTTGACCCCGATGATGTCGGCTTCCGTCGCGTCGGCGACCATCACCACGAACATCTGCTCGTTCCTCTCTCGATGTGGTGGTCGCCCGGGGTCAAACAAAAAAGCAGAGGCCTCGCCTCTGCTTCACCCCGGCACGACCCGCGCTCCCGGGTCTCTCTATCCGGGAGGGATCATGCCGGGCTGTCGTAAAAGAAGAAGGCGTGCCGCATTTCGCACATCATACCGAGGCGGCGACGCCATTGTCCATCGATCCTGCGGCTGCGCCGCCTGCCGGCCGTGCCTGGTCCACCGCCCGCGCTTTCGGCTCGCGAGCCATTCCGGCACCGCTCCATGCCCGCGGCCGCCGCGCGCGCCGCGCGGGCGTGCCCTGACCACCGCACGCGCAGGGCGGCCTCCAGCAGCACGTGAGGGCCCAACGGCAGCCCTGCGCCGGACCGCCGAGTCGCCTGGCCGGGACCGCGCCCCGTGCTAGGATTCCGGGGCCGCGGAGAGGTCGCATAGAGGTCTAGTGCAGCGGTTTGCTAAACCGCCGAGTGGGGTAACCTGCTCCGAGGGTTCGAATCCCTCCCTCTCCGCCACGAGAGTCAGCGTCGGAAACGGCGATTGCTCTCCGCCACGCGAGTCGCCAGGACTCGCCGCACGCGCCCGTAGCTCAGTGGATAGAGCGTCAGGTTGCGGACCTGAAGGTCGTGGGTTCGAGTCCCGCCGGGCGCGCCAACGTCTCCCTGCATCGGCCCGCGCGGGCCCGCGTTGGCAGCGCCTCGCTTCGTGGCACGTCGTGTGGCCTGGGCCGTCGTGCGTCATGTGCACGAACCAGCCGCAAGGTGGTCGTACCGTGCGCCAGGGTCACGCCGCGACGACGGTGGCGCCGATTCAGGGACCAGCCGCTGTCCTGCCGTGCACCTGACGCCTCGCATCACGGCGTGGCGGTCCGGTCGTGCGCTGGACGCACGCAGGCCGAGGCGTTGACCTGCCGTGCACCTGGCGCACGCCGCGCAGCGCACGCCGCCCAGCGCACGATTCCCGCCAACGCCGGCGCGCCCAGCGCGTACCTTCTGTGTTCGCGCTGGAGGGACCTGCACCGCCCGTGAACGCCTCGTGACCCCCGCCGATCGCCTCCGCGAGCTGCTGGCGCAACCCGGCTCCATCGTGATGCCCGGCTGCTTCGACGCCATGTCGGCGGCGCTCGTCCGACAGGCCGGCTACCCGATCACGTTCATGAGCGGGTTCTCAGTGTCGGCGGCCCGGCTCGCGCAGCCCGATACCGGGCTGATCTCCTTCGCCGAAATGCTCGACAGCCTGCGCGCCGTCACCGCCGCCGCCGCGCCCGACACCGTTGTCATCGCCGACGGCGACACCGGCTACGGCAACGCCCTCAACGTCCGGCGGACCGTGCGCGAGTACGCGCGCGCCGGCGCCGCCAGCGTGATGATCGAGGACCAGGTCGCACCCAAGCGCTGCGGCCACACCCGCGGAAAGCAGGTCGTCGGGCGGCCGGAGGCGCGCACCCGGATCCGCGCCGCCGTCGACGCGCGCGAGTCAGGGCCGGACATCCTGATCATGGCCCGCACCGACGCGCGCGCGGTCCACGGTTTCGATGATGCCCTGGAGCGCTGCCACGAGTTCGTCGAGGAGGGCGCCGACATCATCTTCCTCGAGGCGCCCGAGTCCGAAGACGAGATGCGCCGCTTCTGCACCGAGATCGAGCGGCCCACGATGGCCAACATGATCGATGGCGGGAAGACGCCGATCCTGCCGCCCGACGAATTGGGCCGGATCGGCTATCGACTCGCGGCGTACCCGCTGGTCCTGCTCTCGGCCGCCATCGCGGCGATGCAGCAGGCCCTCGCGGCGCTCCAGCCCGGCGCGACGAGCCCGCGCCCCCCGGAACTCACCTTTGAGCAGCTCCAGGCCGCCGTTGGTTTCCCTGCGTACTGGGCCGCCGAGCAGCAGTACAAGGTCGACTGATCGCGCCCCGCGCGCAGGAAGGGATCAGCCATGGAACGCGTCGGTTTCGTCGGGATGGGGACGATGGGGGTCGCCATGGCGGCGAACGTCGCCCGCGCCGGGTTTCCGCTGACGGTCTGGAACCGGACGCCGGGCAGGGCCGGTCCCGCGGTGGACCTGGGCGCGACCGAGGTGAAGACCCCGCGTGAGCTGGCCGCCGCCTCGGACGTGATCGTGATCTGCGTCTCGGACACACCGGACGTGGAGGCGGCCCTCTTCGGGCCGGACGGTGTCGCGGCCGGTGCCCGCCCCGGTTCGTTCGTCATCGATTGCTCGACCATCTCCCCGTCCGCGTCCCGTGGCTTCGCGGAGCGCCTCCGGGCCCAGGGCGTGGGCTTCGTCGACGCCCCCGTTTCGGGTGGCTCGGAAGGCGCCCAGAAGGCCACCCTCACGATCTTCGTCGGCGGCAGCGAGGCGGACTTCGAGCGGTCGAAGGCCGTGCTCGGCGCGATGGGCAAGACCATCAACCGGATGGGCCCGGTCGGTGCCGGCCAGGCCGCCAAGGCCGTCAACCAGGTGATCCTGGCCGGCGCCTACCTCGGCGTCGCGGAGGGCATCGTGCTCGGCATCAAGGCCGGTCTGGACCCCGAGCAGCTCGTGCAGGCCCTCTCCGGCGGCGCCGCCCGGTCCTGGGTCCTCGAGAACCGAAGCGGCCGCATGATCGCCAACGACTATCCGCTGGGCTTCAAGACGTCGCTCCACCTCAAGGACCTCAACATCGCTCTCGAGCTGGCACGCCAGGTCGGAGCGGCCCTGCCGATCGCGGCGATCGTGAGCCAGATCGAGACGGGCCTTGTCGCCCAGGGTCACGCAGACGAGGACATGTCGTCGGTCGCCCGCACGATCCGCGCGTTGTCGGGCCTCGAGGGATAGCCGTGCCCGCCGCCCTCGTCTGAGTCGGGCGGTTCGAGCGCTCCGAGCAGCAGCAGCGGCTCACCAAGCCGCCCGTCATAGCGCGGTCGGAACCGATCCCGGTTGTACATGTTCTGGACGTCGACGTGGCGTGGCGGCGTCCCGGGCGCCGGGAGCGCGACGTCGGCGTACTTGCCGTCGCGGACTGCCACCATCCGCCCGAACCTGCCGTCGGCGACCAGGTCCATGGCCACATTCGCGAACGTGATCGCCACCATCGAATCGAGCGAATCCGGCTCGCCGCTTCGGAGGTCGTAGGTCAGCTCGCTCGCGATCGCCTCGATCCCGGTGAGCTGCCTCAACTGCGATGCCAGGGCCTCACCCACGTTGGCCTTGTGGCGGTGGCCGAACGCATCGGTCTCGCCGAAGTCGGCCATGGACGCGCCCTGCCAGATCGCGCCCTCGGCCGAGATCACGAAGGCGTAGTGGCTGGGGTTCTCGAGGTGGTCCGTGGCCAGCACTGCGGCCAGGCGCGTGACGTCGTAGGGGTCCTCGGGGATCACGCACCGCCCGGACGTGACGTAGGCCGCGTACAGCGCCGAGAACCCAGCGTCGCGGCCGAAGATCCGGAACACGCCGATGCGCTCGTGCGATCCCAGGGTGGTGCGCTGGAGGTTGATCAGCTCGCGCGCCCGCGTGATGGCCGACGAGAAGCCGATGCAGTACTCGGTCCCCGGGACGTCGTTGTCCATGGTCTTGGGGATGGCGATCAGCGGCACCCCTGCATCGACCAGCACCCGCGAGAAGCTCAAGGTGTCGTCGCCGCCGATCGTCACCAGGCAGTCGACGTCGAGCGACTCGAGGTTGCGCAGCACCAGCGGGGTGAGGTCGTAGCGGTCCTGCGCGACCTCGTACCCGGCGCGCTCTGCGGCGGGCAGGTCCGGCGGCAGCTCCGCCGCTCGCATGCGGCGCGGATTCGTCCGCGAGGTGTGGAGGACGGTGCCGCCCGATCGCTCGATCGTGCGCGTGTTGGCCCGATCGAGCGGGCGCACGTGCTGGCCGTCATCCGGTGCGTCCGGGCGCAGGTGCGTCAGGCCCTGCCAGCCGCGGCGGATGCCGACGACTTCGGCACCGACCTCGGCGGCCCGGTACACGACGCTCTTGATCACGGCGTTGAGGCCCGGGACATCGCCGCCCCCGGTCAGGATCCCGATCCGGCGCGGAGCCACCATCGTCCGCCGTTCTCCTGCTTCTGCCGCTGCCGGGCCGTCTGCGCTCCTGGCTCGGAGTCGCGTGCTGCCCGGTCATCGCGCTGCACCGGCCCCGGTCTCGGGCCAACTGTATGATCGACCCGTGAACTACGAGTTGTTCATGGGTGAGGCCCTGGCCGAGGCGCAGCTTGCCATCGCCCGCGGCGAGCGACCCATTGCCGCGGTCGCCGTCGTGAACGACGCAATGGTGGCGCGTGCGCACGATCGCGTCGAGGAGACGCACGATCCGACGGCCCACGCAGTGATCGTGGCGCTGCGCGAGGCCGCGCGGAAGCTCGGGACGGAGCGGCTGGCCGACGCCACGATCTTCGCCACGCTGGAGCCCTGCCCGATGTGCGTCGGAGCGTTGCTCGAGAGCGACGTGGAGGCGCTCGTCTACGCGGTGCCCAACACGATCGACGGCGCGGCCGGGACCGTCATCCAGCTCGCCCAGCACCCGGGCCTGGGTTGCCGTGTGCGCGTCGTGAGCGGCATTCGCCGCGAGGAGGCGGAAGAGCTGTTCGGCGTCGACCGCGCCCACGCTGAACGCGTCGGAGCCGGCGTCCTGAGCCGCTGACTGCCGGCCCCGGTCGGACAGGCCGAGCGATCGCCTTGCTATCCTCTCGCGTGGAGAGGTGTCCGAGTGGTTGATGGTGCCGCTCTCGAAAAGCGGTCTGCGAAAGCAGCGTGGGTTCGAATCCCACCCTCTCCGCCACGCCGATCCCCGTCTTGACGCGCCCTCGCTGCGTTGGCGCCTCCGGGGGCTCGCTCACGTACGTTTGAGTACGCTCCTCGCCTCCTCGGCGCCGCCTTGCGAGGACACGCCATGACGGCGATCGGAGTACTCAGGTCCTCGCGCACCGCCTCGGAGCGGTACGCTGCCCGCGGAGAGGTCGCCTAGTGGCCTAGGGCGCCGCACTGGAAATGCGGTATGGGGCAACCCATCGCGGGTTCAAATCCCGCCCTCTCCGCCACCGTTCCTTCAGCGGGCTGCGCCCGCCCGGCTGGCCCCCGCAGGCTCTCGCGTTCCGCCCACGAGGACGTCAGCGCAGGCGCGGTGCCGCGGCGGGATCGGCCTCCGGCCGGACCGCGCATCCCGCATCATCGGCACATGTTCGACATCGTCATCGAAGGCGGACAGGTCCTCGACGGGACCGGGTCGCCGGCCCGCCGCGCCGACGTGGGCATCGCGGGCGGCGACATCACGGCCGTGGGCGATCTTCGATCCGCCGACGCCGCCCGGCGCATCAACGCCGCCGGCCTCCACGTCGCCCCCGGGTTCATCGACACCCACACCCACACCGAGGGCGTCCTCCTCGGCGACCCGCAGCACGCGATGGGCCTGCGGCAGGGGATCACCGCCGAGATCTTCGGCCTTGACGGCCTCTCCTACGCGCCGCTCTCGCGCGAGAACTACCTGCTGAACCGGCGCTATCTGGCAGGCCTCCTGGGTTGGCCGCCCGAGGACCTCGACACCACCACGGTGGCCGCCTTCCGGAGGGCCTACCACCGCACCGTCTCGATCAACACCGCGTACCTCGCTGCGCACGGTGCGATCCGCCTCGAGGCCCTCGGCTTCCGTGACGCGCCCCTTGTCGGTGACCCGCTGGACCACGCGCGCCGGCTCGTCCGCGATTCGATCGAGGACGGCGCCGTCGGCATCTCGAGCGGCCTGAACTACTACCCCAATGCGTGGGCCGACACCGCCGAACTCATCGCGCTCGCGGATGCGGTCCACGACGCGGGCAGCATCCACGTCATCGAACTGCGACAGGCCAATCCGGAGCGCGCGTTCGCCGGCGGCGGGCTCGCGGAAGCCATGGAGGTCGGCCGCCGATCCGGTGCGCGGATCCACATCGCCCATCACCGGACCCAGCCCTGGTCCGCCGGCCAGGCCGAGGAGCTGCTCGCTGAGGCCGAGAAGGCCAAGGCAGAGGGTGTCGACGTCACGTTCGACATCTACCCCTACCCGACCGGCTCGTCGTATCCACTCAGCTACGTCCCCGCCTGGGCCCACGAGGGCGGCCCGGACGGCCTCCTCGCCCGTCTTGAGGACCCCGCCGACCGGGCGCGGATCGTGGAGCACATGGACACCACGCACCACGAGAGCCGGCCCTGGAACCCGCTCACGTCGGTCGTCTTCTCACACGTCCCGCGGCAGCCCGAGCTCGACGGCGCGCGCCTCGCCGACATCGCCGCGGATCGCGGGATCACGGCCGGCGCGGCGCTCTCGGATCTGCTGCTCGAGAACGAGCTCGAGCTCTCGTATGTCATCGCGGCACCCGCGAGCACCGGCCGCTGGCGCCAGACCGGCCGCGACGCGATCGCGCTGCTCGCCCGCGACGACTACATGGTCTGCTCGGACATCACGCCGGTCGGCAGCGTCTGCCACCCGCGCTCGTTCGGTGCCTACCCGCGCTTCCTCGGCCGGCTGCGCCGGGCGTTCGGCGTCCTCAGCCTCGAGGCGATGGTCGCGCGCATGACCGACGTCCCGGCCCGCAGGTTCGGGCTCACCGGGCGCGGTCGCCTGGCGCCGGGCTTCCGGGCCGACGTGGTCGTCTTCGACGCGGAACGCGTGATCGACACCGCCACCTACGACGATCCGCGACAGCATCCGGCGGGCATCCCGTTCGTGCTCGTCAACGGCCAGATCGCGGTCGACGACGAGCGGCCGACGGGCGTCCTCGCGGGCGAAGCGGTCCCCTGACCGGAGGGCTTCGCCGGCCTCGCCTGCTATGCTTCGCGGGCCGTGCTAGGCGGGGAACTAGCGGTGCCCTGTACCTGCAATCCGCTCCAGCAGGGCTGAACTCCCTCCCGAGGTCTCCGTTCTCGAAGGCCGCCGCCTTGAGCGACGTTGAGGGCTGGGTCCCGCGCAGCGGCGAACCGCGAACCGTGTCAGGTCCGGAAGGAAGCAGCACTAAGCGATCATCGCCGGGTGCCGCGGAACGGCCTGGCCCGAGCCGCTCTCGATGGTGGGCACGGGGGTTGGCTGGTCGACGGAGGGTGCACGGCGTAGCTGCTCTCTGTGGCTGAAACGGGAGCTTCGTGACCGCGCGACACCACCAGGCCCTGTACCGCCGCTGGCGGGCCCAGACGTTCGGCGAGATCGTCGGCCAGGAGCCCGTGGTCGCCACGCTCCGCAACGCCGTGCGGGCCGGGAAGGTTGCGCACGCGCTCTTGTTCGTCGGCCCGCGTGGGACCGGCAAGACGTCCATGGCGCGGATCGTCGCCAAGGCGCTCAACTGCACGGACCTCCATGACGGCGAGCCGTGCGATCGCTGCCCGTCATGCGGGGCGATCCGCGAGGGCCGCGCGCTCGATGTGATCGAGATGGACGCCGCCTCGCACAACCGCGTCGATGATATGCGGGACCTGCTGCGCGGTGTTGCGACCGCGCCGTCCGACCTGCGCCGCAAGGTCTACGTGGTGGACGAGGTTCAGCGGATCAAAGAAGGCTGGGACGTGCTCCTCAAGACCCTCGAGGAGCCGCCCGACCACGTGACCTTCATCTTCTGCACGACCGACGCGAGCCAGGTTCGGCCGGCCGTCCTGTCGCGAATCCAGCGCTTTGACTTCCGCCCGCTGACCGTCACCCAGATCGAGGGCAAGCTGCGCATGGTGCTCGCCGCGGAGCAGCGCACCGCGGACGACGACGCGATCGACCTCGTGGCCCGGCTCGCGGCCGGCGGAATGCGCGACGCCGAGTCGATGCTCGACCAGCTGCTGACGGCCGGCCGCGACCCGCTGACGGCAATCCAGGTGCGCGAATTGCTCGGAGTCGTCGAAACCGAGACGGTCGACGCCTTCGTCCGCGCCCTGGTCGCGCCCGACCCGCTCGCCGGCCTGCGGATCCTCGACGACCTCGACGAGCGCGGACGCGACCTGCGCGGCTTCATGAACCAGGTGGTCGAGGCGGTCCGCGGCGGCCTGGTCCGCGCGCTTGCCGCGAGCGCCGCGCCCGGCGCGACCGCAGCCCTTGCGTCGGCGGCGCGTCGGATCGCCTCGGTCGACCTGACCCGTGGCGGTGCCGGCGGCCTGCGCTTCCAGCTCGAGCTGGCGCTGCTCGCGGCGGAGGGGGAGGCCACGATGGGGG
>Ga0194132_10010111_pt1 | contig 12678 bp, 12 predicted proteins | sample TA2KigOf80mmetaG_FD_148612 | JGI IMG/M metagenome (GOLD analysis project Ga0194132, IMG submission 148612) | Freshwater microbial communities from Lake Tanganyika, Tanzania - TA2015054 Kigoma Offshore 80m | ecosystem: Environmental > Aquatic > Freshwater > Lake | place: Tanzania: Lake... | reverse complement strand
AGACTGTCAGTGGATTGAGCGATAATGAACGCAGTGAGTCAATGGTGGATAGGAGGTCTGAGAACTCGTAAAGCGAAGGTCGCGGGTTCGATTCCCGCGGGCGGCTCCAAAAATTGAACGGAAAAGGTCGGAATTCGACTGTTTTTCAAAAATCTTATGGTGATTGGATGCAATTGCTTGATGCAACTGAGAAGACGTTCCCAGTGATGTTTATCTAAGTCGTTTCACGTTTACCCAGACAAGTAGCCCTTTCCTTGAGACCGTTGCACTCGCTGGACATCCCTACCCAGTAGAGGAGTAAGAAATGGCGAAGAAACGAATAAAAGGCGAAAGCACCGTCTGGTACGTGCCATCTGAAAAGCGATACAGGGTCCAATACCCTGTAGCAGGAAAGGTAAAAAACTATTAGCGGCAAGACGAGGCGCGAAGTAGAGCTGAAATTGCGCGAAACTCTAGCTAGGCGAGATACGCACACCTTAGAGAAGTCACGTAAAGAGTCCGACACCGTTGAAGATTTCTTGCTCTTTTGGCGAGTACAAAGGTTCCAAGTTGGCAGTTTAGAACAATGGAGAGAGTCGACCGAATTCGGGATCAAAGTCTGATGAGCTGGAATGAGAGTTCTTGAGGGAATGAGTTCATACCTTGATACCCCGCAAGACTCTACACTATTGGCACTTACCATGTTTACGTGTTCCAAAACTTTGCAAAGGTTGAAAGCATGGAAAGTGTTGACTCACTTAGTTCCTTTTAAGAGAAATACTCCAACAAACCATTTGAACGTACTCACATGAGGAACTTCTATAGAGTGAATCTTGCGATCGTGTTTATACTGCGAAGTAAAATCACTGCACTTAGAAACAACAGCCGTCTATTTGCTTCAAGCTGGATGAGCTAAGTTAATTAGCCCATGCCGAGGTTCTTCAAGATTGATTCAAGATGCCACTTATCTCAAGGGTGCGAGCTGGAAACTTACAGAGTTGATAGAGGAACGTAGCCAAAAGAGAGTCAATGGCATCTTTCTCATGCCAATTTTGAATGTTTTCTACTATGCTCGTTTACTAGAATATATATTTCTTGATAAATTTGTTCTTCGAAATGAGCAAAGAACAATCTAAGGAGAGCACGTGGTAATTTTTTCGCAACGACCGATTCTTATTGTTGGGATAGGTGGAGCGGCGTGGTGGGTCATGCAGGGATTTCAACGTTGTGGAATTCAAGTCAACGGATTCATAGTGACGGATCCCACCTATGAGACAGAAGAATATTGCTGTGACTTGCCAGTTTATAAAGCCAAAAGTTGGCAAGACTTGCCATACAGAAAATCTGAGTACACGGTTGTTATCGGAGTCATGAATCCAGTAATAGAAACTCTTCAAATAAAAAGCGCCCTAGAAGAACAAGGTTGGCAAAATATTTACACCTTTTCTGAATTTGCACGGTATGTCAGAGAGAATACAGGAGTAAATTGCTGCATGTTGGAGGATTTGCGACATAGTTTTTCGGATTTGCAAATACAGAGTGTCAACAATATCTTTTACGATTCAGTTAGCAAGAATATATTTGAGGAGTTCATTAATTACTGTTCAGATCTCAGAGATACATCAGATGCACTAATTGAGCCTAGCCCATACTATGCCCCAACTTTACCAAGGTGGAACGAGCGCATAAGAATTGTAGATTGTGGATCGTTTGATGGCGGAGCTGTTAAGGAAGCTGTCAGGAACAACTATTCAATTGAATTAGCAATATGTTTAGAACCAGACTATTCCAATTATCACAGGATGGTATCAAATCTTCAAGGTTTGCCAGATGTAGTTTGCTTACCACTAGCCGTAGGCGATCAGGTAAAAGAAATGAGATTCAATGCTAGAGGAACCACAGGTAGCAGGTTCGAGGAGGCTGAGAACGGCCAATTAGTTCAATGTGTGACTTTGGACTCTTTACTTCCCAGCGGAAATGTGAATCTCATCAAGATGGATATTGAAGGTGCCGAATACTCAGCACTGCTTGGTGCTAGGAACTTAATCGTTCGGTCGCGACCAGGCTTAGCAATTTCTGTTTATCATCTCACGGGAGACATTATGAAGATTCCTCAACTCCTATTTGACTATTTAGGCAACTCTTATGAGTACTATTTGAGAAGGCATAGTCGGACAATTGCGGACACAATTCTCTACGCTTTCCCCAAGGAACGGCGATAACTTTCAGCCCAGTCAGTTAAAGTTCTCCAGAGGAGCAATTGGAAAAATATGATAATTGAAAAATTCAATAATAGACATAGGATGGTAAGGAGAAGTTATTGCGGAAACGTACAGTTGTGCTAACCTCCTACATAAGACCGGAAATGACGAAACGTTCGATAGAAAAGATTTCCAGTTGGAAAGGCTTAAATCAACTTGTCGTGGTAATTGATGGCCTTCGCCCGGGGGCGACAGACCAAGAGGCTTTATGGCGTCAGGAAACCATTTCCATTGTTGAGTCATTTGATTCCCTCTCAAATTTAGAACTGTGGGTGTATTCCGATAACATTGGGATAACTGAACATACATTGAGACTACAGTTCAGATCTCTTACATTAGATGAGTTTCCTATTTTGCTAGAAGAAGATATAGATTTAGACCTAGATGAATTCAATTATTTGGACTCAAGTGCAGGCTTCAATCTGTTTCATCCAACATTACGCTCTGGTTTTTCACACTTTGACCACCCTAGACGAAGTAGCCTTACTTTCAAAGGAAATCTATTTCTTCCTCTATGGGGTCTCTCGTATAATGCAGCTCTTGTTGAGTTAGTACAAAAAACATGGAAAGACAAGAAATACAGTCCCAAGATTGTTACGAACACCCTGGCGAAAGTGTTTAGTTCGAGAAACCATTCCTTGTTGTTGTATCGAAGAAGAATGGAAAAGTTCTGGGTCGAATATATGAGTTGGGCGTTCATAAACAGAAGTCGATGGGATGCTCTTGCAAATTATTCTTTGTGGACAAAGGGTCTTTTTAGCAGTAGTGCAATCAACCGTCTTGCAAACGACATAAGTTTCACGGATGTTCGTGGGATGAATCAAAGAACTCAACCAAGTCCGACACCTCTTCACACCCTCAAGGAGATTAACGTAGATGGAATTACCTTTTGTGAAGACTGCGAAATCGCAGGGAGTCGAATAAGTAGAAGTTTTCGTACCAGAGTTGCTAATTCTCTAAATTATCGAGTTGCCAAACTGGGACTAAGAAAAGATTGAGACTCAAATATATTGTTGTTATTTTGTGCTCTGCCTTAATGGTGGTTTTGAGATAACTATACACGTTGGTTACTTCTAATTCTGTTTGCTTACCCTAATGGCATGGCAAGTTCTTCAGTTACTTTCTTAGGTGAATCACGAAGTCAGAACAAGGCGATAGAGGTGAATAGTGAGTTAACGCTATTTAACTGAAAAGGATAACCTCCAGCACGAACCTCCAGTTCTTATTGTTGTTATCCACAAGGAATTAATTGAGTTGTTGACATTTCAATGCCAATAAACATTTGTAACACGGTAGTATTTAAGAGTTGCATTTCGAAAAGTAATCAATCTTAAAAGAGAGGGATAAGCTTTTGGAGTCAATTTATTATTATCGCGCCGAAGATATACAAGAAATACTCAATCTAAATGATTCAACTCTAAGAAAAATGGCTGGGAAAACGGTGATTTGGTCTCTGAATTGGGAGAAAGCAATGTTATGATTGAGGTAATCGACTATTCTTCAAAGATCGAAGTACATTTCGAGTTGGGCAATTGATATGGTCTTTCAACAAGTTGAAATCATATTAAGTCAAAGTTTAGCTCGCCCTTAGAGCATGATAAACTTCAGTTCTAATTCTAAAAAAAGGGCAAATGTGCTAACTGCAGGAAGAGTTCACATCGTACTCGACAACCTAAGAGTTGGAGGAATTCAACGACTAGCGTTAGATGAAGCTTACTCACTAAGCAGAACTGGAAAAATAGTATCGGTGTTGGTGCTTGAAGAGTTAATCCCAACGGATGATATGCGTGAAATCGATAGTTTATTTTTCCATAAACATCATTTGGAAATCCTCTTCCTCCCAAAAGGTAGAAGAAGGCAAATTAATTGGTTTGCCAGATATCTTCGGAAGCGCAAACCGCACATTCTATTGTGCCACAGCGCAAAAAGCGTTTGGATCATAAGACTAGCTGCTTTGTTGTCTCTCCAGAAAGTATTTATTGTATGTTTCTTGCACCAAATAGCCTCTCTTTCATCGAATGTACAGAGAGCGAAGCGGTTTATTTTATTTTGTTTAGCTAATCAAATACGAGCCTCTTCTAAGCAGTTTATCTTGGAATTTGAAATTGCATATAGAAGACTTAATTTTATGAATAGATGGGTATTGAAGAAAATTCATTTTGACCGTATGGGTATTGATTTAAGTAGAATCGAGTGGATTCAGAATAACTATGACCTAATCCCAGTAGTAAATAAACCCGCGTTAATTTTTAACTCAAGGCTTACAGAGTGGAAAGGCTTTGAGACTTTTTTGCATTTGGCGGAGTTTCTTGGAACTGACTTTCAGTATATTCTCATAACGACCAGAATGGGACATCAAAACGAACAATTATCGAGCTTCAATTGTTTACCAACGGCGAAAATCTTTTATGGCAAGAGTGTGCCTCACTTCTATTGGAACACCCCTTCGGTTCATGTATATCCAACAAACTATGGGCAAAAGGTAAAATATCCGCAGAATGTAGGTCTAAATGTTCTCGAGTGTTTAGCTCTTGGAATACCAAGCATAATTTCGGTTGAAGGATTTGAAACCTGGCCAGAATTTAGGGGCTCTGAAATGATTTACACCACTAACTGGACAATTGAGGAATCAAGCAAGTTAGTTAAGGAAGTACTTCTATCGCCCGCGCCAAGATCATTACTATCTAACGAAACCTTACGGGGATTAGTAGGAATAGATCAACACCTTATGCGACTGCAAGAACTTTTTCAATTGAACAATTATAATACTTGAAGTTAAAAGATGGTTTGAGTTCGGGGTCTCGGAAACTGACCATACGTAATTTGTTCTAACATCTTGTCTTACTAAGTTGTATTTATGCATAGAAAAGTGCGTCATAAATAGTCTAGAGTCATCGCATTAATATTTGATTAATCTTGTTGGCGAGTTTTAGAGTCGAACTGAATCTTGATCCGCAAGGTGACACATAGTGTATTTTTCAAATGTCTCTCGATTATCTGGTGCGCTATGCCTCTGAGTACTTCAGTAAAATGCAACCCTTCAAATGTCGATATTTTTCATACATGCTTATGCAGATTACTCAATAAGAATTCACAAACTATCAAAGCATTTACCGAGTATTGTGTTTAGAGTTTGAAAGTTTAAACTGGTCAGCAATAGCACGCCTATAAAACAAAGATGTCTATATTTGATTCATTCTTAGGCTGCCTGAAACAGCGGATGTCTTCAGAATGGCCTATAGGTTGGCCATTATGATTAATGTCAAGTAATTAATCAGAATTGTGAATTGACCTCAAGACGTTTTTCTGGAACTCTACTGACCTCGTTGTATAGACAAGTGTTTTATGGGAGGTACAGTGGGGATAGACCTAATTATCTTTTCTCGTGATCGAGAAAAAGCATTGCTTTCTACAATGCAGAGAATGTCGAATTCGACATTGAGAGTACTTGTATTCCATAATAGTCAAAGTAAATTACGAGATGAATTAATTCCTAGTAACTGTACGTACATTCATTCTCCAGGTATGAAATATGGAGAGAGGGCTTCAATCGCGAGAAGCTATATTGCAAGTAACTTTTGTGTTATAAGCTCTGATGATGATGGAATTATCAACTCTGCCTTGCTCGAAATGGAGAATTGGCTAATTTGTAATCCCGTGTATTGCTCTGTCGGCGGAATAAGCATTGGTGCGTTCCCATACGGTGGTCGAATAAGTGCATCTGTAGCCTACAATGAAATGAAAGAATATTCGTTGGATGGCGATGATTTGAACGAGCGATTAAGAAATCACTTATTATTTGGATCGGGAAATAAACCACCAAGAGCGGGCTTATATCGACTATTTCGCAGAGACACCATGGACAAGTTGTTGGAATTATTCGGAGAACTCTCAGACATCAGCACTCCATACGTATATGAAGTTTCAGCGGAAATCGTCTCAGCTTGGGCAGGCCCAACAAAATACATCGACCAGCTCTACTGGATACGAAATTGGCATGCTGAAGAAATCTCAAAGAGAGATTGGAATAGACATATTAGTTTTTATGAGTGGTGGAACAACCAAAAGTATTCCTCCGAAAAGAAAAAATTTCTCAAAGTCCTTGTTGACAAATTAAGCCTTGACCAGGACTTTGTGGATGAACTTGTTTCGGAATATGTGATTCGTTGGCAAGACTTTTTTCAGAGTGCCCGAAAATCAAGGTCCAAGGCTTATCCAAAAAATGCTCGATCAATTTGGCAAAAGATTAAGATGAAACTGTTTCCATACAGGTCACCCAAGAAAATAGAGAATCTATTGTCCGAGGAATTTGATTTTCTAACCTCCCTTGAGCAGCAGGAGATCTGCAAAGTTGCGCAATCTATGTTTTTAGAAACTCGAATTGACAACTTCTAATTGATCTTCAATCGATTTATGCTTTACTCCTAACTCCTATCATGAGATCTAAACAGACAAAGAGAGCTATAAGTTAAATGAATTATTGGGGTGACTTTGCAAGCTAATTTTCCCATCAAAAAACGAAAGTCAGGAAAAATACGACGGAAGTGAGTTTGAGAAAAATAGTTTTCGATTTAGTAAGGTATAGAAAAACGAATAATTTAGGATTGCGGAGTTGCAATTGGAGCTTTCCTATATGGTAAGTCTGTTGCTAGTACCATTGCCTATCGAGAAATGAATGGATATCATGACTTTTCTACAAACAGAATTGAAAGAATCAAGAACCTTCTAGTACAGTCAGGCAGTTTAAGTCTTCCAAGAACCACTCTTTACAGACTTTGTAGAAGAGAATTAACGTGCAAGATATTGAAGGCGTTAGGTGCATCATCAAGAGTTGGTACACTGTACATCTGTGAAGTTACGGCTGAGATAGTTTTGGCTTGGTTTGGCAACACTATCTATATTTCACACCCATATTTGGTAAGAAATTGGAAAACGAGATGATATCAAAAGATGATTGGAATTGTCAGAACGGCTTTGATACTTGGTGGAATGATCCCAGTCGTGAGTTAGAACGAGAAGATTATCTTAACTTCCTTTCGTCATTCTTAAGTTTAGATGTAAAGTTTATGAGCGAACTGCGGCAGACTATGCATCAGCCTGGAGTAAATTCCTTAAAACACCATCAAGTAGAGAACTTCATGGCAAATAGAAACTTGGCAGATCCAAAATTCAAAGTATCATGCTTAGGGTTATGCCAGATAGAGCACCTACAAGCATTGAAATTCTTATAAGTCACGAGTTCCCTTATCTATCGAATCAATCGAGAGTAGAACTTAGCGAAGTAGTTCACGACATGTTTTTTGGAAAAAGAATAATTGATGATGAGTCTCCGTTGACGCAACATGACTTACTCCTTATCCCCTAAACGAGACCTGTGTTATCGAGTCTTGAAATAGAGGAAACTCCTTCTTTTTCAAACCTTAGAAAATTCCAGAAATGATGAGACGTAGCAAACTATGTTTCGAGTGCCAAGCGGTTTCATATATTTCACTATAATAGGGCTGTGCAGGTGCGGGTTCTCCAGGTTATCTGCGAACAAATGTAAAAGAAGTTATGGACCTGCATGAAAAAACTCCCTCAAGTAACAACAAATTGGATCTACAGGGCTTTGCATTGAAACTGAGATTTTTCTCTGTGGATCAACTTCAGTCTACTTCATGAGATAGTAGGAATCATCAAAAAATCGAACAAAGTCCTCTACTTTCCGAAATCAATACACATGGGTTAGGATTGAACATGCCTTTAAGCCCCTTGATTGAATTGCAACTTCGATTACTTGAGCAGTGCCATAAATACTCAAAGAGTCATCTTGGGAGTGCTTTTTCTACGCTTCCAATCCTACTTGAAATTTATGAACAGGCAGACTCCAGCGACAGAGTGGTCCTATCGAATGGCCATGCGGCAGCTTCCTTGTACGTTACTTTAGAGCGATTTAGAGATGTCGACTCTAACCTTCTATTTGAAATGATGGGTGACCACCCCGAGCGAGATTTGGCTAACGGTATACATTGTTCGACAGGCAGCCTAGGGATGGGAATCACGGTTGCTGTGGGAATGGCACTTGCAGATTCGACTAGAAGGGTTTTTTGCGTTATCTCCGATGGTGAATGTGCAGAAGGTTCAGTATGGGAAGCTTTGAGATTTCTTCAAAAAATGCGCTTAAGTAATATTAAGATCTATGTTAATTCAAATGGATGGTCGGCTTATGACCCTGTTGACTCTCCTGCATTGGAAAGAAGTTTGAAATCTATTTATCCGGAAATTGAAATGAGATACACTTCACTTTTTCCGTTTGAGGGCGAGGGGCTACGAGCACACTACATGAAGATGAACGATGAACTGTATGCACAGATAAGGGAAAAGCTTTGCGCGCAGAATTTGTAGAAGAAGTACTCAAGTGGATGAGGAGTGATGAAGAAATATTTGTACTCTTGGGAGATTTGGGTTTTGGTATTTTTGATCGAATGAGAAGTGAATTTCCTACTCGCTGCATCAATATCGGTTCGTCCGAGCAATTGATGTTAGGAATGGCTTGTGGCATGGCTTTAGAAGGAAAGAAAGTCATTTGTTACTCGATAACTTCATTCTTGCTGTACAGACCGTTTGAATTTATTAGGAATTATTTGAGTCATGAAAAGATTCCCGTCAAACTTGTTGGGAGTGGACGAGGTAAAGATTACAGTGAAGCGGGTTTCTCTCACTATTCCGATGAGGCAGAATCAATTTTGAAGCAACTTCCATCTATCCAAAGCTATTTCCCAAATAACGTTGAAGAAATGAGAAATCTGGTAGTGGATTTCATTTATTCCGATAATCCATCTTTTCTATCTCTCACTAGATGAAGATTCTCTTTACCGGCCATAGGGGATTCCTTGGAAGAGAGCTAATTCCAAAACTGGCTAATGATTTTGAGATAAAGAAATTCGAAGGGGATTTACGCGACTTCAAAGAATTGAGAACATTCATCGGGGCAAACAAGATCGAAAAAATTATTCATGCTGCTAACAGGGGCGGTCGTAGAATAAGAGTAGATGACTTCAGAGTCTTAGAAGAGAATCTGGTTGCAAGTACAAATCTCTTAAGTTTTGGACTCCCAATGCTCGCCTTCTGTAGTGGAGCAATTTATGGCAGGCAGGAATCTTTATTTGATTCCAAAGAGGCCGAAGCGGGCGACAGATACCCAGATGATTATTATGGTCAATCGAAGTTCCTCTTTCGGCAGATGGCAATAGACAAGCCAAAATTTCAAATCCTCAGGTTTTTCAACGTCTTCGGTATCAAAGAAACGCCGGAAAGGTTCTTGAAGTCGAATATAAGGCGTTATGTTGATAGAGAAGCCATGCAAGTATTCCAAGACTTCTACATGGACTTTTTTTTCGTAGAAGATTCACTCCCATTGATTTATAGATGGCTAAGAGATGTCGATATACCTAAGGAGATAAACCTTGTATATCAAGAGAAATATCGACTGTCTGAAATATGCGAAAAGATAAATCAACTAGATAGTCATTCGGTAAATATTGAATTTGCCAATAAAGAACCAGGAAAGAATTATTGCGGTAATGGATCGGTACTACATTCCCAAGGCGTTGACCTGAAAGGTCTAGATTTTGGCATTAGAGAGATTTTTAGGAGTATCAATTGAACGATCTTCACGAAGTATGACCATTAAGGCAATCTAGGTTTTGTTCCAATCAGATTCAATTTAATTAGTTTTTCTGCGTTCCAATCATTCATTTCTATATCCGATTTCTTCTTTTGGGCCGCGATAAATTATCGTAGAGCCTTCGTGACAAATTTTGAACGGAATTACAGTTGCGGGTCCCAACTTCTTAATGAATTCTTCGCGTTGGCCTCTCTTTACCCAATAAAGGATAAAGCCACCCCCACCAGCTCCTAGTACTTTTCCACCCAAAGCTCCTGCGTTTTTACCCTTTACATACCAATCATCTAACAATGAATTTGTTGCTTGATTATTTAGTGACTTCTTTAGTTTCCAAGATTCATCTAACATTTCACCAATCAAATCAAAATCTCCAGAAGAGGCAATTAGTGAATGACAATCTCTAGCTAACTCCATTACTCGAATCATAGGACTGTTTTTATCATTAGGTTTGAGCTTAGAAAGAAGTCCAACGGTGACATCTGAACTACTTCGGGTTACTCCTGTGTAAATTAATACCATACGAGAAATTAGATCTTCTTCAGTCACAGATCCAAGTCTTAATGGAAGTGACTGCCAAACCCGATCAGGACCAAATTCTATTAGATTGATCCCGCCAAGAGCACATGCGATTTGATCTTGCCAGCCCACGTTCTCTTTCAAGATTTCGTGTTCCATCTCTATCGCAAGATCTGCTAGGGCTGTGCGTGAAATTGTTTGATTTTGGAGTGCAAGTAATGCATGAATCATTCCTACAGCGAAAGCTGAACTTGAACCGATACCGCTTCGTGCTGGCAGATCGCCATCATGATGAATTTCTAGATTGAACATGGGGGCGTACTTCACGATACATTCGCGAACAACTGGGTGCTTTATTTTTTCAACACTACTTAACGTCTCGATTTGAGAGTACGCAATTCTATACTTATGATCAAAGAAAGGAGGAAGTACACGAGTTGTTAGGTAGCAGTATTTATCAATGGAAAAAGACAAAACGCGGCCACTGTTTTTTTTAAACCAAAGAGGATGATCTGACCCACCACCAAATAAAGAAACGCGAAATGGTGTTCTTGAGATTATCATTTTAAAGATTAGTAAAAAGTCTTTGGTCGAACATCTTTAGGCCCACTGTTAGCTCTTCGATTCCAGACAGTAGCGAAGACTGTGGTTTGAAACCCCTAGACTCTATTTTGGAATTTGAGACTATGTAGTTTCTTTGGTCAGGGTCTTTTCCATAATCAGCCTCAAGGTAAGTGAAGTTTGTGACAACCTTCTTTATTTCAGCACAGAGTTCCAGCTTTGAAATATTAGCCGAAGACAAGCCCACATTGAAGATTTCTCCAACAAAGAGTTGGGGTTCATTTATTGCCAGCAAAAATGCCTGAACTACATCCATCAAATGTATGTAGTTTCGCTTGAAATTACCTTCAAAGACAACTAAGAAACCATCTGTTATTGCTCGAAGCACAAAATTATTAACAAGTAAATCTAACCTCATGCGGGGCGAAATCCCAAAAACCGTAGCAAGTCGTAGACTTGTCGCATTTGGAAGAGTCATTAAGCGTTCTTCAATCTCAACCTTATCTCTCGCATACAGAGAGAGCGGCTTCAAAGGAGAATTTTCGTCACAGAGGTTATCTTTGCCCCCGCTACCGTAAGCACTATTTGTTGTCGGCAGAATTATTTGTTGTTCTCTACTTATTTGATTCAAAAGCCAAATCATGGCATCTCGATTGATTGACTTCGCATTTTCGGGATTCTTGTCGCATGCGGGAGCGCCAACAATTGCTGCAAGGGGAATGACAATTTCTACAGATCCAATTAATCGACGCATCAATGTAGTGTCTCGAACATCACCAGGAATAATCTTTAAATTTGGGTCTCGAATTACGTGAGCCAAGCTTGTTTGCCGATACATAAAGTTGTCTACGACTAAGACTTCATGCTCTAATGAGAGCAAGGCGGGGACAAGAACCGATCCAATATATCCAGCACCACCCGTTACAAGAATCTTTGACAAGTTAACCTTCTTTCTTAAACGCAAAATCAATATTTTCCGCAATGATGTGATAGGAGATTAGATGGCACTCTTGAATATGCTGCGTGTCGATTAGCGGAACACCAACTGCCACGTCCGCCATTCTATATAGCCTCGAGTCTCTTCGTGTAAGCGATAGGACAACCATTTCTTTCTTGCGAGCCTCTTCGGCGGCCCTAATGCAATTCGCAGATTCTCCACTAGTTGATAGTATTAAAAGAGCGTCTCCTGGGACTCCAAGTCCCTGAATCTGTCGTGAAAAAATTAGATCAAAGTTAAAATCATTAGAGATAGCGGTAATAATTGACGAGTCAACTGTTAGTGCTATCGCCGGCAGAGACCGCCGTTCAAGTCCAAAAGAAAACGAGCTGACGAATTCGGCTGCGAGATGCTGAGAATCTGCTGCACTTCCGCCATTGCCGCAGATAAGCAATTTATTTCCACGCTCAAAAACACGAGTTATCGCTTCCGACAATTCTTCTATTTCAAGGAAGCAAGACTCTTGAAAAAGCTTATAATTTGATAATCGCTTTGAAATTTCAGCACTGGCTCGGCTTTCCACAAGGGAATGCTATCGGATTTCTGTTTCAGTTACTGCTCCCACCAAATCAGAAATATGGGGGATTGAGTACGTAGCAGCATTTGCCATTTTGGCTAGTGATCCAACTAATACAGTTCTCAGACCTAAATTATGACCGAATTCAATATCGGAGAGCGCGTCACCGACCATAAAGCTA
>Ga0194132_10010109_pt1 | contig 12678 bp, 12 predicted proteins | sample TA2KigOf80mmetaG_FD_148612 | JGI IMG/M metagenome (GOLD analysis project Ga0194132, IMG submission 148612) | Freshwater microbial communities from Lake Tanganyika, Tanzania - TA2015054 Kigoma Offshore 80m | ecosystem: Environmental > Aquatic > Freshwater > Lake | place: Tanzania: Lake... | reverse complement strand
AGCTCGTCGATCGTCTTGCCGACGAACTGCGCGATGTTCTTGATGGCCGCCATCAGCTCGTCGACGCTGCCGAAGCGGGCCTTCGTCTTCGACAGCCGCCCCTTGCGTTCGACGTAGATGTCGTCCGGACCGTTGATGAGGATGTCGGCGACGCTCGGATCGTCCAGAAACGGCTGCACGGGGGCGAGCAACGTACGCAGCGTCTGCGCGAAGACCTCGTCGGGGATGCGATTGTCCTTACGCATGCCGGGCCCTCACGGCAGCGCCTCGAGCGCGCGTTGGAAGTCGTCGCGGTGTTCGGGGAAGCGCGTGCGGCCATCCTCCCACAGCTTGCGGGCCACCTCGCCGTCCCCCGCCGAGTGGTGCGCCCAACCGAGCTGCAACAAGAACTCGGGCTCGTCCGGGTGGCGCTTCGCTGCGTCCGTCAGGAGCGCGACGGCCCCGGGCGGGTTCTTCTGCTCGAGCTCGGCGAGCCCGGTGTAGAACGCGTAGCGGCCATAGTCGGGATCCGACTTGCGAACCTCGTCCTTGAAGCGCCGCAGGACGGTCGCGTAGTCCTCCGCGTCGACGAGGCCCCTGAACAGGTCGGGGCTCAGCGGATCGTCCGGGGCGACCGACGGGCGCCCCGTGCCGAAGATCGGACTCTCGCGACGGGGCGTCGGCGCAGGGGCCGGGGCGGCCGAGTCGAAGACGGCCGCCCGGCGGGTCGGTCGAGCGGTGATCTCTTCGGAGACGTCGGGCGCGTCGATCGGCGAGATCGCCGCCGGCTCGACCGGGCGTGGGCGGCTCGTGGCACGCTGCGTCGACCGCTCCGCCTCGTAGCGGCGCAACCAGTCCCGCACCTCACCGGCCTGCGCGGCGTCGGGGGCGCGGGCGCGGAAGCGGGCAAAGTAGTCGGCGGCTTTCTCGTCGTCGCGGTGATGACGCTCGTACACGAGCCCCATGTTGAACAGGGCCTCCGGATCGTCCGGGGCGATCGAGAGGGCCTTCTCGAGGTTGCCCTGCGCCGTCTCGAACTCGTCGAGCTGAAGCTGCATCACGGCGAGGTTGTTGAGCGCCGCGGGGTTGCGGGGATCGGCGTTCAGGACGCGCTGAAACGTCTTCGCGGCGTCGACGTACATCTTCTGCCGGTCCTGACACTCGGCGAGACGCCAGAGGACATCGGGCTCCTTTGCCCCGGCCTCGATCGCGCGCCGCAGGAACTTCTCGGCCTTGTCGTAGCGGGCCATCGCATAAAACGACCGGCCGACCCGGTAGTTGACCCGCGCGTCGCGCCGGAATTCTTCGTAGACGGCCTGATAGGCGTCGATGGCCTGCGCGTATTGCTTCTGTTCGTACAGACGATCGGCGTCCGCGACGCCGCCGCAGCCACCGAGCGCGCCGGCGAGCACGAGCGTGAACATCACGGAGCAAAGGGCTGTGGGGCGGATCTTCATGGCTGGCTGGCCATCTTCTCCACGTCGGCGATGCACTCGCGTGCCCAGCCGAAGCGCGGATCCTTGGGGTCGGGGATGTGGGCCAACAGCGCCCGGCAGGCGGTCTGCGCTTCACGAAATCGCCCGGCGCGGAGCGCCACGGACTTCTGATACCGCACGTCGAGGCAGAGCGACTTGAGGCTGCGGGAGACGCGTTCGGCGATCTCCGCAGCGGCCCTCATCTGCTCCCGGCTGACGAGACCATCGGCCTTCTCGCCCATGAGGATGGCCGATCGCGCCTCGGAGAGGGCGTCCCACCTCCGCGCCGGATCGGCCTGCGCCGTCTCGATGATGCGACGTGCGCGGGCGAGCGACTCGGAGGCGAGCCGAGCGCACTCCGGCGGGGCGGCGCAGACCGCGGGCATGTCGACGAGGAACGGCAGCTCGCAGAGATCCTTTTCGGGCGCCGCGGGCGGGGGTAGAGGCGGCGGCGCCGGCCAGAAGAGATACGCCGAGAAGACCGCGATGAGCGTGCCTCCGCTGCCGAGGACGATCGCGCGGCGCAGGCGCTCGCGACGGGCGGCGGCCTCGGCTGCGACGACGCGGGGATCGGGCCCGGCGCCGGCCCAATCGCCGTCGTCGAAGTCGACGGTGCTCGCCGGGGCGTGAAGGGCCGGCGCATCGGGGCGCGCGGGTTTCGCCTCGGGCGGCAGCGCGCCCCGAGTGGCGGAGCCCTGCGGTGCGAGCCCGCGGGCGGGGATACGGCAGGTGCCGACCGTCAGGCGGATGCGCGCGCACTCGATGACCGTCCCGTGGAGCAGGCGACGGGGCGCCTCGAGCGGCGTGTCGTCGATCCACGTCTCCTGCGAGCTCTGCGGGTGGCGTTCGGCCCACCAAGCACCCGAGTCGCAGTAGAGGCGAAGCTGCCAGCGCGAGAGGCCATCGACCTTCAGCACCAAGTCGCAGTCGTCGTGGCGACCCACCGACAGATCCGTCCCGGAGAGCAGGACGGTGCGGACGGCGTCGCCCTGCTCAATCTCGAGCTCGATGAATGGGTCTTCGCGGGCCTTCACGGTCGTATCGGCGTGTCCTGGCAGGAGCGCAGGATCATGCCACCGATCAGCATCACGAGCACCGCGCCCGTGATGAGGAGGGTGGGAATGACGAGGAGTTGTTGCGCCCGCGCCGCCTGCTTCTCGATGCGGGTGCTCTGCCGCGTGCGCATCATGTCGCGCGCCATCGCCAGGACGTCTTTATACGGAGTGCCCTGCCGTTCGCCCTCGAGGATCGCGTGCGTCAGCCGCGTGACCTCGCCCGAGGGGACCCGTTCCGCGAAGTGGTGCAACGCCGAGCGCAGATCCACGAGTTCGAGCTCTTGCCGCATGATGCGCAGCTCCTCGGAGAGCGGGTCTTTGTCCTGCGTGGCGTCCACGATGCGGAACACGGCGTCCTCGAAGCTGCAGCCCGCCTCGGCGCAGACGATGATGAGATCGAGGGCATAGGGCAGCCGGCGCTCGATGGCCTCGACGCGCACGCGGATGCGGTCCACGAGGCGCGAGGGCGGCATGAAGTAGCCCACCAGCGCGCCCAGCCAGACCACATGATTCCAGCGGTCGAAGACGGCTTCATAGACGTAGCCGAGAATGAGGGGCAGCACGATCGCCGACAGGATCTGGATCGCGACGAGCTCATTGGGGAAGAGGCCGCCGGGGTAACCCGAGTGGCGCAGCAACGCTTGAAAGCGGATTCGCGTCGACTCGATGGGGAGCGGGGCCACCAGGACACCCACGGCCTGAATGAAAGGCAGCGTGAGCCGGAAGACCAGCGACTCGGCGAGGGCCTCCTTGCGGCGGCGGGCCGGCAGGGCCGTCGGCTCGGGGGCCATGCGTGCCAAGAGCCACAGCATCAACATGAACGCGCCGACCGCGAGGGCGGTGGTGAGCTGACCCGTGGAGGCGAGGAAGTCCGTCATACCTCGATCTTCGTGATGCGGAGGACCAGAAGGACCCCAACGATGTCCAGAACGATAGCAAAACCGACCAGGAGCTTGCCCGTCTGCGTGTAGAACAAGGGCTCGACCGTGGCGGGATCGAGCTTCCACATGCCCCAGACGAGGAGAATGGGCAGCAGTGCCAGGACAAACGCCTGATATCGACCGCTGGCCGTCTTCGACTCCACGAAGAGCTCGAGGCGGTTCGATTCGCGCACCGCGCCGGCGATCTGGTCGAGCACCTTGGCGACGTTTCCGCCGAGGGGCAGGGATTGGCGAATGCCCATGCACAGGAGGCGAATCGCCTGAATGGGTACCCGCTCCTCGAAGCGCCGGAGGACGGAGTCCATTTCCCCGAGCTGGAGCTCCTGCACGACGGTGCTCGCTTCCTGGCTGAGGGGGGCCTCCATGTGCTCGACGATGGCCACGAAGCTGTCGCCCACGGAGGGTGATGTGCGCCAGCGGCTCGACATCAGCGTCAGCGCGGGTTCGATCTGTTCGCGGATCTGGTTCAGGCGCTGCCGCCACATCACCTGAAAGACGACGGCGGGAATGATCAGACCGATGAAGAAGAAGGCCAGCGACTCGAAGAAGCCGCCGAAGGTGGCGAACCACAGCACGCCCAGGGCGACGGCACCGCTCACGAGCAAGGCCGCGAGCCGCTCCGCGCTGATGGTGAGGTAGAAGCGGTCGCGCACCATGCGCAACCCCGTGAGGTACCGGTGCACCAGCCGTTCGCTCGCCGCACGGGTCTCGGGCGCCGAGCCCGCGAGCAGGACGAGCAGACCCACGAGGAGCAGGCCGGGGCCGAGCAGGCCGATGGGACCGGGGCTGCCGTTCATGGCCTCAGAGATACTCCCCGTCCTTCACGAGGCCCAGGGTGATCATGTCCGTGAGGAACGACGGCAGGTGCCCCGTGAGCTGGAAGCGCCCCTGCAGGACGCCATCCTTGTCCACTCCGGTCTTCACGAAGCGGAAGATATCCTCCACGACGAACGCCCCCTGCCGATCGATACCGACGATCTCGGAGATGTGGGTAATGCGCCGCACGCCGCCCTGCAGGCGGGACTGCTGCACGATCAACCCGATGGAGTGGACGATCTGCTCGCGGATGGCCCGGCTCGACAAGCCCTGATCGGCGAAAAGCACCAGCGTCTCGAGGCGGGAGAGGGCCTCGGTCGGGGCGTTGGCGTGCAAGGTCGTCATCGAGCCCGCATGGCCCGTGTTCATGGCCTGCAGCATGTCGAGCGCCTCGGGGCCGCGGCACTCGCCGACGATGATGCGGTCCGGGCGCATGCGCAGGGCGTTCCGGACGAGGTCGCGAATGGTGTACTCGCCCTTGCCCTCGAGGTTGGCGGGCCGGGTCTCGAGGGAGACGACGTGCGACTGCAAGAGCTTGAGCTCGGCGGCGTCCTCGACCGTGATGATGCGCTCGGCCGGGTCGATGTAGCTCGACAGGATGTTCAAGAGCGTCGTCTTGCCGGAGCCCGTGCCGCCGGAGATCAGGATGTTCTGCCGCGACTGCACCGCCCGCTGAAGGAATCGCGCCATGCGCTCGTCGAGCGAGCCGAGCCCGAGGACGTCGCTCATCTGAAGCGGGTTGTGCGGGAAGCGGCGGATGGTGAGGCACGGTCCGCGCAGCGCGAGGGGCGGCAAGACCGCGTTGACGCGGGACCCGTCCTTGAGGCGGGCGTCCACCATGGGCTGAGAGCGGTCCACCCGGCGGCCGACGGAGCGCACGATGCGCTGAATGACCGTCTCGAGGGCATCATCGGACGAGAAGCTCTGCGGCACCCGCACGAGGCGACCTCGGACCTCGATGTAGATGTGCTCCGCGTCGACGACCATGATCTCCGAGACGTCTCGGTCGCGCAGGAGGTCCTCGATGGGGCCGAGGCCGAGACACTCGTCGGCCATCTCCTTGACGAACTGCGCGGCCTTCAGCCCGCTCGGGAGCGACGTGTCGGGACGCCGCACGATCTGGTGGAGGATGGCCTCGACCTGCAGCCGCAGCTCACCCTGATCAGCCTTCGTAATGTCGTGGCGCCGCAGATCGAGCTCGTCGATGAGCTTGCGGTGCACGTCGCGGCGGTACTTGCGGTTGGGGTCTTCGGCGTCGCCCCCGAGGGCCATCGCGGCCGCCGCCGCGGTGGGCGAGACCGCCGCCGAGGAGGGCAGCTCTTGGGAGAAGCGCTCCACATACAGCGTGAAGTCGCCGATCTTGATGGGCGCCCCCGGGGTGATCTCGACGAGCCCGGCTATGGCTCGGCCGTCGACGAGGACGAGCTGACCGGCCTCGACGCGCACCAGCACCTTCGGGCCGATGAACTTGAGATCCGCGTGATAGGGGGCGACGCCGCGGCCCCCGAGCTTGACGTTGCAGCCGCCCTGGGGCGAGCCGACCGAGAGGTTCTGGCGGCCGGGATCGATGGGGTAGGTGGTCGGGACATTCTTCGGGTCGACCACCCGCAGCACCGTGACCATCGGCGCGTTAGAAGTCATCGCTCTCTTCGGCCGGCGCGCCGCGGTCGAGCATCGGCTCGAGCAGCTTGCGGTGCAGGTCGTCGCCGGGCTTGTACAGGTTCGGCGTCACAAAGATCAGCGTCTTGCGCGTCGTGTGATTCTTGATCTGCGACTTGAAGAGATAACCGAGGATGGGAATGCGTGCGAACGGCCAAAGACCTGTATCGGTGTGCCCCTCGTTCTTGGCATCGAGGCCGGACAGGATGATCGTCTCGGCTTCTTTCAGATTCACCCGGGTCTGAACGGCGTTGGTGATGAGGCTCGGGATGCCATCGACGATCTGCGAGTTGTCGATGCTCGAGACGCTCGCGTCGATGGTCAGCTTGACGATGCGCTGCTCTTCGTCCCAGGTGGGCAGAATCTTCAGCGCGGTGCCGTAGCGGATGCGGTCGAGCGTCCCGCCGTTGAGGCCGGTGGACTTCACGAAGAGCTGCCCGCCGACATCGTAGGTGGCGGTCTCGCCGGCCTCGGTGACGAGCGTGCTCAGCCCGCGGATGGTGGCGAGCCCTTCGCGGCTCAGCAGGTTGAGACCGATGAGGAGTGGGTTGCTCTGCACGACCGCGGAGAGGACGCGCGAGCTGCCCCCCCCATTGAGGTCCTTCGAGTAGTCGATCTGCGCGTTCGTCGTCGCGCTGAATTGCGCCGGAATATCGAGACCGAGGTGGTGGGCGTCCTCCGCCTTGATCTCCACGACATGCACCTCGAGGGCGAACATCGGTCGGCGCGCGGCGCTGTACTCGTCGAAGCGGACGATGGACTCGACCTCGCCCTTGTAGAGGGTGACGACGCTGTCGACGCGGGCCTTGTCGCCGGCGCTGTAGACGCGCCCGTCGATGACCACCCGGTCGCCGACCTGCCCGACCGAGATGCCCTGTACGCTGCGCAAGAGCGTCGTGAGCTGACGGACGAGCTCCACCGGGGGCGTGCTGTAGACCCGGACGATGTAGGTGATCCGGCGGAGCCCGCGCGAGAGCACGAGCGAGGACTTACCCACCGCGAGGCCGGAGATGACCACCTGCTCGGAGCCCGGCGGGGCGACGGCGTCCATCACGGCGGGGTTGCCGACCACCACGCTACTGACACCCGGCGCGCTCACGGAGCGGCTCTCGCCCACCATAATGATGATGTCTTCGGGATCGGAGGCCGCGACGGCCGTCGACACGGGCAGGACGAGCGAGAAGACGGCGACGAGAAGCAGCGTGAAGGGGCGCGCGGCTTGAGGCCCGGTCATCGCATGCCTCCCGAGCGGATGATGATCGGGCCGATCCGGCTCGGCGGCCGGCGATCCGGCGGCACGTTGAGGAGCATGGAGACGTTGAGTTCGCCGATGGGATCGGCCGGGCGGTCGTCGTTGCGGTTGCGCAAGAGGAACGTCAGCTCCGCCGAGCGCTCGAGCAGCGAGATCATGGCTGCGTCCTTGCGTTCGAGGGCGAGCACCACCGCCGTCGCGGCCCCGTTCTGCGCAGCCACGGCGAGGACCTCGACGTCGTCCCGGAACGACGTCGTGATGAGCGCGTTATTGGTCGGGTGTCGCAGCGTCGCGAGGATGTCGATGCGATCGCCGGCGCGCAGCGAGCCTCCGAACGAGCTGAGATCGTCGACGCTGACGCTCACCGCGCGGATGCTGCGCGCGTCGTCGATGGGCAGCGTGTCGGAGAGGCGGCCGCTGGCGCCGTCGCCCACGTCGAAGTCGAAGAAGGTGACCTTCTCGCCGGCCTCGAGCGGTCGACGCAGCGCTTGGCCGAGGATGCGAGCAAGGCGATCCTTGTCGATGTAGTGTTCGTACAGGTACTTGCGCGGCATCGGCACGAGGCGGAACTTGGCATCGAGCTCCGACGAGGTGATCTCGGTGCCCGCGGGGATGGGCTCCTTCGCGGCGAGGACCTCGACGATGGGACCGGGGTCGTTCTCCGAGATGACCGACTGCTGCCAGCGGTAGTTCACCACCACCGCGACCACGACCATCAGCAGGCCGAAGATGATCAGGACGTTGCGGTTCAAGGTGCGAATCCTCATAGGGGGGTGTTCGTTCGCGAGCGAGCGCGTTTACTTATCACACAGGAGAGCGACGAGGAAGCGGCGGGGGTCCGCGGCCTTTTGCACGGACACGTTGCAGCTCCCGGCGTCCCCCTCGACCGCGAACTGTCGATGTTCCGGCCCGCCCGAGGGGGGGACGACGACGGTGCGGCCCCCGGCGGTGCAGGCCGCGAGGACGAGCGCTTCGCCCCGCGAGACGGGCCCTTCCCCGGAGAAGAGACCGGCGAGGGCCGGGCCGAGATCGACGACCGCGTCCACGCGGCAACCGGCGCAGCGGGGCAAGTGCCGGGCGAGGCGCTGCTTGGCGAGGACACGGCGCGGCCGCTCGGGCTGAACGATGTTGATCACCGACGTGCGGCCCTCGTCCTCGGGCAGGATCTCGACGAAGACCGGCCGCAGCCCCCCTCGGGCACCGAGGGCCTCCATCCACGCGCTCGCGGCGTCCGTGGTGGCGCCCGCGGGAAAGGCCCGAACCCGAAACGCCCCGTCCTTCGTCTCGGGCGCAAGACCGGGTCGGGTCGGATCCGAACGCCAGCCGCGCACGTCCATCCAATCCAGAACCTGGCGCAGCGCCTCCGGCGGGGCGATGCGGGCCTCGATGGAACGGATGCGGGTCGGGAAGCCCTCGACCCCGCTCGGCGCGGTGTGATCGGAGACCATGCGGCGAAAGCGCAAGCCCCGAAGCGGCGTGCTCTCGGCGTACGCGCTCGACGTCGCGGCCGTCAGGACGACGAGCGTCGCGAGCAGGGACGCGAGTCGTGCAGACCGCCCGCGGCGCGGGGCGTCCACGCTCGACTCACCAGCCGAAGGGCTGGAACTTGCCGTTCAGGAAGTCCTGCACTTTGTCGTTGTAGGCGTTCTCGTCGTTGCCGACCTGGAAAACGGGCGGCCGAGTCGGGGGCGCCTGCACGACGGCGCTCATGGCCAACGCGCGGTCCACCCGCCATTTCGACTGGTACTCCCGCGGTTTGGGCACGATGCGGATGTCCACCTTGGCGGTGCCACCGCGCTGGTTGGCGAGCTGCTTGTCGACGAGGTGCCAGGGCACCCCGTAGGGGTAGTCGCTGCCGTCCGTCGGCCCCTGCATGGCCGCACTGACGGTGACGGTGCGTTGATTGGCGAGGCCGGCCGTGCCGGGGGGTTGCTTGCCCATGGCGCGATCGTAGGCCGCGTTGCCGGCGACGGGCCCCATGAGCTGGACGCTCGTCCACTCCTCGGCGAAGTAGCGGAAGGCCAGCCAGAAGATGACCAGCACGGGCACGAAGACGATGGTCTCCAGGCTCGTGATGCCCTTCGGCGCGCGACGTCGGCGCTTCGCGGGCTTCAATGCGGCACCTTGACACCGTTGGCGCCGACGGCCTGAAAGGCGGGTCGCCAAGCCGAAACGCCTGGATCGGAGCCACCGCGACCGGCCGCTCGGGCCAAGGACTGCGCGCTGTCGTCGTCCTTGAGGATGACCGGACGCAGGCGCCCCGACCAAGCCGGGCGCCCGTCGGGCTCACCGCTGTTCAGGGTGAAATAGGGTTCCGCGCGGGCGACGGCGACCTCGGTGCGCTGTTGGAAGACATCGGCCGTGTTCTGTCCGCCGGCGGCGTCGAACTTGTTGAGGCGGGCGCGGTCTTCGTTCTTGCGCGAGGCGAAGACCGTGATCGCGAGCTTCTCGCGGCGCTCCTTGGCGGTCTTGTAGGTGGCCACCCAGCGTTGCCCGGCGCCGTTCTGCGCGGACTGCCGGATGCTGTTCTCCCACCGCGCCCGGTACTCGGGCTTGAGGATCCAGATGGTGGGATCCGTGGGGATGACCGGGATCCAGCCGGGTCCCGGCTGTGGCCCCCAATCCCGCATGGCCTGTCGGCGCACACGGCCGCGCATCTCCTTTTCGCCGCCGAGCTCGAACGGGAGGCGATCCCCCTGCATGGGATCCGTGAAGCTGCCCTCGGCCTTGTTGGCGAGGGCGACCTGCTGCGCCACCTGCGCGGCCCACCCGGGGGTCTGCCCGACGATGTTCTCCCCGAGCATGCCAAGGGCCTGATCGGCCGCCTGCATCTGTGGGCCGACCTGCCCCATCTGCGCGAAGATTGCTGGCCCATGGCCGTTCATCGCGTTCATCACCGCGCATGCGAGGGGATCGGGGATGATCGAGAAACAGCGACTGGTGGCGTCGGCCAGGATGGGCCCCCACTGCTTCTGAATGCCGTCGTACACCGCCGTGACGGCGCGGACCGACGCCAGCGCGGCGTTGACGTACTCCAGAAGATTCAGGGCGCGCGAGGTGACCGCGGCGGCCGAGAACGCGGCTCTGTCGGCCGCGCGCTGGAGTTGCTGGCGTTGGGTGATTTTCCACCCGATGCCATGCAAGAGATAGAAGGCACCGACCAGCGCGAACATCGCGAATAAGTAGAGCGGCAGCACTGCGCCGCCCTGGCGCTGGCGTCGGCGAATCACGGCGTCAACGCCGGATCACTTGTCGTAGTTCTTGGCGCCGGAGGTGTCGCCCTTGGCGACGTTGGAGAGCGTCTTGCCCTCTTCGTCGAGGGCGCCCTGAACCTGGCCCTTGAACGCGGAGATGCCGGCGACGAGGCCGAGCACCAGGACGGCGCCGAGGACGATGTACTCGAGGGTCGTGACACCACGCTGCTTACGATTGAGCTTCATGTGACTTCTCCTGGGTGTTTCGAAAACCGTGACAGAAAACGACCGGCGGACTACCGGCCGGGGTGCGCTTCGAGCGCCATGACTTCGAGAGCTCGTCGCGTCACGGCAAAGCTCGCAGGGTTGGACGCCTGGGCAGGGCCGATAAGCGATAGAGTATACCACGATGACTCATTCTGCAAGACAACACCGCGAAATTCAACGGCGTTTTCGCCGCGCCGACCACCGGCGCGCGCCACCGCGCCGGGCTGCGGCATGGCTTTGGTATGAAAGTCTGCCGCGCCCTCGATCGGGCCGAGCGTCACGCCCGTGGCGACGAGATCGTCGCGCATGAACTCGACCAACGACGCCGGCGTGAGGCCCGGGTTCTCGGCCTTCTGCACCACCTTGACGGTGATCTGACCGACGAGCTGTTGACCCTTGTTGCCGGCGCCCGGGCCCATGAGCTTGAACACGGCGCCGTTGATGCCCGGGGCGAGGTCGCCCTGCGGCGACGTCGCACGCCAGTTCGCCAGATGGCCAAACGTCGGACGACCGGGCGCACCCACCGTGTAGTGCAACAGATCCTCGGCGTAGACGCTGCCCGTCGGGCGCAGCGGCTGGAACGTCGAGACCGCGAGCGCGAAGGCCTCGGCGCGGGCGGCGTACTTGTCTTCCGCCACGCGGCAGCTCAACAGGTAGAGGCGGTCGCCGTCCTTCAAGGCGAACAAACGCACGATTGTCGCGCCCGGAGCCTTGCCCGCGCGCAACAGGCGGTCGACGACGGGACCGGTCGGGCCGACACGCAGGCGGCTCGCGATCGGAGCGAGATTGGTCTCGGCCACGGCGATGGCGAGCCAGTCGTCGGCCGTCATCTCCTGCGGGAGTCGAGACACCTGCAGTTCGATCTCGCCACCGGCAGCCCCCTCCGGACTGCGGAAGAGACGCATCGTCGCGGGCGCGCCGCCGGGCATCGGCGCCTTGCTGGCGGGGTCGATGGCCTGCCACCCGGCGGGGACGGCGACGGAGACCGCATACGAGGGATCGCCGAACCCCTTGACGGTCGCGCTCGGGTAGAGCCGCTGACGGAGCGCGGCGTCCTCGAAGATGGCGCCCTCGTCCGCCGGGAACGGCAGGGCGGGCGCGGCGGCGGCATAGACCGGGAGCATGGCGAGCACCGAAGCGGCGGTCAGCGCGCGGAGGCGGGGAAAGCGCATTTTCGCTTACTCCCGCGCCTTCGGCTTGCTGCCGAAGCTGATGTTGAGATCGGCACCGAGGCCGCCGAGGAACTTGAGCGCGCCAAAACCGCCGAGGTTCATGCGGCCCGTCTCTGTGTCGTAGTAGGCGTGGGCGCCGGCACCGCCGCCGGGGGCATCGCCCACCGAGCCGGTCACGCCGCCGCCGATGCGGAAGCTCAGGCCGGTCCAGGGGACGGGGATGTTGATCTCGGCGCCCGCACGGCCCTCGAGGGCGCTCGCCTCAGCCTTCAGACCGCCGGCGAGGCCAACCCGGCGCCCGTCGTACCCAACGAGGCCATCGGCCTTCGCCTCGGCGGTGAGTGCACTGCCCTCGCCCTCGACGCGGAGAAACGGGTTGACCCCATCGCCGAGGTACCATGCGCTCTCGCCTTTGGCGGCGACCGCCTCGGCCTTCCCCTTGACGCCGCCCCCGAAGAGTCCGATGCCCCCGGAGCCGTCGACGGCGACATGCCCGAGCTGCCCCTCGGCCTGATACCCGAGGACGTCCGCGACGTTGAGGCCGAACTTGCCGTTGGCGAGGTTCCCTTCGGCCTTGACGTTGCCGCTGAGCGTCAGGTTGTCGACCTTCGCTCCGGCCTGGGCGCTGCCCTGCACGAGCTTGCCGTCGCCGTGCCATCGGATGTTGCCGCCGAAGCGGCTGCCGTCGACCGACCCCCCCGCGAGGCTGCCCTCGACCTTGACCTGGTCGAGGGTGCCGTCGCCGTCGGTGTCGAGGAACTCACGCGAGCCGCGGCGGCCGTGGCCGGAGGCCCTGACGCCGGCGAGGCGCTGCTCGGGGGAGGCGCCGGCCGCCGCGCCGCCACCCGGGTTGGCCCCCGATGCGCCG
>Ga0194132_10010108_pt1 | contig 12681 bp, 10 predicted proteins | sample TA2KigOf80mmetaG_FD_148612 | JGI IMG/M metagenome (GOLD analysis project Ga0194132, IMG submission 148612) | Freshwater microbial communities from Lake Tanganyika, Tanzania - TA2015054 Kigoma Offshore 80m | ecosystem: Environmental > Aquatic > Freshwater > Lake | place: Tanzania: Lake... | reverse complement strand
CGGGATAAGAGAGGGTTGGCCCGAGTTCGTAAGAAGCGGCACCGTGACTGCTCTCACACCCACCTCTCCCACCACTCCCTGTACTTCTCCAATCGAAGCACCCGATGCCACGGCTGCCCGCCGCGCGATAGATCGTGATTCTCCCTTGGGAAGTACACAAACCGCGCCGGCACGCCGCGCCACACCAACGATTGATACAGCTGGTCGCCTTGCTCGATCGGCGTGCGGAAGTCCTCTCCTGCGTGAAAGACGAGCGTCGGCGTGCGCACGTTCGCGACGAATCGGAGCGGCGACTGCCGCACGTAGTCGTCGAGCGTCTCCCACGGCGGCCCGCCGCCGAACTCGAACTCGCGCAAGTGACCGATGTCGCTCGTGCCCCACGTCGCGGTGCGATTGCTGATCGACCGATCCGCGACGGCGGCGCGGAAGTCGTCGCGGTGCCCGAGGATCCAGTTGACGAGGTAGCCGCCGTAGCTGCCGCCGGCGATCGCCTTACGGCCGGGATCGAGGAAGTCGAACCGCGCCAGCGCCGCGTCGAGACCGGCGAGGTTGTCGGCCGCGTCGGAGCCGCCCCAGTCGCCGAGGATCGACGTGCAGAACGCTTCGCCGGACCCTTGGCAGCCTCGCGAGTTCACGTACAAAACGGCGCGGCGGCACGCCGCGTGGAACTGGTACTCGAAGACGAACTCGAACCCCCGCATGCCCCCGGGCCCGCCGCCCGTGTACAGGATGACGGGCACGCGCTCGTTCAAGCCGCGGCGCGGCGGCGCGACGAGCCACGCGTCGACGATCGCGCCGGCGGCGGCACCGCCCACGGCGGGGAATGTGAAGTGCGCCACGGACCCGAGATCGAGCTCCGCGAGCAGCGCGGTGTTCTCCGCGGTCAGCGCGCGCGGCGCAGCACCGGGCGCGGCCAGATCGACGCCCACGATCTCCGGCGGCGTCTGCACGTCGGTGACGAGCGCGGCGATCGTCCGCTGACTGGCGTCGATGCTGAACGCGAACACGACGCGATCGCCGCCGAACACGGGATCGGATTCAAGCGTTCCGTCGACGCCGAGGCGACGCAGGTGCACGCGCCCGCGATCGCTCGCGAGCAGCAGCAATGAGCGCCCGTCGTGCGACCAGCGCGGCCCGCTCTGGCCGCCGCCGCCGCGCAGATCGCCGCCGGCGACATCCGCGAACGTCACATCCAAGTGCTCGGTGATGCAGCGTCCCGTGCGACCCTCGACGTCCACTAGCCACACGTGCTGGTTGCCGTAGTGGCCGGTTGGGCCGTCGTGGCCGCAGACGGCGATCGTCGCCCCGTCCGGCGACCACGCGAGGTCGGTCCACCGCATCTCTTCCAACCCGAAGATGTCGTGAGGCGTAACGAGGTCGCTGGAGCCACCCGGCGCGATTTTCGAATCACGATGGACCGGCACGCCGATCAGATAGACGTACTGTCGCCGCTGCTGGTCCGACTCGGGCCGGACGTTGCCGACGACCGCGATCGAGCTTCCATCCGGAGACCAAGCGGGTGCGTTCAGATCGAATGCGCCGAGCGTCAGCAATACGACCTCAGGGAACGGTCTCGCGGTGTCCGCCTCGCTCGTGAGCTGCGCCTCGTCGAACGCGACGATCGCGACGTGCTTTCGGTACGGGCCGAATGCGCCGATGCCGTTCATCCGCCACCGCGCGCGCGTCGACACGAGCACGTCACGGTTGAATCTCTCGTACGGATCGTCGGGCGGCACGAGCGCGTCGAGCCTCTCCAAACCCCGGTCAGGATCGACGAACGTCAGGAACGCGATGCGGTGTCCGTCGGGCGACCACGCCGCGTCACGCGCGCCGCCGCGCAGCGTGGTGAGTTGCCGCGGATCGCCGCCGCCGGCGGAAACGACGAAGAGCTGAGGGCCGCCCGCCGCCACGGAGACGGCCATGGGCGGCGCCGGAGCCGCCGCCTCCGAGTTACCCGACTCGTCGGGACCGGTGCTCGCCGGCGGCGCCGCGAGGAACAGTACGAATCCTCCGTCCGGCGACCACCGCGGGTGCGACGCGGACATCGGCGCCGGCGTCAGCGTACGCGCTTGGCCGGAGGAAACGTCGGTGATTACGATCTCCGATCGCGCGCGGTTCGCGTCCGCGTCGAGGATGGTGCGTACCCACGCGAGCGACGCGCCGTCCGGCGACAGCTGCGGATCTCCGACGAGCCGGAACCGGAACAAGTCGCGGGATTCGAGCGGGCGCCGCGCCCCGGCCGCTGCGCTCACCGATCCTCCAGTGAACTTCCCGGTGCGCGCCCGTCGCGCACGAAGTGCTCGAGGTGCGGCACGCCCATCGGCTTGTACTTGTCGAGGATCGCCATGTGCTCGTGCACGAGCCGCGCGACGTCGACGACCTCCTCGGTGCCGTTCCGCTGGAAGACGAACGCGGTCATGATCGAAACGACGTACGGACGCCGTGTCTGCCAGACGATGCCGACGTCGCTCTTGCCGCCGTTCAGTCCGCCCGGCTTGTTCGCGATCGCCACGCCGCCGCCGAGCGCGCGGTTGAGCAATCCATCCTTGGGATAACGCAACACGCGGAGGCAGGCGTCGCTGACCTCGCGGCTGTGAAACGCGCCGGCCCACAGGCGGCGCAGCCACGCCGCCATCGCCGCCGACGTCGCGACGTTCTCCACGCCCGCTGCCGCCGCGGACCAATCCTGCATCCTGCGGCGCAGCACCGCTTGCGGCGTCATCGACGCGATCAGCGATTGCACGTTCTCGAGGCCGGCCAGATCGATGCCCGCGTTCGTCGCGGTGTTGTCGCTGAGGTTGATCATCAACGTCGCGAGATCGCGGCCGGTCAGTGGCAGGTCCGGCCTTAGGTACGGGAGGATGCCGGCGCCGCCGGAACGGTTCGCATCCGTCACCGGATATACTGCGTCGAGGTCGATCTCCCCGGCGGCGTGGCGGCCCATCAGCGTCATGAGGATCGGGATCTTGATGCACGATCCGCAACCGAGCACGACGTCGCCGTTGACGTCGAGCCGTAGCCCGCCCTCGAGGTCGATGACCGTGACGGCGAGCACGCCGCCGTAGTCCGCCGCGCGCGCTTCGAGCGTGCGGCGCAACCGATCGAAGATCATCGCCGGTCCGGCGAGGTTCTCGCCGCCCGCGGGACGTTCGTCGCGACGCTCCGGCGGCGTCACAGCCACTTCCCGAACCATTCTAGGTACTTGTCGAGCCGGAACACGCGGTGCCACGGCTTGCCGTTGCGCGACAGGTCGTGATCCTCGTCGGGGAAGCGCACGAACTCCGTCGGAACGCCGAGGCGCAGCAGCGCCATGAACAGCTGCTCGCCTTGCTCGACGTGGCAGCGGTGGTCGAGCGCTGAGTGCACGACGAGCGTCGGTGTCTTCACCGTCGCGAAGTGCGTCATCGGCGACCGGAACAAGTAGGTGTCGAGATCCTCCCACGGCTTGCGGCCGTCGAACTCCACGCGGTCGAGCAAATATCCCATGTCGCTCGTGCCGTGGAACGAGTACCGGTTGAACATGCAGCGGTCGGAGACGGCGGCGCGCAAGTCGGGGTGGCGCGCGATCATCCAGTTCACCATGTAGCCGCCGTAGCTGCCGCCGCAGACGCCTTTGCGGTTCGAATCGACGAACTCGAACCGGTCGCAGGCCGTCTCCAGGCACGCGAGGTTGTCCTCGTAGTCGAGGTCGCCCCAGTGCCCGCGCACGGCGTGGGAGAACGCCTCGCCGTACCCTTGGTTGCCGCGCTGGTTGCAGTGCACGACCGCGTATCCGGCCGCGGCCAGGCATTGGAACTCGTGCACGAACACGGCGGCGCGCATGCCACCGGGACCACCACCTGTGTACAGGAGGATCGGCACGCGCTCGCCCGGCTTGCGACGCGGCGGCGCGATCATCCAACCTTCGACCGTCGCCTCGCCGGACGTGAAGTGGAAGCGCTGCGGCTGCGCGAGCTCCACTTCGTCGAGGATCTCCGCGTTCGCCCGCGTCAGCCGGCACATTGGGCCGGGGCGCTTTTCGGACCGCCGGAACGTGAACAGGTCGCCCGGCTCCGTGTCCGTCGTACGCAGCGCGACGATCGTCTCGCGCGCCGTGTCGGCCGCGAACGCGAAGATCACCGAGTCGCCGTCGGTCAAGGGCCGGTTCTCGCCGGTCTCGGCGTTGAATTCGTGGATATGCGTCGTGCCCGCTTCGTTCACGAGGCCGAGCAGCGCGCTGCCGTCCGGCAGCCAGCGTAGTCCGTCGTCGCCGCCGTAGCCGCGCAAGTCCTGGTTCCGCGAGTAGTCGCCAATCGTCCGGTCGATGTGCGCCGTCAGGCAGCGGCCGTGCCCGCTGGCCGCATCCACGAGCCAGATGCGTTGGTTGCCGTAGTGGCCCATCACCGGCGAGTCGTGGCCGCAGACGGCGATTGTCTTGCCGTCCGGCGACCAGGCGAGGTCGGTGGACCGCATCTCCTGCAGGCCGAACAATTCGCGCGGAACGACCAATGGCGCGCTCGCGGGCGACTCTGCTTCCGTGTCGACGAGGTAAATGAACTGCTTGCGCATGTTGTCGGCGTCGGGCGCGATGTTGCCCGCGGCCGCGATCGTCCATCCGTCGGGCGACCACGCCGGCGCGCTGAGGTCGAACGCGCCGCGCGTGAGCATACGTACCGGCGCGGTTTTGTCGCCGCGGCGCGCGTCCAAGACGCGCGGATTGAACGTCACGACCGCGACGTGGCGGCGGTAGGCGCCGAAGTAGCCGATGCCGTTGTGCTTCCAGTGCAGCCGCTCCGAGAGGAGCACGTCGCGGTTGAACTTTTCATACGGATCGTCGGGCACCGCGAACGCGTCGAGGTCTTCCAACCCTTTTTCGGGATCGACATACGTGAGCATGACGAGGCGTGTCCCGTCCGGCGACCACGAAATGTCTCGCGCGCCGCCGAGCAGCCGCGTGAGCTGCACCGGCGCGCCGCCCGCCGCCGGCACGACGTAGACCTGCGGCCCGCGTCCGATCACGGACACCGCCGCCGGCGGCACGTCGGTCTTCGGCGTCGCGAGCAGGGCGATGTACCGTCCGTCCGGAGACCACCGCGGGTGCGACTCCGAGAGATCCCACGACGTCAGCGCGCGCGTCGCGCCGGAGGCGACGTCGGTGACGTGGATGCGGGCGTGATAACGATTCGCCTCCGCGAGGATCGACGTCTGCACCCACGCGACCATCGATCCGTCCACGGACAGCTGCGGGTCGCTCACCAGCCGGAATCGGAACAGGTCACGCGGCGCGATCGGCCGGCGTACGTCCGTTGTCATGAGGCCTCCTTCGATTTTCAGGTGCCGACGCGGATTCGCTCGTGGAATCCGCGCAGCATCGCGAGCGTGCTAAGGATCGCGAGGTAGCTCGTCTTCGGGTTCTGCGGGCTCGGGCGATTGTGCACTTCGATCGAAAGCGCGCCGAACGCGCCGCGCGCGTCGATGCGGTGCCTGTTGACCGCGCCGGCCGGCTCCGCGACCACCTCGACGCGCGTTCGCTTCGTCCCGATGCCCGCGAGCCCGAGCACGACGGCCACGTTGAGGTTCTGCGGCATGCGCGCGGCAGCGTCGTCGGCGCTGCCGGAGAACACGAGCGTGCGCTCGCGGATCGCGGCGCTGCCGCCGAGCGCATCGATGGCAGGCCCCGCGAGGGATGCCGGCGGCTTCGTCGTTGTGAGCTTGACCTCGTCGAGTCCCGCCGACATCGCGCCCTTGATCGCGTCGACGCCGCCGATCGCGCCTGACGGTACGTGCACGAACACGCCCGCCTTCTCGGCAGCGGTCGCGAGCCGCGCTCGCTGCGCCCCATCGCCGAGCGCCCCGGCGCTGAGCATGACCAGGCTCTTGCCGGATCGCAGGATCCGTTCGCCCCAAGTGCGCACCGCATCTTGAGAAGCCGCTTCGACGACCAGCGACGCGTCGCAGCTTACAAGGTCGGCCGGGTCCGTTGAAAAGGGGACGCCGGCCGCCCGGGCCGTTGCGGCGCCGTCACTGTCTGCCCTGCGTCCGACGGTCAAGACGACCTCGTAGGGGCCGACGTCGCCGACAACAAGCCGATCCAGCAAAGTCCGGCCGATGTTGCCCATACCGAGCAGGGCAATGCGAATTTCACGAGTTGATCCCACGATCTCTCCAATCATCCCTTTCCCGTCGTCCAACATTGGCGCCCGCGCCGCCATTCGGAAGCGTCGCCGGTCTCCGGTTTCGCGGCCGGTTCCGTGCGGCCCTTTGTGGAGTGGCGGCGCCGGCGGCGCGGAAGTCGGCAGGAATCGCGGCATCACCAAAGAACGGAGCAACTATCCGATTCGATATCCTATGGGGTCTTCGTTTTCGGAGGCCTGGCCTACACACAGATCGGGGGTCGTCGCCGCGCCGGCGCCGCCTCCTGCGAGGAGAGAACATGCGGACTACGTTCCTGCCCGACATGAGCTGGAAGGAAGCGAAGGAGGCGTTCAAGGAGACCGACCTCGCGTTCGTACCAATGGGCGCGATCGAGGCCCACGGCCCCCACGGTCTGCTCGGCACCGACTTCTTCGCGTCGGACGAGGTGGCGAAGCGCTCGGCCGCCAAGAGCAACACGATCGCCGTGCCGTCGATCCCCTACGGCTACTGCGAGAGCACGATGGACTTCCCCGGAACGATCAGCATCGACTCCGTCCACTACCGGTTCATCCTCGAGGACATCGTCCGCTCGCTGCACAAGTGGGGCATCCGCCGCGTCATCTGGGTCACCGGCCACGGTCCAAACGCGCCACTCGCGAAGGAAGTTTCGGTCAAGCTGCGCCGCGAGCTCGGCATGAACTTCGCGAACCCGCTCTGGTACCGCCTGGCGATCGCGCTGCTGCCGGAGATGAAGCTCGGCCCCGACCACGGCGGCTTCACCGAGACCTCGGTCGCGATGGCGATCCGCCCCGGGAACGCGAACCTTAACGAAGCGTTCGGCGGCTGCACCGTCACCGATATCGGCGGAGAGTTCGACTCGCGCGGCAAGTACGATGTCACGTACCGCGGCGCCGGCGTCGAGTTCCCGATGTTCATGAGCGAGCGCTGGCCGCTCGGCTACTGGGACTTCAGCAAGCCCGCGGTCCAGGCGTCCGAGGCGCACGGCAACAAGATCCTCGACACCGTCACCGACTACCTCGCGGCGTTCGCGAAGGAATTCCAGAAGCTGCCGTTGGGCAGCGCCGCGAAGTGAACGTGATCTGATGAGCGACCACGACGCCCCCGTCCGCGTCCACAAGGGGCACGACCACGTGGACGACGAGATGAAGCGCGCCGCCCTCGCGACGATGGACAGCAAGCGCTACTACATGGGGCCGGAGAACGACGCGTTCGAGGCCGAGATGCAGGCGGCCCTGGGAATCAAGCACGCCGCCACCGTCAACTCCGGCAGCAGCGGCATGTTCCTCATCCTGCAAGCGCTGAAGATCGGGCCCGGGGACGAGGTCATCGTGCCGGCGTCCGGGTTCGTGACGCTCGCGGAAGCGGTGGCCACGGTCGGCGCGCGGGCCCGATTCGCCGACATCGAGGACACGACTTACAACTTCGATCCGGCGGCGCTGGAAAAGGCGCTGACGCCGAAGACGAAGGCGATCGTGCCGCACCACAATTACGGCCACCCCGCCGACATGGACGCCGTCATGGCGTTCGCGAAGAAGCACAACCTGTACGTCATCGAGGATTGCTGCCACGCGCTCGGATCGCGCTGGCGCGGCACTGCCGGCGGCGGCATCGGCCACGCCGGGTTCACGAGCTTCGCCGGCAAGAGCATCTCGGTCTGCGGCCTTGGAGGCATGGTGCTGACGAACGACCCGAAGATCAACGAGGAAGTGCGCCTGCTGCGCGACCACGGCCGTCCGCGCAGCGGCGGAAAGCGCTTCTACGAGATCACGCGCATCGGCTACAACCTTCGGCTCAGCGAGCTGCACGCCGCGATCGGCCGCGTGCAGCTGCGCCACCTTGAAACGTGGAACGAGCAGCGCCGCGCGAACTCGGAAGGCATGACGCTGCGCCTGCAGGAGGCAAAGGTGCCCGTGACCTGCCCCGTGACGCGCCCGGAGGCCGTGCACGCGTTCCTGCACTACTCCGTGCGCGTGCCCGCCGAGGCGCGCGACGGCCTCAAGGCGCACCTCGACGAGAAGGGCGTCGAGACGAGCATCATGTACCCGACGGAGCTGTACCTGCTGCCGCCCTACCGCGAGGTCTGGGGTGGCAAGCCGGGCGAGTTCCCCGTCGCCGACCGAGTGAATCGGGAGATTCTGACGCTGCCGAACAATCCGGCGCTGACAGAGTCCGATCTCGACTACGTGGCCGGCACGATCACCGACTATTTCCACGGGCGGTAGACGCCGCCCGCGGTCGTCGTCCGCGGACTCGGACAGCGAGAAAGGAAGGCAACCGTTGCGCATCGTGGTGCTGGGTGCCGGCGCGTTCGGCAGCTGGCTAGGCGGGTTCCTGACGCGTGGGGGAGAGGACGTCACGCTCCTCGACACCTCGGCTTCGCGCGTCGCCGAGTTGGCGTCGCGCGGCGTCCGGCTCGAAGGCTTTCGCGGCGACGATACGATCAAGGTCCGCGCGAGCGCGCCGTCCGCGCTCGCGGGGCAACCGGCGCCGGACGCGGTGCTCGTTTGCACGAAGCCGGCGGCGATGGACGCCGCCGTACGGGAGATCCTGCCGCACACTGGGCCGTCGACGACGTTCGTGAGCTTCGTCGGTGGACTGGCGCCATTCCGCCTCGCCGACGTCGCTGGCGCGGACCGCACCGTCGCCGTCGTCAGCTGCACCGAAACGCGGCTGCGTCCGGACGGCGTCGTCGAGTGCGCGTTCCACAACTTCAACTGGATCGGCGAGTTGGACACGCGGTTTACTGACCGCTTGCACGCGTTGCAGGCGGCGCTGAACTGGGCCGCGCCGTCACTCGTCACCCGCGTCGTGCCGGGCATGATCTGGTCGAAGGCGCAGTACAGCTTGGAAGTGGCGCTGTCGACCCTGTCGCCGGAGCTGCCGGCCAAGATCTTCAAGGACCGCACCGCGCGCCGGGCCGCGGCCGCGCTCGTGCGCGAGGCCATCGCGCTGTCCGACAAGGCGGGCGTCCAGGCGATCCAATACGACTTCTTCGATCCGAACCTGTACCGCGCGACGAACCGCGGCGAAGGCAAAGTCATGGAGATGTGGATCCACAACGCCTGGATACGCCACGAAGGCTTTCGCGACGGCTTCGAGGACGAATGGCCGGCGAAGACGGGGCTGTCCTGGAGCCTGTCGCCGCAAAATCCGGATCAGGAGTCGACCGATCTGATCTCCGACCTGCGCGCTCGCGCCGTCGCGTTGAAGGTGAAGACGCCGCTGCTCGATCGGTTCGCGGTGATCTTCGAGGAGGCGCGCGCCGGCAAGCGCGCGCTGTCGATGGACAACTTGCACGCGGTCGACCGCGCGCGGATCGAGCTCGGCATCGAGGTGCCGTGGTCCGACGAGGATCCGTTCCGATGACCGTCGCCGACGCGCGGGCGCTGAACTTGGCGCCCGGCACGCATCGCCTGTGGCTGGGAGTCGGGCACTCGTGGTTCGGTCCGCTGCGCGTCCCGATGGTTGTTGTCAAGGGCGCCGCGCCCGGACCAAAGATCGTCGCCGTCGCGGCGCAGCACGGCGACGAAGGGTTCGGCGTCCTGAGCCTGCTCGATCTGTCCAACGAACTGGATCCCGCCAAGCTGCGCGGCGAGGTCTGGCTGTTCCCCGTCCTCAACTTGTACGCGTACACCGCAAGCGTGCGGCACAGCCCGTTCGATCAGCAGGACATGAACCGCGTCCACCCCGGCAATCCCGCCGGTACGGCGACGGAGCAGATCGCGCACGCGCTGTGCACGCAGGTGCTCCCCGGCGCCGACCTCGTGATCGACCTGCACGGCGGCAGCCCCGAGAACGGAGACATCGCGTTCGCGCGCTGGGTCGACGTGCCGGGCAAGCCGTCCGTGCTGCCCTTGGCGCAATCGCTGGACGTGAAGTTCATCACGATCCCCGGAGAGCCGGTGCCGGGCCAGCTGACGACCGTGACGCCCGAGATCGGCGTGCCGCAGTTATCGATCGAGTCGGGCAACGCGACCGATTACGCCCGCAACAACGCGCGCGAGATGTTCGCGTTCGTCGACGCTTCCCTGCGCTGGCTTGGCATGATCGACGGCCTGAAGCCGCGTCCGCGCGCGGTGCCGTTCGCGCGGACGCACTCTCACCGCTGCACGACCGGCGGCGCCTGGAAGACGTACGTCTCGTTCGGCGATCGCGTCGAGAAGGGGCAGCGACTCGGCGTCGTCATGGACCTCACCGGCGCCGTCGTCCAAAACGTCATCTCCCAGGCGAGCGGCATCGTCGCCGTCATGCGCACCGGCGTTCGCTGTCACGCGGGCGAGACGCTATGCACTCTCGGCGTGCCGACGGAGTACACACCATGACCCACCGCACCAGGTACACGTTCATCGGCGCTGGCGCGATCGGCGGTCTGCTCGGCGGCTGGATGATCCACGGCGGCTGCGAAGTCACCTTCGTCGATCCATGGAAGGAGCAGGTCGAGGCGCTCGCTGCGCGCGGCATGCGCCTCGTCGGCGCCCGCGGCGAGATGACCGTGCCCACGAAGGCGATCACGAACGACCGGCTGGCCGAGCTGGGGCCGCTGGAGATCGTCGTCGTCGCGGTCAAGGCGCAGGACACGCGAGCCGCGCTGGAGCAATGTTTGCCTTACGCGACGCCCGACACCGTGTTCGTCTCGATGCAGGCCGGCATGAACCATTGGACGTTCGAGGAGATCGTCGGCGAGTCGCGATCGATCGGCGCCGACCCGAACTACGGGTCCGCCGTCGTCTCGCCCGGCGTCATCGAGGCGGGCTTCCCGAACTACATCCTCGTCGGCGAGATGGACGGCGCGTTCACGCCGCGGCTGCGCCGGCTGCAGCGCGACTTCAACAACTTCACACCGACGTTCATGACCGCGAACATCACCGGCACGGTGTGGTCGAAGTTCGTCTACGGCTCGCAGATCATGGTGTCGTCGATGACGGACCAGCCGTCCGGCGAGGCGATGAATCCGGTGCGCAACCGCCTCGTCGCCGGCGCGCTCGTCGCCGAGGCGATGCGCGTCTCCGACGCGCTCGGCATCAACCTGGAGCCGTTCGACTTCTTCGATCCCTGGCCGTACCGCGTGCGGAACAAGGATGACGTCGACGGCATGCTGTTCTGGATCAAGCATGCCTGGCCGCGCCACGAGGTCTTTCGCGAGCACGGCGCGCACAATTACGCCATGACCGGCAGCGTCTGGCGCTGGGACATCGTGGTCCGCAAGCGCGCCAGCGAAGCGTCGGCGTTCGTCGACACGCTTGAGGAGGCGGCGCGGCGCGCCAAGGTCGACATCCCGTTGAACCGCGCGCTGCGCAAGATCCTCAACGAGGTCGAGGACGGCAGCCGCGAGATGTCCGACGCGAACTTCGACGAGCTGGAATCGATCATCGAGCGCGAAGGCCACACCCTGCCCCGGTAGGGAGCGCCGGGGCGGCGAGGAGCACCTCGCGCCGGAAAGGAGCGTCGAGTTGCGGTACACGTCCCTGGGAGCGGGCGGCATCGGCGGGCTCATCGGCTGCTGGATGAAGCGCGGTGGCTGCGACGTCACGTTCGTCGACAAGTGGCCCGAGCACGTCGACGCGATCAACGCGAACGGCATGGTCATCGATGGATCGCGCGGCCAGGTGCGCGTGCCGGTGCGGGCGATCCTGCCGGACCGGCTGGCGGAGCTGGCGCCTCTGGAGTGCGTGATCGTCTCCGTCAAGTCGCACGATACCCGGGCCGCGCTGGAGCAGCTCCTCCCCTACAGCACGCCGGAGACGATCTTCGTGTCGATGCAGGCCGGGGAGAACCTGCCGATCTTCGTCGACGTCGTCGGCGCGGAGCGCACGATCGGCGCCGATCCGAACTTCGGCGGCGCGCTCGTCAACCCCGGCCACCTGGAAGCGGGGTTCCCGAACTACATTCACATCGGCGAGCTTGACGGCTCGATCACGCCGCGGCTGCGGCGCCTGCAGCGCGACCTCTGCCACTGGACGCCGACGTACATGTCCTGCAACATCTGGGGTACGGTCTGGTCGAAGTTCGTGTACGGGTCGCAGATCATCTGCACGGCGATCACGGATAAGAACTCCGGCGAAGCGCTGGAGAAGGACGACTACAAGCTCGTCGCCGGCGCGCTCGTCGGCGAGGCGATCGAGATCTCCGACAAGCTCGGGGTGCACCTGGAGGCGTTCGATTTCTTCGATCCCGGTCCGTATCGCGTGCGCACCGCCGAGGACACGAAGGGCCTCCTGTTCTGGATCCGGCACGCTTGGCCGCGGCATGAGGTGTTTCGCGAGCACTCGCCGCATAAGTTCGTCAAGACCGGCAGCGGTATGCGGTGGGACATCACGTACCGGAGGCGGGCGAGCGAGAGCACGGCGATGATGCAGGCGCTGCTGCACCACGCGCACGAGGCGAACCTGCCGATCCCGCTGAACGAAGCGCTGCTGCGCGTCATCCAGGAGATCGAACGGAGCGAACGGCCGCTCGCCGACGACAACTTCGAGGACTTGGCGGCGGTTGTCGCGAATGAAAACCGAACGCTGCCAGTCTGAAAGCAAAACCGGACGCTGCTGGTCC
>Ga0194132_10010106_pt1 | contig 12684 bp, 10 predicted proteins | sample TA2KigOf80mmetaG_FD_148612 | JGI IMG/M metagenome (GOLD analysis project Ga0194132, IMG submission 148612) | Freshwater microbial communities from Lake Tanganyika, Tanzania - TA2015054 Kigoma Offshore 80m | ecosystem: Environmental > Aquatic > Freshwater > Lake | place: Tanzania: Lake... | reverse complement strand
GACGCCTCTGGAGCAGCGCCTCGCCGCCATCAACCCCGACGAGCTGACGCCGCGCGGCGCCCTCGACCTGCTCTACGAATTGCGGGTGCTGGCCGATGACCGCGACGCCTGATCCGGAGGCGGCCGAGCCGCCGCAGCCGGGTACGCTCGCCCGCATGGTCGACCGCGCCGGCTTCGCCGACCTGCGCGGCCTGTTCGCGCACCGCGACTTCACCCTGTTCGTGCTCGGCCACGCGCCCAACGTCGTCGGCGTCTGGATGTCGCGCACCTGCTGGGCCTGGGTCGGCTGGGAACTGACCCATTCGCCGCTCTGGCTCGGCCTGCTGGCCGCCGCTGACACCGTGCCGACCATCCTGCTCGGCCCGCTCGGCGGCGCCATCGCCGACATCGGTAACCGCCGCCGCCTCGCCTTCCTCGCCCAGCTCGGCACCACCTCGACCGTCGCCCTGCTGGCGGTGCTGATCGCTATGGGGCTGATCGACATCTGGGGCCTGTTCGCCCTCGTGCTGATCCGCGGCATCATCTTCTCGGTATGGCAGCCGGTGCGGCTGGCCTACATGCCGTCGCTCGTCGGGCCACGGCAGATCCCGACGGCGATCGCCCTCAATTCCAGCATGTTCAACCTGGCGATGGTGATCGGCCCGGCCATCGCCGGCGTGCTCATCGACCGGTGGGGCGCCGCCTCCGGCTTCGGCGCCACGGCGGCGAGCGGCGTGGTGATGCTGTTCATGCTCGCCGCTATCCGGCCGGACCTGCCGCGCGGCGACCGCAAGACCGGCGTGCGCGACGTGCTGCGCGACACCATGGAGGGCCTGCGGCTCGGCTTCAGCCATCCCGGCATCCGCGCCACACTCGGCCTGCTGCTGGTCTTCGGCGCCTGCCTGCGGCCGGTGGAGGAGCTGTCGGCGGCTTATGCCGAGCTGGTGTTCGGCCTCGGCATCCACGGCCTATCGTTGATCCTCGTCGCGCGCGGCCTCGGGTCGGTCGTCGGCGCGGTGTGGCTAACGCGGCGCGGCAACCGCGCGGGCACGGTGCGGCTGATGCTGCTGGCCGGGCTGGGTGCCGGCTTCGGCGTGCTGGCCTTCACGCTGGTCGACGACTTCACGCTCGCCCTTGCCCTGCTCGCCTTCACCGGCTTCTGCCTGACCAATTGCGGCACCGGCATCCAGCAGGCCCTGCAGCAATCGGTCGAGGACCGGCGGCGCGGCCGCGTGCTGGCGCTGTTCGGCATCATCGTGCGCAACGCGCCGACCCTCGGCGCCATCGTCGTCGGTGGCCTCGCCGGCTGGGCCGGGCTGCGCCTGCCGCTCGGCCTCGGCGCGGCCATCGGCATCGCCGTCTTCGCCTGGGCCCTGCTGCACTGGCGCACGCTCGAACGCCGGCTGGAGCCGCCGACGCACGCACCGGCGGCGGTGCCTGAGCCGATATGCTAGGTAGGAGGCGGCGCCGGACTGGCCTGGCGCCGCTGCGTGGCCCATATCGGGCGAGTATCCTCCGGGGGCAGGAGAGCACGCGTGGACACGACCGTCCCATCGACCCTGCCGTCGACCGCGAGCCGGCGCGCGGCGGCGTGGCGCAGCGCCGCCGACGAGACGCCCGCGTTTGCCGACACCCTTGCCGCCCTCTACCGCGAGGAGGCCGATCCCCTGCGCCGCCGCATGGCCGTGCTGGAGGCCGGCAAGCAGGCGCTCGCCGCCAGCCGCGAGGAGGTGCGCGCGCGCTTCCACGACGGCGATTTCAACGGCATCGAAGCCGCGCACGAGCTGGCGCAGCGGATGGACGCGATCGTCGCCGCCGTGCACGACTGCGCGGCGCGCGAATACCCCTCGCCCAACCCGACCGCCGCCGACCGGCTGGCCGTGGTGGGGGTCGGCGGCTACGGCCGCGGCGAGTTGGCGCCGCAATCCGACATCGACCTGCTGTTCCTGCTGCCCTGGAAGCTGACGCCGCGTGGCGAGCAGGTGGTCGAATTCATCCTCTATCTGTTGTGGGATCTCGGCCTCAAGGTCGGCCATTCGACGCGCAGCGTCGACGAATGCGTGCGCCTCGCCCGCCAGGACATCACCATCCGCACGGCGCTGCTGGAATCCCGTCTGCTGCTCGGCGACACGGCGCTGTTCGCCGATCTGCGCCGCGCCTTCCGCGACAAGGTCGCCACCGGCACGGCGCTCGAGTTCGTCACCGCCAAGCTCGCCGAGCGCGACACCCGCCACAAGCGGCTCGGCGACAGCCGCTACGTCGTCGAGCCCAACATCAAGGAAGGCAAGGGCGGCCTGCGCGACCTGCAGACGCTCTACTGGATCGGCAAGTATGTTTACGACGTCAACCGCGTCGGCGAACTGGTCGGCCGCGGCGTGCTGACGGCAGAGGACACGCGCACCTTCCGCAAGGCCGAGCGCTTCCTGTGGGCGGTACGCTTCCACCTGCACGACCTGACCGGCCGCGCCGAGGAGCGCCTGACCTTCGACGTGCAGCCGGAGCTGGCCCGCCGCATGGGCTACACCGACCACGCCGGTGCGCTCGGCGTCGAGCGCTTCATGAAGCACTTCTACCTGGTGGCCAAGGACGTCGGCAGCCTGACCCGCATCTACTGCGCGGCGATCGAGGCCGAGCACATGCGCCGGCCGCTGATCCGCCTGCCGCGCCTGAGCCGCGGCCGCGACGTCGGCGGCTTCCGCGAGGATTCCGGCCGCCTCACCGTCGCCGCCGAGGACACATTCGAGCGCGACCCGGTGGCGATGATCCGCCTCTTCCATGTTGCCTTCACCACCGGGCTCGACATCCACCCGCACGCGCTGCGCCTGATCACGCGCAACCTCGCGCGCATCGACCGTGCGGTGCGCGACGATCCCGAGGCCAACCGGCTGTTCATGGACATCCTCTGCGCCGAGGAGCAGAACCCGGAAATCGCCCTGCGGCGCATGAACGAGGCCGGCGTGTTCGGCAAGTTCGTGCCCGATTTCGGCCGCGTCGTCGGCCAGACACAGCACGATATGTACCATGTGTTCACGGTGGACGAGCACACCATCTTCGCCCTGGGCCTGCTGCATCGCATCGAGCTGGGCGAGCTGAGCGACGACCATCCGCTGGCCACGCGCATTATCCACAAGCTCGCCTCGCGCCGCGCGCTCTATGTCGCGCTGCTGTTCCACGACATCGCCAAGGGCCGCGGCGGCGACCACTCCGAGGTCGGCGCGCGGCTGGTCCGTCGCATGGGGCCGCGCCTCGGCCTCAGCGAGGAGGAGACGGAGACGGTCGAGTGGCTGGTCCTGCACCACCTCGACATGTCGAACGTGGCGCAGAAGCGCGACCTCGCCGACCCCAAGACCATCGCCGATTTCGCCCGCATCACGCAGTCGCCGGAACGGCTGCGTCTGCTGCTCTGCTTGACCGTCGCCGACATGCGCGCGACCAGCCCGAAGGTGTGGAACAACTGGAAGGCCGAACTGCTGCACGACCTCTATAACGCCACCGAGGAGGCCCTGTCGGGCAGCCAGCAGACAGATGCGCGCGACGAGCGCGTGCGCCGCGCCCTGGCGGCGCTGCGGACCCAGCTCGCCGACTGGAGCGAGGCCGACTTCGAAACCCATGTACAGCGCGGCTATCCCGGCTACTGGCTGGCCTTCCCGGTCGACACGCTGGCCCGCCAGGCTCGCCAGGTGCGCGCCGCCGAGGCAGATGGCCAGAAGCTGTCGATCGATACGCGCGTCGATGCCGAACTGGCGGTGACCGAGATCACCGTCTACACCCAGGACCATCCCGGCCTGTTCTCCCGCCTCGCCGGGGCCTTCGCGGCGGCCGGCGCCAATGTCGTCGACGCGCGCATCTTCACCACGCCGCAGGGCATGGCGCTCGATGCCTTCTGGCTCCAGGACGCCGAGGGCGAGGCCTACAACCGCCCGGACAAGCTGGCGAAGCTGGCGGTGCATATCGAGCGGGCACTGGGCGGCGACTTCCGCGCCAACGACGCGCGAGCCGAGAAGAGCTTCGTGCCGACCCGTACGCGGGTCTTCAACGTGCCGCCGCGCGTGCTGGTCGACAACGCCGCCAGTGCCACGCATACGGTGGTCGAAATCAACGGCCGCGATCGTCCGGGCTTCCTTTACGACGTCACGCGGGCGCTCTACGGCCTCGCCTTGCAGATCTCCTCGGCCAAGATCTCGACCTACGGCGAGCGCGCCGTCGACGTGTTCTATGTGAAGGACATGTTCGGCATGAAGGTCGAGCAGGCCGGCCGCATCGAGAAGCTGCGCGCAGCCCTGCTCGAGGCGATCGAGCGTGGCGATGCCGAGGACCGCGCCCGTGGCAAGGGCGGCCGCCGCCAGGCCGCGGCCTGACGCGCCGCCGTCGAACGGCCACGATCCTCCGGCATCCGACACGCCATGACGCTGTCCCGCGCGATCGCCACCGTCGGTGGCTGGACGATGGCGAGCCGGCTGCTCGGCTTCGTCCGCGATACCCTGATCGCCGATCGCCTCGGCGCCGGGCCGCTGTCGGACGCCTTCTTCGTCGCCTTCCGCCTGCCCAACCTGTTTCGCAGCCTGTTCGCCGAGGGCGCCTTCAACGCCGCCTTTGTGCCGCAGTTCTCGGCCGTGCTGACGCGCGACGGCCGCGCCGCCGCGCTGGCCTATGCCGGGCGCGTGCTGGCGGTGATGCTGGCGGCTCTGGTGCCGTTCACCATCCTCGCCGAGCTGGCCATGCCGGCCCTCGTCCTGGTGCTGGCGCCGGGCTTCGCTGGCGATGCCGCAACCTTCGCGCTGGCCGTCGAGTTCGCCCGCGTGACCTTCCCCTACCTTATGTTCATCGCCCTGGCGGCACTGATAGCCGGCGTGCTCAACAGCCTCGACCGCTTTGCCGCGGCGGCGGCGGTACCGGTGCTGCTGAACCTGACGCTGATCGCCGCGCTGCTCGGCTTCGGCCGTGTGCTGGCGACACCCGCCCATGCGCTGGCCTGGGGCGTCGCCGTCGCCGGCATGGCACAGTTCGTCTGGCTCGCGGTAGCGCTCGAGCGCAATGGCACGCCGCTGCGCCTGCCGTGGCCGCGCCTCGAGCCGCGCGTGCGCCGCACCCTCGCCCTCATGGTGCCGGGGGCCATCGGCGCCGGTGTCATGCAGATCAACATCGTCGTCGGCACCATGCTCGCCTCGCTGCTCGGCAGCGGTGCCATCTCGTGGCTCTACTACGCCGATCGCGTGGCGCAGCTGCCGCTTGGCGTAATCGGCGTCGCCGTCGGCGTCGCGCTGCTGCCGCTGGTCTCGCGCCGCATTGCCGCCGGCGACGCGCAGGGCGCGGCCGACGCGCAGTGCCGGGCGATCGAGGGCGCGCTGTTGCTGACCCTGCCGGCGGCGGTGGCGCTCGCCACCATTCCCGGCCCGATCATCACCACGCTGTTCGAGCGCGGCGCCTTCACCGCCGCCGACTCCGCTGCCGCGCAGGCGGCGCTGGCGGCCTATGCTGCCGGCCTGCCGGCTTTCGTGCTGGTCAAGGCGCTGGCGCCGGGCTTCTTCGCCCGTCACGACACCGCGACGCCGGTCAAGGTCGCCGCCGCCGCGGTGGTGCTCAACATCGTCGCGGCGCTGGCCCTGATGCAGGTGCTCGGCCATGTTGGCATCGCACTGGCGACGACGCTCGCCGGCTGGCTCAATGCCGGCTGCCTGGCCGTCCTGCTGCTGCGCCGCGGCCATCTGCGTCTCGATACGAGGCTGCGCGTGCGGGCGCCGCGCATCCTCGCCGCGAGCCTTGTGATGGGGCTGTCGCTATGGGGCCTGTCGTGGCTGCTGCAACCGGCGTGGAGCGCCGGCGGCCTGGCGCAGGCCGGCGCCCTAACGCTGGTGGTGGCGGCCGGTCTTGCCGTCTATGCCGCCGCCGCCGCGGCGACCGGCGCGGCGCGGCCAGCCGACCTGCGCCAGATGCTGCGCCGCAGCCGCGCTTGACCGCGGCCGCACGGCCCGGCCATAAGCGCGCGCCAACCGATCGGATGGCTGTCTCGTCCGCACGGGCCCGCGCCCCGTGTCCGTGACGGCGAGGTCCGCGGCCGCCCGCCCGGGGGTCCACACCCAGGGGACGCACCATGACCAGCAAGCGCGTGTTTTCCGGCGTGCAGCCGACCGGCAACCTGCACCTCGGCAACTACCTCGGCGCCATCCGCAATTTCGTCGGCCTGCAGCGCGACCACGAATGCATCTACTGCGTCGTCGATCTGCATGCCGTGACCGTGTGGCAGGAGCCGGCGAAGCTCGCCGCGCAGACGCGCGAAGTGGCCGCCGCCTTCCTTGCCGCCGGTATCGACGGCGACAGGCACATTGTCTTCAACCAGAGCCAGGTCAGCGCCCATGCCGAGCTGGCCTGGCTGTTCAACTGCGTCGCCCGTGTCGGCTGGCTCAACCGCATGACGCAGTTCAAGGAAAAGGCCGGCAGCCACCGCGAGAATGCGTCGGTCGGGCTCTACGTCTATCCCAACTTGATGGCGGCCGACATCCTCGCCTACAAGGCGACGCACGTGCCGGTCGGCGAGGACCAGAAGCAGCATCTGGAGCTGGCGCGCGACATCGCCCTCAAGTTCAACCGCGACTATGGCACCGAGTTCTTCCCGGTGGTCGAGCCGCTGATCTTCGGCGAGGCGACGCGGGTAATGAGTCTGCGCGACGGCACCAAGAAGATGTCGAAGTCCGACCCTTCGGACTATTCGCGCATCAACGTTACCGACGGGCCGGACCAGGTGGCGCAGAAAATCCGCCGGGCCAAGACCGATCCGGAGCCGCTGCCGGGACCGGATGCGCTAGGCGCCGACGGCAGGGTCGACGCCGCGCGCGAGGCGGCGCGGCCCGAGGCCTTCAACCTCGTGCACATCTATGCGGCACTGACCGATCGCAACGTGGGCGCCGTACTGGCCGAGGTCGAGGGGCAGCCTTTCTCGACCTTCAAGGAGCGCCTGACGGAAGTGGCCGTCGGCGTGCTCGGCCCGATGGGCAGTGAAATGCAGCGGCTGATGGCCGATCCGGGCCATGTCGATGCGGTTTTGCGGCGCGGCGCGGAACGGGCCTGCGAGATCGCCTGGCCGGTGCTGCGCGCGGCGCAGGACGTGATGGGCTTCCTGCGTCCGTGACCACGGACGGCATCCGGCTGTTCCGGGCCTCCGCCGGGGCAGCCGGATGTCCGCTTCGATCGATCGCTACTTGCGGGCGCCGCGCGGCGTCTTGAGCGTCTTGATGCGCGCGACCGCCGCCTTGCCAGTGCGGCGCGCACGTTCGAGGTCGACGATTTGCTGGATGCCGAGCCAGTGCTCCGGCGTGGTGCCGGACAGCTTGGACAGGCGCAACGACATTTCCGGGCTGACGCCGCGATGGCCGTTGACGAGCAGGCTGATGGTACGGCGCGACACACCGATTGCCTTCGCCAGCTCCTCGTGGGTCAGGCCGTAATACGCAAGAATCCGTTCCCGCACTTCATATCCCGCATGCGGCGAGCCGCGCCGGGTAATGCTAGGTTTGCGAGCCATGGGGGCTCCCTCCGTCTTGTTATCCCCGAAACCACTCTAACATTTCAGGGCGCACAGCCAATCATGCAAATAGCGTGCGACCACGACGATCTCATGTCTCGCCCGGGGGCGTATGCACGCTGCATGTCGGAAATTCCGCGCAGCGCAAAAGTTCCCAGCGGCGACAGGGTGTCGGGCACGGCGGCGGCGAACGCTGCCGAGGCAACGATCGTGCGCCCCAGTTCGACAGCGAGGCCCTGCAGCCGGGCGGCTTGGTTCACGGCCGGTCCGGTGACCGTGAAATCCAGGCGATCGACGGTACCGATATTGCCGTAGGCGACCTCGCCGATGTCGACCACGATGCCAAAGACGATCGGAACCCGGCCACGCGCGGCGCGCTCGGCGTTGCATGCTGTGACGCGGGAGACGACGTCGCTTGCGGCGCGCAGGGCGGCGGCACAGCGGTCGGCCACATTCGCCGTACCCGTCGCCTCGAAGATAGCGAGGACGCCATATCCGACGAATTTCAGAATCTCGCCACCCTCGGCGGCCAGCGCGCCGCCGACCGCGTCGAACCAGTCATTGAGCAGTTCGATGATATCGCCGCGCGGCAGAGTATCGGTCAGCGCGGTGAAGCCCCGCAGATCGGCGTGCCAGATGACGGCATCGATGGTCTCGTAGCTGCCGCGCGCGATCTGTCCGGCGAGCAAGCGGGCTCCGGTCCGCCGGCCGACATAGGCCTCCATGAGCTGTCGCGAGACGCGGCGCGAGGCTTGCAGTTCGACAATGGCGCCAAGCATCTCGGCAATCTCGCCCAGCGCGGTAATGTCGGCGTCCGAGAAGCCTTCCGGGTGGTCCGTCGCCAGCGACAGGGCGTTGCAGGTGTCGTCGGAAGACACGACCGGAAGGGCGATGTAGTCGGTCATGCCTTCGGCGCGGAAGTCGTCGAGTACGGCGAAGTCGTGCGTCGCGCCGGGGGCGTCGAGCCGGCAGCGCAGCGCCCGCCGATCGTGCATGACCATGGCGACCGGATTGTTGCGGATATCCGGCCGCAGCAGGTCGCGGCGCGTGGCCGTCGTGCGTTGCGTGCCGTCGTCCCGTCGCCAGATATAGGCGGCGCCGGCGACCCGCGGGCGCAGCGTCGTAACGGCGAAGCATGCACGTGCGATGGGGATGCCGGCGGCGGTGACCCGCTCGCAAAGCGCATCGCCGAAGTCGCGCATCCGCGTGTACCGGCGTCCCTCGCGCCGCATCCAGTCGAGCACGGCGCCGGGGTCGGGCGGACGCCGCGGTGCCATCAGGGCGACGTCCGCGCCAGCGCGGCACGCGCGTCGGCGGCGTCCCGCGCAATCTGCGCTTTCAACTCGTCGATGCCGGCGAAGCGGCGTTCCGGCCGCAGGAAGGTGACGAGGCCGACGCAGAGTGGGCGTCCGTAGAGGTTGCCCGACCAGTCGAACAGATGCGCCTCGAGTAGTTCGGTCGCGCCGTCCACGGTCGGCCGCACACCGATATTGGCGACGCCGGGCTGGTCGCGCAGCATTCCGTCGGCGGACGCGACTCGCACCGCGTAGACGCCGAAGGCCGGGCGCACGGCCCGGCCGAGCCTGATGTTTGCGGTGGGAAAGCCGATCGTGCGGCCGAGCCGTCGACCGTCGCGTACATGCCCCTCGATTTCGTAGTTGCGGCCGAGCAGGGCGTTGGCGTGGACCAGGTCGCCGCTGGCCAGCCGCGCGCGGATGCCGTCCCCGGTGGCCGCGGCGTCGTCACGGACGATGACAGCGGCGGCGAGCTCGCGATGCAACACCGCATCGGCGAAGGCTGCTTCGTCCGGCCCGATGCCACGCAGCAGCCACAGCACGTCGGCGCCCCGGCCGGCGAGCAGTCGGGCCTGCGTGCGCAAGGGGGTCAGCGCGAGACCCGCTCGTGGCGGCAGCGCGACGGTCAGACCGACCCCCTTGCGCCGGGCGAGCGCGCGCGCCCGGTCGAGCAGGGGGAGATGGTCGCGGTGGACGCCATCGAAGGCGCCGAGGGCGAAGACGCCGCCACGGCTGCCCTCGGGCCGGTCGTGGCCATGCCGGACGATGCGCATGGCGCGCGGATGTACCGGGCGCCGGGCCGGCGATCAAGCCGGCTGTCAGGCGCCGTTGGCGCGCGGCTGCGGACGGCGCGGCACCATGACGTCGGCCTCGCCGTCGATGACGACGATGTCGCCGACCGTGCAGACGGTGTGCAGCGTGGCGCGCGCCCGCGCGGCATTAAGCTTGGTGACGGTGGCGCGCGCCGTCACCGTATCGCCCGGCCGCACCGGCGCCTTGAAGCGCAGGGTCTGACCGAGATAGACGCAGCCCGGCCCCGGCAGGCGCGTGCCGATCACGGTCGAGATGAAGGAGCCGGACAGGAAGCCGTGGGCGATGGTGCCCTCGAACATCGTCTGCGCGGCATACTCCTCGTTAAGATGCATCGGGTTGGTATCGCCCGAGATGCCGGCGAACAGCGCCAGGTCGGCGGCGCCGATGGTGCGGGCGTAGGCCGCCGTCATGCCGAGTTCGAGATCCTCGAAGAAATAGCCGGAGAGTTCCTCCAGCGCCTTCAGCGGCAGGGCGCGGCGGGGCGTTGCGGCGAATTCGGCAGCAGCCATAGTGCCGGGTTCCTTTTCGGGGGGAGCGGGGGCGAGGCACGAAAGTCGCCTTGTGCGACGCAACATCTTGTTGCGTCGCATCATAAAGGAGTCCATGGCATCGTCAAGAAAGCGTCATGCCATCCGCCGGTGGTGCAGCGCGGTCGTTGCACCGCACCGTGCGACTCAGGACGTGGCTCCCGGCACCATCACCAGGCGTAGCAGGGTGCCGTCGATCAGCGTCGCGACGACCAGTTCGAGGACGACCACGAGGGCCGCGGGCAGCGGCGCGATGTCGAGCGTGACGCGGGCGACGAACCACGACCACGCTGCCAGAAGCGCCTGGGTGGCGATCGCCACCGGCACCGCCCACGGCGCGCCGACACCGGCGACCACGACGCTGGCCGGCAGGGTGACGGCGAGCTGGACGATCTGAATCCAGTTGTTGGCGACGACGAAGGCCAGCCAGCGCTCTCCTCGCCCCAGCACCTCGGCGACGCCCGACATGACCAGCGGGAAGGCGACCCAGAGCACGACATAGGCCGACGGCATGATGAAAGCCGCCGCCAGCCAGTCGATCGCCACGGACGGTTCGGCGTTCGACCAGGCGATGAGCTTGAGCAGCAGCCAGCCGGGCGCGACGATGACAGCGGCGGCGAAGGATTTGATGAAGCCTGCCGCCGTGGCGTCGATCCATTGCTCCCCGGAACGGTCGAAATGCGCCAGGCGCCAGGCGCAGCCGAGGCTGCGGACGACGTCTGCCAGCGCGATCACGCCGGCGCCGCCGCCGCGGCGGAATTGGTGACGAACCAGTCTTCCAGCACGGCGAGGTAGATCTCGGCGAGACGCTCGATGTCGGCGACGTCGGCGTGCTCGTCGATCTTGTGCATGGTCTGGCCAACGAGGCCGAATTCGACGACCGGGCAATGGTCCTTTATGAAGCGCGCATCGGACGTGCCGCCGGTGGTGGACAGCTCCGGTACGCGGCCGGTGATGCGGCGCACGGCGCCGGCGATGGTGTCGGACAGGCGTCCCGGCGGGGTGAGGAAGCTTTCGCCGGTGAGCATCGGCTCGACCGTCCAGTCGCCGCCGATGGCGGCGATCTTCGCCTTCACATGCGCGATCAGCGAGGCCGAGCTGTGCAAGTCGTTGAAGCGGATGTTGAAGGCGGCGCGCGCCTCCGCCGGAATGACGTTGCCGGCAGGATTGCCGACATCGACGGTCGAGACCTGTAGCGTCGTCGGCTGGAAATGCGCAGTACCGGCGTCGAGGGGCTCGGCGATGAGCTGGTCGAGCAGCCGGACCAGGCGATGCACCGGGTTGTCGGCGAGGCGCGGGTAGGCGGTATGACCCTGGGTGCCGTGCGCGGTGACACGGAGATGTAGGCTGCCGCGGCGGCCGATCTTGATCATGTCGCCGAGCGCTTCGGGGTTCGTCGGCTCGCCGACGACGCAGGCGTCGAGCGTCTCGCCGCGCCCGGCGAGCCAGCCGAGCACCTTCTTCGTGCCGTTGATCGAGGGGCCTTCCTCGTCGCCGGTGATGAGCAGGCTGATGGCGCCGGGCGGCCGGCCGTGGCGGTCGAGGTAGCGGGCGGCAGCGGCGACGAAGGCGGCGATGGCGCCCTTCATGTCCGCGGCGCCGCGTCCCCACAGCTTGCCGCTGGCGACGTTGCCGGCGAAGGGCTCGCCTCGCCATGACGCGGCATTGCCGGCAGGTACCACGTCGGTGTGGCCGGCGAAGCAGAAGTTCGGCCGGCCATCGCCGAGGCGGGCGTAGAGATTGTCGACCGGCGCGGTGCCCGCCTCCTCGAAGCGCAGGCGGTGGCAAGTGAAGCCCAGCGGCTTCAGCGTCGCCTCCAGCAGGTCGAGTGCGCCGGCGTCCTCCGGCGTGACGCTGGGGCAGCGGATGAGGGCGCCGGCTAGCGCGACGGGGTCAGGTGCAGGCGCGCGTGCAGTCATCAGTCGCGCAGCAGGTCGTTAATCGAGGTGCGCGAACGCGTCTTCTCGTCGACCCGCTTGACGATCACGGCGCAATAGAGCGACGGGCCGGGCGCGCCGTCCGGCAGCGCCTTGCCGGGAAGCGAGCCGGGTACGACCACCGAATAGGCCGGCACGCGGCCGACCACGACCTCGCCCGTCGCGCGGTCGATGATCTTGGTCGAGGCGCCGATGAAGGTGCCCATGGCGAGGACGGCGCCGTCCTCGACGATGACACCCTCGGCGACCTCCGAGCGGGCGCCGATAAAGCAGTTGTCGCCGATGATCACCGGATTGGCCTGCAGTGGCTCGAGCACGCCGCCGATGCCGACGCCGCCGGAGATGTGGCAATTGGCACCGATCTGGGCGCAGGAACCGACGGTCGACCAGGTGTCGATCATGGTGTTGGCGCCGACATAGGCGCCGACATTGATAAAGGACGGCATCAGGATGACGCCCGGCGCGACGAACGCCGAATAGCGCACCACCGCCGTCGGCACCGCGCGGAAGCCGGCGGCGCGGAACTGCGCCGCGCCCCAGCCGGCGAACTTCGACGGCACCTTGTCCCACCAGGTCGAACCGGGACCGCCGGGCAGCACGCCCGAATCGTTGAG
>Ga0194132_10010105_pt1 | contig 12685 bp, 12 predicted proteins | sample TA2KigOf80mmetaG_FD_148612 | JGI IMG/M metagenome (GOLD analysis project Ga0194132, IMG submission 148612) | Freshwater microbial communities from Lake Tanganyika, Tanzania - TA2015054 Kigoma Offshore 80m | ecosystem: Environmental > Aquatic > Freshwater > Lake | place: Tanzania: Lake... | reverse complement strand
TCGCGCGTGAGCCGGGGGCGGCGCGCCTCGACGACAGTGGCATCGACGATCTGCCCACCCATCGCCAGATAGCCCTTCTCCCGTAGCGCCGCATCGAACCGGGCGAACAGCCGGTCGAAGGCACCAGTCCGAACGAGTTGCTCGCGGTAGAGCCAAATCGTCTTGGCATCCGGCACGGCATCGTGCAGCGCCAGCCCGACAAAGCGCATGAACGACAGCCGATCCCGGATCTGATACTCGGCCTGATCGTCGGACAGCGTGTACAGCGTCTGCACAACCAGCACCTTGAACATCAACACCGCGTCGTATGGCGGCCTCCCGCCCTTGGAGCGGTCCGTGCGCGGCACCGCCGCCTCGAGATCAGGGCGGAACAGCTCGAAGTCCACCACCTTCGCCAGCCGCTCCAGCGGGTCCCCCGCCGCCGACAGCCACGCCAGCCGCTCGTCCGTGTCGAAGAAACCAGCCTGTCCCGCCATCCCCGCCTCCGGCCATCGCCAGAGGTCAGAGAATCAACCCGCGACCCTCAACGCCAGAGGTTTTTCGAGGTGTCCAGGTGTCTATCGATGACAATCTACTATCAACATGTTGGCGAGAGGCTCGGTCGACGAGATTTCCCAAGAAGTATTGGAGCGCCCGACAGCGGGGTTGTTAATTTCTCTTTCGATAGTATTGTTGGATATTTGAGCGAGCTTGATGAAGGCGAGATTTGAGAGATCGGGCGTCGTTTCGGGGGTCGTGGCCTCCAGGTTTGGGGACTCCCTTTGGGCGCTCAGCGAATTGAGAGTCGAATGACAAATGGAGATTTTCTTCTCTTGCTGGAGAGCATACATTTCGTGTACATTGGTGAGATTATTTATAGAGTTGACAAATTCTGTCACGAATTGTCAACTAAGATATGAAGAGAAGATAGATTTCCCATAATCGTCTTTCTTGATGGAAGAATGATTCAGTATTGCTGGAAAGATTTTGCTAAAGATTTGAGTTTAAGCCGAACTATCACATGCGAGGTAACACCGCTAACCTGAGTGGAAGTCGAATCTTAAAGTCAAGATTTCGCACCGAGCGGGGGTTCGTAGGCTATGTGGTTTGCGAAAAGGCTGTTTAAGGTAGACGTGCTTTATCTGACACAAGAAGTCGTTTTCCCATCCAACTGAATTTCGCTCGGTCCGATCACTCCGCCGCCCCGCGCCTCCGGCGGGCGCGCCAGCTTGGCGCCGGGCCACAGCTTCGCCTTCACCCGGAGATATTGCGGCGGATAGTCGAGGTCGACGCCGAGCTTCTCGGCCGCATGCCAGGGCCAGCGCGGGTTGTCGAGCAAGGAGCGGGCGAGCGCCACTTGGTCGGCCTTGCCGTCCCTGACGATGGCTTCGGCCTGTTCGGGCTGCGCGATCAGGCCGACGGCGCGCGTGGTCATGCCCGTTTCCTTCCGGACCCGCTCGGCGAACGGCACCTGGTAGTTGGGCGCGAACGGCACGGTCACGTTGGCGGCGATGCCGCCGCTGGAAACGCAGACGAAGGCCGCCCCCTTGGCCTTGCAGGCGGCGGCGAACTGAACCGCGTCGGCCGGTGTCAGGCCGCCCTCGACCCAGTCGCTGCCGGTAATGCGCAGGCCGAGCGGAATGCCGGCCGGCAGGGCGGCGCGCACCGCCTCCACGACCGACAGCGGAAAGCGCATGCGCCCCTCGGCCGTGCCGCCATGGGCGTCGTTCCGCCGGTTGCTCACGGGCGAGAGGAACTCGTGCAGCAGATAGCCGTGCGCGGCGTGCAGTTCGACGGCATCGAAGCCGATCTGTGCCGCGCGCCGGGCCGCCTGCACGAAGGCGCCTCGCACGGTCGCCAGCCCCTTGTCGTCGAGCGCCCGCGGATCCGGCCAACCGTCGCCGAAGGCAATGGCGGAAGGCGCGACGGTGGTCCAGGCATCGGCCTCCGGCTCCAGCGGCTGGCCGCCTTGCCAGGGCAGTTGCGCCGAGGCCTTGCGGCCGGCATGCGCAAGCTGAATGCCGAAGCGCGTGCCCTTGGGCGCGACCCGCCGGGCCGCCGCCAGGGCGCGGGCGAGCGCCGCCTCGTTGGCCTCGTTGTAGAGGCCAAGGCAGCCATGCGTGATGCGGCCGCGCGGCTCGACGCCGGTGGCCTCGACCACGATCAGGCCCGCGCCGGACATGGCGAGCGTCATCAGATGCTGGGTGTGCCAATCGGCGTCGGCCGAGCCGCCGCTGGCGCTGTACTGGCACATCGGCGCGACCACGATGCGGTTGGGCAGTTCCAAGGGCCCGAGCGCCAGCGGCTCGAATAGTTTCGCGGTCATCACGGTTTCCGTATCGTTCAGTTGGTGCGGCCGCCCCGCAGCACACGGCCCGGCAGCGGTCCACTGGCGCTGACGGCATCGCGGTTGGCCTCGCGCACCGGCACGCCGTTCACCAATACATGGTCGATGCCGATGGCCTGCGACACCAGGCGGTCGGCGCCAGCCGGCAGATCGTGCACGCGGCGCAACGCGGTGCAGCCGACGCTGTCGGGGTCGAACACCACGATGTCGGCCGGGCGGCCGGGCGCCAACAGACCGCGATCGGCCAGCCCGAAGACCTCTGCCGTGCGTCCCGTCAGCATGTGCACCGCCTTCTCCAGCGGGATCGCCCGCTTCTCGCGCACCCAACGTTGCAGCATGTAGGTCGGTAGGCAGGCATCGCAAAGCTGGCTGGCATGCGCCCCGGCATCCGACAGGCCGATGACCGTGCAGGGGCTTTGCAGCAGCGGCAGCACCTCGTCTTCCTCGTGATTGGCGACTGGCATGCGGAAGCGCGCTTGCAGATCGGTCGCCAACGCCAGGTCGAGCGCCAGGTCGACGATCCGCTTGCCCCGTTCCCGCGCCACGTCGGCAAGCCGTCGCTCCTCCAAGGCCGGTTCGACCGCGCATTGCGAGATCACGGTCAGCGCGAAACGCTTGTCGAAGCCGCCACGCGCCTGGGCGATGCGGGCATGGAAGGCGTCGCGGAATTCCGGGTCGGCGTAGATCCGCTTCTTGCCGTCCCGGTCAGCGGCCGCGACCGCCTTGAACACCGACATCGGCTCGAACGGGAACGGCGCCGAGAACTGGAACTCGAAGTTGAGCGCGCGCGGGCTGACCTGCGGATAGACGGGCAAGCCCTCTTCCGCCAGCTTCTGCGAGCGCGCCAGATCGTCGGCATGGCTTGCACCGCCGAGCGTGAAGCCGGCCAGCAACGCGGTCCAGGTGATCGGCCGCCCGGTCTGACGCGCCAACCTGGCAAACTCGTCGATGTAGAGCTCACGACCCACGGTCGCCTGGATAACGCCCCGTCGCTGCTCGCCCAGCACGCTCGCCAGCGCGAAGATCTCGTCAAGCTGCGCCAAGCGGCTCGGCACCGGACGGCCGTCATAGCCGACATGCGTGCCGGCCTTCGAGGTGGCGAAGCCGACGGCGCCCGCTGCCAGCCCCTCCTGCAAGAGCCGCCGCATCTCGGCCACTTCCTCGTCGCTGGCGGCGCGTTCGGTGGCCGCCTCGCCCATGACATGCAGGCGCAGCGGCGTATGGCCCATCAACACGCCGGCGTTGACGGCAAGGCCGCGACGCTCCAGGAAATCGAGATATTGCGGGAAGGTCTCGAACGGCCAGTCCCTGCCGCAGCCGGCCTCCAGCGCGTCCAGGCTCATGCCCTCGACCTTCTCCAGGGTGCGCAGGATGAGCTCGCGGTGGGCGGGCCGCGTCGGCGCCACGCCGAAGCCGCAATTGCCCATCACCACGGTGGTGACGCCGTGCCAGGGCGAGATCGACAGCAGCGGGTCCCACAGCACTTGCGCGTCGTAATGGGTGTGGATGTCGACGAAGCCCGGCGCCACCACCCGGTCGTTGGCCTCGATGGTGCGGGCGGCACGCGCCGGCGCCTCGCCCAGCGCCACGATCCGGCCATTCTTGATGCCTACATCCCCCTGGAACGCCGGCTTGCCGGTACCATCCACGAGCGTGCCGCCGACGATCTTCAGATCGTAGTCCATTGTGCTCTCCTACGCGGCGGAGCCGTCGGTCCGCTCAGTTCACCTGGCGTTCGTGGCCCTGCCAATAGGGCCGGCGCAGTTCACGCTTCAGGATCTTACCCGAGGGGTTGCGCGGCAAGGCCTCGACGAAATCCACCGACCGGGGCAACTTATAGCCGGCCACGCGCTGACGCGCGAAGCCGAGCAGGTCCTGGGCGCTGAGCGGCATGCCCGGCTTGCGGACGACGATGGCCTTGACCGTCTCGCCCCACTGTTCGTCCGGCACGCCGATCACCGCCACGTCGGCGACCGCGGGGTGGCCGAACAGGGCGCTTTCAACTTCGGCGGGATAGATGTTCTCGCCGCCGGAAACGATCATGTCTTTCACCCGGTCGTGGATGTAGAGATAGCCATCGGCGTCGAGATAGCCGGCATCGCCGGTCTGCAACCAGCCGTCGCGGATGGCCTTGGCCGTCGCCTCGGCCATGTTCCAGTACCCCTTCATGACCTGGCCCGAACGGCAGACGATCTCACCCACCTGGCCGGGGGCGCAATCCTTGCCCTCGGCATCGACCACGCGCAACTCGACCGTGCTCATCGGCTTGCCGCATGAGCGCATGCGTTCAGGCCTCGCCAGGTCGTGCTCGACGGGCGGCAGAAAGACGATGGCCCCGGTCGTCTCGGTCAGGCCGTAGAGCTGGCAGAAGCCGCAGCCGAAGCGGGCGACGGCCGCCTTCACCAGGTCGAAGGGGATGGGCGAGGCGCCGTAATAGATCGTCTTCAGGCTGGAGAAGTCGGTCGTTCCGCATTCGGGGTGTTGCAGCAGGAACAGGATCAGTGCCGGCACGAAGATCGTCTGCGTCACCCGCTCGCGGGCCAGGCAGTCCAGCACCCGGCCCGGATCGGCCTCCGCCAGCACCACGTTGCGACAGCCGACATGCAGGCCGAGGAAACCCCAGCCGGCGCCGCCGATATGGAACAGCGGCAGACAGACCAGGTTGACATCCTGGGGCGAAAAGCCGGCCCACTCGTCGACTGCCGCCGGCAGCAACCCGCCCAGATTGCCGTGGGTAAGCTGGGCGCCCTTGGGCAAGCCGGTGGTGCCGCTGGTATACATCTGCAGCACGACGTCGTCCGGCGCCACCGCCAGGCGCGGGTCTTCGGCCGATGCGCCTTCGCGCCAGGCGGCGTAGTCGAGGAACCCCTCGGCCGGTCCGTCCTGTCCGATCAGATGCGCAAGGCGCGGCAGTTGCGGCCGCAGGGCACGCGCCACGGCCAGGTAGTCGCGACCGACGACGAACAGCCGGGCGTGGCTGTCGTTGACCACCTGCGCGATCTCCGGCGGCGCCAGGCGATAATTGACCGGCACCAGCACGGCACCTGCCTTGGCGCAGCCGAAGAACAGCTCGAAGAAGCGGTCGCTGTTGCGGGCCAGGATCGCCACCCGGTCGCCCGGCCGGACGCCAAGTCCGGCAAGGGCGTTGGCGACCTGGCTGGCCCGCCGGTCGAACTCGGCATAGCTCTGCTGGCGATCCTCGAAACTGAGCGCGATGGCCTCGGGCCGCTCGCGCGCCTGCCGACGCACCAGGTCGGCCATGGTCTCAGGCTGGCTCACCGGCGCTTGCCCCGGCGGCCGGCCCGGGCGGCAACCTTAGCGGCATGCTCCACGACTTCATGCCCCCACATCGACCAGGTATGGATGCCGGAAACCATCATGGCGATGACCAGCGCCTGGGCGATGGCCTCGACGGTTGCGCCCGCCTTCAGCGCCTGTTCGGCATGCGCCTTGGCCGCCTCGACATGGCCTTCGACGACGTCGAGCGCAACGAACAGCAGTTCGCGCGTCGCGGCGTCGAGGCTGCCTTGCGGCGGCACCTCATGCACATACGCACGGAACGCCAGATAGCCCTGCAAGGCAGCCGGCGCATGGCGCGCCAGCGTCTCCACCGCCGCCGGCACCTTGCCCAGCGTTGCCTGGAAATGTGCCTTGGCGGTGGTGGCGCTGGCCGGGCCGCGTTGGCGTCTGGTCGTCATCTCAGATCGCCTTCACGATCAGGCCGCCATCCACCACCAGCTCCGTGCCGGTGATGTATTTGGCATCGTCGGAAGCCAGGAAGGCGGCGGCCTGGGCCACGTCCCAAGCATCGCCGAGCCGGCCGAGCGGCACCTGCTCGGCGCGCAGCTTCAGCAGCCGTTCGCGCTCGCCCTGGCCAGCGGCGGCATAGACGCTCTCGACCAGCGGCGTGTGGATCACGCCCGGCACCACGGAGTTGACGCGAATGCCTTGGCGCGCGTGGTCCATGGCCATCGCCCGGGTCAGGTGGAGGATGGCCGACTTGGTGGCGGAATAAGAGCAGTAGCTCATGCCCATATGCCGCAGCCCGGCGGTCGAGGCGATGTTCACGATCGCACCTTTGCCCTGGCGCACCATATGCGGAATGACGTGCTTGCAGGCCAGAAACACGCTCTTCAGGTTGATGTCGTGCACCCGGTCCCAGCTTTCCTCGCTGGCCTCGACGACGTTGCCATGCTCGACGATGCCGACGTTGTTGTGCAGCACGTCGATGCGGCCATGCGCGGCCAGACAGGCGGCGACCATCGCCTCGACGGCGGCGTTCTTGGAGACGTCGGCGGCATGGGCGGTGGCGTTGCCGCCCTCGGAAAGAATGATGTCGCGGGTCTCCTCAGCGGCCTTCCGGTCGATATCGACGCAGAACACGGCCGCCCCTTCGCGCGCATAGAGCACCGCCGCCGCCTTGCCGTTGCCCCAGCCGGGACCGGCCGAGCCGGCGCCGGCGACCAGCGCCACCTTGCCCTTGAAGCGTTGCGCCATTTTTTCCCCCTAGAGTCCGCGGCCGATGATTTCCTTCATGATCTCCGAGGTGCCGCCGGCGATGCGCGACATGCGCGCGTCGGCCCAGGCACGCGCGATCGGGAATTCCCACATGTAGCCATAGCCGCCATGCAGCTGCAGGCACTCGTCCAGCAGCTTGCAGAGCAGGTCGTTGACCCACAGCTTGGCCATCGCCGCCAGTTCGGCGTCCAGCTTGCCGTCCAGGTGCAGCGCAATGCACTTGTCGGTGAAGACTCGGGCGATGGTGGCCTGCGTCTTCGCCTCGGCCAGCTTAAAGCGGCTGTTCTGGAACTCGGCGATCGGCCTGCCGAAGGCCTTGCGCTCTGTCGTGTAGCGCACGGTGTCCGCCAGCGCCGCTTCCATGGTGGCGGCCGAGCGCATGGCGGTCAGCAGGCGTTCTTGCGGCAATTGCTGCATCAGGTAGACGAAGCCCTTGCCGGCCTCGCCCAGCAGGTTCGCCTTCGGCACGCGGCAATTGCTGAAAAACAGCTCCGAAGTGTCCTGCGCCTTCCAGCCGATCTTCTCCAGGTTGCGGCCGCGCTCGAAGCCGGCATGCCGGCGCTCCACCAGCACCAGGCTGATGCCCTTGGCGCCCTCGCGGGGATCGCTCTTGCAGGCGACGATCACCAGGTCGGCGTTCTGGCCGTTGGTGATGAAGATCTTCTGGCCGTTGATCACCAACTCCTCGCCATCCGGCAGGGCCGTGCTGCGGATCGCCTGTAGGTCGCTGCCGGCGCCGGGCTCGCTCATGGCGATGGCGCCGATGCACTCGCCCTTCGCCATGCGCGGCAGGAAGGCGCGGCGCTGCGCCTCGCTGCCATAGTGCAGGATGTACGGGGCGACGATCTCCGAATGCAGCGTGAAGCCGGGCCCGGTGGCGCCGATGCGCGCCAGTTCCTCCGCCACCACGACCGAGTGCAGGAAGCTGCCGCCGCCGCCGCCATATTCCTCGGGGCAGGAACAAAGCAGCAGGCCGGCCTCGCCCGCCGCCAGCCAAGCCGAACGGTCCACCACGCCTGCCTTCTCCCAGGCCGCATGGTGGGGGGCGATCTGCTTCTCCACGAAGCGGCGGACCTGGGCGCGAAAGATCTCGTGCTCTTCGCCGAACAGCGTGCGGGGCAGCATGCCGGCCTCCTTGATCGCGCCCGCTCAACCGGCCGGCAGGCTAGCCGCGCCAGCGCCCGCGGACAAGCAAAGGGCGACTGCGGACTGGCGGCGGACCCTTTCTGCGCTTAAAAGACGCAGCAACTGAGCAACGCGGACAAGGGGGAAGCGATGGCCGCAGCCAAGATGCTGGACGGCAAGGTGATCCTGGTGACCGGGGCGGGGCGCGGCATCGGCCGCGACATTTCCCTGCTGGCGGCCCAGCAAGGCGCCAAGGTCGTGGTGAATGACGTTGGCGGCAGCGAGAAGGGCGAGGGCAACGACCGCACGCCGGCCATGGAAGTGGTGGCCGCCATCCGCGAAGCGGGCGGCGAGGCCGAACCCAACTATGACAGCGTCGCCAGTTTCGAAGCGGCGCACAACATGGTGAAGCAGGCGATCGACCGGTTCGGGCAGTTGGATGGCGTGGTCAACAATGCCGGAATCCTGCGCGATGTCATTTTCCATCGCATGAGCGAGGACGACTGGGACCAGGTCATCGCCGTGCACCTCAAGGGCAGCTTCAACGTCTCGCGCGCTGCCGCAACGCATTTCCGCGAGCGCCAGACGGGTGCCATGGTGCACATGACCTCGACCTCGGGCCTGGTCGGCAATTTCGGCCAAGCCAACTACGCCGCCGCCAAGCTCGGCATCACGGCGCTGTCGAAGTCGATCGCGCTCGACATGGCCCGCTTCAACGTGCGCTCCAACTGCATCTCGCCGTTTGCCTGGAGCCGCCTCATCGGCACCATTCCGATAACCGACGAGAAACAGAAGGCGCGCGTGGAGAAGATCAAGCAGATGACGCCGTCGAAGATCGCGCCGGTCGCGGTCTATCTGCTGTCCGCGCTGGCGCGCGAGGTGTCGGGGCAGATTTTCGCCGTGCGCAACAACGAAATCTTCCTGATGAGCCAGTCGCGGCCGCTGCGCTCGGTGCAGCGTTCGGACGGCTGGACGCCGGAGGCGGTCGCCGAGCACGCCATGCCCGCCATGAAGGCTCATTTCTATCCGCTGGAGCGCTCGGCCGACGTGTTCTCCTGGGACCCGGTCTGAACGAGGGGCGCCGCCATGGCAATTGTCTACGACAAACTGATGCGATGGTCGTTTCCGGACATTGAACAGCGCCTGACGAAGCGCGACGCCATCCTCTATGCGCTGGGCCTGGGCCTGGGCGCCGATCCGCTCGACGAGAAGCAGCTTCGCTTCGTCTATGAAGACGGCTTGCTGTCGCTGCCCACCATGGCGGTGGTGCTGGGCTATCCCGGGCAATGGGCGAAGGATCCGGCAACCGGTCTCGACTGGGTGAAGATCCTGCATGGCGAGCAGGGCATCCGCCTGCACAAGCCGCTGCCGGCGGAGGGCGCGGTGATCGGCAAGAGCCGTATCACCGGCATCGTCGACAAGGGCAAGGAACGGGGCGCGCTGATCCATACCGAGCGGGAAGTGTTCGACCAGGCGACCGGCGACAAGCTGGCCACACTGACCAGCACGACCTTTGCCCGCGGCGATGGCGGCTTCGGCGGCCCGAGCGGACCCAGCAAGGACCCCCATCCCCTGCCCACGCGCAAGCCCGACTTGGCCTGCGACTTGCCGACGCTCCCGCAAGCGGCGCTCATCTACCGCCTGTCGGGCGATTACAACCCGCTGCATGCCGACCCGAAGGTGGCCAGGGCCGCCGGCTTCAAGGCCCCCATCCTGCACGGTCTGTGCAGCCTGGGCGTGGCGGGGCATGCCATTCTCAAGTCCTGCTGCGATTATGATCCGGCGCGCTTCAAGTCGCTCGACCTGCGGTTCTCGGCACCGGTCTATCCGGGCGAGACCATCCGCACCGAGATGTGGCGGGAGGGCAGCGTGATCTCGTTCCGCAGCAAGGTGGTCGAACGCGACGTTGTGGTACTGAATAACGGACGGGCCGAGGTCGCCTGAGCCGTGCGGACCACCGCTCGCGGCGACAGCTATGCGAACCGCCGAATGGAGGAGGCAGGCGATGCGTGAGAACGGCGTGAGGAAGATCTGGCGCGAAGGCGGCGCGGTGGTGAACGGCTGGCTGGCGATCGCCAGTTCCTACAGCGCCGAGGTGATGGCGCACGAGGCCTTCGACAGCATCACCGTGGACCTGCAGCACGGCATGGTCGATTTCCAGGCCGGCATCGCCATGCTGCAGGCGATCGGCACCCGGCCGCCGACGCCGCTGGCGCGCGTGCCCTGGAACGATCCGGCGATCATCATGAAAATGCTGGACGCCGGAGCCTATGGCATCGTCTGCCCGATGGTCAACAACCGCGCGGAATGCGAGAAGTTCGTCGGCGCCTGCCGCTACGCGCCGCTTGGCTATCGCAGCTTTGGCCCCGCGCGCGGCCTGCTCTATGGCGGGGCCGACTATTTCAAACACGCCAACGACAGCATCATCGCCTTCGCCATGATCGAGACGCGCGAAGCGATGGGCAATCTTGACGCCATCATGTCGACGCCGGGGCTCGACGCCATCTATGTCGGCCCCAACGACCTGTCGATCAGCCTGGGCTATCAGGCCTCCGCCGACCCGCAGGACAAGGAGGTGCTGCAAGCCATCGACACCATCCACGCCGCTGCGCTGCGCAACAAGGTGATACCGGGCATCCACTGCGCCTCCGGTGCCATGGCCCGGCGCATGCTGGCCAAGGGCTTCAAGTTCTGCACCATCATGAACGACGCGCGGCTGCTGTCGGCCGGCTGCAAGGCGGAACTGGCGGCGGCGCGCGGTGGTAATTGATGGCCGAGCGGCCGGCGGAACTCGATAACGACCTCGTCTGGGTGGAGCAATTGGCGCCATCGAGACGCGCGCCCGCGCTGTTCCTCGACCGCGACGGCGTCATCGTCGAGGAAGTGCTGCATTTGCGCGAACCGGCCAAGGCGAGGCTCATTGCGGGCGCGGCCGAGGTCATTCAGGCTGCGCGCGCGCGCGGCCTGCACGTGGTGGTGGTGACCAACCAGTCGGGCATCGGCCAGGGCCTGTTCGGCTGGGAGGAGTTCCGCGCCGTGCAGCACCGCATGCTGGCCGATCTGGCGGAACTCGGCGCGGCGGTTGATGCGGTGCTGGCCTGTCCCTATCACCCGCAGGGACTGCCGCCCTACCGTCATGCCAACCATCCCGCGCGCAAGCCCAATCCCGGCATGTTGCTGAAGGCGGCGGCCATGCTGCGGGTGGAACTGGGCGGCTCATGGATTGTCGGCGACCGGGCGGGCGACCTGGCGGCGGGCCGTGCCGCCGGCCTGCCGGGCGGACTGCATGTGGAAACCGGTTTCGGCCCGGAACAGCGGCCGGAAGCGCTGGCCTTGGCCGGGCCCAGCTTCCGCGTGCTCGCTGGTGCCAGCGTCGCCGACGCGCTCGAACTCTTGCCGATCCTGCGCTAGCGCCTTTCGCCGACGGTGGTGTGATCCGCCCGCTCGTCAGCATCCTGACCCCCGCTTACCGGGCGCAGGCTTTCATCGGCGAGGCGCTGGCGAGCGTGCTGGCGGGTGACTTTGGCGATTTCGAACTGATCCTGGCCTCGGACGACGGCAGCGACTATCGCCACCTGTTGCCGGTCGACCCGCGCCTCGTCTTCGTGCCGCCCGGGTCGTGCGGCAGCGGCCCGGCGGCGGCGCGCAACCGCGCGCTCGGCCTGGCGCAAGGCGACTATGTGTGCCTGTTGGACGCCGACGATCTGTGGTCGGCCAACTATCTCGCGGCTTTGCTGGCGAAAGCGGCCGCGACCGGCTTGGCCTTCGCCGAGACCGTCGTCACGGACTGGCGGGGACGGCCGGTCCGGCAGCTCTTCGGCCAGCGTTGCGCGGTCGATCTCGCCGCCTGTACCGGCGCCTATGGGCCGCTCCGCGGGCTGGTCGCGCGCCGGCTCTGCGCCACATTCCGCGATGTCTTCGCCGAAGACGTGCTGTGGCATCTGCAGGCGCTCTGCCGCGCCGGCGGCCGGGCACCCTATGTCGGGGCGGCGCGCTATCTCTGCCGTCAGCGGCCGGGCTCGCTCTGCAATGCCGGGCTCGGCTTCGCGGCCATCGACCGCGGCTATGCGGCCGCCTCGCGCGCGACCGACGCAAGCGGGCTGGGCAGCGCGTTCGCGCACCGCTTGCGCGCCTTGTTCGCCGACTGGCGTCAGGTCAACCGCGCCTTCGCGCGCTCCGCCGGCCGGCGGCGGCAGGCGAACTATCACGAGTTCGTCCTCCGCGCTTCGGCCACTCGATGGCACTTGCGCTAACGAAAAGGGCGGTCAGTTCGGTTCGAACCTGGCTCCCGTTGCTCGTTCGTAAAGTTCGGCGAGTTGGCGCGCTAAGAGGCGCTGGAGCAAAGCCTCAAGGGCGCTGACATCGATCCGATCCTGATCAGAGGCTGCATCCGCAGCTTCCAGGGCGCGATAGTATGGTCCCTTGTCGCGCGAAATCTGGTCGGGAATCGTATCGGTGATGGGCAGTTACGCTCCCATTCTTACGCACATCACGAAATGGCACAGGGCTCTCGCGGTTCGCCCGTTACCGTCGTCGAAGGGATGTATCCAATTGGACACCTCGAAAAACCTCTGGCGTTGAGGGTCGCGGGTTGATTCTCTGACCTCTGGCGATGGCCGGAGGCGGGGATGGCGGGACAGGCTGGTTTCTTCGACACGGACGAGCGGCTGGCGTGGCTGTCGGCGGCGGGGGACCCGCTGGAGCGGCTGGCGAAGG
>Ga0194132_10010104_pt1 | contig 12688 bp, 9 predicted proteins | sample TA2KigOf80mmetaG_FD_148612 | JGI IMG/M metagenome (GOLD analysis project Ga0194132, IMG submission 148612) | Freshwater microbial communities from Lake Tanganyika, Tanzania - TA2015054 Kigoma Offshore 80m | ecosystem: Environmental > Aquatic > Freshwater > Lake | place: Tanzania: Lake Tanganyika... | reverse complement strand
AGGTGCTATAATGCGAATCAGTAAGAAAGTTCATTGAAGTTGCGATTCTTCATGGCAGTGAGGGCGGCGCGTTAAAATTTTTTACTAAAACTAACGCCGCCTTCACTATTGTGAAGAATTAAACCAAACAAAAACCCCGTCAGAAATGGCGGGGGTTTTGTTTTATCTTGCATACCCGGTAGTGAATTTTGGCATTGCGCAGAAGGCGCGGGCGAAGCCGATGCCAAAATCTACTACCGGGCGTATTCAATAACGCGGTTTTCTCTAATCACCGTGACTTTTATTTCTCCCGGATATTTTAATTCAGCTTCTATTTTATTCGCTACTCCGCGCGCGATGTTTTTCGCTTCCAAATCGGAAACCTCCACAGGCTTCACGAAAATTCGTATTTCGCGTCCTGCTTGCAACGCGTATGCTTTCTCAATTCCTGGGAAAGATGTTCCGATGCGCTCCAAGTCCTCCAATCGTTTTAAGTAATTTTCCACCGTGTCGCGCCGAGCGCCAGGTCGCGCGCCTGAAATTGCGTCTGCGACCTGAACTATTACCGATTCTGGCGTTTCAAACGGATATTCTCCGTGATGCGCCTGCATTGCTTTTACCACCGCTTCGTCAACGCCGAACTTTTGCAAAATCCTGCGTCCTATTTCAACATGCGTTCCTTGCACTTCATGATCCATCGCTTTTCCGATGTCGTGTAAGAGAGCGCCGGTTTTCGCCGTTGCGACATTCGCGCCGAGCTCAGCCGCAATCATTCCGGATAGGTGAGCCATTTCAATTGAATGTTGCAGGACATTTTGTCCGTAGCTTGTGCGGAAATGCAGGCGGCCGAGAATCATCAGAACTTGTGGCGGAAGATTTATTACTCCGCATTCGTAAGCCGCCTCCGCTCCTTTTTCTTTTATTATTTTATTTATCTCAGCTGTCGCTTTTTCAACCATCTGTTCAATTTTTGCGGGTTGAATCCGACCGTCAGCAATAAGATTTTCAAGAGCCACGCGCGCAACCTGCCTTCTTATAGGGTTGAAAGATGAAATTGTTATAGCGCCGGGCGTATCGTCAACAATCACTTCAACGCCCGTAGCGCGTTCAAACGCTTTTATATTGCGCCCTTCCTTTCCTATAATTTTTCCTTTTATTTCATCGGATGGAATAGTAACGGAAGTCGTGAGCATTTCTCCTGAAACAGAAGTTCCAAGGCGCTGAATCGCGTTTGTAATTATCTCCTGCGCGCGCCGTTCCCATTTTTCCTCGCCTTCCTGTTCAAGTTTTTGCATTCGCACGAGAATATCTTCCTCGTGTTTCTTTTCCATGGCTGCTACAAGTTCAGCTTTTGCTTCTTCTTCCGATAGGCGAGCCGTCTTTTCCAAAGCCGCTTGCCGTTCGGCTTCCAGCGCTTCGGTTCTTTCTTTTATTTTTTTTACTTCGGAGATTTTTCCTTTCAATTCCTCCGCTTCTTTATCTATATCAGTTTGACGCTTGTCCAAAAAGTCCTCTCTTTTTACAAGCCGCGCTTCGTGCGCTTTTGTTTCCTCCTCCTTTATCTTCGCTTCATTCCTCGCTTCTTTTAAAAGTCGAGCCGATTCTTCCTCCGCCTTTTGTGTGATTTTTTTGGATTCTTCCTGCGCTGAGAGTTCCATCGCGCGCAGTTTTAGCTCCATTGAGCCTTTTTTACCCAACGATATCAAGTGGCGCAGATATGCGCCGAGCCCAATGCCAAGCAGCCCCGAGGCCGCCGCGAGGGCAAGTACTAATTTGAGTGCCATAATGTTTGTTGAAAATCATAAAAATAAGTGTCCAACACGGACACTTTATCACAACCAACCGCTTAACGCAAAAGTTTTATGAGAGCACCTTGTCTATGATTCCGTATTGTTTTGCTTCTTCCGCGGACATATAGTAGTCGCGGTCAACATCTTTTTCTATTTGCGAAACCGGTTTGCCAGTATATTCAGCGAGCATTCTGTTCAATTTCTCGCGGATTTTCAGGATTTGTTTTGCCGTTATTTCAATATCGGTCGCTTGTCCTTGCGCACCACCGAGCGGTTGGTGAATCATAATTTCCGCGTTTGGAAGAGCGAATCGTTTTCCTTTAGCACCAGCGCCGAGGATTATTGCTCCGCCCGAAGCCGCGAGCCCGACGCACACGGTTGAGACATCATTTTTGATGTGCTTCATTGTATCAACAATCGCTAGAGTTGCGGTCACGGAACCACCAGGACAGTTCACATAAAGTGAAATGTCTTTTTTCGGGTCCTCAGATTGCAAAAACAAAAGCTGGGCAATTACAAGGTTTGCGGTGTGGTCTTCAATCGGGCCGCCCAAAAAAATTATATTTTCTTTCAGAAGGCGTGAATAAATGTCGTAGGCGCGCTCGCCTCCGGCTGTTTTCTCCAAAACTGTTGGAATTAAAATAGACATATGAAGAAATTATAGCAAACAAAAACCCGCCCCGCAAATGCGGGGCGGGTTTTGCTATTTACTACCAACTACTCACTACAAACTTCTTACTGATTTATTGCGTTCAAGTCCTCGTCCAAATTGATTTGCTCAAGACTATTGAAGTCAGAGTCAATATCTGACACATCTTCGGAACCGGCCGCTGCTGCGTTTTCATTGTTATTGGCTTTCTCAAGTTTTCCTCCCCAGAAATAGAGCGCACCCAACACGAGAATTAAAATTACTACAATAGAACCGATTAGAGCCCCTACGCCCTTTTTTGGTTCAGCTGATACAGGCATTTGATTTGGATCCATATTTTTTACAAATTAACTTTTAATTTTACAATTTTTTATTGTGAAACAGGCGCAGGATTCGCCTTATTCCTGCCCGGCTTCAAATAATTAATTACATCAACAATAGCCGCGTGCGCGGTTTTTAACTTCGCTTCAGTGTTTCTAGTGGCAGTTGTTACTGCTTGCAACGCAACCTTTTGGTTTTCTGATGTTATAGCTACTTCTACTTGCGAATAAAGTCCGTCAACAGAAGCGCCCGCTTCCGCTACTTTTACTTTTGCCGCCATAAGCAGAGTGCTTGCCGCCGTAGTGTCGTTTCCAGCCGCGGCAAGTTTCGCGATGTGTGCCTCAGCACGAGATGCAAATTTATTTAATTCCGCTACGCGATTTTCCAAAACTTTTATAATTTTTTCAACGCGCATTTTGTGAGCCGCAGCCATTTTTTCATTCGCGTCTGTTTTCTTCATTTGCGATTTTTCTTTTAACATTTCGCGCTTGTCTTTTATCTCGCCGCGCTTATCAGCGATATTATCTTTTTGCTCAGCGCGCTTCTCTTGAAGCACCTCTTTCTTTTCAAGAATCTGCGCTTTCGCGTTCTCGCGCGTATCTTTTAATTCAGCTCTCTTTTCCTGAACCTGTTCACGCGACGGAGCTTTTTTAACAGGGGCTGTATTTGTATTTGCAGAATCTACAGCGCTTTGCGCAAAAACAATCCCAGCTACTAGTAAAAAACCAGCTGCTGCAATGGATACCAACTTTTTCATATGTTTCATAAAGCTTTTTAATAATAAAATTACTTGCTTATTTTTTCAATAACACGCTTTAGTATACGCCCATTTTTTATATGGACGCAATACTAAAAGCTATTGACAAGCCGTTAAACAATGAACGGAATGAGAAGAAGCGCGACTATATTGAGAATCTTAATCATCGGGTTGATTGCCGGACCCGCTGTATCTTTGTAAGGATCGCCTACGGTATCGCCGGTAACCGCCGCTTTGTGCGCGTCGGATCCTTTGCCTCCAAAATTTCCTTTCTCTATATATTTTTTCGCGTTGTCCCACGCGCCGCCGCCGCTTGTCATTGAGATTGCGACAAACAACCCTGTGATAATTGAACCAACAAGAAGTCCGCCGAGAGCCGCCGGACCAAGAACAAACCCAACGATAATAGGAGCCGCTACAGGAATAAGTGACGGAACAATCATTTGTTTGATTGCGGCTTTTGTAACAATATCTACAGCTTTTCCATAATCAGGTTTTGCGGTGCGCGTCATAATTCCGGGAATTTCTCGGAATTGTCGCCGCACTTCTTCAACTACCTTGCCCGCAGTTTTTCCGACTGCCTCCATGGCGAGCGCGCCGAAATAATAGGGGAGCAATCCGCCAACAAACAATCCAACCAAAACCTTCGGGTCGCCGAGAACGAAAGAAACATTCGCGCCGAGCGCAGAAAGTTCCTGTGAATACGACGCGAACAAAACCAGCGCGGCAAGACCCGCGGAACCGATTGCGTATCCTTTTGTTACCGCTTTTGTAGTGTTGCCGACAGCGTCAAGAGCGTCTGTGTGTTCTCGCACGGAAGGAGGAAGATCCGCCATCTCTGCGATTCCTCCCGCGTTGTCCGTGATTGGTCCGAAAGCGTCAATCGCGATAATAATTCCCGCGAGCGAAAGCATTGCCATTGCCGCGACGGCGATTCCATATAGTCCAGCGAAATAAAACGCGGCAAGAACAGCGGCTACGATTACGATAAGTGGCAGTGCTGTTGATTTCATAGAAATTGCGAGCCCCTGAATAATGTTCGTGCCATGTCCGGACTTTGATGCTTCCGCGATTGACATAACTGGTCTGTGTCCTGTTCCTGTGTAGTATTCAGTTATCGCGACAAGCAACGCTGTCACAGCTAGTCCGATTAGAGCCGAGAAGAAAAGATTCATAACGGAATACGATTCATTTGCTCCCATTATGAAACCAGTGAGAATATAGAAAGCGATTGCCGACAAAATACCGGACACGATAAGTCCTTTATAAAGAGCGCCCATAATATTCTTTGATTTTCCAATGCGCATAAACCATGAGCCAATGATTGACGCGACAAGCGCCGCCGCGCCGATTGCAAGAGGGAATAAGACCGCGGCTTCGTTTCCCGGAAAAACCAAAGCGCCCAAGAGCATCGCTGCAACCGAAGTAACCGCGTATGTTTCAAAAAGATCTGCCGCCATTCCAGCGCAATCGCCGACGTTATCGCCTACATTGTCCGCAATAACAGCGGGATTCCGCGGGTCATCTTCAGGGATTCCAGCCTCAACTTTTCCGACAAGGTCCGCTCCGACATCAGCGGCTTTCGTGAAAATTCCTCCGCCCAAGCGTGCGAATACGGAAATAAGGGAAGCGCCGAAGCCGAGCCCAACGAGCGCTTTAATATCTCCTGTCGCCGCGAAAAATCCTGCAACGCCGAGCAACGCGAGCGCCGCCACTAAAAGTCCGGTAACCGCGCCGCCCTGCGCAGCCACTGAAAGAGCCGGAGCAAGTCCGGCGCGCGCGGCTTCAGCCGCGCGCGCGTTCGCGCGGACCGACACAAACATTCCTATATATCCTGCTACCGAGGAAAGAATCGCGCCAACAAGAAATCCGACAGCTGTTATCCAATCAAGAGAAAATCCGATAATTAAAAACAAAACAACTGCTATGAGCGTAATTGTTTTGTATTGTCGGTTCAGATACGCGCTAGCGCCCTCTTTAATGGCATTTGATATTTCGCACATTCTCTCGTTTCCGGGGCTTTTTTTCAAAATCGCGCGCGCCGCGAAAAATGCGTATAAAATCGCCGCGACTGACGAACCGACAGCAAACCAAATTATGTTGGACATAGAAAGTAATTTATGAATAATTTTTAATTTCAGTAGATATTATTCTTTTTTTCTTCTAATTCAACTTTTTCTTTAGGGTTTTCTTTAACTCCATCTTTTTTATCTTCCGAAGAAATCGCGCCACCGAGCGATGCAATGTCTATTTTCGCGTTGCAGAGTTTTGCGGCAAGACGGACATTTTGTCCGCCGCGTCCGATTGCCAGAGATTGTTGGTCATCCGAAACGGTCGCTTTTACATAACGCGACGCCTCATCAAGAACTTCCACCGACAAGATTTTTGCCGGCGACAGAGCTTCCGTCACGAATTCTTTCAGATTTTCCGACCATTGAATAATGTCAATTTTTTCACCGCCGAGTTCCGACATAACAGTGGAAACGCGCACTCCGCGTCCGCCGACAAGTGAGCCGACTGGGTCAATATGTTGGTCAGTGCTTACGGCCGCTATTTTTGTTCGGCTTCCCGCCTCGCGCGCGATTGCTTTAATTTCAACCGCGCCGGAAGCGATTTCAGGCGTTTCTTGTTTGAACAATGCTTCAACAAATTGCGGGGCAGCGCGCGAAAGGCGCAAAGCGACTCCGCGCGGAGTGTCTTCCACGCGCATCAAATACGCGCGCACTCGCTCGCCTTGGCGAAATCGCTCTCCGGGAATCTGTTCTTCATAAGGAAGAATGCCGATCGCGCGTCCCATATCTATGAACAAAGCGCCGCGCTCTATTCTTTGGACAGTTCCGGAAACAATTTCTCCCGAGCGCGTTCCGTATTCTCCAAGAACGGACACTTTCTCCGCTTCTCGGATTTTTTGAATGACAACTTGTTTCGCCGTCTGCGCGGCGATTCTTCCGAAGTCGCCTTTTTCTTCCAACGGGAAAATTATTTCATCTTCAAGTTTTACCTCCTTCTTGATTTTTTTCGCGTCTTCCAAAAATATATGATGCTCGGAATTGTAAAGAATTCGGTCATCATTCGGATCGCGCTCCGATTCATCTCCCGGCTCGCGAACAAGAACGCGCGTATCGTCAACGACTTCTTTCACTTGGAAAAACTCCACAATGCCTGTTTCAGGATTAAACTTCGCGCGGACTATCTGTCCTTTTTTTCCGTATTCTTTTCTGTAAGCTGTCGCAAGCGCGGATTCAATCGCTTCAACGACTTTGTCGCGCGGAATGCCGCGCGTTTCTTCAAGCTCCGTTAAAACCGCAGAAATTGTTTTTAGGTCAAATAACATATGAACTCGATGCGAATCTACAAATTATAAATTATATACGAATCTACGAACATTTAATTCGCGGCATTCGCATCCAATTCGCAAGATTAGCATCGGATTACTTATTAAAAAAGTCCGCCATCGGGGGGCGAACTTCATTACCACTATACCTATATATACATCTAAAAGCAAGTTGGTTATCCCCGTAGTAGATTTTGGCATTGCGCCGAAGGCGCAGGCGAAGCCGATGCCAAAATTCACTACGGGGTTATCCCCTTGATGAAAAATTATATTTTTCATTTATACTATAATATAGAACATAACCGGTATGACAAAAAAGGCGATAACCGGCGTTGTTTTGTTGCTCGTCCTTGCGGGAGGAGTTTTTGTAATTTTATCGTCTGATGCAAACGGTGTAAAAAGAAAACGCGCGGAAATTCTGGAATTATCAAAGCGCGGAGAACTTTCAGATGCTGATAAAAAACGGATGTTTGAGATGTTATCAGGTGACCAGTATCGCGAGTATAAGTTCAGTGAGCGCGAGCGAGCTCTTATTTTACAAGCAATTAGGAAGTAATTTTATTAATTTATTTATTTAATATGGATCCAAATCAAATGTCAGGGCAGGTTCCGCAAAGCGGTGGAAACATGAAGACAGTGTGGTCAGTAGTTATTTTAGTAATTGTGATAGTTGGCGGTTGGTATGCTTATAAAGCTGGTTTTTTCGGTGGAGGCATAGAAAAAGCGCCGGAAATTTCACGCGAACAACTTATTGGTCAACAACCTCTTACTACAAATCAGACAGACGCGATTACGAAACACAAGCAAGAAATATTGAACAGAATCGCGCAGGGAACCCCTTTAACACAGGAGGAGCGTGAGACACTTGGCAAGACAATGCTGATGTCGGCGCATCTTTATCAGTTTACAGATGCGGAGACGGAGGCGATTTTCAAGGCGTTGAAAGCTCAGTGAAGAAGTTGGTAGTAAGTAGTTTATAGTTAGTAGGGAAACAAGAGATATGTGGCAAAAAGACGGCTCATCAAAAAAGATATTAGGTATAGCCGTTCTGGCGGTTGTTGTTGTGTTTCTTTTTCCTCACTCAACTTTTGCGGTAAGCACATCAGCTTACATTTCTCCGTCTGATACGAAGTATCCTGGAGATTCATATAGCGTTGGCGTTTCTATTTACAATGACCGCAACACATCTATTTCGGTCCAAAGCGATTGGTATTACAGCGTGAATGGTGGTGGATGGAATTATTGGGGAAGTAATAGCACTACAATAGGTCCTAATTCTTCCGGCTCAATGAGCAAATCAAGTTTTGCTGATGTCGCGGGCACCCAAATCAGTTTTGGGATTAACTCCATATGGGATAGCAGTACCTGCAACGCTGACGCGGGTTGGACCGGATGCAGTTATTCCTCTACGGGTTTTACGGCGCAGCCGCGCCCAGTTTCTGTTTCCGTAACATCTTCACTTTCTACTACTGGCACAATCGCGCCGGGTACAGAAATTACTTTGTCTGGAACAGTGAGTGGAAGTGGATATACCGGTACAAACTATTGGCAAGTAAACGGAGGAAACTGGTTTTCACCGGGCTCCGGAACCGGCTCTTTTAGTTATACATGGCTAGCTGGAGCGCCGGGCGGACCTTATTCTTTCGGATTTTGCGCAAACGGTGGAAGTGGTCCGTGTGAATCCGCTGGGTCAGTTATGGTTTCAAAAATAACACCGACAATTTCGTGGAATACTCCTTCAGCGGTTCAATCTGGCTCAACCTTGAGTTCAACGCAATTAAACGCAACAGCTAGTGTTCCTGGAACATTTTCGTATTCTCCTGGTGCTGGTACGACGGTGTACTCCTCGCAATCCTTGTCCGTAACATTCACTCCTTCCGATACAACGAATTACAACATCGCAACCGCGAGCGTGTGGCTTACGGTTAATCAAATCGTTTATCATTCTCTCTCTGTTGCTCGTTTGGGCTTCGGTACTGTTACCGCCTCTGGCATTTCCTGCGGCTCCGATTGTGATGAGTCGTATCAAGAGGGAAGCAATATAACGCTCACTGCTACTCCATCTTCCGGCTGGTCGGTTTCTTCTGGTAGTTGGATCGGCTGTGACTACACTGGAAGTAGTCAAAGCGGTCAGACGACTTGTACCGTGCGCATGAGTTACGCCCGCTCTGTCGTGGTCGCTTTTTCGCAAATGGTTGCGACAGCTGAGTTTACAAACCCGTCAAACAACGGCACCACTCTCAACTACAACGGTGGTACTTACTTTCAATGGTCGTCCAACAACACCACTGGCTGTAGCATTTCTTCTTCTCCAGCACTCCCGGGATATCCAAAAACAGGGCTTCCAGCATACAACACTGGCACGAACTATTGGAGTGGCAACCTTACAGACAATGTAACTTTTACCCTAAATTGCACACCGGTCTCTGGGGCGACAGGTACTGCCTACTCCGAGACATTCGTAATGGTCAACCCACTTCCATCCGGCACTTGCACTGTTAATGTGTATAACAAGATAAAATATGTTAATGCGGGCAATACAGGCGTATCAGGCAATACAGGCGTATCAGGCAATACAAACGAGATAAACGATACAAGTGATAACGCATGGCTCATTACTGCAACCGCTGAAGCGGGGAACTGTCCATCGTCGTATTTTACAAACCTCACTGTGTCAGGTAATGCTTCTCCAGATAGACCACCAAGAGCCGTAAGAGTTTTTGATAAAAAGAAATACGGCGGCAAGTATTTTTCGGGAAGCGAGTGTTCATATCAAGAAACTTTGCAAAAAGCTGGTGCACTCTCTCTTCAAAATTCCGGCAAAGTAGCGCGGTCGTGTAGCGGTGGAGTAACATCTTTACAGGCAACTGGCGCAATTCATTTTCAAACATCACTTACTGATATACTGAAAGAAACGGCGCTTGGTCGGAGTATTCGATACACCAATGACGACCCTGAACGTAAATCTCCTGAGCATGATTTATTCTATGTGGGAGCATTGCCGTGGGGTAACTATCCTTTTTATATAAGCAATTCTCTGACAGGCACCTATCTTTGTCCCGACGGAACACAAATGAAGATAGATGCTCCTGCGGAAGTACGCGTATGCGCACACGAACCCGAAGACGGCGGTGGTCAGTATTTTGATTCTGAATGCACGATAAAAAACCCCAGCTATTATTCACAGCAATTCAGTTGTCCAGGCGTGCCGACTGTAGCGATTACCATCAAGCCGTCCATTACTCCTACACCAGGCAAGCCGCTTGACTTTACGCATCTTCTATCAGTGAAAAGCAAGATGGATGGGGCGTCAAAACCTGGCGTCAACATAACGCAAGTTAGCGTTGAAGACCCAGACCCGGACTTTTCGTTTCCTACAAATTACTTCGGTGGCACAACTGATTACGAGAGGATTTCAGAGCGCAATGTAACAGTAGTGTTGGAAGCACCGAATACACACCCAAACGGTGGCACTTTTGATGAAAATCTCGGTTGGCAGGGGGATTGTATTGTTGTTGCCGGTAATAAGCGTCAATGCCTTGTTGATTTCACATTCAACTTTCTCGGCGGTGAGAAGAAAACTGTAATCGCAAATTACTCTTCGGCGCTCGCGACGCCGGAAGTTCTGACTGCGACTCCACTCTGCACCGAGGGAGAGGGGAAAATAGCGCTGTGGGCGAAAGAGAAAGTGAGCGGCGCGACTTCCTATAACTTGTATCGCGGAACGACCGCTGATTTCTCTCCCGATTCCGCCAACCAGGTAGATGTTGACCCAGATAAACCCGGCACGCAAGGGTGGAGCGCGGCGAACCTCCCCACCGCCCAACCCTCCGCTTTTATAGACAAAGGGCTTACGCCCAAAACGACTACTTACCATTACAAAATGGTTGCTGTGGGAAGCGGTGGCAAGTTAAGCGCTGCTTCCGCCGCATCTTCCCGCACCGCATCCCCACGTTGTCCAGATTTGATTGTGCAGAGCATTACTCTCCCGAACTCGTCGGGGCTTCCGGCAGGAACTGTTGTTTCGGGTTCAACTGGACATACATTCTCTGCAGTGATTAAAAATCAGGGAGAGGGGACGGGCTCGGTAAAGTTTTTCAACCGGTTTTGGTTGAATGACAAGATTCTTGGCGACCAACTGGCGCAGAACTATGACCAACCGATTACCACGGGTCTAGGCACAGGCGCTTCTCAAACGGTGAGTTATAGCGGGTGGACTGCCGACACTGTTACCCAAACCACGACCAAGACACTTAAAGTGTGTGCCGACCAGCCGCCAGGAGAAGTGCTCGGAACTCCTTTTTCTGGAAATGTTTTTGAGGCACTGCCAGTCGGTATATCTTTAAGTGTTACGGCATCTAATAACCCAGCCGAAACCAACAACTGCTCCACCACGAACCAAAACACCACAATCACTATAGTGCCACCGCTCTCCGTCAAACTGGAGTGCGAAAAAGCAGGAGGTGTGTTTAATGAGAACTACTGCGTGATTGACTATGCGCAAACATCAAAATTGCGTTGGACTGTTGGCGGCGATCCATCATCTTGTAAATGGGTGGAAAGCGATATCTTTGGCAGTGCCGTGAAGGAAAGCTATACCGTAGAAGGTAACCCTCTTTCACTCGATAATTTGTTAGACAAGCTGTTCTTTACTTATAAATTGGAATGTTCGCGATAATATAATAACAAAAGAAAACCCCTGACTCCTGTGAGTCGGGGGTTTAAGATATCCCTTCCATTTTATTTCCCTGGTTTGGTTTTTTGTTATTGTTTTTGCGATTCTGCCGTTCGCACGCGGTAGAACCCAGATGGTCCAGCCGTCGTGTGTGTAGTGATGTTTTTGCCACTGGAGTTCAGCGACATCGGAACAATGAGGGCCTTGAGTGGCTGCCAATTTCCACCGAGAACGGGGGTCCATTCAATGGACACATTTTCGTCGGGGTTGCCTTCAACCAACAACTCCGTGGTGTTGCCAACTCTTTTCAGAGAGGCAATTTTGGGAGCCGGTGGCTCAAAGAAGGATGGCGGTGGATTGCTCCACCGAATCGGCGTGCCATCTTTCTCCGTGCGGTTCACGAGGAAGGTAACGAATCTACCGTCTTCGGTGAAGAGGGTAATCTCGGCGCTTGACCACCACGCTGAAGCAGCCGTGAAGATTTCCTCTGGAATCCCAAACGCCGGCGGGTTGAAGTTCAGGAGTCCGATCCTAAACACCGCCAACGCGCAAGGATTTCCTTCGTCCTGTATTCCAGCTCGCACATCAAAATGCGCGACTTTACCTAGAACACCAGATACATTCACTGTGAAGTTCCAAAGTCCTTGGATCGGCCAGCCGATAGCCGCAGGCCAATCAAACTTCACCTCCCCGAAGATTTCCTCGGGGACAATCCACCGTCCGTTCTGGAATACAAGTGAGAACCACTTGTCCTCTGCGTCGATAGGTGCCGTAGCTATGGTGGCGGTTTTTTTCTCTCCATAGTAGTTGGGTAGCAACCCACCAACACCAGAAGTAAAGGCCTCCACATACCACCCACGCTGGGCATTATCTGGTCCCGTAGGAGTTGGCAAGCGACCAATCATCTCGCGGATTTTGGAAAATGTAAACGATTTCAATTTCCCGTCTGACGGAAAATGAAAAGGATACATCTCCGTAATTCGTTCGTTACTCGGTCCGCCAACCGTAACCTCTATGGAACTTATATACCCATCCAAATTCGCTCCAATCGGGAGCGATGTAAATTTCTGCTGCGCCTCCACGGACGCCACAGAAAGAATGGCGCAAAGCGCCACTATTTTGAGTTTCATTTTTCCTTTCCGCCGCGTCTTACGGCAAACGTTGTTTGACGACAAAAAACATA
>Ga0194132_10010103_pt1 | contig 12689 bp, 11 predicted proteins | sample TA2KigOf80mmetaG_FD_148612 | JGI IMG/M metagenome (GOLD analysis project Ga0194132, IMG submission 148612) | Freshwater microbial communities from Lake Tanganyika, Tanzania - TA2015054 Kigoma Offshore 80m | ecosystem: Environmental > Aquatic > Freshwater > Lake | place: Tanzania: Lake... | reverse complement strand
CGACGAAAGCAGAATCATCCGCGCGCTGACTTCCGGCATCTGCCGACGCACCTCACTTGCCAGCGTCAGGCCGTCCATCTCCGGCATCTGATAGTCAAGGATGATCAGATTGATAGTGGGAGTCGTCTGAAGCGCCCAGAGCGCCTCCTGACCGGTGGCGGACTCCAGCACTTTCATACCCCAGGCATCGAGCGTCTTGTGAAGAATAAAACGGTTGGTGGCACTGTCGTCTACGACCAGTACCGTGAGGTTGGCGACGTTTTTGATCGGTTGGGTATTAGGCGAGCGGGCTTCGCCTGGGGCTATCGGAAGCGAAACGGTAAAATGAAAGGTACTGCCCTTGCCTCTTTAGCTTTCGAGCCATATCCGCCCCCCCATGAGTTCCACGAGCGACTGCGAGATGCTAAGTCCCAACCCGGTTCCTCCGTACCGCCGTGTAATCGAGCCATCGGCTTGAACAAACTTGCCAAACACTTTGAGTTGGTCTTCGAGCGTAATACCGATGCCCGTGTCGTTTACCATAAAATGAAGCGTCCGGTGTCCGTCTATCTCGACCCCTTCTTCGGGTGACTTCGGTTCGACTTTGATCGAAATTTCTCCCTGTTCGGTAAACTTTACTGCGTTACCCGCAAGGTTTACCAGAATCTGGCCCAACCGCGTCGAGTTTCCCATCCACATCCGCAATAGCGACGGATCTATATAGGCAAACATCTCAAGCCCTTTGTCGCGGGCGCGGCCTCCGAGGATTTCGGCGACACTTTCTACCAATTCGTGCAAATCAAAGCTGGCCGTCTCTAGTTCGATCTGACCTGCCTCGATCTTGGAAAAGTCGAGAATATCGTTGATGACTCGCAAATGGACCGTCGAAGACGATTGGATGACTTCAACAAACTGCCGATGTTCCCCATCCAGCCCAGTCTCCATAGTCAGTTCGGTCATACCGATGATGGCATTGAGCGGGGTTCTGATCTCATGGCTCATATTGGCCAAAAACTCGCTCTTGGCTTGACTGGCGGCTTCGGCCTGTTCTTTGGCGATCTGGAGTTCCTGTTCGGTACGCCGACGTTCTACGATTTCGTGCCGCAATTCGGCGGTCCGTTCGCGTACCCGCTCTTCCAGTTGGTCGTGCGCACGCTGAAGCGCCAAATCCCGCTCTTGAATCTGTTCGAGCATCTCGTTAAACCGATTGATCAGCAGCCCCAGTTCGTCTGTGCAAGGGTTGACGGCGCGTACCGCATAATTTTTGTGTGTGGAAACATGGCTGGCAACGTCGCCCAGATACAGGATCGGCTCGGAGATCACACGACGCAGTTGAGACGACAACAGGATCGCCACCAAGGTGGACGTGACCAGCACCACGCCCGCAATGCCGATATAGCGGTACAAACGGATGTATATCGATTGTAGATTGGCTTGAATATAGATCATGCCGACCGATTCGTGATCGCTCTCGATCGCCTGATACAGATGGAGATAGTCACCCTCGAACAGATGACCGGCCTCGGTAGGTAGCGGACGGAGCGGGCTTTCTACCGTATTCTGTCGGACGTATTTGCTACCACCTCACCCGCCCGATCATGGATGTAGACCAAGTGGATGCTCGGCTCCGCTTTGAGCGCGGCAAGCGTTTCCGTGACGTTTTTCGAGTCGTTGAAGGCGATGGCCGCCGCTGTGTTGTTGCCTATGATGCGGGCCTGAACGCTCAAATCGCGCACCATCTGCCGACGAAAAGAAATAAGGCTGTATGCCACAAACGTAACGCTGGCGATCAACAGCACGATAAAACTGGTCGCCACGATGATCAGGGTGAGTTTTTGCGAGATAGAACTGTCGCGAAAACGTTGCAAGATGCCAAACATGTCTGGATTACCCGTTTTTTTTGTCATCCGGTCTGTCGGACCGGTGTGCGGGAAGCAAAAGATCGTCTATGGTTTTTACCGGGCAGAACGTCTTGTCGGGGACCTCTACACATACGGTAGTCCAATGTGCCATGGCGCCGTTCCATAGCCCCGGCCATTCCATCGCCTTGAGCGGACGTCCTTCTTTTGATTTTGTCGCCATAAATCCGGTATCGGGGTCGCGGAACCGCAAAAGGTCAAAGGGCACTCCTTTCCGATCACGCAGACCGCCTACGATGTCCACCGGATTGAAATGCGTGGCGGAGGCAAGCAGACGCGCCTGCCCGGCGTCGTTGCGGTCGATCTGGGCGGTTTCTACGATCTGAACGCCGGTGGTTCTATCGGTATTTTCGACCCAGAAAGGCCCACCTCCCGGGGCGCCCATGTTTCTCACCATCCCGCATACTCGCACCGGACGTTCTAAAAGTCTTGCATACAGACTGCGCTGTTCTTCGATGGAAAACGACGACCATGTCGTCGGAATTTCCACCGAAAGATCGCGACAACAGAATTCTCTTACCCCCGGAAGCGCGGCTACGTCCTGCTCCAAACGGTCGGCTTGCAAAAAAATCTCCGTTTGCAATGAGACGAGATACCCGGCCAATATCTTTTTCGAGCGATGAATCTCTGGTTTGAGTCGATCCGTCGCCACATTGTCGATGTTCTTAATAAAAACAATGTCACCTTTCAGGTCATCCATATTTTCGAGCAATGCTCCGTGTCCCCCCGCTCGAAAAACAAGACGTCCCTGCGCATCACGGAAAGGTTCGTTGTCCGGCGTTACCGCAATAACGTCGGTAGAAGGCTTCTGGACCGATATCGCAATATCGAGTCGGGTCGAATCGTTTTCATAGCGGGTTCGGATATGCGCGATATGTTGCGTCACCGCGTCTACGTGTTCCGGGGAGACGGTAAAATGGATGCGTGCGACACCCTGTCTGTCGCGCGTGCAGTCAATGGCTTCGACGAGATGTTCTTCGATGGGCATGCGCACGCCGTCCGGATACCGATGAAAAGGTAACAGACCCTTGGAAAGACCGGGATAACCATATCCGCCGAAGTCGAGCAGTCGGTCGAAAACCGCCCCCCATCGCCAGTCTTGCCACGCCGTTTCCATCTGTGGATCGTTGCTAAGCAACGCTTCATAAAAAGGAAATCGCGGCAGATTCTGCATAAACCAAAGCCCGTACCGCGCGTCTTCGTCGCCTGTGGCAGCGCGTTTTTCGAGCGTGTCCCGGTCGGCAGGCGCGCATCGGTCCCGCACCGCGAATACCCGCTCGAACATCCGGCTTCCCGCGCCCGACGCGGGTACGAATTTCATCGCTCGCCCTTCCGCAACTGCCGCAGCAAATACGGATAAACACCGCTCTTGCTCCGTTCCGGACAGTATTTTTATACCGTCTCCCGTAGTACAGGGCCGGTTGACGACAGTAAAACGAAATCCGTTTCGAAACCGGCATAGCTGTTCCAGCACCTGTTCAACCGGAATGCCCCGCTCCGCAAGCCATCGTTTGTCATTATCCGTAAAAGGATACATGCGCATTTGTCCGGCAGTACACATGCTCGTTTCGATATTCGGCACATTCTGTTAAAAAATAAACGTATTCTATGCCGGGTACGTATATGTGTCAAGAACGGCCCCAACCCTTTCGCGCTTTCGTGTGTCTTATCGAACAGCGTATAGGCTTGCCGATTGAGCCACGAACATTGCCGTACCAAACGGAACGACCTGTTTCCCGGCTTGACTTCCGGGTACTCTGTGCCGTATCGTGGATACATACGGATATTGTAAAAAATCCCGCCCCTCCTTTTGTAAACTCGTACACGAAAAAGATCATGGGTTATAACAAACCCCACGCGCTTGGTCTCCTCAGCACGCTTTATGGTCTGCGTTAGCGCATGTGGACAGGTTGAACCATGCACGACAAAAAAACATCGTCTTTCCAAGGTGTCTTAAGCCTTTTCGGACTGTTGTGTCTTGCCTGCTAAGCCTCGCCCCCACCGACGGTCCCATGACTGCGGTCGCTGACCGCCGTGCCTATACGACCACCTTGGACATAGACGGCGAACATGATGCAACCGTATCGAAAGTGCTGACCGTCCATCGTGTTCAGGTGGATACTACGGTGCGGGTCGTCCCTGTGGACGAACGTCTTGCCCTCGAACACGGTCTGCGCAACCGTGCCGAGGTCCGAGAGAGTCAGATAACCCAGCGCCTGTCCGAGATCACGCTCAAGGAAGTGGATGCCCGGCGCGCGTTTTTGATCAATCTGAGCGGATTCTACGAGTTTACGGGTATCAGCGAGGAGACACTACCGTTTAACTCCAGTCTAAACATGCTTTTTCGGTCGAGGTTGGACGATTTGGAACGGCGTCCCAGAAATCGGGGCGTATTTTTGAACCTCACCGTGCCGCTGTGGGATTCCCGTGTCAACCGGTCCAAAGTAAACGCTGCGGTCGCCACGGTACGTCAGAACGAGTTGGACGTGCAGGAAAATCAGCGACTTGTGGAGCAGAGCATCCGGGCGACGCTGACCCGGCTTCGAGAAGCGCAGGGCCGTGTCGATGTGCTCGGACATAGCGCCGACGTGGCACGCCGCAGTTGTGACATCAGCCTGGCCCGGTTTGACAATGGAGACATCACCGGTCAGGAACTGGCGCTCGACCGTCAGCGGCTTACACAGGCCCGACAGGCGTATCTCGAAGCCTTTATCCAGTATCAGCTTTCACTGGCCGACCTCAAACGCCAGACCCTCTATGATTTTGTACAGCACCACAGTCTTGTCGAAAATCCATAGACGCAACATCGAGACAGGTTTGAGCCAACAGCCGTGTGGGCGGGCTGTTAACCAAAAGGACAAACGAATGGGAAAAATTTCGGCAATAAAACGGCTTGACGAAACGATACTCCGGCTCGGCGGTAACGGCGACAACTGGCACATGAGCTGGGCCAACGACGACAACCAGTATGTAAGCATGTGCGACGGCAGGGGGTGGCCGGGTATGCCGGAAGCGGAATACAACAGCCGCGCCTAAGCCATAAGCGGCCATCCGCCCGATAGCGTTTCATTATCTTTCTGGCTATCCCGAACTGCTCAATGTATGGAACACGAGCGATTTTACTCGATACTACAATTTTGGCATCCTTGCACTCGACGGTCATATCTATCAGTTTCTCAGCGCGCCTGACCACCCGTTTAGCCAGCCCAAACCCCGTTTTGTAGGCGTAAAACTGATCTATTCTCCCGACAACGGTCGCACATGGCGCAACCGGGACGGCTCTACACCGGTCGTTTGGGAACGCTGGGAGGAACGGTCAAAAGACAATATGGCTTTTTTCGAGGAAGAAAACGACGCCTTTGCCTTGCTGACCGTGTTGCAGATGGGAAAAAACTACACCCACAACACCGACGGTTTTGTGTATGTCTATGCGCCAAACGGCAGCAAGGAAGGGGTGATGAACCAACTCGCGCTGTTTCGCGTGTCGAAAGACCACATCCTTGACCGATCGGCCTATGAATTTTATGCCGGGCGCGATGGGACGGGACGGGCGTTGTGGTCGCGTCGGATCGAAGACCGGGGGATCGTACACACATTTCCCTCGGGCTGGGTAAATACCGACTTTCATCCGTATGCATGGCGTCCGAGCGTCGTCTATTATCCGCCTACCGACGAATATCTCTTGGCCAACTGGGGGATGGGGTGTAGTCCGGATGGTATGTGGTTTGGCAAACCGAGTTATCTGGGGTTCTGGACCGCTCCACAGCCGTGGGGACCGTGGACACTGGTATACGAGGATACGGTTTGGACACCCGGTGGAGATACACAGGCGCGGTGTTACCAGCCCCAGATCTCGCCGAAGTGGATCTCGCCGGATGGGAGATCGTCCTGGATGGTATGGACCGATTTTCAGGAGGTAGAAGGAAAGGGCAGGCCGTTTTATGCGTTTAACGTGCAACAGGTGGCGGTAGAGATCGCTTAAGCGGGGTTGGGCGAGAGGGGGCCGTCCTTCTATGACGCCCCCCCACTCGCGTGTTTAATCGGACACTGTCTAACTGGCCGCGCCCATGACCTTTTTGAACTCGTTCATAAACACTTCGAGTTCATCCGGTTTGCCGATGGAAATACGGATATGGTTGCTCAGCGGGTTCATCCCCGCCCCCTGATACCCCCATCCGCTTCTTACCATCACACCGCGTTTGCGCAGTTCCGTGACGATCTTGCGGCTGTCCTGCCCCACATCCACGATCAAAAAGTTGGAGTGGCTCGGTGTGTATTTCAACCCCATCTTTTTAAACTCGCCATACAGAAAGTCTTTGCCGTCGTTGGTCACCTTGATCGTCTGCGTCACAAAATCGTGGTCCTCGAGCGCCGCGCTGGCCGCGTGCGAGCTGAGCACCGTCATCCCCTGCCCAAACCCCTGATGCAGCATCATCCGATCCAAAATCGGCTTGCTGGCGATGGCATAGCCGATACGCATACCGGCCAGACCGTAGATTTTCGAGAAGGTGCGTGTCACCACGACGTTGTCGCGGGCCGTCGCCAACTGGATCGCGTCTTTGTAGCCCGGCTCACGGACAAAGTGAATATACGCCTCGTCGATAAAGACGATGATGTTTTTGGGTACCGAATCGACAAACTTTTCCAGATCGGCGTAGGGCACGATCGTGCCGGTCGGGTTGTTGGGGTTGGTAATGGCGATTATTGTTGTTTTGGGGGTGATCGCGGCTTTCATGGCATTCAAGTCTTGATTAAAATCACCCGTCGTCGGCACGCGGATCACATTGGTGTTTTGACCGGCCATCTTGAAGCCTTCGAACACCCGCGCGATCTGACCGTAGCCCGGCATGGATTCGATACATTCCCCCGTACCGTTTCCGACACCGAGAAGCCCGATAAGCTGGACGATAGGACCGGAACCCGCATCCATATACACCCGGTTTTTTTCCATCAGCGCACGGAAAGTACGCGGATCGTCAAAATCGAGCGTGCTCATATCCACGCCCAGTGTGATCCCATGATGCGCATGCAGTTTGAACGGCAGATCGGAACCAAACGAATACCGGTTGATTTCGAATATGTGCTGCATGATGGCGTCTATGGCGCGTGGGGATGCGCCCAGTGGGTTTTCGTTGGCACTAATCTGCACGATGCCACCCGGAACGCCATTGCCCCGGATGTCTTTGGCGGTCTTGCCCGTAGCCAACATCTGCGCAAAGGCCCGCTGCGCGGTCAACGAAATCGCGCCGGCGCCGAGCAACGCGCCTGCCACAAACTGACGACGCGAAATCCCTCTGTATTCCTCCTCTATCTCCTCTATCTCTTCCTGTTCCATATCATGCCCTCCCCGGCATAATGGTTTTGAGTGCCACGGACGCCTACCCCGCGTCACCTCCTATAGAAACTATCCGATATTCAACTGTTTCATCTGTGATACGATATAGTCCGCGCACCGAAACGCCAACGCCTGTATCGTCAACGTCGGGTTGCTCTTGCCGGACGTGACAAACGAACTGCCATCCACCATAAACAGGTTTTTTACATCATGGCTCTGGTTAAACCGGTTGACGACGGATGTTTTGGGGTCGATCCCCATGCGACACGTACCCAAGAGATGGGCATCGCCCTGTGGGAAAAAGTTGGGAGAGGCCACGACCTGCCGCGCGCCGGCGGCCTGCAACAGCTCTTTGGCGCGTTCGCGGAAAAAATCCCCCAATTTATGCTCGTTGGAATGCACGTTATAGGTAACACGCGGAACAGGCAACCCCCATTTGTCCTTTACCTCCGGGTCGAGGTCGATGGCGTTGGCCTCCTGCGACATCGACTCCATGCTGGTCAGAGCCACCATCTGTCGGGTATAGTTGTCCATGATCCACTTTTTGCGTTCCGAACCCCAACGACGCAGCCGAGGCATGTTGAGATTGGCAAAGGAGATCGTCTCGCCGTCGCCACGCGGCTCCAACACACCGCCGCCGAAAAAGCCGTTCTTAGCGGGGTTGGGGTCGTAGAAATCCTGAATGACCCGCGAGTCCATAACCCCTTTGTACTCATTTAGGTCGTTGTCGAAAAATCCGCGCGCGGTCTGGTAGTAGTTGAACATGAGATGTCTGCCTACCTTGCCGCTACGGTTGGCCAACCCGTCCGGGAACAGGGTGGATTTGGACATGAGCAGCAAACGGGGGGTATGGATGCCGTTACAGCATAAAATGACCACACGGGCTTCGATTTTGTGTTCGGTCATTTTTTCGTCGAGATAAACCACGCCGTCCACCAGCCCGTTTTCGTCTACCGTGATTTCTCGGGCACACGAATTGGCCCGGATTTCGCAGTTGCCCGTCTTGAGCGCCTTGGGGATCATGGTGACGAGTATGCTCGACCGAGCCTGTATGGTGCAGACGTATCCTTCGCAAAACCCGCAGTTCATGACCGCAGGACGCCCGTCGTACGGACGCGAGGTGATCGCCAGCGGGGTAGGGTAGGCGTGCCATCCTAGTTTTTGCGCGGCCAGGTCGGCCAGCGCACCTGAGCAGGTGCGCGCAACCGGCGGCATCGGATAGGGTTTGCGTCGGGGCGGATCAAACGGGTTGGCCCCCGCAAGTCCCGATACGCCGATCTCGTATTCGGCCTTCTCGTAGTAATGCTCAAGATCCCAGTAGTCTATGGGCCAGTCCTGTACATCTGCGTTTTCGACCGCGCCAAACAGGCTGCGCTCTTTGAAATCGGACTCGTGCAACCGCCACGAGATGCCTGTATAGTGGAGTGTGCTGCCACCCACCACACTTTGCATGTGGATAGAATGGGCGACTTCGGCCTTGTCCGTCGCCGTCTTGCGGTAGGTATTGGGTTGGTCGTACTGCACATAACCCGGTGTGTGCATCACCCGCAGTTCGTCCTGATCGAACCGACGAGTGGTGAGAAATGGCCCCATCTCAAGCGCGACCACCTTTAGCCCGCGCGTACTCAACTCCTTGGCCAGCACCCCCCCGGCGGCGCCGGTTCCGATGATCACCACATCGGGACGTTTTATCATCGGATTGGGTAAAGACATGTAAGACTCCCGCTTGTTTTTCGTGGGGCGGGCAAATCGCCCGCAAACCGGTGATCTATGGAAGACGCAAAATATTGCGTTGTCGGAAGACGCAAAATATTGCGTCCTCTACTTTTTGCCCTTTTTCGGATCCGGCTGTCCGACGATCCGGCTTTTCATCGGTCCGGCATACGGTTTGAACTCCGGATACTGTGTTTCCGGAATCGTCATATCATAATACCCGAATGGCGGGTCGTATCCAAAAGGCGCACGTCCGGGGAATTTGATCAGCTTCCACCCGATCCGGTCGTGGTTGCCGCCGTACGACGGATCCGAGAACATACCTTCCATCGTGTGCGAGATGACCATCCGGAGAAACGAAAGACCGGAGATCCCCACGTCTGACGGCCATGCCGTCGGCGTCTCGCGCTTATCGAGTTCGATCAGCGCTTTTTCCTGTTCGTCGGCGGAAAGTCCGGCAAACACACTCGTCCGTGTCGCCTGACAATAGGCGTTTAACGCGGCAAGTCCTTTTCGATAGGTTTCGAGGTCTTCGCGGTAACGGTCGCCAAACCCTCCGTCGATATAAAAATAAGCCCGCGCGTCGGTCGCGCCGGGACCGTTGGCATCCCGCGGAAAGATACGTTCGCACAGGGCGATAAGCGTCTTTCCTTCTTCCGCCGTCAGATGCTGAAATGCATAACCTTCTCCGGCGGTCTGTGCGGATACGACGCCCTGCCGGGTCAATGCGCCAAGCGTGATCACCCCGCCGGCAACTTTAGCCGCGCCGGACAGAAATCTACGCCGTGTAATCCGTGAAACGTCCATAGAAACAATCTCCTCTGTAAAAACAGAGATAAACGCAATATCGGATATCGTCCCGCAACCTGCTGAGGGTCTTCAAGGATAACAGGTAAAAAAACCAAGTCATCCCGTCGTTTGAAATACAAGCCGCCCGTCCAAACCTTCACTTTTTGAGACGGTTTCGGTCGAGGATGCGCTGGAAGTTGGCTCCCAGTATCCGCTCCCGGATCGGCACGGGAAGATCGGCCCAGACCACCCATCCCAACTGGGGCCGGGGGTCACGCATGGGCGCATCCGAGCCAAACAACACGCGGTCCGCACCCGCCGTCTCGACAAGATACTCGATCACCCGGTTGGTTACTGGCGTCAGTGTTATTTCGGCGTATACGTTGGGGTGCGCCCGGACACAGGCGGCGACCTCCTCTGCAAACGCATAACTGCCGCCGGCATGGGCGATGATCCAGCTTGCCGCCGGAAACCGCTCCGCCAGACGCCCGACCGCGGCCACTCCGCCCGTCTGCGGTGCTACATGGAGCAGGGCATATAGTCCGTGCGCATCGCCAAAGACCCACCAGTCCGTAAACCGCTCGTCTTCGTAGCTCAGATTCATGTGCGGATACGGTTTCATCCCCGCAAAACCCTGTTCCAAATACCGGAGTTTTATCTCGGCTTCGATCTCCTGCGGCGTCATGTGAGTGGGGTCGATGACGGCCACGCCGATCACCCGGTCCGGATACCGCCGTATGGCACGATATACAATATCGTTGCCGTCTACCGCGTCGGTGCATACCGGCCCGTTCCAACTCATCATCGCAATTCGGTCGATGCCTGTCCAACCGTTGACCTCGATCATGCCCTGTGCGTCACCGTCGTACATAATATAGTTGTGCCCCGCGTTCTGCCCTTCTTCGTGGAGTACATGCGCGTGGGCGTCCAATACGGCAACGGAAAGCGGTATGCCCGCCCGCGCCTCTCTCAGCAACGGATCGTCCATCCGGTTTTCCGACGCGGCGACAGGTGTCTGACCTTTAAGCAGACGGGTAAGATTGCCTCCGGCGATACGGCGTTTCGATTCGACCGGTATCTGGGCGTAATCGATAAAAAACCGTGCCGCGCCGGGCGATTTTTCGGTCATGCCCGTGCCAAAAAGCAGACGTTCGTCGCCAAAATCGACCACATACCGCTCAAGTCCCCTATTGATCTGGTACGAGGAAAATTCGAGATGTAGATTTTCATGAAGCGCCATCAACCGATGTACAAAACGCTGGTGTGGCCATACGGCATTGATCAGCAGAAACGGAAGACCGGGGTATCGTCCAAACAGGGGATGAAAAAAAGAAAACATATCCCGGTCGGTCCACCCGGCGTCGATGAGGGTGAGGACACGGGCCTCTTCGAGCGCGTGCAACGTTTCACCCATCATATCAGGGTGGAGCGAGAAGTGACCGGGGGTCAGCCTTACGGCGCGTATACCTGCCTCGTCCATGGCAGACAGCAGACGGTCACCGGTGGTAAAAAATCCCGGTTCACCAAGCGGGACGATATTCCACACGATGAAAAGACGCCCCGGAGCGGCGGAGCATTCGGTTTTCAGTCGGGCGTTGCCATAGCATGCATCGTAGTGAAGCGCGGAGGCGTGCGCGATAAGCGCCCCGTCGATCTCGGCAAGGTCCATATCTTCGATCAGATGACCGACGGACCAGCGGGTGCGTGGATGTTTCATCGGACGCGGACCGACGACCGCGTGACAGTCGAAATACCGGATCGTCGCGTCGCTCACAACCGAACCCATACAGCATAACCGGCAAAAACGGCCATGACGAGCGCGCAGACGGCGACAAGACCGAGGAGGGTTGAGGAGGGGGCGATCCCGGTTCGACGTGCGGTAGTGCGGCTGTAGTAGTATGCGGCAAACCCGATGGCCGGGAGCAACACCGTCTGCATCAACCCGCCGATGATCACCATCTGCACCGGCGCGGTAAAGGTGAAATACAGAATGGCGTACAACACGGGAAGCATCAACGTGATGATCCGGATCACCCGAAACCGGTCTTGCGGTTTTTCAAACCGGACCACGCCGATCACCGACAGAATATCGGCCAGCATGCGGGGCAGACCGACGATGGTGACAAAATACGTGGAGTATAGCACCGCAAAAGCACCGACGCCAAAGAGGTAATAGGTCCACGGGCCCAACGTCTTGGTATACATGTCCGACAGGGTGGCGACCATGTCGAACCCTTGGGGGATTTTTCCTTGTTGATACAAGACGGACGCGCCAAGTGAAAAAAATGCCATGGTAGCGATGGTATACAACACCATCGACAGGATGGCGTCTTTGTGCATGACGCCGATCCAGCCACGTGCGCGTGTTGTCCACGAGGCGCTGGCGTCATAGGGTCCGGTGGAGCGGGCATAGCCCTTTTCGAGACACCAGTAAACATAGAGCATGAGTTCGGTCGCGCCTACACCCGTTATGCCAAAGACGGAAAAGGCCGTCACCGCCCCGTCGGACGGAAGCGCAAGACGGAAACCGTCCATAACCGCCTGTGGGGTGGGGGCGTAGGGAGTCCAGAACAGCAACACGGCGCTGGCGAGTGTAGTAAAAGTAAACACGGCGACCAGTGCCGTGGTGATCCACTCGACCGTAGCGTAATGCCCCGCGAAAATCAGCAGCAGGCTGACAGCGGACAGGATAAGCGTCCACGCAGTGCCGTCGAGTTGGGGAAACAGCAACTGGAGCGAAAGCCCGGTCCCTCCGATGATACCAGCGGTCTGTATGGTGCTCCACAACAGGAGCGCCAAACTGGCCCATACAAGCCATGACACCCGCCAACGCGGACCGGGGACGGTGTCGAACCCTTGAAAGGTGGTCATGCCCGTGGCGATGGCATGACGCGCCAGTTCGCTCTGTATCGGAACCTTGATGGCACAGCTTAACAGTATCATCCACAACACGA
>Ga0194132_10010101_pt1 | contig 12690 bp, 13 predicted proteins | sample TA2KigOf80mmetaG_FD_148612 | JGI IMG/M metagenome (GOLD analysis project Ga0194132, IMG submission 148612) | Freshwater microbial communities from Lake Tanganyika, Tanzania - TA2015054 Kigoma Offshore 80m | ecosystem: Environmental > Aquatic > Freshwater > Lake | place: Tanzania: Lake... | reverse complement strand
ACTGCTTATCAACGATGGTGCCGCATCTTGCGCTCGATCTTCCAGCAATTCGCCAAGATCCCCCTCGATCCGCCTGCTCCAGTGCCCCTTCCAGCCGCTTCCAACTGCCGGATTTAGGTTTAGTGATCCCGCTCCGTAATTAAATCCGTCACGGTATACAAAGCCCGCTGATAGGCCGATTCCGGAAACGTCGAGATCAACGCACGGGCCTTGTCCGTGAACGCCTGGGCCCGCTGGCGCGCCCGGTCGATTCCCTGGTACCGATGGATCACCGCCAGGATCCGCGACAGCGGCACACGGTCGTAGCTCCCTTCGCGCAGTACCACCCCCACCAGGTCGCGCTCGGCGTCCGTGCACTCGCCCAACGCATAGATCAGCGGCAAAGTTACCTTGCCCTCCCGCAGGTCATTGCCGACGGGCTTTCCGAGAATTGACTCCCGCGCCGTGAAGTCCAGGATGTCGTCAATCAACTGGAACGCCATGCCGAGGTTCCAGGCATACTCGGCGAGCTTGGCTTCCTCGGAATCGTTCGCCCCTCCCGCCAGCGCACCGAGACGCGCACAGGCGGAAAACAGGCTGGCGGTCTTGCGGTCGACCAGCTCCATGTAGTCGGCTTCGGTGATGCCGGCCTTGCCGATCCGCTCGAGCTGGAGCAATTCACCCTCGACCATCATCTGCGTCAGCGAAATCAGGATGTCGAGGATCGCGAAATTACGCAGCCGCAGCGCGATCTGAAACGCCTGCATGTAGAGCCAGTCGCCGGAAAGCACACACGTCTGGTTGCCCCACAGCACGTTCGCCGACGGCTTTCCGCGGCGCGTCCGCGCGTCATCGATCACGTCGTCGTGGATCAGCGTGGCGGCATGGATCATCTCGACCACGGCGCCCAACCGGACCGCGCAATCGCTCCGGCCGCCCACCAGCCGGCTCACCAGCAGCAGCAGCATCGGACGCAGCCGCTTGCCGCCGTTCCCCTGCAAATGATGGGAGATCCGGGTAACGACTTCCACCGATGCGATCGATTCGAGTTGAATCTCCCGCTCGACCTCGGCCAGGCCGTCGGCGACCAGCTCCCGGATCTCTCTTGCGGTGAGTACCTGCCCCAGCCGGCTCAATCCCATGAAACCCCTCAGTTTACCCGCTTCGCGCGCCGGCACACAACCGGCGCCAGTTCTCAGCCGTGGTGCGCGCCACGGTTTCCACGGCCAATCCGCGCAGCGCAGCGACCCATTCCGCCGTGTGGGAGACGAACGCTGGCTCGTTGCGCTTGCCGCGGTGCGGAACTGGCGCGAGATACGGGGCGTCGGTCTCGATCAGCAGCCGGTCGAGCGGAACCCCGGCTGCGGCGTGCTGAATCTCCACGGCCTTTGGATAAGTGACGATGCCCGCGAAGCTGATGTGGAAACCCATCGCGACGCAACGCGCGGCCTCTTGGGGTCCGCCGCTAAAGCAGTGCATGATGCCGCCAGCCGCGGGACTCCATAGTGCTTCGATGATCGCGAGGGTGTCGTCCCAGGCCTCGCGCGTGTGGATCACGATGGGGAGCCCCAGCCGGTTGGCGATATCGAGCTGCTCGCCAAACACTGCCTTCTGCCGGTCGCGGGGAGAGAAATCGTAGTGATAATCAAGTCCGATCTCGCCGATCGCGACCACCTTGGGATGCCGGGCCAGTTCCTCGATCCGCGCCATCGTGCCGTCAGCCGATTTGGCGGCGTCGTGCGGGTGGACACCAACGGTCGCCCAGACCTCGGGATGGCGGTCGGCGATGCGGATCGCGGCCTCCAGATCTGGGGGACCATCGCCCGTGCCGATCGTCACCATCGCCTCGACACCTGCTTCGAGCGCGCGTCCAATCACCGCTTCCCGGTCGCTGTTGAAGCGCCCGTCGTCCAAATGGCAGTGCGAATCGATCACTTCAGGCGCGCGCCGACCGGCACGTCCTCAAGGAACGCGGCAAGGACAGGAGATCCACCCTCGAGTGACGCCGCCACGATCATCCCCTGCGATTCAATCCCGCGCAACTTTCTCGGCTGGAGATTGGCGACGATCACCACCTTGCGCTGCAGCATCTGTTCGGGCTTGTAGGCGCCCGCGATGCCAGCCACGATCGTGCGCGGCTTCGCCTCACCGATGTCGACCTTCAACAGCAGCAGCTTGTCCGAGCCCTTGACGTTACCGGCTTCAAGCACCTGGCCGACACGCAAGTCGACCTTGACGAAATCCTCGATCGCGATGGTCTCCGCAATCGGCTGGACGCCCGGAGCCATTCCCGCGGGCTCGATCTTTTTGCCCACCAGCGCGGCCTGGCGAAGCGTCTCTAGATCCTCCAGTTCGCGCATCTTCTCGACGGCTGGCTTGGCGTCGATCCTCGGGAACACGGCGGACGGCTGCCCGATGGCGTGGCCCGCCGGATACTGGCCCCACTCGAGGCCGGCCACGGGATATCCGTCGAGCAGGTGCTCCATCCCGATCTGGCTCCAGATCCGGTTGCAGGACTCGGGAAGCACCGGCGACAAGAGCACCGCGGCCACGCGCACTGCCTCTACCGCCGTGTAGAGCGCCGCATCGAGCCGGTCCTGGTCCGCGGGATCCGCGCTCTTCACGAGCTTCCATGGCGCCTGCTCGACGATGAACTTGTCGACCACGGAGAGCATCGCCCACACCGCTTCCAGTCCTTTAGAAAACTCAAAGTTCTCAAAGCACGACTTCACCGCGGAGATCGCGGTCCGCGCGGCCTCGGCCACCGCCGTGGACTCTCCTTTCGCCGCCGGAACCACACCCTTGCGGTACTGGTGGACCATGCTCAGTGTCCGGCTGACCAGATTCCCGAGTCCGTTGGCAAGATCGGAATTGTAGCGGCCCACCAGGGCGTCGTAGCTGAAGCTGCCGTCCTGGCCGAAGACCACCTCCCGCAAGAGGAAATAGCGGAGCGCGTCGGCGCCCATCACCTCCTGGATTGGCGTGGCGCGAACGATGTTGCCGCGCGACTTGCTCATCTTGTCGTTCTCAAACAAGAGCCAGCCGTGGGCAAAAATCCGCTTCGGGATCTCGAGTCCGGCGGCCCACAGGAATGCGGGCCAGTAGATGGCGTGGAAGCGCACGATCTCCTTGCCGATCAGGTGGAGGTCCGCCGGCCAGCGGCCCTCGCCATCCACCGCGCTCATGTAGGTGGATAGCGCGTCGAACCACACGTAGAAGACGTGGCGGTCCTCATCTGGCACCGGGATTCCCCACTTGATGGTCGTACGCGAGATGGACAGGTCCGACAGGCCCTGGCGGACAAAGGCCATCACTTCGTTGCGGCGCGTCTCCGGCTGAATGAACTGGGGATCCCGCTCGTACAACTCGACCAGCCGGTCCTCGAAAGCGGAGAGTTTGAAGAAGAAATTCTCTTCCGTGACAGTCTCGGTCGGGCGTCCGCAGTCCGGACATGGATCTCCGGGCTTGGCGTCGTTGACGTACAGCTCGCACGACACGCAGTACTGCCCGGTGTAGCTGCTCTTATAGACGTAGCCGCTGTCGCGGCAGCGGCGGAACAGGTCCTGGACCACTTTGTGGTGGCTGGGATCCGAGGTCCGCTTGAACCGGTCGACGCCGAGGTGCAGCGTCTGCCATTGCTTCCGGAACTCTTCTGAGATCGTGTCGGCGTACTCCTGCGGCGACTTGCCCACGGCTTTGGCGGCGCGCTCGATCTTCTGGCCGTGCTCGTCGGTTCCGGTCGTCAACACCACCTCATAGCCGAGCATGCGCTTCCACCGCGCAATGAGGTCGGCCGCCATCGTGGTGTAGGTGTGTCCGATGTGGGGAGCCGCGTTGACGTAGTAGATCGGTGTCGTGAGGTAGTATTTCATCAGGAATTCTTCAGGAATTGATGGCTGGCTTCGGCGAAAATCTGCTTGAGGGGGACGCCCGTGGCGAGGGCGAGCTTGCAGCAGTCCTCGTACTCGGGCGCGAACGTGCCGTTGGCCGCGCGCTTGATCCGGACCGGACCCCAGGGAGTTACGGCCTCGCGGATCTCGCGTTCCTGCACGCGGCGCTCGGCCTCGTAGATCCGGACCCCGAGCGTGGAGGTCTCAGCGAGCACCAGCCCGGCGAGCGGCTCGCGGAGATCGGGCGGAGCGATCACGCGCAGCAGCGACCCCGGGCGGTTCTTCTTCATGAGCAGCGGCTCGATGGTCACGTCGAGCGCGCCGGAGTCGAACAGCCGCTCCATGGCGTAGCCGAGGATCTCCGGGGTCGAGTCGTCGATGTTGGCTTCGATGACGGACACCACAGTGGCCTCAGCGGCACGGCTGGCCTGTCCGATCAGCACGCGCAGGACATTGGCGTGCTCGGAGAAATCGCGATCGCCGGCGCCGTAGCCCGTGGAAGCGATGCGCATTGCCGGAACGGGGCCGAAGCGCGTCGCAAGAGTGGCCGCGATGGCGGCTCCAGTGGGAGTGGTGAGCTCCATGGCCGGACCTCGTGCGTACACGGGCCGGTCCCTGAGCAGCAGCGAGGTCGCCGGAGTGGGCACGGGAAGGACGCCGTGCTGGGTGTTGACGGTGCCGCTGCCGACGTTCACCGCCGAGCAGGCACACTCGTCAACGCCCAGCAGTTCGAGCGCGATGGCCGCGCCGCAGATGTCGGAGATCGAGTCGATGGCGCCGACCTCGTGGAAGTGAACCTTCTCCATCGGCACGCCATGAACCGTGGCCTCGGCCTCGCCCAGCTTGCGGAAGACGTCCGAGGCCCGCTGCTTGGCGCGGTCCGGCATTGAGGATCCGCCGATCATGTCGAGGATGTGCGGGAGATGGCGGTGTTTTTTTGAGTCCGTGAAATCAACGTGGAACTTAGCCGCCGCAATGCCCTTGCGTTTGGTGCGCTCGACGCGATAGGACGCGCCTGTACCCAGTGACTCCAGGCCGGCGGTCAACGCGGCCGGGTCCGCGCCAGCATCAATCAGCGCGCCGACAGTCATGTCGCCGCTGATGCCGGCGAAGGCATCGAAGTAGCAGATGTTCATGGAAGTGCCCGGGAGGTCTTATACCATTATGCGATAGAGCATGGCGTCGCCCTCCCAGCCGTCAGGAAAGGCGAACATCCGCGTCATGTGGACGCAGATCTCCCGGGTCTTCCGATCCTCCCGCGCGGTGAAGTTGGAGAGCGTCAGCAATTCGTCCTCGCCGGGCGCCCGGTCGTCCACAACGCGGATCGAGGCCTTGCGCAGCAGCCCGGTCCCGCGGTCCACTTCGCCCACCACGAACGGGTACCGCGGACGGTTGCCGCGCGGATTCGACGGCGTGATGTTGCCGAGCCAGAATAGCCGTCCGCTCGAATGGTCGAGCAATTGCGAGCAGGCGCTTGGGGAGTGGAACGGCGCACCGGAATCGTAGGTCCAGGGCGTGGGCCCGGTCCAGGTGGCTCCACCGTCACTAGACACCGAGATCCAGCGGTATCCGGGAAGATGGGGGCGGCGGTCGTTGGATCCGCGCATGACGCACAGCAGGCGGCCATCGGACAGTTCGGCGAGCGTGGACTCATCCATGCCGCGCGTGATCCGGGCCGGATCGCCCTTCACGGGACGGCTCGCAGTCCACTCGAGTTCCCTGCCCTTCCACTGGCCGGTCAGGATCACCGTGTCGTGATAGGTGTATCCGCCGCCGGGATTCGAGAGCCGCCCTTCGGAATCGAGCGGCGCCACCACGGCGGGCAGCAGGATCGCACCGTCCCGCCGGGAGAAGGGGCGGCTGGCGACATCACCGATCATGACACTGTTCTTGCCAGTGAATACTCCGGGCAGCGGATGGCGGGCGTCGAACTCACGGCCCTTGTGGATCAACTGCCGCGCCGGCCCTTTCTCACCCACGCGGTAGAAGATGTTCCACTGCCGCATTCCCTCGAGAGGATCGTCGGTGGGCAGCACGCCCTCGATCCAGAACTCGAGGTAGCGGCCGGTGCGGGGATCCACCCAGGGCCCGCGTGGATGCAGCCGCCACATGCCTTCCGGACGCTTCTCACCGCACACACGCCGCGTGGGCTCGCTCCACGTTGCGCCATTGTCGCTCGAGTGGCGGTAGTAGGCGGCGTCGATCGTGTCGGACCGGCTGATCCGCTGCTCAATCGACACCATCGAGACGCCGGTCCGCTGGGTGTAGTACGCACTGCACATCACCGCCGTTCCCTTGCCTGGTGAGCGCAGGAACACCTCACGCGCTGGCGACGCCATAGCTCCGGCGCCAGCCAGCACGGCTCTGCGGGTCAGCATCAGCCCACCTGGACCTGAACATCCGGCGAGGGGAATCCCCCGGAGCCGATCGTCTCCTTGATCACCCGGTTGGTGTCGAAGTAGACCTGCCAGTAGTGGTCCGTGTGCGTGTGCGGGCGCACGGCGAGGACGCATCCACCCGCGGTCTGCGAAAGAATCGAGATCTCGGGCGCGGGCTTGGCGGCGACGTTGGGGATCTTGGCGATCCGCTCGTTGAACTCCGCCATCACGGCCAGCGCGTCCTGGGAATGGGCGAGCGGCGCGGTGATCTCGACGCGCCGCGTTGGGTTGACGCTGAAGTTCTGGATGTTGCTTCCGAGGATCACGGCGTTGCCTACGTAGTTGACGGCATTGTCCGGAGAGGTGATGGTGGTCACGAACATTCCGATTGTGTCTACGGTTCCGGTGACTCCGCCCGCGGTGATGAAGTCTCCGGTCTTGAACGGCCGCAGCACGACCAGGAACGCACCCGCCGCGAAGTTGGCGAGGAGTCCAGCCCATGCCGCGCCGATGGCCACGCTCGCGCCCGCGATCACGGCGGCGAACGAGGTAGTCTCGATTCCGAAGAATCCGAGGAGCGCCATCACGAGCACGATGTTCAGCAGGACGGAAACGATGTTCTGCGCATAGAGCGTCAAGGTGCCGTCGATCGCCTGGCGCCGCATCGTGCGGGCGATCAGGTCCACGGCGAACCGGATGAGCCAGCGTCCAACCAGCCACAGGACGAGCGCCGCCATTAGTTTCAGGCCCGCGTCGGCGAAGCGCGTTGCCAGGGTGGTGATCAGGGTTTCAACGTTCATGGCTTGCTAGTATACGACTTTGAGGCTGTCCCGGCGCGCACTCATGCTGCCCCCAGGGGTGATCCTGGCCCAGCGCGAACCTTCCTTCCGGGCCAGCGCTCGGCTGGTGGTCGCCCCAGCTACGGTGACCGGACCTGACGGCAAGCTGGCTGACGGACTCAAAGATTCCGAGTTCCAAGTGCTCGACCATGGGACTCCGGTGCGTTTTCAGACCGATGGGGCGATCCAACCGGTTGCGCTGGTGGCCGTGGTCCAGACGTCGGCCAATGCCGCGGCGGCGCTGACCAAGGTCCGGCGCGTGGGCGCGATGATCGAGACGCTGCTCACGGGAGACCGGGGCCGCGCGGCGCTGGTGACGTTCGACGACCGGGCGCGGACAGTGGTGGATTTCGAGGCCGGCGGCGGAATGTTGATTCGGGCCACCCGGGAGTTGCGTCCGATGGGTGGAGGCAGCCGCTTGATCGACGGAGTGGACCGGGCGATCCGGCTCATCGAGAACGGTCCACAGAATCACCGCCCGGTGATTCTGCTGATCAGCGAGCAGCGCGACCGGTCGAGCGAGTCCAAGCTCGAGGATGTCGTGACCCGGGCGCAGCGCCTGAACATCCTTATCTACTCGCTGTCGTTCTCGCCGTTCCTGTCCCAGATGACGGTGACGACGCATGAGGTTCCGCCCCCGCCGATGAACCTGCTTGCGATCTTCACCGAGCTGCGGCAGGCGGCGAAGGAGAGCGCCGCGGACGCGCTCGCGCGGTACACCGGCGGACGGCGGATTCCCTTCACGCGGCACGAGGCGCTCGAGTCAGCGATCACGGCAGTAGGCGAGGAGTTGCACGGCCAGTATCTGTTTTCATTCACGCCGGCCGAAGGCGCCGTGGGAGAGTTCCGGCGGATCGAGGTCCGGGTACCGGGACGGCCGGATCTGCGTGTCCGGACGCGGCCTGGGTATTGGCGGACAGACCCGTGAGGATCGACGCGCTGGCCAGCTTTGCCGAGGGTTCGAGCGCGGATTCGCTCGGGGCAATTCTCAAGCGGAACCGGTTTGAGGGCGCGCTGGTGAGTCCGTTGAGTGGTGGGCCGGATGAGTTAGAGAACCTGGTCCGGTTGCGGACGTTGCATCCGTGGATGCTCGGGATCATCGCGCCTTGGCCGCATGTGGTTCCAGGAACGGTTGCGGTCCGGGGCGGCGGGCGCGCCGCGGTGGAGTCCGGTCTGCCGTGTGAGATCGCAGTGCGGGATTTGGACCTCGCCGCAAATTATCCGCGGGTGGACTTCGTGGTGGATGAGTTGACCGGTCCGGAGCCACTGCTTGAGCTGCCGAACGTTGCCGTGAAGATCACTGGTCTCACGAGCGTTGCGGCGGCGGCGCAGGTCCGCAGGCTGTTGGAGGCGGTGGGTCCGGGGCGGATCATGTTCGCCAGTGGCTGGCCGCGATGCAAGCCGGAGGGCACCTGGAAGCTGACACTCGCCTCGTTCACGCAGTGTATCGGCGCGCAGACTCTCGAAACGCGGGAGCAACTGCTCGGCGGGACAGCGGCCCGCGTCTACCGCTTGACCGAGATTTCCTTGAAGTAGACTGTCGACTTGGCGTCGTGGTTCTGGAGGCCGATATAGCCTGCATCCGGACGCGGGCCGCGGACGGGCTCGTACCACTGCTTACGCTCAGGAACCGGCTGGCCGCCGCGGAACTCGTTCACTTTCGTGCCGTTCAGCAGGACGGTGGTCACCTGGCCCTTCAGGCGGATTTCCATGGTGTTCCACTCACCGGCCGGCTTCTGATGTCCCTGGATGGCCTTGGAGAGCGAGTAGATGGCTCCAGTTGAATGCCACTCGTCGCCCGCCTGATCAATCTGGATCTCGTAGCCGTTGTGGACACCATACCAGGGATCGGGCGGCTTCTCGGGCAGGCGGATGAAAACGCCCGAGTTGGCCCGGCCGGCGGCGGTCTTGAAGACCACCCGGACGGAGCAATTTCCGAAGGGCTCGCCTGCGTAGTACAGCAATCCCATGCCGCCCTCGGTCTTCAGAGCGCCGTCCTCGACCACGAAGCGGCCGGGACCGGTCATCTCCCAGCCGGTGAGGTCGCGGCCGTTGAACAACTGGCGCCACTCCGCCGCCTGGGCCAGTGGCAACAGGAGGAGGAATGCCAGAGGGCGCACAGCGGCGTTAGTTGGGCTTCTTGGCGCTGGCTTTCGCGGCTGCCCGCTGATAGCGCTTCTGGAAGCGGTCGACACGGCCTTCGGTGTCCACCAGCTTCTGGCGTCCGGTGAAGAAGGGATGGCAGTTGGAGCAGATTTCCACGCGGATGTCGCCCTTGTGCGTGGACCGGGTGGGAAACCGGTTCCCGCAGGCGCACACCACGGCACAATCGTTGTAGGCGGGGTGAATTCCAGCTTTCATTTGGACGTAAACTTTAGCTTAGCACGCCCGCACGGCATGCGCTAGCGCTGGTCTTTTTCCTCGTTTTCCTGCTGGACGGCCTCAGGCGGAGGCGCGGCGGCTTCCATCGGCCGCTCGCCATCATCGTTGGGCTTGTCGTCGCTGCTGTAATAGTAATAGTTATGATAATAAGTGTATTTACTATACAGCTCACCACGCTTGGCGGCATTGGCCACCACGCCGATGACATTGTTGTGGCTCATTCCACCGAGCGCCCGGGTGACGGCGTCAATCGTGGTCTGCCCCAGCCGGACCACGAGCAGCGTGCCGTCGCAGTAGGTCGAGAGCAGGTTGGCATCGGCGGCGAACAGCAGCGGAGGGCTGTCGAGCAGGACCCAGTTGAACAGCGAGGGCAGGCGCTCGACCAGAGTCCGGACTTCCTTGAGGTTCAGCAATTCGAGCGGATTGATCACCGCCGAGCCCGCCGGCGCGATGTAGAGGCTGGTGCCGGATACACGCTTGATCACTTCACTCAGGCTCGCCTTGCCCTGGAGATAGTCGGTCAAGCCCGGGGACCGGTCGACCTTGAACAGATTGTGCACGATCGGGCGGCGGAAATCGAAGTCGCACAGCAGCACGTTCTGGCCTTGAAGGTGGGACTGCACGACGGCAAGGTTGGCCGCGGTGAACGATTTCCCCTCGGCTGGAGACGCGCTTGTGACCACCAGCGTGTGCAGCGGCTGCAGCCCCTGAAGGTGATTCAGCCGGGTCCGCAGGCTGCGGAACTCCTCCATCGGGCCATCGTGCGGACGCGTGGAATCGACCAAATGGGCTTCGGCGGCGGGATCCCAGGGGACTTCCTTGACCTGCTCCAATAACCCGTGCATCCCCGTCTCGGGAGCTGGCCCCATGACTCCGGCGACCCCGATCGGCGGGCCCGCCATCGGCGCTGCCATTCCGAACGTACCCTCGGCGCGGCGCAATGCATCGTGAACTCTGCTCATTCGATTCTCCTCCGGTTCCCCGCCAGCTACATCTTGGTGCTGTTGTAGTAGTAGATGGACCCGCCCATCACCAGCACGCTCAACACGACCGCCGTGGTCCAGGCCAACATTCCGATTCTCTTCCGGCGCCGCACCACGAGGTCATTTTCGAGGAGCGGCACACTCCCCAGCACGTTGAACTGCGTGTAGGCCCGGATGTCCTTGAGGGACTTGAGCGAGGTGTCACGCAACTCGCGGACCGCCGCGAGCGCCGCACCAAAGATCAACCCCAGAATCAGCCCGCCGCCGATGATCAAGGGGCGCGTTGGAGCAGTAGGCGTCTCCGGAAGCGACGGCAGGTCAAGGACCTCGAGGGTCTCGCTCTGCTTGCGCTGTTCGAGTTCGGACGCCATCTCGGACTGGTTTACGGTCCGCCGCAGCTCATCGTAGCGGCGCTTGGCCATTTCGTAGTCCCGCGTGATCTGTTCGAGCTGCTGCGCTCCGACGGGCGCCAGCGACAGCCGCGACTCCACATCCTGGAGGCGGCGGTTTGCGTCACCCTGGTCCCGAATGTAGCGCTCGACCTCCATCTCCTTGGCACGGATTTGGGCCTGGACCCGGGTTACCTGCTGCTCGAGGTCGGCGACTTCGCGCATCCGGGCCGGATTCGGCCGGGCCACCACCGGGGCGGGTGCGGGCCCTGCCTGATCCTTAACGGCAAGGCGGCGGTTGAGCAGAGAGTCGCGTTCCTTCTTCACCGATTGCAACCGCGCCTGAAGCCGCTGCACGTCGGGGTACTCCGGCTTATACTGCTCGAGCATCTGGTCGAGAGCCCGTTGCAACTGCGCCGCTTCGCGCTCCAGGCGGGCCAGATTCTCGTCCACTTCTACCGCCGGTCCACCGCCTGGGCCCACGACAGTCTGCGTCTCGGTGGGAATGGCGTTGGCCTTGTTGATCCTGTCGCGAAGAGCACGCAACTCGGCTTCCATCACTGTGCGCTCCTGATTGGCGCGGCTGATGCTCGATGTGAGGCCGGAGATGCGGTTGTCCAGGGCACCGGCCAGCGATACGTTGACGGTCAACTGCTCCGGCAGCCGTCCCATGTTGGCTGTCTTGTACTGCGTGAGCCGCTGTTCGATGGCGTCCACCTCTGCCCGCGCCTGTTCAAACTGCTCTTTCAGGAACTGCGTCGTCTGCTGGGCCTGCTGATGCCGTTCCCGGATGTTCTCGTCGATGAACCGCGTCATCAGGTCACGGGTGACTTTCTGCGCCGTGTAGCGGTTCTCGTATGCGAACTCGACCCGGAAGGCGGCGTTGCGGCCCTGCGACACTTCAGTCAGGTTGCCGATCTTGACGTTCCGGCGCATTAGCTCGACCACGTCTTCCATCGGCATCCGGTTCCGCTCGTTGCGGTACAGATCATAGGTCTGGATGATGTTGATCAACGTGTTCCGGCTCAGGATGGTCTGCGTCATCGCGTTCACGCGCTCAGCCATCTGCATGTTGACATTGGTGGGAACCAGCCGTTCGGGCACCTGTGGCGGCACCACGCGGATCGAGGCGATCGACACAAAGGTGTCCGGCCAGAAAAAGGCGATCACCACCGCCAGTGTCAGCGCGGCCAAAGCCGGCGCCAGCATCCAGGCCGCGTTGCGGCGCAGAATCTGAAGGTAGTCCTCAAGGTCCAGGCTCCGGCGCTGAACCGAAAAATCTTGTTGTGGAAGTGCTGCCTGCATCGTGGTCTATCCTCCGCCCTACTCGACGATGATGAAGTCTCCGTTTTCGAGGTAGATGTTCTGGCTCATGTTCTTGCCCTTAATGACATCCTTGAAGTTGAACTTGAACCGCTTGTCTCCCCGCATGATGACGATGTTTTTCTTGTCTGCGTATTCGCTCAGCCCGCCCGCGATGGTCAACGCTTCCAGCACCGTGGTCGGCACCACCAGCGGGAACGAGCCCGTCCGGCCAACGTAACCGTTGATGTAGTACTTCCGGCTCCGGACCTCCCGCACGATCACCTGTACGATTGGGCTATTCACCAGCTTGCCGAATTCGACGCGCAGCTTCTCTTTCAATCTTTCAACTGATCGGGCGTCAGGCCGACCACCTGTACCTCGGGAATGAGGTTTGGGGTCACGAAACCGTCTGGCCGGACGTTCACGATGCTGCTGAGCTCGGGCTCCTTCCAGACCTGAATGGCCAGCACGTCCTCAGCGCCGATCTTGTAGGTCTTTGGGGCCACCGGCGCGGCAATCATTCCGCCGCCCGGGGCTTCGCCCGC
>Ga0194132_10010095_pt1 | contig 12696 bp, 7 predicted proteins | sample TA2KigOf80mmetaG_FD_148612 | JGI IMG/M metagenome (GOLD analysis project Ga0194132, IMG submission 148612) | Freshwater microbial communities from Lake Tanganyika, Tanzania - TA2015054 Kigoma Offshore 80m | ecosystem: Environmental > Aquatic > Freshwater > Lake | place: Tanzania: Lake Tanganyika... | reverse complement strand
CCGTCAACCCGACCTTCTTACGCAGTGTGACGGAGAACTCCACATCCATCGATGTTTCGACGCCGTTGCCCGTCGGCTCGCCGTCGCCCTGCAGCGCGTGGCCGTCGCCGAGGTACAACAACGCGCCGGGATGATAGACCGGCAACATCACGACGGCGCCCTCGCCAATCCGGTTGTAGTCGAGATTGCCCCCGTACGATCCCGATGGCGACGACGTCGGCGCCCAATCGCCCGGCGCCGCAACGCCGACACAGCCGAGCATCGGCTTGGCGGGAAACTCCATCACGATCGCGTTGCTGCCCGGCTCGCGCAACTTCACAATGCCCTTCGCACGGTCGAGATCCCACGGCACGTAGTGCGCGAAGCCCTTGCGCACGAGGTCGCGCTTGTACACCGGCGGATACGTTTTCTCAATGTACTCGGGCGTCATCGCGAACAGGCCGAGCCGGTAGCCCGAGTAGCCCCAGTCGCGATTCAGACGGACTTTGTTAAAGCGAATCAGCACGGCATCGCCTGGCTCGGCACCTTCAATGTAGAACGGACCAGTGAGCGGATTCGGGCCGTCGGTCTTTTCGACGCTGTTTAAATCCTTGCCGCTGGAGTCGAGCGTCTTGGTCGCGACCACTTCGCCGGGCTTCACGCGCTGCATCACCGGATGCTTCGCGGAGAACGTTCGATAGTAGGGCTGAGCCGCCAAAGCCAGCGTGAATAACGGGAAGAGTCGAAGCGCGTTCATAGACAAATGGTAGCCTGAGTGATTAGGACTTGATGGCCGACAAAAAATTGCAAGTAATCCCTCTCGGTGGCCTGGGCGAGTTCGGTATGAACTCAATGGCGATCCGCTACGGCGACGACATCATCGTCGTCGACGCCGGCATGATGTTTCCCGATGCGGAACTATTGGGCGTCGACATCGTCACGCCCGACTTTTCGTATCTGAAGGACAACGCCGGGATGGTGCGCGGCCTTCTGCTCACGCACGCGCACGAAGACCACATCGGCGGCGTGCCGTTTCTTCTTGCCGATCTGGACATCCCCGTCTATGGCACCGGCTTTACGCTGGCGATGGTGGAGCGCCGTCTCGAAGAGCACGCGATGCTCGAAGACGCCAAACTTAACGAGATCAAACCGGGCGATGTCGTCAAGCTCGGACCGTTTGAAGTGGAGTTCATCCACGTAACCCACTCGACTGCCGCTTGTGTGGCCCTCGCGATAACCACGCCGCTTGGCGTCATCATTCACACCGGCGATTTCAAGGTCGATCCGACACCGCTCGACGGCCGGCTCTTCGACCTCCACAAGTTCGCCGAATACGGCAAGCGCGGGGTGCTGCTGCTGATGTCGGACTCGACCAACGTCGACCGCTCCGGTTACACCGAAAGCGAACGTGCCGTCGCGCCGCGACTGGAAGACATCATGGTGCGCAGCGAGCGGCGCGTGGTTGTGTCGTGCTTCAGTTCTTCGGTCCACCGATTGCAGATGATCTTCGATCTTGCCCGCAAATCCGGACGCAAGGTCGGGCTGCTCGGCCGCAGTATGTTGTCGGTTACCGAGATCGCGCACAACCTTGGCTTGCTTGAAGTGCACGACAATCTGCTCCTACGCCCACAGGATATTCAGCTTGCCGAGCCCGCCAAGACGTGTGTGCTGGTCTCCGGCACGCAGGGCGAGCCGATGAGCGCGTTGTCGCGTGTCGCGGTCGATAATCACAAGCACTTGAAATTGGAGAAGGGCGACACCGTCGTTCTCAGTGCGCGCATGATTCCCGGCAACGAAAAGAACATCATGCGTATGATCAACCACGTCGCGCGCCGTGGCTCTAACCTGATCTTCGGTTCGATGACGCCGCCCGTGCACGTCTCCGGCCACGGCTCTTCGGAAGAATTGAAGTTGATCCTAAATCTTGTGCGGCCGAAGTATTTCATGCCCGTGCATGGCGAGTACTATCAGCTCTCACGCCACGCGCAACTCGCGAAACACCTGCGCGATCACGGATTGGAAGCGTCGTTCGTGATGGAGACCGGCGAGTCGCTTGAGATCGACGAAAAGGGCGCCCGCAAAGGCGAGCGCATCGCGGTCGGACGCGTCTGTATCGACTCCGGTTCGATCGACGAAGTCGTCGAAGACATGGTCATTCGCGATCGCCGCCATCTTTCCGAGGATGGCTTTGTAATGCCAATCATCGCGATCGACAAGTCGACCGGCAAGCCCGAAGGTCCCCCTGAAATCGTCAGCCGCGGATTTCTAAGTGAGGATAACAAAGATATCCTCGCCGAAGCGAAAAAAGTTGTCGCGCGCACGCTCGAAACATCGAATCACGAAGAGCGTGCCGATTGGGGCGTTATGCAGGAAAAGATCCGCGCCGATCTGAAACGGTATCTCACCAAACAGACCGCGCGCCGTCCTCTGATCATGCCCGTTATTTTGGAAGTATGACGATCGAGGACGCATCCGGGTACTCAGGCGAGGCCGACCGCCGCGAGACACCAACGACGGCTGATGATGTGGCCGCGATCCTGCGCGAAGCGTCGTCGAACGGTACGCCGGTGACGATTCTCGGCGCGGGCTCTGGCGTTACGGGCGGCGGCGTTCCCGATGGCGGCATCGCGCTGTCGATGGAAAAATTCCGTAGGCTCGAAATCGGCGACGGAACGGCGCGCGCGGGAGCCGGCCTGTTGCTTTACGAATTGCAGAACGCCGCGCGCGCGGCGGGCCAGTTCTACGCGCCCGACCCCACCCACAACGCCGCCGCTCTCGGCGGCACGATCGCCAACAACGCCAGTGGTTCGCGTTCGTTCATGTATGGTTCCACACGCCGTCACGTGCTCGCGATGCAAGTTGCGTTTGCCGACGGCTCGGTGCGCGAGTTCAGGCGCGGCGACGCGATCGACTTCGACGTACGCGCCGTGCGACAGCCCGCGACAAAGAAACATCAGGCCGGCTATCCGCTCAAACCCGGCATGGACTGGATCGATCTGATCTGCGGCAGCGAGGGAACGCTCGGTGTTGTCATCGAGGCGACGTTTAAACTTCTGCCCGCGCCAGGCCCGCTGCTTACTGGTGTTGTGTTCTTTCCGAGTGAAGACAAGGCGCTCGACGCCGTCGACGCATGGCGCGGCGTCAAACGGTTGCGCATGCTCGAATACGTCGATGCAAATTCGCTGAAACTAATCGGCGGCCCTGCGTACGGCGCGGGTCTATTGATCGAGCAGGAAGATCCCGACGAAGAAGCGTGGATCGAACGCCTGGAGCAAACCGGCGCCCTTGCCGACGAGTCCTGGTTCGGTACCACCGACGCCGACCGCGAACGCTTCCGAAAGTTTCGCCACGCGCTGCCCGAAAAGGTCAACGACACCGTACGCAAACGCGGCTCGCTAAAAATGGGAACCGACTACGCCGTGCCCATCGAACGCAATCGAGAGATGATCGGTCTCTATCGCAAGGGCCTTGCCGAATTCACCGGCGACGCCGTGATCTACGGCCACATCGGCGACGGCCATCCGCACGTGAACCTCATGCCCACTGGTGAAACTGAACGCAACAAGGCGTGGGAGTTGATGCACACATGGGCGCACCAAGCCGTCGAACTCGGTGGCACTGTTGGCGCCGAACATGGCCTCGGTAAGCGAAAACGCCACTTGCTCGAAATGATGTATTCGAAAGAAGAACTCGACGCCATGAAGCAGGTCAAACAGCGCTTCGACCCAGCCTGGATACTGGGCCGAGGCAATCTGTTCGATCCGCCTATGCCGTCATAAACGACGTGATCTCGCCGATTTCGCTTTCCGACAATCGGAACGTCGCCGCGCCCATCACACCATTTAATTGCGCGGGTGAACGCAGCCCGACAATGGCCGCCGTTACCTCGGGGAGCCGCAGCGCCCAGGCAATCGCAACTTCGCCCGGTGTGCGCCCGTACCGCGCGCCGATGTCGCGGAGCAGTTCGACCAGTGCGAGATTGCGGGTCAACAGCGGTTCTTGAAAATTCGGCGTGCGCTGGCGGAAATCGTCCTGCGGCATCGCGGCGATCCGCTCGCGCGTCATCGATCCACTCAGCAGGCCCGACTTCATCGGCGAATAGACGAGAGTTCCAATGTTGTTCGCGCCGCAGTACGGCAGCACTTCGGCTTCAATCTCCGGCGAGACGATGCTGTACGGTGGTTGCAGTGATGTGATCGGCGCGATCGGCACGACGCGCTCCAACTGAGACTTGCTGAAGTTGGAAACGCCGATCCACCGGACCTTGCCCTCTTTCTTCAACTCCGCTAGCGCGCTCCAGCCCTCCTCGATGTCTTCGTCCGGTTCCGGCCAGTGAATCTGGAACAGATCGATCGTCTCGACATCAAGTCGCCGCAAACTCGCCTCGCATTCGCGCTTGACCGAGTCGGCCTTCAGACGTTTTCCGATCTGCCGGTTCTCATCCCACACGCGCGCGCATTTGGTGAAGATGTAGGGCTTGGACGATCGCCCTTTCACCGCGCGGCCTACCACCTCTTCGGCGTGGCCTAGTCCATATACTGCCGCCGTGTCGATCCAGTTCCAGCCCGCGTCCAACGCCGCGTGAACGGCGTTTACCGAATCCTGATCGTCCTGCGGTCCCCAGCCGAATGCCCAGCCGCCGCCACCCATCGCCCAAGCGCCCACACCCAGCGGTGTAATGCGGAGGTCACTGTTTCCTAATGTTCGAAGCTGCATCGTTCTATTGTGCCGCAAGGCCACTCGAAAATAGTTATCATTTTGGTCGAAGAGCAAAGGGGAGGACTTTCTTGCGACGGAGGCGATTGTGGTTGGCGGCTGCGTTAATCGGTGCGGCGACGCTTACCTACGCAACTTGGCGAACCTATGAAGCCGGGCGCTCCGACGTAGGGAAAGTGTATCGGATCGCCTACGATTCGACCCCTCCGCACTACGACCACGTTCCAGGAAAAGGTGCCGCCGGATTTGCTGTAGACGTAATGAACGAAGCGGCACGCCGTGCCGGTGTGCGCTTGGAATGGGTGTATCTCGGCAACGGTGCACGGGCGGCGCTATTGGCGGGCCAGGTCGATCTCTCGCCGCTCGGTTATTACCGGCCCGGTTCATATCCGAGTCTTCATCAAACTCGCCCATGGACCGAGGACTATCACGTCCTTGTCTGGGACAAAGCCAGGTTCTCCTCTGACGCTTCCGACTGGGCCGGCCGCAAGGTCGCGCACGTTGGACGCGTTGCGTCCGCCGAGATGGCCGCGTCGCGATTCAAAGGATCGACGCTGCTCCCCGCCAAGTCGCGCCTCGAAGCGTTGCGAACTGTTTGCACTGGCGCCGCCGATGTCGCATTTGTCGACCTACGGGTCATCGAGTCGGCCCTCTTGGAACGGCCCGACGAATCTGGCCGCGTTCGCTTCCATGTCCAGCAGAGCGCTGACTCCGTTGATCGTCTCAGCTTATTTGCGCGTCCCGCGGTGGCTGCGGTCGCCGAACGGATGCGAGACAGCATCGACACAATGATCGACGATGGCAGTTTCGTTACTATTGCCGATCGATGGTTCGTTTTCTCTGGCGCCGAACTCCGCAATGTGACCCGCCTACAGCAGAGCAATCAACAGTTGCGGTGGTTGACTGCGCTCTGCGCCGCGATGGCGATTGCAATCGGCGCGCTCGCAATCTTGATCCGCAAACTACGCGATGCCCGCGCTACGGCGGATCGTGCTCGCGTCCTGCAGGCCGAGTTTCTAGCCAACGTAAGTCACGAAATTCGCACACCCATGAACGGCGTTATCGGTGCCGCCGAGATCGTCCTCGACTCGGATCTGTCTGCGGAGCAGCGCGACTATGTCGAAACCGTGCGGGACTCCGCGCTGACTCAACTCGAGTTGTTGAACCAGATTCTCGATCAATCCAAGCTCGATTCCGGTGTGATGGTGCTTGACATCGAAGCCTTCTCGCCCGCGCGGCTGATTGTGCAGATCGAGAGAACGTTTCAGCACGCGGCGGCGCGCAAGGGCCTGTGGCTTCGGCACTCGATCGAGGGCGATCCGGCGGGGTGTGTCAAAGGTGACCAGCTTCGAATCCGGCAGATTGTGTCCAATCTCGTCGGCAACGCCATCAAGTTCACGTCGAACGGCGGGGTCGACATCCGGTTGGCCATAAAGCGCTCGACGGATACCAGCGAGATTATCGTCACAGTAGCTGACACCGGTATCGGCATTCCGGTTGAACAACACGCCTCCGTCTTCGAGCGTTTCCGGCAAGCCGATTCCTCCACCACGCGTCGATACGGCGGAACCGGTTTGGGCTTGACGATCGCCCAACACTTGGCGCAGTTGATGAGCGGCGAAATTTCGCTCCGAAGCGCCCGCGGAGAAGGCAGTCAATTCACGTTTCGGGTTCAATTGCCAACCGCTGCCCCGGAGAGCGGCAGTGTTGCCCGACCTGAGCAAACTGTTGGCGCGCTTGATGGCCAGCGCGTTCTTCTGGTCGAGGACAACGCCGTAAATCGGAAGGTGGCCTCCGAAATTCTGCGAAAGTTGGGCGCTGTCGTTACGGTCGCCGTCGATGGTCGCGAGGCGGTCGCAGTGTGCTCGGAAAGTACCTTCGATGTCGTGTTGATGGACTGCCACATGCCGGAGATGGACGGCTACGCCGCGACGGCGGCGATTCGAGATCTTCCAGCGCCCGCGCGCGACGTTCCGATTGTCGCGCTAACCGCCGGCGTGTCGAGCGAGGAACGGCGGGCCGCGCTCGCGGCGGGAATGTCGGCCTTTCTCGCCAAACCTATCAACCGGGAAGAACTCGCCTCGACGCTTGCCGGATTGGCGCGATCCCGGCAGGCCGCGCTTGACACCGCCCCTAGTCCACGCTATACATAGATTGGACAAGGGAGCTGCGTGGTCCAGTCATCATCCGAACTTCTTCCCGGAACTCTGTTCCTTCTTATTCTCCGCACGCTCGCAAGCGGGCCGCTTCACGGCTACGCCATCGCCAAGCGCATCAAGGAGTCTTCGAAGGATCTACTTTCTGTGGAAGAAGGCTCGTTGTATCCGGCGCTGAACCGGATGCTCGTGAAGGGCTGGCTCGCGGCGGAATGGGGCGTGTCGGAGACCAATCGAAAGGCGCGTTTCTACAAGTTGACGCCGAAGGGCCGCAAGGAACTCGCGCGCGCGAACTCGGAGTTCGATCGCATGATCCACGGCATTCAGCTCGTTTTAAGAAACGCGTAGGTGGCTACACGTGACATGGTGGAAGAAGTTTTCATTCCTGCGTAATCGTGGAGAGTTTGACGCGGATCTCGCCGAAGAGATGCGTTTGCATATCGAGGAGCGCTCGGCCGAGTTGTCCCGCGACGGCGTCGAGCCGGCTGAGGCCCTGCGCCGCGCGCGCGCCGAGTTCGGCTCGCAAGCGTCGCTCGGGGAACGCACCCGAGACGAGTGGCGGCTTCGCTGGCTCGAAGATCTGCTCTCCGACCTTCGCTACGGCGTGCGTTCTCTTCGGCGCAGCCCAGGTTTCCTTGCGGCGGCGGTGCTTTCGTTGGCCTTGGGCATCGGCGTCAACACGACGCTGTTCTCGCTCACGACCGAATTCCTCTTCAGCGTTCCCTCGGTCCGCGAAGGCGCTACATTGTGGAGCGCTCGCGTCGGCGGCAATAGTCACATCGGTGCCGAACAATTCCGGTTCCTGCGCGAATCGAATCTTTTTCAGGGTGTTGCCGGCTACCGCGAAGATGGCGAAATCAACTGGCGATCGAACGGCGAGACCCGCTCCCTCCAGGCGTTTCGCGTGAGCGACAATCTCTTCGACCTCGCCGGAATTCCGCTGGCGCTAGGGCGGGGAATTCAGCAAGGCGACGAAGATGTCGTCGTCATTTCGCATGCAATGTGGCGGTCGAAGCTCGCCTCCGACACCGATGTCATCGGACGCGTTCTCGAGCTCGACGGCCGTCCACACCGCGTAGTAGGAGTGCTCCCCGAAGATCACCGTTCCCTTTTCGGTTTCGGTTTAAGCTCCGATCTTTACGCACCCGTTCGCGGCAGCCTCTATTCTCTAATTCTGGTCATTCGCTCCGCCGATGGTCTCAGTCAATCGGCGCTGCTGGAGCGCCTCCACGCAGCAGCGCGCCGCCTCGACGAACTCTTCCCTGACCGCAATTTCAAATACGTGCAGAATTGCCGCATGGATGCCCTGCAAGGCCTTGAGCGATTCAAAGGCCGCACGATGATGGGTATCGCCGCATTCTTCGCGATGCTGCTGACCGTAGCCGGGCTGCTGCTGATGATCGCCTGCATCAACGTATCCAATCTTGTGTTGGCGCGCGGTTCGGCGAGAGTCCAGGAATTCGCGGTCCGCGCATCGCTTGGAGCTGGCCGGTGGCGGCTTGTGCGCCAAATGCTCACCGAGTCGCTGCTGTTGGCGAGCGCCGGGACTGCCGCCGGATTGGCGATCAACTTCCTCCTGACGCGCATGTTGAATCGAATTCCACTCGATCTTCCGGTGCAACTAGCACTTCGCATGGAGCCCGATTGGCGGCTGCTCGCCTACGCGACGCTGCTGGCGGTCGGATGCTCCATTGCGGTCGGACTGCTGCCGGCGCTGCGAATCTCCCGAGGCGAATTGGGCGTCGCGATGAAATCATCGGTTGGCGGCCGCCTGACCTTGCGGCGTGTTCTCGTCGTCGCGCAAGTCGCCGTCTCGATCGTCGTGTTGACAGCGGCGGTGTTATTCGCCCGCAACCTCGCGGCGTCGGCGGGCGTTGAGCCGGGTTTCGACTTGGATCGCACGATGTACGTGCGAGTCAGGCTTACGCCAGACCGCAATCAGGATGTCGCCAAGAAAGCCGCTTACGCCGATCGCGTCCAACGTGAGATTGAGGCGCTTCCAGGTGTTCGCGCCCTGGCGCTCACCCTAATGATTCCCATGAATGACGACGCCACGCACGGCGGCAGTTTGCAGCGCGATGGCGTTGGCGAACGCATATTCATGCGGTATCACTTCAATCGCGTCGGCCCCGGCTACTTCGCGACGATTGGCGTGCCGCTGGCGGCCGGCCGCGAGTTTGCCGCCGCCGAGCCAGCCGATTCCATCATCGTCAATGAGTCGTTCGCGCGTCAGTTTTTTGGCCGGGGATCTCCTCTCGGACGCACCGTCGACAAGCGCGTTGTCGTCGGAGTCGTGCGCGACTCCAAATACGCCTACTTGAGCGACCACATGCGGCCAGCGTTGTTTCGGCCATACGAAGCGGAAGTGGGCGAAGGCCGCGGCACCGCCGTGCAATGGATGGTTCGTACCCACGCCGAGCCTGCCGCGCTCGTCAATGCCGTGCGTGCGCGCCTCGCAGCCATCGACGATTCCGCGGCGATTGACGTTCGCCCCATGCGTAGTGCCATGGGCATGGCCATGCTCCCCAGCCGCGTTGGCAGCGCGCTGCTCGGCGCGATGGGCGCGCTCGGTCTGGCGCTGACCGGTATCGGCGTCTACGGTGTCCTCGCCTTCTCGATCGCCCGCCGTATTCGCGAAATCGGCCTGCGTGTCGCGCTTGGCGCTGAGCCGCGCTCGGTCATTCTCCTCGTGCTGGGCGAATGCGCGTCGCTTATTGGTGTCGGACTCGGTGTCGGGCTGCTCATCGCGGTCTTTATCACGAAACCGCTGGCAGCATTCCTGGTACCCGATGTCTCAACCACTGATCCGGCCACCTATGCCGCTGTCGCTCTGCTGCTGCTTGGCGCCGGTCTAGTGGCCTGCATCGTCCCCGCACGCCGCGCCCTTCGCGTTGATCCCATGGTCGCGTTGCGCTACGAGTAACTATTCCACGCGTAAACTGTCGAGCGGTTCCCGCGACAACGCCCGTCGCGCGGGCTGCCACGCCGCGAACACCACAACAATCGCGAACACACCAGTCGCCCCCGCGATTGCCCACGAGCCGCCTTGGCGGACGTTGTACAACACCGAATCGAAAATTTCGACGGCCCAGATCGACGCCAACGCGCCCACCACGCCGCCGCCCAGAGTAATCGGTGCCGTTCGCCGCAATATCGCCGACAACACCTGCCGCGCCGTCGCGCCCAGCGCCAATCGAATCCCGATCTCCCGCATCCGCGCGCCAACATTCGTCGCCACCATCGCATACAAGCCTGCGCCAGTCAGCAGTAAGCCGATCAACCCAAAACCACTCACAATCGCCGCCGTCACGCGCGGCACAAACAGCGCCGAGTTCAGCTGATCCCGCCCCGTGCGCGAGTTGAAATAGGCAAGATTTGGCTCGGAGCGCGGAACCGTCGAGTTGGCAATGATTGCCATCTCCCCGCTATATGGATTTTCGCGTAGCGACTGATACACCATCGGCGACGGATCTTCGCCGATGATCATCGAATCGTGATTGCCCACCACGCCGATTATTTCGTACTCGCCCTTCTCGCCGATTCGGCGCCCCACCGCCCGTTCGCCCCTAAACACAGCCTTCGCCAGCGCATCATTTACAAGCACCCGATTCTTGTCCCCGCGATCGCCGAAAACGCGACCGTCTAAGAGAGGAATCCGAAGTGCTTCAAAGAACCGCGGCGTTACAAGAAAAAGCTCCGTGAACTTCTTGTCTCCCAGGTCGATCCCCGAGCCATGCAGCGTCAATGGAACCTTGCTCGTCAATGCCACGGATGTCTCCAGCAACCGGTCGATCAATGCCGGTACCTGCTCGGTCTTGACGCCACTCAACGACGGATCGATCAAAACAATATGCGCTTGGGACGGGTCAAATCCCGTCACGCGCCCTCCAGCGTTTCGCACGTTCTGCAATAGAAGCGATGTGGATACAATCAGCACCACCGAAAGCGCCACCTGCACGCCCAGCAGAATATCGCGCAACAGCGGTTTCGCCATGATCGCGCACACCGCCGTGATCAACACCGTCAACATCGTCACGCTGACCGCGAACACCGTCACACGCCAATCAAGCGGCATCGCAATGTGCAGAGTCACGTTCATCTCGGGCAGCCGGAATGCCGTCAGCACCGCGGTCGCCCACCAAGCCAGCAGCAATCCACCGGCCCCGCCCGCAACGGCGAGCGCCGCCGATTCGCCGAGAAACTGGCGCAAGATGACACCCTCGGTCGCTCCCAATGCTCGGCGCGTTTCGAATTCACGCGCACGGCTCGCGGCCCTCGCCAATTGCAAGTTCGCAACGTTCGCGCAGCTAATGAGGAGTACGAAGCCAGCGAACATCGACAGCGCCGTCAGCAATACCTCGGCGAGCGATCGGAAGTTACTGACGAATTGCCCCGCCGGCGCAACGTGAATCGATCGCGGGCCTTCGAAGAACGACTGCCATCGCAGCCCGGGAATCGCCGCGTCCAGTGCCGCCTGCGCCTGTTGTTGCGAAATCCCGGGGGCGAGCTTCGCCGCGACGCTCACGCCGTCTGTATTTTCCTTCAACACCCACAGCGACGGCAGAAATCCGAACTCGATCCCGCGAAACGCATCCGGCGCCACACCCGCGATCGTTGCAGACCTCCCGCTCAATTCGATATGCCGTCCCGCGATGAATTCATCCGCATTGAACTCGGAACGCCATAACCCTTCGCTAATGACTACTGTGTTTCGATCAACCGCCAATCGTCCACGCACCGGAACAACATTCAGTAGCGAAAAGAAATTCGCCTCCACGGTCTGTCCAAACACCCGCCGTTGTGACAGCCGAAACGTCCGAGCGTTCTGATAGGCCGTCACGCCCTGAAAGGCGCCAATTCCCCGTACCTTCTCGACATCGTCGGGATACCAATCGCTGTCATGGCCACCCGCGCGAAACTGCAAGCGCACGATTCGATCCGCCTCGCCCACCGGCAGCTTCGTCAGCAAGATCGCATTCACAGCCGCATAAACAGCCACCGTCGCGCCGATCCCACCCGCCAGCGACAACACAATCGCCGCCGCCCACAATGGCTGTTTCAGCGCCAGCCGCACACCGTGCCGGACGTCGCGCATGACTACGCAATCACTTCGGAAATCACGCGCCCGCCGATATCGGTCAGCTTTTTGTACCGCCCCGCGTGCAAGTATGTCAGGCGCTCCTGATCGAGTCCCATCAAACTCAGAATTGTCGCGTGCACATCGCGCACCGGAATCGGCTCGCCTGCGGCGCGCGTAGCGAATTCATCGGTTTCGCCAAACGTCGCACCCGCTTTCACATCGCCGCCCGCCATCCACACCACAAGCCCGTATTGATTGTGATCGCGCCCCGGTTTGTCGGTGACGAGGTTATTGTCGAATGCCGTTCGCCCCATTTCCGAGGCCCAAACAACAAGCGTATCGTCCAACAACCCGCGCGCCTTCAAATCCGCCAACAGGCCCGCCACTGGCTGATCCACTTCTTTACAGTGCTTCGGAATCCGCCCCTTCACATCGCCGTGATCGTCCCATCGATCGCCGCCCGCGCCATGCAGCGCCAGCACATATCGCACGCCGCGTTCGACCATTCGCCGCGCGAGCAAACACTGCCTGCCAAACGTTTCGGAAATAGGATCATCGAGCCCGTACAACTTCCTGGTCGCCTCCGATTCGCTCTTCACATCGACAAGCTCCGGCGCCTTCATCTGCATGCGAAACGCTAGTTCGTACGACGCAATCCGAGCTTCCAATTCCGACCGGTCCGCATGCGCCGCGGCCGCATGTTTGTTGTTCATCCACTGCAGCAGCGCCAACTCCTCGCGCTGTTGTTTATCGGTCAACGACGTT
>Ga0194132_10010094_pt1 | contig 12696 bp, 11 predicted proteins | sample TA2KigOf80mmetaG_FD_148612 | JGI IMG/M metagenome (GOLD analysis project Ga0194132, IMG submission 148612) | Freshwater microbial communities from Lake Tanganyika, Tanzania - TA2015054 Kigoma Offshore 80m | ecosystem: Environmental > Aquatic > Freshwater > Lake | place: Tanzania: Lake... | reverse complement strand
ACCGAGACACCCGCGGAGGATCCGCACGAGTCATTTCGAGCTTGTCCGCGGCGTCAGTTTGGGCTGCGATCAGATGCCGTGAGAAAAGCGGGTTAAGCGAGTCCCTTTGACAGGATGCACCCATCGCCGGGCTCACCATTCGATGCCTCATGGACCTCGCCTCGTTTTCTTTTCGGCATGGTCTGTCGGTTGGTTGTCTACCGTGACTTGCGGAGGCGGAAGGGGGAACCGTCGATCAAAGCAGCTTCTGCCGCCGGCTGATCCATGGAAGCGGCTTCCCAAAAATCCCTACTCGTACCGCAGAGCCTCCACCGGGTCCAACCGGGCCGCCTTGTTCGCCGGCCACAACCCGAAGAACAACCCCACTCCTATCGACACGATCACTCCCATCGCCGCCGCCCAGAGCGGCACCGCGGTCGGAAGGTCCGGGAACACAGCCCGGCTCAACGCGGAGACTCCATACCCGAACGACATGCCGATAAGCCCACCCAGCCCCGTCAGCACCACGGCCTCCGTCAGGAACTGCACGATGATGTCCAGCCGGCGCGCGCCCACCGCCTTCCGCACGCCAATCTCCTTCGTCCGCTCCGTCACGCTCACCAGCATGATGTTCATCACGCCAATCCCACCCACCAGCAGCCCAATCGAACTGAGCACCACCATCACCAGCGCCGTCATCGCGGTCACCTTGCGAAAATCCTCAATCATCTGGTCCGCTGTCGAGATCCCAAAGCTGTCCGGCTTGTCGTGCGGCACGCGCCGCTCGATCCGCAAAATCGTGCGCACCTCGTCGGCCGCGGTGGCCAGCAGTCCGGGCTTGGCCACAATCACCAGCATGTGCTCGCGAGCCCCCGGGAACATCTTGCGCATCGTGTAATAGGGGAACAGGAGCCGGTTGTCCGGGTCCCCGGGGAACGCATTGGCCGGCCGCTTCATGGCGCCCAGCACCTGGAATTGATGGCCATCCACGTCGATCCACTTGCCAGTCGGGTCGCCGGTCGAAAACAGCGACTTGTAGATGTCCTCGCCGATCACCACCACCGGGGCATGATGGCGGTTTTCCACTTCCGTGAAGAAGCGCCCGTAGATCATCTCGGCTTGTCCGCCCGCCGTGTATGCTTCCTCGGTGCCGCCCATGTCCAGATTGAACGTGTCGTTCCCCCTGTACCTGGCACGGTGAATCACGCCGTTCCAGGGCGGGAACAGGAACGGGCTCACCGATTCCACGGAAGGACAGCGCTCGGCAATCGCGCGCGCGTTTTCGAGGGAAATCGGCTTGCGAAGCCTCTCATCCGGACTGAGGTCCCCGAACCGGATGCCCACCTGAAACTTAAACACCAGCAGCGTGTTCGTGCCAAAGCTGCGTAGCACGCCCGTGATGGCGCCATCCAACCCGGCGAGAATGCTGCCCACGCCGATGATGGTGCCGGTCCCGATGATCACTCCAAGCACCGTGAGCACCGCGCGCGTCTTGTGGCCGCGGATCGTGTCGATGGCCAGCTTCATGCCCGAGAGAACAGTGGGTGAAATCAATGGCATCGGTCAGCGCTCCACGCGAAGGGCCTCAATCGGGTCCAGCATTGAGGCGCGCCGCGCCGGGTAGATACCGAAAAAGAGGCCGACGGCGCAGGACAGTCCGACGCCAACCAGAATCGCCGAAGCGGGCATCGCCATGGGAATGGGTGTCGCGTTACGAACCACAACCGTGATCACCCACGCAATCAGCACACCCGCCACGCCGCCTGACCCCGAGAGCATGGAGGACTCAACCAGAAACTGGTTCAGAATGTCTGCCCTCCGAGCCCCCAAAGACTTGCGGATGCCGATCTCATGCGTGCGTTCAGTCACCACCGCCAGCATGATGTTCATGATCACCACCCCGCCCACCACCATGAACACGCTCACCACCGCCACGGCCGTGGCCGCAATGGCGCCGGTCATGCGGTCCCAGGCGCTGGAAAGCGAATCGCTGGAAACGATGGCGAACGTATCCGTGGCGCGCGGACCCAGGCGCCGGTACGCCCGCAGCAGCATGCGCACCTCATCCTGCGCCCGCAGGTGGTATGAATGGTCCAGCGCCACCGCGTTGTACCGGATGCCCATGCGGGCGCCGAACATCCGGAAGTAGGTCTCGATGGGAATCATCGCGAAGTTGTCGCGGGACTGGCCGAAGACGTTGCCCTGCGCCTTCGCCACGCCCACAACGGTGAAGGGCCGGCCCGCGATGGTGATGGGCTTGCCCACCGGGTCGATGTTGGGAAAGAACTTCTCCTTCAGATCATTGCCGATAAATGCCGCATTCAGGTGTTTCGAGTTCTCGCTGTCGGTCAGGAAGCGGCCCTGCGCGGTTTGAATATTTGAGATGCTCCCGATGTTGGCCGAAACGCCCTGCAGGTTCACCTCGCTCGACCGCTCGCCCTGGTAGTGCACCGGAGCGCGGCGGCTCACCTCCATTCCGATTTCTCGCAGCATCGTGGCGCGCTGGCGAACAAATTCGTACTCATCGCGGCTCAACTGCGGGTTCTTCTTCTGGTACTCCAGGAACTTCTTCGGGTCCCATTCGCCGATGAACGCCATGCGCACCACACGGAAGCCGTCGGCGCCCATGTCGCTCACGTTCTGGGCGATGTAGACATCCATGCCATGGATCACGGCCATCACCGCGATCAGCGTGGTGGTGGAAAGAATAATCCCAAGCAATGTCAGGAAGCTGCGCAGCTTGCTCCCCCGCAGGCTGCCCGCGGCGACACGTATGGCCTCGCGGAAGGGAGAGGTTCGCCGCACGGAGGGAAGGACGCGTACCGGGGCTATTTTGTTCCTTTGAATTCAACTCCCGCCAACCAGCCCAGGTAAGTTTCGTCCACCCAGAAACGCGGCTGGTGGCGCGAGATGAACCCGACATGGCCGCCATGCTCCGGCGCCATCAGGCGCAGGTGGGGGTTTTGAGCGATCGCCGGATGGCGGTAGCAGTCGAACGGAATGAGCGGGTCGTTCTTTGCCTGAATGAGCAGCGTTGGCACGCGAATAGCGACCAGGAACCGGTTGGCGGACTGCGTGCCGTAGTAGTTCGCGGCGGACCCGAATCCGAACGCCTTGGCGGTGAACCGGTCATCGAACTCGTAGACGCTGCGCACATCGTCCAGGCCCTCGGCCGAATACAGGTCCGGGTGCTGCGCACAACGCGACCGGTACCGGGCCTTCAGGCGGTCGACGAAGCGGCGCTGGTAGAAGATGTTCTCCGGCCGCATCATCTTGCGGCAACTGGCCTCCAGGTCGATCGGTGTGGAGACCGAGCAAACCGAGGCAATCAGGTTCGTTTCTCTCAATTCGCCGGCCAGCTTCAGGACCACGTTTCCACCCAGGGAAAAGCCAATCAGGTGCGCCGCCGGCAGACTTTGAGCAGCACGCGCCCGAAGGATGCTGTGCAGATCAGCGGTGAGGCCCGCATGGTAGAGTGTGCGGGCATGCGCCTCCGTGCCGCCGCAGGTCCGCATGTTCAACCGGTACGCCCCCAACCCGGCGTCCAGACACGCCTGCGCCAGACTTACCATATAGCCGCTGGCGCTTGAACCTTCAAGTCCATGCAGCAGGATAACGTCACGTCCGCCGTGCCCTCCGCCCTGTGCGTGGGCCAGCACGCGGACCCCGGGCTCGGTGTCAAACCACGCCTCCCGCACCGGGTAACGGCCAGTGTCCAGGCGGCGTGGCCAGAAGTTGCCGGCAATCGTGGTGAGGTGGGCGTTGCGGAAGAACGGAACGAAAGGCTGCAACCCACCATTCTCGTACACTGGTAACGAATGCTGGTTGAACTGCTGGTGGAGAACTACGCCGTCGTCGAACGGGTGCGCGTGCGATTCCACAAAGGTCTCAACGTGTTGACCGGTGAGACGGGTAGCGGAAAGTCCATCGTGGTGGATGCACTGCAACTGCTGTTCGGCGGACGGGCGTCGGCGGAACTGGTGCGCACCGGGGCCGCGCGAGCCCACGTGGCGGGCATCTTCGCCGTGGCCGCGGGCTCGGAGACGCAGCGGATTCTGGAAGCCGCGGGCATCGCCGTCGAAGACGGTGAGATCGCCGTCGAGCGTGAGATCCAGGCCAATGGCAAGTCGCGTGCTTTTGCCGGCAACCGCCCCGTCACCGTGGCGCTGCTGCGGGAACTGGCGGCCGGATTGGGCGACATTCACGGCCAGCACGATCAGCAGATGCTGTTCTCCCCGGCGTCCCAGTTGACGATGCTCGATGCCTTCGCAAACTCGGCGGTTGAACTGGCTGAGGCCGGCCGGCTGTACCAGGCCTGGCGCGCGGCGCAGCAGGAACTGAACGAAATGGAGCGGACGGAGCAGGAAAAGCTGCGCCTCGCCGACCTGTGGAGCTTCCAGCGAACGGAGATCGAAGCCGCCGCCCTCAAGCCCGGTGAAGATGAAGCGCTGGCCGAAGAGAGCCGATTCTTGAACAACGTCACCCGCATTGAGGCGGCGGCGCGTGCGGCCTATGAGGCCCTCTACGATGCCCCGGAGTCGGCCGTGGCCGGGCTGCGCATCGCGATTCGGAAACTGGATGAAGCGGCGCGCCTCGATGCCAAGCTCGCCCCGGTGGCCGACATCCTCCGGCCCGCCGAGGCGATGCTGCAGGATGGCGCCCACCAGCTGCGCGACTATCTGGGACGCCTGGAAGCGGACCCTGACCGTCTGGAAGCGGTGGAACAGCGGCTGGCGCTGCTCGACAAGCTGAAGCGCAAGTATGCCCCCGCCATCGAATCCATTCTTGCGTATCTGGCGGAAGTCACAGCCAATCTCGATGCCGTGGAGAATGCCGAAGCGCGCCGGGCAGCCCTGCAATCGGAACTGAGCCACCTGGCGGCTGCCTACGAAGCCGCTGCCCTCAGCCTGCGCCGGCGCCGCACGGAAGCGGCCCGGAACCTCGAAGCCCGCATCGAAAAGGAACTGGCGGGTCTTGCCATGGACCGGACGCGGTTCCGTGTGGACCTGGAACCGGCCCCTTGGTCCGCGCAGGGCGCGGATCGGGTGCAGTTCCTCGCCTCGCCGAACCTGGGTGAAGAGTTGAAGGCCCTGGAAAAGATCGCCTCGGGCGGCGAACTGTCCCGTGTGGCGCTGGCCTTGAAGACCTGCACCTTGGTGGAGCGCTCCGGCGATGTTCCACCCACGCTGGTCTTCGATGAAGTGGATGCCGGCATCGGCGGGGCGGTGGCTGAAACCGTCGGCCGCCGGCTCAAGGCGATTGCCGGGTCGAACCAGGTGCTCTGCGTCACCCATCTGGCTCAAATCGCGGGCTTCGCCGAGCATCATTTTCGAGTCGAAAAAGTGGAAAAAGCCGGTCGAACGGTGGCCGTCGTCGCCGAACTGGATGGCGAAGAACGCGTGAAGGAGGTGGGCCGCATGCTGGCCGGCCGGCTGACGCCGGAAGCCCTGAAGCATGCCGCCCAATTGATCGGCGGATGAATTTCCATCAGCGGTTGCTGGATGGCGTTGTCATCCCCGCCCATCCCCTGGCTCTGACGCCGGGGCGGAAGCTGGATGAGCGGCGGCAGCGCGCGCTCACGCGCTACTACAAGGCGGCCGGCGCCGGGGGCGTGGCGGTGGGTGTCCACACCACGCAGTTCGCCATCCGGCGGCCGGAAATCGGGCTGTACCGGCCGGTGCTGGAACTGGCTGCCGGGGAGTTGGCCGGATCGGATCTGGTTCGAGTGGCTGGGGTTGTGGGACCGGCCGCCCAAGCCGTGCGCGAGGCCGGGTTGGCCAGGGACTTGGGCTATCAGGTGGCCCTGCTGAGCCTCGCCGGGCTCGATGGACACACCGTGCCTCAGCTGGTGGACCATGTTCGCGCCGTGGCGGAAGTGATGCCGGTGATGGGGTTCTACCTGCAGCCGGCGGTGGGCGGACGGCTTCTACCGGTGGATTTTTGGCGTGGTTTTGCGTCGATTCCGGGCGTTGTAGCCGTGAAAATAGCCCCGTTTAACCGGTACCAGACCCTCGATGTGATCCGCGCGGTGGCCGAATCAGGGCGGGAAGACCTCGCTTTGTACACCGGAAATGACGACACAATCGTGTCAGATTTGATGAGTCCGTACCGTTTTTCGGGCAGAATCATGCGAATTCGCGGCGGTCTTTTGGGCCATTGGGCGGTCTGGACGGAGCGCGCCGTGGCCATGCACCGCGGGACCCAACAGCAGGAGCCCTCCGCGGAATGGCTGCGTCTGGCGGCGGCTGTGACGGACTGCAATGCCGCTTTCTTCGATGCGGCCAACGGGTTCCGCGGCTGCATCGCCGGGCTGCATGAAGTGCTGCGCCGGCAGGGGTTGCTGGCCGGGCGGTGGTGCCTGGACCCGGATGAGGATTTATCCCCGGGTCAAATGGAAGAGATCGACCGCGTTTACGGCGAGTACCCCGATCTCAACGACGACGATTTCATCCGGGCAAATCTCGACCGTTGGCTCGCCGCTTGAGGGCCGCGATTGCCCAGCCTGAGAGCGGCAGCACCAGCGTTGCCACCGTGAAAACCAGGTAGGCCCAGCGCAAGCCGAAGTCACCGTAGTGGAGCGGATACGCCAGATGAACGATACGGCTAAGTCCCTTTAAGTCAGACTCATCAAAGCGTTTTGTGAGCTTGTACGTCACTCGGTCAACGGCCACCCAGCTGCGCAGGCGCGTCGAAAGAAGCTGGGTGGTATTGCCATAGACATGAACCAACCCGCGCGTGGGGTCGGGGATCAGGATACTCAGAGGAACGAACCCGGGAACCTGCCGGGCGGTCCGCCAGGCGCGGTCCAGATCGACGGGCGGCGCCGGCGCCGCAAGCGCTGTCTGGGGCGGTGAGGTCCGGGGCAGTCCCAGCCATGGTACCAGGGCGAGCGTGGCGCCGGTCGCGATCAGAAGCACCTGGAAGAGCAGTGTGGCGATGCCCACCATCTTGTGGAGGTCGGACAGAGTGAGTTGCCGCCGCACGCCACGCCGGAAAGCCTGGCCACGGTTGCCCCGCATGAACCGCCCGTAGACCAGGGCGCCGGTGACGGCGGAAAGCAGAAGAAACGAACCCAGCAGCCCGGCGGCCGCGCGGCCCCACGGGTTGGGGAGCATCAGCCGCACGTGGATCTGCCGGATGAGGCCGGAGCCATCCTTGACGCCGATGCGCGCGGCGGTGCACGGGTTGACCAGGACCTGGGAAAACTGTCCGCCCGACAGAACATAGACTGTGGTGGGCAGACCGGGTTCGGCGGGAAGCAGAATTCCCTGCACGCTGCCTTCGGCCGCCGCCGCGATTTCGGCCAGGCTTCGAGGCGGACAGGCGGGCAGGCGCGGGAGTTCCTGGCGGAGCAGCAGCAGGCCGCCCGTGGCAGCGAAGGTGAGGGCGAAGGCTCCCAGCGCGAGCCCCAGCCCCTTGTGCAGCCGATAGAGGACGCGGGCCGAGCGCGGGCCCATCTACTGGGTCTTCACGGTCTTGGGAACGGCCACGGGCGCCACGGGTTCGTGCAGGCCGAAGGCGAAGATGGCGGTGGAAGATGCGATGGCCACCTGCTGCTTGCCGTCCACCAAGTAGGTGACAGGCGAGGCGGTGAGTCCTTCACCGGTGTAGAAGTGCCAGAGGTGGCGGCCGTTGCGGCCATCGACAGCCACCAGGTGGCCGTCATCGTCGCCAAAGAAGATCACTCCGCCGGCCGTGGAGACGGTGCCGGCCCAGGATTCGCCGGGCCCGGTCATGGGATACTCCCACTTGCGCTCGCCCGTCTTGGGGTCAAAGGCGCGGAGAAAGAACTGGCCGATCTCACTTGGCTTGGGGCCGGCGCCGCCGCCGGAGAAGTTCTTCTTCGGCTCCGGTTCCTTGGTGGAACTGGTGAAGATGTCGCATTGTTCGAGGGTCACCACGTAGAAGAGCCCGGTGGCGGGATTGTAGGAGGGTGACATCCAGTTGGTGGCGCCGCGGACGCCGGGGCAGGCGCGGTTGCCGCTGGGCGTGGGGTCCTTGCCGGGGACCAGGATGGGGCGCCCCTTGGCATCGATGCCGGTGGCCCAGTCGAGCAGGTCGACCAGCTTGGTGGCCCGCAAGTACTTGCCCGTCTGCCGGTCCAGCACATAGAGAAACCCGTTGCGGTTGGCGTGGACCACCACCTTGCGCGGCTTGCCTTCCCAGGGGATTTCCATCAGTACCGGCCATGCCTGAGCATCCCAGTCGTGGACATCGTGGGGCGTGAACTGGAAGTACCACTTCATCTTGCCTGTGTTGGCATCCAGGGCCAGCACGGAAGAGGTGTAGAGATTGTCGCCCGGGCGGTCGCCGCCGTAGAAGTCGGGCCAGGCGTTGCCGGTGGGCCAGAACAGCGTGTTGGTCTCCGGGTCATAGGTGCCGGATTGCCACGTGCCGCCGCCGCCGAAATCGATGGTCTTGCCCCAGGTCTCCGAGCCCGGTTCGCCCCTGGCTGGAATCGTATAGGTCCGCCACACTTCTTCGCCCGTGGTGGCGGAGATGGCGGCGAGATAGCCGCGGATGCCGGTATCGCCGCCGGCCACGCCGACAATCACCTTGTCGCCGACGGCCAGAGGGGCACAGGAGGCGAACAGGCCGTCGGCCGTGTCGCCGTACTTCTTCGACCAGAGCGCGGCGCCCGTGCGCCTGTCAAGCGCGACGAGGTGCACGTCGCCGGTGACGAAGAAGACCTTGTCGCCCAAGATCGCCGCGCCGCGATTGACGGCATCGTCCTTCTTGGCGCGGGGGTCCTTGTAGGCCCAGATGAGGCGGCCGGAACGGGTGTCGATCGCGCGCACTTCGTTGGGCGCGGTGACGTACATCACGCCGTTCGAGACGATGGGATTCGTCCTCAACCCGTTCGCCTTCGGAATGTGATGGACCCACTTTGATACGAGGCTTCCGGCATTGGCCGTGGTGATCTGGGTGAGAGGGCTGTGGCGCTGGCCCTGGTAATCGCCGGCCACGGTGAGCCAGTCGCGGCCCGGGCCCTTGACGATGTCTTCGAACCTGACCTGCGCGATAGCGGCTGCCGCGAACACGGTGCTGAGGAATGCTTGTTGGATGGCGGTGGACATGATTTCTCCGGGTTGCTATTTCTGGGCCGTTTCGGCGGGGCGAAGGCTCAACCTGGCAAGATAGGCGATCAGATCGTTCAACTGCGCCGGGGCCAGTTTCTTCGCGTAGTCCTTGGGCATGGGCGAGCCGGCGCCGAGGTTCATGTCGCGAACATCGCCAACCGGAATGAGGTGGATCTCGCCGGTGGCGTCCTGAAGCTGTAGCGAGTAGTTGGACCGGTTGCGGGCCACGCCCTTGAGCGTCTTGCCGGTCTTGAGCGTGACCGTGAGCGGCTTGTAGCCGGCGGCGCCGTTGGCGTCGGGATCGAGAATCGACTCGCGAAGTTGCGCCGCGGAGCGGGTGGCGGCGATGTTTCCGAGGTCCGGCCCGAGTTTTCCGCCGCGTCCCTGGACGGCATGACATCCGGAGCAGCCGGTGGCGGATGCCCAGAAGATCTTCTCGCCGGCGGAGGCGTCGCCGGGAACCTTGTTGTCGATGGCGGGTGAAGTGAGCGACCGGACATAGGCCACGATTCGCCAGACCTGATCGGCGGGAAGATTCGCGGGCGGCATGCCGCCGCCGATTCCCTTGTCGATGGCCTTGAACATGGCGTCGTCATCGAGCGGGTGCCAGACCACGCGTTCGCGGAGATTCGGTCCGCGGCCGCCCTGGCCTTCCACGCCGTGGCAGGCGGCGCAGCCGTTGGCAAAAAGCTTGCGTCCGGCCTCGATTTCAGCCGGGTTGCCGATGAAGGGATGCTTGCTCTTGTCGCCTTCTTTTTCGTGCTGCGCGAACAGCAGGAGAGGAAGGGCTGCCAGGAGGACGCCACGGAGTGTCATACCCGGACATTATCGCCCAGTGCACGTTCGGGGCGCTGAGGGCGGCCGGGAGGTAGAATCGAAACGTGATGATCCAGAGAATCGCTTCCGCCGCGCTGCTTGTCTGCCTGGCGGCTCCTGTTGCCGCGCAGAAGTACAAGGGGCCGATTCCGCCCAAGAACGACCTTCCTTTTCTGGTGCACGCCGACAGCCTTGTGGAGACCGAGTTGGCCACGGCGCAGGAGAGCAAGGTGAAGGACGCCCTGCTGTACAGCCTGGCGGGCGCCTCGGCCAAACCGAGGACACCTCTGGCGGAGCCCGTGTTTCTCATTCAGACGTCGAAGCTGGACCCGCGCCGGCTGAGCCTGTACCGGTTCGAGGTGAAGAACGGGCGCCGGGAACTTACCCTGCCCACCAAGCCGAAGAAGGACAGTCCAAGGCCTTTGCGTGTCACGGTGACGCAGCTTGGCGAGGGGTTGTACAAGCTGGAGGCATCGGAGAATCTGGAGAACGGCGAATATGGGCTTTCTCCGGAAGGCTCGAACGACGTTTTCTGCTTTAGCGTCTATTAGTTAAGCGTCTATTACTTACTCATAAGGGGCCCGTCGTGGAACTGCGAATCAAGGGTCTGACCAAGACCTATGCGAATGGAGTTCGGGCGCTGGACAGCGTCGACCTGACGATTCCGCGGGGAATGTTTGGTTTGCTGGGGCCGAATGGCGCCGGAAAATCGACGCTGATGCGGATTGTGGCGACACTGCTTGAACCGGATGCGGGGCAGGTGGAGTTAGACGGGCTTGATGTCCTTCACCGGAAGGATGAAGTGCGGCGCTTTCTGGGGTATCTGCCTCAGGATTTTGGCGTTTATCCGCGGATCAGCGCCCTGGACATGCTGGATCATCTGGCGGTGTTGAAGGGCCTGGTAAAAGCTGGCGAGCGCCGCGATGTGGTGGAAGCGATGCTCAAACGGGTGAACCTTTGGGATGTCCGGAAGAAGCCGCTGGCCAGCTATTCGGGGGGCATGCGGCAGCGATTCGGCGTGGCGCAGGCATTGATTGGAAACCCCAAGCTGTTGATTGTGGATGAGCCAACGGCGGGGCTTGACCCCGGTGAACGCAATCGTTTCTACAATCTGCTGGCCGAGATTGGCGAAAACGTGGTGGTGATCCTTTCCACACACATTGTGCAGGACGTGATGGAACTGTGCGCGAACATGGCGATCATTCATCAGGGGCGCGTGCTGTATGCGGGGTCGCCGGACGACGCGGTGGCCGCTCTTGACGGGAGGGTGTGGCAGCGGACGGTGAGCAAGGCGGACCTGCCGGCGCTTGAGGCGCGCCACCGTGTGATCTCAAGCAAGCTGGTGGCCGGGCGTCCGCTGATTCACGTCCTGGGCGAAGGCTGCCCCGAGGAGGGCTTTGCGCCGGCCCGGCCGGACCTGGAAGACGTGTTCTTCGCGCGAATCGCGGGACTGGCCTAGCCATGCTGGGGACGATCTTTTCCTTCGAAGTGCGCTACTGGCTGCGCGGCATGATGCTGTGGGTGTTCACGGCGATTGTAGCGTTGCTGATTTTCGGTGCGGCGAGCACGGACTCCCTGGTGGTGGGTTCGCAGCTTGAGAACACGCATCGCAATGCGCCGCATGTGATCCAGAACTTCTATTCGGTGACGAGTTTGCTGACGCTGCTGATGATCACAGCGTTCGTGAATTCGGCGGCGGCGCGGGATTTTGCGAACGGGACCTGGCAGATGGTTTTCTCGACGCCGGTTTCGCGGCGGGATTTCCTGTGGGGGCGGTTCCTGGGCTCCGTTGTGGTTTCGGTGATCCCGATGCTGGGTGTCTCGGCCGGGGTGATTGTGGCGCGCTGGATGCCGTGGGTGGATGCGGAGCGCTGGGGGCCGGTGCATTGGCAGGCGCATCTGCTGGGAATTGTGGATTTCGCGATTCCGAACGCGGTTTTCATGGCCGCGGTGATTTTCACGATTGCGGCTTTGACGCGCAGCACGGTGATCTCGTTCGTCGGGTCGATTGTGATGATGGTGGGCTACGGCGTGGGCGAGGCGCTGGCGAGCGACATCGAGAATGAGCGGCTGGCGATGCTGCTGGATCCATTTGGGATGCGCACGTTCTCTCTGATGACCAAGTACTGGACGGTGGCGGAAAAGAACACGGTGGCGCTGGGCCTGGAAGGCATGATGCTGTGGAACCGGCTGCTGTGGATGTCCGTGGGTGCAGCGGTATTCGGATTCTGTTGCTGGAAGTTCAGCTTCGCGGAACGGGCCCGGCGGGTCAAGGCGGGGGCGGCGGAAGCCGAGGCGGCGCCGGGCCGTCTGGAGCGAGATTCAAGGCGTTGTCCGCAGCACGGCGTTCGTCGTGATTCTGCTGGCGGCTCTCACAAACTGCATTCCCAACCTGATCCTCAATGCGAAACAAGGCTACGGCAACGCGACTTTTCCGGTGACGTACTGGCTGACGGACATTATCCGGGGAACGTTTTACCCGGGATTTCCATTTTGGGTCTCCCGGACCCCAACAGTCTACACCAACGCCTCACTCCCGTGCCGGATTTGATCAGAATCCCCTTTCCGAGGGCGGGCCAGTGCCTGCGGATGGCTTCTTTCGACCATCGCACAAAAACGAAAACTGACAACATGCCTGTTTCCAGCAGTTCTTTCGACACCTCTCCCTCCCAGCCTCCTTTCTCTCAAGATTTCCACCTCTCCGGGCCGATCTTCACCCCGCCGGCAGCGCCTCGATCCGCCGCACCATGCTCCCGAACAGCCGGCGCGTCAGATGGCTCTCAGCCAACATCAGCCAGTAGTAGCGGGCGTGCTTGACCAG
>Ga0194132_10010091_pt1 | contig 12698 bp, 10 predicted proteins | sample TA2KigOf80mmetaG_FD_148612 | JGI IMG/M metagenome (GOLD analysis project Ga0194132, IMG submission 148612) | Freshwater microbial communities from Lake Tanganyika, Tanzania - TA2015054 Kigoma Offshore 80m | ecosystem: Environmental > Aquatic > Freshwater > Lake | place: Tanzania: Lake... | reverse complement strand
GTCGGAGTTTCGAAACGATCTCTTCAGGCTTGTGCCTCTTCTTCGGCATTGCAGTCCTCCTTCTTGTCAAAAGACATAGTTCAGGGTGGACCACTTTTCAGGGGGAGGACCAATGTTGAAGTCGGTGATGACGCAGTCGACGGGCTCCGGTGTCTTCAGCGCCTCGATCGCTGCCTCGCCATCCGGTGCCGCGGCGACGGTGGCGCCGAGGCTGACCAGCATGCGGCGCACGATATCCTGGCTGAAGGTCTCGTCATCGACGACAAGGATGCGGCGATTGGCGAAGGGCTTCTGCTCGGTCATGTCCTGTGCTCGGAGGTATAGATGGAAATGAAGGCGGCGACGTCGTCATAGCTTCGCGCGGCATCGCCGAGAAGCCGCTCGGCTTCGGCCCACTCGCTGCGATGGCCGGCAAGCTGCAGGTCCCCGTAAAGCGCCGCAAGTCGGTCGGCGCGCGCATTGCCGGCTGCCCCCTTCGCCGCATGCGCCGCATCGCGGAGCGCCGCCGGTTCGCGGTTCACGAAGGCTGCGTTCATGCGCTCGACGAGGCCGGGCATGATCGAGACGAAAAGCCCGAGCACTTCCGCGATCTCGGCGGGATCCTCCGTGCCGAGCCCGTCCATCAGGGCCGCGATATCGACCGGCGCCTCGACCTCGACGGGAGGCGGCTTCGGCTGCGGCGTCTCCGCCGTGCCGTGCATCGGAATCCAGCGGCGCAGCGTCTCGGCGAGCCGATGCAGGTCGACCGGCTTCGAGAGGTAGGCGTCCATGCCCGCGGCAAGCGCGCGGCTCTGCTCGCTCTCGGCGACATTGGCCGAAAGCGCCACGATCGGCAGGCGGAAGCCGTCATCGCGCGACTTCTCCCGCTCGCGGACGAGACGTGCCATCTCGAAGCCGTCCATCTCCGGCATCGACAGATCGAGAAGCGCCAGCGGATAGAGACCCTGGTCGAGCGCCGCGAGACCGGCGCGGCCGTCGCCGGCGATGACGCAATCGAGTCCGAGGGCGCGCAGCTGCCGCCGCGCGACGACCTGGTTCATCTGGTTGTCCTCGACGACCAGGATCGGCAGGTCGGAGGAGAAGCGCGGCAAAGCGACGGGTCGACCGCCGGCCTCGGCCGGGCTCCGCCGCGCCGACGCCGTCGCATCGACGATCCTCACCGGCACCGCGAAGCGGAAGACGCTGCCGATGCCCGGCTTGCCGTCATAGCCGATCCCACCGCCCATGAGCTGGACGAGATGGTGCGAGATGGCGAGACCGAGCCCGGTGCCGCCGAAGCGGCGCTGGGTCGAGGCGTCGGCCTGGACGAAGGGCGCGAACAGGTCGCCGGCCTTCTCCATGTCGATGCCGATGCCGGTGTCCTCGACCTCGAATCTCAGCACCGCCATCTCGTCGTCGGGCTCCGAGGCGAGCCTGACGTTGACGCTGCCTTCCTGGGTGAATTTGAGCGCGTTGCCGACGAGGTTGAGCAGCACCTGGCGAATCCGCACCGGATCCGCGAGCACCAGGCCGGGAACGTCGGCCGCGACATGGTGGGCCAGATCGACGCCCTTCTGACGGGCCGCGGTCGAGAGCAGTGCCGTGACCTCCTCGACGATGCGGCCGGGATCGACCTCGACCAGCTCGATCTCGAGGCGACTGGCCTCGATTTTCGAGAAGTCGAGGATCTCGCCGATGATGTTGAGAAGCGCACGGGCCGCGAGCTCGGCCGATCCGACCAGCTCGGCCTGGTCCGTGTCGATCCGCGTCAGCCCCAGCAGCTCCAGGTTGGCGATCACGCCGTTGAGCGGCGTCCGGATCTCGTGGCTCATATTGGCGAGGAAGGTCGACTTGGCGACCGTGGCCGCCTCCGCCGCCTCCTTCGCGACCTTCAGCTCCTCCTCGAGACGCTTCTGCTGCGTGATGTCGATACGCAGCGTCACGGTGTTGCCGCTTTCGGTCGTCGCGTTCTTGACCAGGGTCCAGGTACCGTCGGGGTCGCGGCGGATGTCGGTGCTGTCCCGGTTCAGGCCGCGCTGCCCGAGCCGCCGGCGCAGCCACCGCTCCGGATTCTCGCGCGCTTCTTCGCTCTCTATCCGGCCGGCCGCCAGGCTGGCGCGCAGCATCTCCTCGAAGGTCTGCCCGACGAGCTCGGAACCGGGCGGCAGGTAGGGATAGCGCTCGTGGTATCGCCGGTTCCCGAGCACGTATCTGTCCTCGGCGTCATAGACGACCAGGGATGCATCCAGGCTGTCGACGGTTTCGCGGAGCAGAGCCTCGCTTTCGCGAACCCTGAGCTCCGCCGCGCGCATCATCTCCTGGGCGCGCCTCTGCTCGGTGACATCGGCGTAGCTGCGCAGCAGACGACCGTCGGCGACCGGGTTGTGGTGGATCTCGATGACGCGGCCGTCGCCCAGCGTGAGCTCCCCCGTCCAGGGCTCGCGCACGCGGAACGCCGCGATGCGGCGCGCCAGCGCCTCGCTCCTGTCGCCGGGACCGTAGTCGCCGCGATCGGCCATGTATTCGAGGACGCGCATGACCGGCTGCGGCAGCTCCGCGAAGAAGTCGTGCGGCAGCCGCAGGGTCTTCTCCAGGAGATGATTGGTTGCGACGACGTTGAGGTTTTCGTCGAGCATCGAGATGCCGTCGCGGATGCTCTCCAGCGTCGCGGTGAGCACGGCGCTCTTGCTCGCCAGCTCCTCCTCGATGCGCTTCCTCTCGGTGATGTCGAAAAGCAGGATGATGGTGAGGCCGGACTGGGTGCGGTGCCGCCGGACGAAGCTCCACCGCCCGGACGAGTGACGCTGCTCGTAGAAGGGCGGATCGTCGGTGCGCGAAGCGAACAGACGGGCGAGATGGTTCTCGGGGTCGCTTTCGGCTCCCGCGTCGCCGAGGGTACCGGCATCCTTCGACAGGCGCATCAGGTCGTCGAAGGTCTTGCCGCGCAGCGTGTCGTCCGCCGGATAGCGCGGGTAGTGGTCGTGGAAGCGCTTGTTGCCCAGCAGGAAGCGGCCCTGGGCATCGTAGACCACCACCTCGGCATCGAGGTTGTCGAGCGTCTCGCGCAGAAGGCGTTCGCTTTCGTCGCGCCGAGCCTCCGCCCGCCGGCGCGCGGTGATGTCCGAGTAGCGCCGCACGATGCGACCGTCTGCCAGCGGGTTGTGGTGGATCTCGACGATGGTGCCGTTCGACAGCTGGTGCTCGAACTTGTGCGGCTCCTGGGAGCGGAAGCTGTCGAGATAGCGTCGGACATGGTCTTCCGGATCGCCTGGGCCGTAGTCTCCGCGGTGCGCGTTGTAGCGGATGATGCCCGCGGCGGTCGGATCCTTCAGCAAGGCATCCTCCGGCATGTCGAAGTAGCGCAGTGCGGTCTGGTTGTGGACGATCAGCCGCAGACTCGGATCGAACAGCGCGATGCCGTCGCCCATATTCTCCAGCGTCGCCTGCAGGATCGTCGTCTTGCTCGCGATCTCCCTTTCCGCCCGCTTGCGAAGCGTGACGTCCGAGTAGCGCCGCACCAGACGGCCGTCCGGCAGCGGATTGTGGTGCACGGCGATCATGCGGCCGTTCGGCAGCGCCAGTTCGTGCTGGCTCGCGCTGGTCGCGAGGAATCCCTGGAGGACGCGCGCGAAGTCGTCGTCCGGGCTTGCGCCTCCGTAGTCTCCCTGCTCGGCCAGGAAGCGGATGAGGCGCTCGGCCGTCGCCTCGCCTTCGAACAGCGACTCTGGCAGGCCGAAATACTCGCGCATCAGGCCGTTGTGCACGAGGACCTTGAGGTCGGGATCGAAGACGGCGATGCCGTCGCCCATGTTCTCGAGCGTCGCCTGCAGCAGCGCGGTCTTCGCCGCCAGCTCCTCCTCGATGCGCTTCCGCTCGGTGATGTCGAAGAAGAGCATGATGGTGAGGCCGCTTTGCGTCCGGTGCCTCCGGACGAAGCTCCATCGCCCGGAGGAGTGGAGCTGCTCGAAGACCGGCGGGTCGCTCTTCCGCGAGGCGACGCGCCGCGCCACATAGGCGTCGGGGTCGCTCATCGCCTCCGGATCGTTCACCGCGCCGGCGGCGATCGAGAGCCTGAGCAGGTCCGCGAAGGTCTTACCGCGCAGCTCCTCGTCCGGCGGATAGTGCGGATAGAACTCGTGGAAGCGCTTGTTGCCGAGCAGGAAGCGGTCGTCTGCGTCATAGACCAGGATCTCGGCATCGAGGTTGTCGAGGGTCTCGCGCAGGAGGCTCTCGCTCTGCTTGCGGCGCCGTTCCGCCCGCCGGCGCGCCGTGATGTCCGAGTAGCGACGCACAAGGCGCCCGTCGGCGAGCGGGTTGTGGTGGATCTCGACGAAGGTCCCATCGGAGAGCGCACGCTCGAGCTTGTGAGGTTCGCGCGAGTGTATGCTCTCGAGGTTGCTGCGGATGTGGTCCTCGGGGTCTCCGGGACCGTAGTCGCCGCGCATCGCGCGGTAGCGGATGATGCTGTCGGCCGTCGGATGCTTCTTCAGGTCCTCTTCCGACATGTCGAAATAGCGGAGCACGGCGCGGTTATGGACGATCAGCCGCAGCTTCGAGTCAAACAGCGCGATGCCGTCGCCCATGTGCTCGAGCGTCACCTGCAGCAGCGCCGCCTGCTCGGCGAGCGCCTCTTCGGCACGCTTGCGCTGGGTGATGTCCGTGAAGGTCCGGATCTGCCGCCCGTCGGTCAGTGGGTTGATCATCACTTCGATCACGCGGCCGTTGCGACCCGCGCGTTCGTAGCGGATCGGTCCGGTCGCTTCGCGGATCATCTTGGCGAGGCGCTCGGTCTGCGCGGCCGCGTCCGGCCCGAACTCGGCAAGGTCGCCGCGCTCGACCTGGAAGCGTACGATCTCCTCCTGGGTCGGCTTGCCGGCGAGAAGCGACTCCGGCAGGTCGAGGATCTCGGGCAGGCGCTTGTTGAAGAGGATGATGCGCCCCTCGGCATCGACGAGGGAGACGCCTTCGGCGACGTTGTCGAGGACGAGGCGCAGCTGCCACTCGGCCGATGCGTCGCCGGCGCGGTCCGGGCGCGCCTCGCCGATCAGCCCGGGCCCCGCGGCTTCTGTACTTTCATCGATGGCATGAACGCCCACGCTCGATCGCCCTCCCCCCGGAGGCCAGGATTCTCAGTGTAGCTGGAGCGGTGGCCGCCGGCTAACACCGCTTGAGCCGGCAGACCGGGATCGAGGCGGAAGAAGAACTTCGCGTCGCTCGACCGGTGCGAGCCTGCCGAGCCGCCGTCAAGTCGTGGGCGATCGGCAGTGCTGCACCGGGGCGACGTCGAGACCGAGCGTCGTCGTCGCTCAGCCGCGCGGCTGCGGCACGATCCGCAGATAGGGCTTCGGGGCCTTCCAGCCGTTCGGGAATCTCTGCTTCGCCATCTCGTCGGTGACGGCGGGAACGATGATCACGTCCTCGCCCTGCTTCCAGTTGACCGGCGTCGCCACCTGGTGCTTCGCCGTGAGCTGGCAGGAGTCGAGGAGACGCATCACCTCGTCGAAGTTGCGGCCCGAGCTCATCGGATAAGTGAGCATCGCCTTGATCTTCTTGTCCGGGCCGATGATGAAGACCGAGCGCACCGTCGCGTTGTCGGCGGCGGTGCGGCCTTCCGAGGTCGTGCCCGCGCCTTCCGGCAGCATGTCGTACATCATCGCGACCTTGAGCTGGGGATCGCCGATCATCGGGTAGGTGACGGCCGCGCCCTGCGTCTCCTCGATGTCCTTCGCCCATTTCGCGTGGTTGTCGACCGGGTCGACGCTCAGGCCCAGGATCTTGGTGTTGCGCTTGTCGAACTCCGGCTTCAGGCGAGCCATGTATCCCAGCTCGGTGGTGCAGACCGGGGTGAAGTCCTTCGGGTGCGAGAACAGGATCGCCCAGCCTTCGCCCATCCAGTCATGGAACTTGATCTCGCCCTGGGTGGTCATCGCGGTGAAGTCCGGGGCGACCGAGTTGATGCGCAGCGTCATGGGGTTTCTCTCCGATTTTGAATGTGTGTCGGGGGATGAGGTCAATCGCCGGCGGCGACGGCCATCTCGGCGGTGATGCGGTCCGCATTGGCCTTGCGGTGGCCGGCGCTGATCTTGGCGTGGAGCGTCAGGATCGTGCGCGACGCCGTCGTGGTGAACAGGAACGGGAAGATCCCGTGCAGGCAGCAGGCAAGGCCGGCCGCGACCATGCGGAGGCCGACGCCGGAGGCGAAGCCCGCATGCTGCAGATAGGTCTCGCCGACGGCGTGGGGATGGTCGGTGAAGAGTGCGTGCATAACATGTCCTCCCTGCTGATGTGACATACTGTCCATGCCATTCTGACATGTCACAAGAGAAACTTTCAAATGGCAGCAAAAAAAGGTAGGAAGAGAGCGACGGGGCTGCGGCGTCGGCACCCGCGCGCCGGGAAAATAAGCGAAATCAATGTCTAAGGTGGAAGAATCACCGATACCGGTCGTCCGCGAGGCGATGAACCTCGGCGATTCCGCCTATGCCGAGCTCAAATCCTGGATCGTCGACGGAAGGCTGCCGGGGGGCACCGGCGTCAGCGAGGCCGAGCTGGCGCTGGCGCTCGGGCTCGGCAAGGCGCCGGTGCGGTCGGCGCTGGCCCGGCTCGCCCAGGACGGCCTCGTCACCTCCAGCGCCAGGCGCGGCTGGCGCATCGCTCCGATCACGCTCGCCGACATCCTCGATGTCTTCCAGCTCCGCCGTGAGCTCGAGCCGATGGCGGCACGCCTTGCGACCCAGCGCGGCGTCGATGCGGCCCTCCTGAAGCGGCTCGATGTCGGCTGCAAGGCGGGCTACGTGCCCGGCCACGCCGCGAGCCAGCGCAGCTTCCTCGCCGCCAACCGCGCCTTCCATCTCGCCATCGCCGAGGCCGCCGGAAGCCCGCGCCTGCTGCGCGTGCTCTCGGGCCTCCTCGACGAAGCCGAGCGCGCGCTGCTCCTCGGCCTCGCGCTCCGCAACCGCAGCGACGAGATCAAGCACGAGCACCAGGCGCTGATCGATGCGATGTCCTCGGGCGACACGGCGACCGCCGAGCGCATCATGGCCGAGCAGGTCGACGAGGCGCGCGATATGGTGATCGCCGCGCTGATGGCGAGCCCGAGCGTGCTTTCCGCCGAGATCGCGACAGCGCCCGCGCCGAAGCGCCGCGCCTGATGGCCGGCATCCCCTTCATCACGAGCCTGGAGTTCGACTACGGCACCGCGCGGAAGGTGACGCCGCTGATCCGTCGCGTCGTCGCCGAGAATCCGAGCGCCTTCACCTTTAAGGGCACCGGCACCACGATCATCGGCAAGGGCAAGGTCGCGATCGTCGATCCCGGCCCCGATCTGCCCGAGCATATCGAGGCGCAGCTTCGCGCCGTGCGCGGCGAGACGGTGACGCACATCCTCGTCACGCATACCCATAGCGACCATTCGCCGGCGACACCGGCGATCGCGCGGGCGACCGGCGCCAAGGTCTACGCCTTCGGTCCGCATCCGCGCCCGCCTTCCGGCGTGCATGTCGAGCAATCGGGCGATCTCGATTTCAAGCCGGACGTCACTCTCGCCGATGGCGACGTCATCTCCGGCGAGGGCTGGACCGTCGAGGCGATCCATACGCCGGGGCACATCTCGAACCATCTCTGCTTCGCGGTCCGCGAAGATCAGGCACTGCTCAGCGGCGATCACGTGATGGGCTGGTCGACGACGGTGGTCTCGCCGCCCGACGGCAACATGGCCGATTACTTCGCGAGCCTGAGGAAGCTGCTGCCGCGCAGCGAGACGGTCTACATCCCGACCCACGGCGCCGAGATTCGCGATCCCGTGCCCTTCGTCAGCGCCTATATCGAGCACCGGCTCAATCGCGAGGCGCAAATCCTGGCTCGGCTCAAGGAAGGGCCGAAGACGATCCCCGAGATCGTCGCCATCAACTACGCAGCGACGCCGCAGCATCTGCACGCGGCCGCCGGCCGCTCGACGCTCGCGCACCTGATCCAGATGGTGAAGGACGGGCGTGTGCGCACCGAGGATGGCGCGGCAAGGCTCGACAGCCTCTATCGGCTTTGACACAAAAAATCCTGCCCCCGGCTTCCGCCAGGGGCAGGCAAGGGTAGTCCCCGGGAAACGCGAGCGCGCCGAAGCGGCCCCCGCGACTGGAGGGGACCATCTGGAAATGGTATCGCGGCGATGCGCGCTAAAGACGCTGTTTGCGCGGTAACGGCTCACCGCTCGGGCGTTCTACTTCTCCCAGATATGCACGATCTTCCGCGTCGACCTGTCGACGACGACAGTGCGATCGTTGATGACGCCGTAGGTGAAAAGCTCGCTCGACGGAATCTTGAGCGTCTCCGGCACCGGGTAGAGGGTGACGTTGTTCGGCAGCTCCAGCCCGATGCTCAGCTTGATGTTCGGATCGAAGTAGGGCGGGTTCTTCTGGCTGTCGGCAAAGGTGCGGATCGCGGTTCCATGCTCGTCGGTCCACGCCGGCGGCGTCGACGCCATGGACTGCGCCGCGGCCGCGCCGATCCCGCCCAGCAGGGCGATTCCGACGGCGAGGGGAAGAAGCCTCTTCCTCATCGCAGCCTCCCTTCTTGATGCGCGGGAAAACCCGCTCCTCGAAAGAACGGCGCGGAGGAGGCTCGGGTTGCCGTAGAGACGCTAGTGGTGGAGCCTGGCGCCGGTCGTGATCGCGGCGTCGAGGTCGCAATCCGCCGTGATCGCCTCGCGCAGGTCGGCAGCGCTCAGATTGGCGCCGGTAACGTCGGCGCCGCCCAGCTTGACGCCCTTGAGATCGGCGCCGCGCGCGTCGGCGCCCGCGAGATTGGCGCCTTCGAGCGAGGTCGGCCAGGTCCGTCCGCTCGGCTTGCCGTCGGGCGAACGAAGGTCGATCGGCGCCAGCTTGGCGCCGCGCAGCTTCGCCGTGGACAGATCCGCCTTCGCCAGGCTCGATCCGCCGAGATTGGCGGCGTCGAGCACCGCGCCTTCGAGCTTGGCCCCGGTGAAGTCGCAGAGCGTGAGCCAGGCATCGTTCAGCGCCGCGCGCGACAGATTGGCGTTGCGGAACGAAGCGGCGCTGAGATCGCTGGCGCTGAGATCGAGGCCCTGCAGGTCCATGCCGTCGAAGACCGCGCGCACGCCTTCGGCGCCGCTCGAGCTGATCCAGGCGGCGTGCGCGGCGATGAGCTCGTAGACCTTGGGCGGCAGCATGGCGCTGCCCATGCGATAGATGGCGCCCGTCAGGTCGGCCTGGTTGGTGATGGCGAGCGAGAGGTCAACATTGCGCAGCACGGCGCCGCGCAGGTCGGCGCTGGTGAAGTCCGCGCCCTTGACATCCGCGCCGCTTAAGACCGCGTCCTTGAGCTTGGCGCCGACGAAGATCGCCTCGCTCAGATCGGCGCCGGCCAGGTTCACGGTGTGCATGGTGGCGCGCGAGAAATTGGCGTGCGGCAGCTTGCTGCGCGACAGGTCGGCGCCGGTGAGATCGGCATCCTGCGCATCCGCATTGTCGAGCCGGGCCTCGCGCAGCTCGGACTTCTTCTCGACCACCGTCTTCTTCTCGCCTTCCCATTTGACGATCTGCCCGGCGCGCAGATCCGCCTTGGACAGGATCACGCGAACCAGCTTGGCGCGCAGCAGGTTGGCGCCGCGCAGATCGGCGCGCTCGAACTTGGAGCGGGTGAAGTCGGCTTCGTTGGCGTTGATGCAGAAGAGATCCGCCATCGAGAAGTCGGTATCGAGGAAGCGGCTGCCCTGGAAATTGCTGCCGGAGAGAATGCTGTCCCTGAGATTCAGGCCGAAGAGATCGAGCCCGGCGAAGTCGGACTCCTTTGCCTGCATCCGCTTGCCGTTGGGCTGGCCGGAAACGAAGCGCTCATGCTCGTCGAACAGCTTGAGCGCGATGGCCTTCTTGTCGGGTGCCTGTGGAGTCTTCGCCATCGCCTGAGAGCCGAAGATCGCGGGGGGACACGAAAGCGCGCCCGCATGGAGCAGGCGCTGGAGCGGGTGAAGGGAATCGAACCCTCGTATGCAGCTTGGGAAGCTGCCGTTCTACCATTGAACTACACCCGCGCTTGGCGCCGACCATAGCGGCGCCGGCACCCCGCATCAAGGTTTGCGGGCTTCCGCCGTCCTGTCGGCGCGCGCCTCCAGCAGGTTCCTGAGCGCCGTCGAAAGATCCGCATAGGAGAACGGCTTGGTAACCAGGTGCACGCCCGGATCCAGCCGCCCGTCATGGACGATGGCGTTCCTGGCATAGCCGGTGGTGAAGAGGACCGGCAGCTCGGGCCGGCGCCGGCGCACCTCGTCGGCGAGCTGGCGGCCGTTCATGCTGCCGGGAAGGCCGACATCGGTGAAAAGAAGCGCCACCTGGCGGTTGCGCTCGAGGGTCTGGAGCGTTTCAGCGCCGGTGGAAGCGCCGATGACGCGATATCCGAGCTCCTGCAGCATCATCGCCGAGTTCTCGCGCACGCCGGGATCGTCCTCGACCAGCAGGATGGTCTCGTGTCGGCCCTCGACCGAGTCCGGCGCCGTCTCGACTTCCTCCGCCTCCGGCTCGGCCGTGAGCCTCGGCAGGTAGATCTTCACCGTCGTGCCCTGGCCGAGCTCCGTGTAGATCTGCACATGTCCGCCCGACTGCTTGACGAAGCCATACACCTGGCTCAGACCCAGGCCCGTGCCGTGGCTGGTGTCCTTGGTAGTGAAGAAGGGCTCGAAGGCCTGGGCGGCGACCTCCTTGGTCATTCCGCCACCGGTGTCGGTGACGGCGATGACGATGTACTGGCCGGGCTCGACCTCTGCCTGCGCGGCATGATGCGGATCGAAATAGGCATTGGCGGTCTCGATCGTCAGCCGCCCGCCCTCTGGCATCGCATCGCGCGCGTTGACCGCCAGATTGAGGATCGCGTTCTCGAGCTGGTTGGGATCGGCCTGGGTGCGCCACAGGCCGGCGCCGCCGACCATCTGCACGGTGATGTGCTCGCCCAAGGTCCGGCGCAGCAGGTCGGACATGTTGGAGACGAGCTTGTTCGCATCCAGCGGTTTCGGGTCGAGCGGCTGGCGGCGCGAGAAGGCGAGCAGGCTCTTGGTCAGCGTCGCCGCGCGGTCGGCGCCGATGCGCGCGAACTTCGCCACCTTCTTGAGTTCGGCGGCATCGGCCTTGGCATCGATGCGGCGCTCGAGCCGGTCGAGGTTGCCGATGATGATGGTCAGCAGGTTGTTGAAGTCATGCGCGACGCCGCCGGTGAGCTGGCCGATCGTCTCCATCTTCTGGATCTGGCGGAGCGCGTCCTCCGCCTTCTCGCGCTCGACGATCTGGTCCTGCAGCTGGCGCGCGCGCTCGCGCAGCTCCTCGTTCACATGCGCCAGCGCCGACTGAGCCGCGCCGAGCACTGCGACCACTGCCGCCGCCATCAGCGTCAGCAGCAGGATCAGCGCATAGCGCGGCAGCCGGCTCGCAAGCGGCTCGATCGTCGAGAGAAGATTGACGGTGCCGATGACTTTCCCTTCGTGGCGTACCGGTACCGAGACCGCGACGCGGTCGCCGCCGACCGCGATGAGGGCAAGGCCCGCCGTCGCGGGCGGCCGGCTGTCGGAGGTACGGGCATAGCTGGCGAACAGTGCCCCCGTCTCGTCATAGACGGCGGCGGAGAGGATCTCGGGATTGGCGGCGAGCGCCTCGACATATTCGCGCGCCGCCGACACGTCGTCGAAGACGAGGGCCGCCGTCACCGTCGAGGCGAGGATCCCGGCGCTGACGCTGACCTCGCGTTGCTTCTGGTCGGTGTAGGCGCGTTCGATGAAGAAGGCGGCGGCGATCGCCGCCGCGATCAGCACGACTGCGGTCGCCGCCGCCAGTCTCGGCGCCACGCGCCAGAAGCGCGAGCTGGGCGGGAAGATGCGGGTCGGCATCCGCCTAGCTCCTCGGCCTGACGGCGACCGCGAGGCTCAGCACCTTCGAGCTGATCTCGAGCCCGCCCTGCGCCGCGGCGTGATCGTCGATCTCGAAGCGCACGCGGCTGGCGACGATGACGAAGTTGACGACGCCCTTCGCCCGCGCGTCGCGGATGCCGTCGGTGACCGTGAGCGTCGGCGTGCCCCCCACCGCATCCAGCACCTCCGCGGCGAGGCGGGGGTCGTTCGTCCCGACATAGAGGATATGGCAGGCGCGGCCGCGATCGACCGCGGCCAGGCGCCAGACGGCGATCGAGCGGGTGCCGATCACCTGGCCGGCGACCGCCTGGTCGAGCGTCGCCCCGAAAGAATCGCGACCGACGACGCAGAGATTGACCGGGCCGGTCGGCGTCTCGAAAGCATGCGCCGGCCAGGTGACGAAGGGGCCGAGCTTGTAGAGGAAGGTCGCCTTGACCGCGTATTCGAGCGAGGCGTCCTCCGCCCTCGACACGACCGGCGAAAGAAGCACGGAGAGCATGGCAACGGATAACGTACAGAATCTTTCGCACTTTCGGGAATGGTGGCTTCTTCTAGAGTGAAGGAGCAAACGATGAGCAGTGAGACTGCGATGGGCCAGGTGATCCAGATCGACGAGGCTCGGATCAGGGATCATCTGGGAGAGATGGTGCGCGGCACGGTCGAGGAGACGCTGAATGCACTCCTTGCGTCTGAGGCCGACCGTCTGTGCGGTGCGGGTCGCTATGAGCGCAGCGAAGCGCGGCAGGACAGGCGAGCCGGCAGCTACGATCGGACGCTGCAGACCAAGGCGGGAGACGTCAATCTCAAGATACCG
>Ga0194132_10010086_pt1 | contig 12707 bp, 8 predicted proteins | sample TA2KigOf80mmetaG_FD_148612 | JGI IMG/M metagenome (GOLD analysis project Ga0194132, IMG submission 148612) | Freshwater microbial communities from Lake Tanganyika, Tanzania - TA2015054 Kigoma Offshore 80m | ecosystem: Environmental > Aquatic > Freshwater > Lake | place: Tanzania: Lake Tanganyika... | reverse complement strand
TCTGGGCGACCCTACAATCTGCTGACCTTCCGCGACAGCACTTTGGTCAACAGCTCGGAGACTGCCAGGCCGAATGTTGTGGCGCTCGGAACACCAGGAAGTTTCCCTTCTCCGGACGGAGCCGTGGGACTGGCCCAGCCTCCGCTGGGCTCGGTGGGGAATCTTGGAAGAAACACTTACAGGACTTCACACTTCGCCTCGGTTGACCTGAGGCTCACGCGTCACGTCGCGATTGCAGAAAACCGGACGCTCGACCTCAGCATGGACGCTTTCAATCTTTTCAACCGGGTGAATGTGCGCGAGGTAGACAACTCCTTCACCCAAAGCGGCAGGCCGGTTGCGGCTTTTGCTCCTCGGCAGATCCAGTTTAGTGTGAAGTTCTTCTTCTGATCAGCCAGGCGGGCGAGCGGCAACTTCGACAGGGATCTTGGAGAAGATCTCATCGCTCAACACAACGGCAATGACGCTCTTCAGTTTGGTGGCCGCACGGTGCGAGGCGGCGAGGGTTTTTGCAGTGAGAATCGGAGACCCGATTCCCAGTTTCAGTAGACCGAGTGGATCGATCTCGCCGGTCTCTCGGATGGCAAGATTTAGGTCCGCAATCTTACGGTCGAGCGAATCGGAAACGACCCGAATCACCACAACTGGAATGCCGGCTTGGTTGGCCGCGGCCACAATCTCGTAGCTCTCCATGTCTACCACTTCAGCGCCGGATTTTGCCAGCTCCAGCTTTTCGGCCTTCGAAACAGCGACCCGTGGCGAGGAGATACCCAGCGTCGATCGGCAGAGAAAGCCACGGGCGTTGAGCCGATTCTTGAAGTGCTTGGCGATGGCTGCAGGGCATTCAAGGCGATCTCTCTTGGAAGTGGAAAGGCACGCAGAGTAAAGGATGACGTCCCCTTCATTGCTTGTGCGGCTGAGGCTCCCGCAAGATCCTGCCACAATAACGGCGTCTGGCCTGCGGCCAGCACTCGCGTTGGCTCCGAAGGACTGCAGAGCCGATGCCGCCTTCAAACTGGCAGGCTTGGGACCGATCCCGGTAATGAACAGGGCGACATCGTTCACCCCGACTCTTCCACTTCGCCAGGCGGAAGGGATGCCTTCGGACGGCTTCAGCAAACTCGCCAGCGGCGCTCCTTCCGATTGTGACGCGGCGAAGACGTAGACAAGGCTCATCGGGTTTCCTTCCACCGGTGGAAGCTGAATCCTTGGCTCCAGAGGAAGGATGAAGTATAGCAGTGCGACCAACGCACAGAAGATGAGGAAGAGAGATTTCTTGGATCGGATGAGTTTCATCAGCCAATCATTCATCAGCAGGAAGAACCGATGATACCGTGTCGGCAGGTCTTCCAAAACATATTCATCGTAATGAGCGGTGAGAGGCGTTGCGTCCAGGGATTGCTGGACCTCTTCTGGATAGTGTGCACAGTCGCTCTCCTCTTTCCACCTCAGCGCCTTCCTGCGGACGTCACTGAGGCCGACCGTTTGCTTCGTGAGGCGGATCGCCTGGCCTGGCTCGACAACTGGGACAAAGCCGGTCCTCTCTATGAACAGGCTGAAGTGCTGTACAGACAAACCGGCAATACCGGAATGTCACTTCACGCCAGGATTGGCCGCATTCAAGCCACGATGCAAAGTCGTTTCTTGCCTGACCTCTCACGCGAATTGGCCAGAGACATCGAGCAGCCAGCGATCCAGAACGACCCGCGACTGAAACTGCGCTGGCTTGTCGCCAAGGCAGAGGTGGACATTGAGATCGATCCGCCTGCTGCACAACGGGCCTGGGAGGAGGTCCAGAAGATTGCCACTCAACTGGGCGACAAAGCCTGGGAAGCCAGAGCTCAAGGACGGCTGGGCTACATTGCCTTCTTCCAAGGAGACATTTACCAGACCCAGGAATTGCTCCGCGAGGCCCTGTACGCGGCGCAATCCCTGGGCGATGTAGGAGCTCAGATCTGGTACGCAACCAACATCGGAAACGGACTGGGAGAACTGGGTCTGCACGACCAGGCGCTCAAGTTCCTCGACGAAGCCTTCAAAATGGCCGAAAGTCGTCCCGAAGCGGGCTTCCCTTACCGTGCCGTTACTGGAAAAGCCCGCGCACTTGCGGAACTGAAGAGCCGAGCCGAAGCTCGGAACCTCTTAGAAAGCAGACTGAAGGAATTGAGGGCGTCGAGAAGGCGCCTGGATGAAGCGTGGTACCTGATTCTGCTCGCTCGATTGGCAGCGCAGGAGAACAACCTGCCATTGGCAATCTCTTATCTGGAGACGACCCGGAATCTTTGCACTGAGGGAGGACTTCACCACACTCTGGCCTGGAGCATGTTTGAGCTGGCGAAAGCCTATCGCGACCATGGGAATCTCCAGAAAGCAGAAGAGCGGGCAAACCTGGCGATGACTTCTATGAAGCAGGTCCAGGACAAATATCACCTGCCGCAGTACCTCGCGCTCTTGGCTGAATTGGTCGCCAAGCGCGGGCGATTCCGGGAAGCTGATGAATTGCTCTCACAAGCAACCGATGCAACCGAAGCGATGCTGGCGAACGTTCCAAGCACGTTTTCAAAGACGGCACTCATTGCCACCATGAGCGGCATTTACGTGGGCCACTTTGCTCTGGCAGTAGAGTATTTGAAGGACAAGCCGCGCGCATTTGAGATTCTGGAACGGGCAAGGGGAAGGGCGGCCGCCGACAACATTCGCAGCCACTCGCTCAAAGCACCGAAGCCGGACGAAAGAACCCGAGCGCTGGAAAAGGAAATTAGCCAGATTCAGACACGCCTGCAATTCACAAGTTTGACGAGCAAGGAAGACAGGGAGGCGCTCCTTGACCAACTCTGGAGGGTGAAGGAAAGGCTAAACTCGATTCCCGAGCCACGTACTCGTTTCCAGGAACTGACGGTTCGCAGTCGGCCGGTAACGATGGAAGAGGTACGCCAAGTGTTGCGGCCAGACGAAGTGCTGCTCGAATATGTGCTGAGCGAGCCAAGCTCCTATTGCATCGTGGCGAACGGGAAGAGCTTCGACATCGTGCCGCTGGCAGGCCGCAGAAGAATCGAGGCGTTGGTCGATGGGTACCTGTCCGATGTGCGTGCTCTGAAGCCAAGTAAGGAGAGAGCCAGTCAACTCTACTCGCTGCTGCTTCGTCCCACGCTGAGCGGGCACAGAGAAACGAAACGGCTCACAATCGTTCCGGACGGCAAACTCCACCTGCTGCCCTTCGACTCGCTCATCGATTCAAAGGGCCGGTATGTGCTCGAAACCTATGCAATTTCCGTTGCTCCGTCAGCCACCGTCTACCAGGTGCTGAATACCCTCCAGAAATCGGAACCGGCGGATTTGCCATTGCTGGGCGTTGGAGGCGTCCCCTATGGTCAGGATTCGGCGGTCGAGGCGAAGCAGACTTCGAGCTTACGGCCTCTCCGCGGATTATCTGATCTGGATCTCAGCCGCCTTCCCCTGCTGCCCGGCTCTGGCGAAGAGGTCAACGCCGTCGCCAGGATCGCAGGCGATCAGGCTGTGGTGCTTGCAGGAACGAGCGCCAGCAAAGAGGCATTTCTTTCGCAATCCATCTCGCGCTTCAAGATCTTGCATTTTGCAACACATGCCATCTCCGATCGGACTTTCCCCGACAGGTCCTCGCTCGTTCTATGGAAAGACCCGAATTCTGACGTGGATGGCCTGCTGCAGGAGCGGGACATTCGCCAGCTGAGTCTCAATTCCGATCTGGTGGTTCTTTCAGCGTGTGACATTGGCTCCGGTCGATTGCAGGGACAAGAGGGCATGCTCAACCTGGTGCGCTCTTTCTTCTATGCGGGGGCGCGCACCGTGGTTGCCAGTCTCTGGGAGACGGACGATCTGGCCAGCAAGGCTCTCATGACCGGGTTCTACTCGCATTTGGTGAGTGGCAGTGACAAGGCAGGTGCTCTCAGGCAAGCAAAGCTGGACGTGTTAACTCGCTTCGGAAAGAACTCCCCCGTGTTTCACTGGGCAGGGTTTCTGACGTTTGGCGAAGGGCGCTCGACCGTTCAATTGGTGGGCGAGCGCGCAGGGCAGTAGCGGCTGAAACAAGGAGCAGATCTCGACGGGCGAATCTTCCCTATGGTCGATTTCTCAACGAACCGTCCTCCCTTCTGGATGTCCGACACCGATCGCTTTGGGAGGCCCGTTCCTCCGAGCTTGCTGGGAATTGCCCAGCTCGTCTGGCCTCGCGTCCTCTGGATCACAGAACGGGAGCTCAAAGACACGGCGCGAGCCGCAGAGATTCTGGACCGCGCGGTGCGTGTAGTGGCAAGGATCATACACCGCAGGGGGCCGCAGGCAGGCATTCTCGATCCGGAATCGTATCTCTATTGGGTGGCGGCGCGGATTCTTTACCGGAACATCGAACGCGAGAAGATGATTCAGTTCATCGACGACCTCGAACCGATTCTGCATCCACCCACGGTGGCGTATCGCAATCGTCTCTCTGGAACCGAGAAGAAGATCCTCATCAACCAGGTCGTGCGTTACATGGACCGCCGGACACGTGGGATCTTCTTATTACGCTCGTCAGGCCACTCATGGGAACAGATTGGAGATCTTCTCGGGGTCTCGGCTAACAACGCCGCGGTCACCTACCACGCAGGCATACAAAGGACTCGGCACCGCATTTTCCGATCGAGGCCGGGCAGGTCGAAACCGGCCGCTAGCGGAGCGAGGTAGCAGCATGCCTTTACCAAAACCCATAAAGATGCTCTCACAGAAAGAAGAAAAGGAGTTGCTCCGCGCCGGTGAAGAACTCTTCCGAACGGGGTTCCCAAATCCGGACCGTTTGGGTTGTCCGGGAACGGAGACTCTAAGAACCCTGGCCTTCAGAAGCCAGAGCCTGCCGTTGTCAGACCGCACCCGCACCATCGACCACATGACGTGCTGCTCTCCGTGCTTCTCGGAGTTCTCCTCCTTTGCAGCTCAGGCCCGGCAACGCAAACGGCTGGCAGTGATTGGACTCTGCGCCGCTTTATTCCTAACGCTAAGCCTGGCAGCCTGGCTCGCCGTCACCCAATGGCGCTCGAAGCCGAGTGAGACGATTACTCACAAGCCTCCATCAACGGTTCCAGAAAGGAAACCACAGGAGGGGAAGACCCCAGAACCACAGCAGCAAGAGCAGACTCCCCAAGTCGTCCGTCAGCAACCCGAACCGAAGATCTACAGAGACGTGATTCTAGACGTGAGAGACCAGTCCGTTTCGCGGGGAGAAGCTCCAAGGCCACGTCAAAAACCGTACCCCACAATTCCACGAGGGCTCCTCAACCTCTCGATCTACCTTCCCTTCGGCAGCGAAGCCGGGAAGTACCACATCAGGATTTACAAAGATCCAAGTAAGCCCCTGTTGACCACAACAAGCGTAGCGAGAATCCGCAACGGCATCACAATCGTCCAGATCAAAGTAGACACCAGCCAGATGTTGCCCGGCCAATTTGTCTTATACAGTCGCCCCGAGAACTGGACATCCGGCTACCAGTACACGTTCTTGTTAGTGCAGTAGAGAAACACTTGGAAGATTCATCAGAACCCAACTGCCTCAAGGAACACGTGGAAGTGCAGCCAGTTCATCTGCTATTCTTAGCACGGTTTTTCTTTCCAAGTTGAGTTCATCTACACATCAAAGCGATTGGAACGAACTGCGCAGATGGCGCGACTCGAAGACCTCACCCGTGGTGCATCGGTAAAGGGAATTCTCCCTGATTGTCTCGTCACCGTAGTGAGCGTGCAGTGGTTTGGTTCGGAGGCTCTGGAACTCACCTACAAAACCCCGGATGGCAAGGTCGCGAACGAACTTCTCTACCGGCACGACGAGCCACGAATTGAAGTGGTTGAGCATGGCCGGCCCTGGAGTTTCGACGGCGACGGCGGCCTTTTCCGCCTTGTTTCCGAGGCACACCGCATCCGGCTGGCTCACCTCTTCGACCCAGTATTGGCCGTCCACACCTCCGTGGTCGAGCCGCTGCCCCACCAGATCACGGCGGTGTATGAATCCATGCTGCCGCGCCAGCCGCTACGTTTCCTGCTGGCCGATGACCCCGGTGCGGGCAAGACGATTATGGCCGGGCTTCTCATGAAGGAGCTGATAGCACGAGGCGACTTGCAGCGTTGTCTTGTCGTCTGTCCCGGCAGCCTAGCTGAACAGTGGCAAGACGAGCTGTATCGGCGGTTTCATTTGCCCTTCGAGATCCTCACCAATGACAAGCTGGAGGCAGCTCGAACCGGCAACTGGTTCCTGGAGACAAACCTCGTCATCGCCCGGCTCGACAAGCTCTCACGCAATGAGGATGTACAAGAGAAACTCAAGGCGCCCGATTGCCGCTGGGATCTCATCGTCTGCGACGAAGCGCACAAGATGTCAGCCACCATCTTTGGTGGAGAAATTAAATACACCAAACGCTACAGGCTTGGGCAGCTTCTCTCCACTCTCACCCGGCACTTCCTTCTCATGACGGCAACGCCCCACAATGGCAAAGATGAAGATTTTCAACTCTTCATGGCATTGCTGGATGGTGACCGCTTTGAGGGCCGGTTCCGCGATGGAGTGCACACGGTAGATGTTTCCGACCTGATGCGCCGGATGGTGAAAGAGACGCTTCTCAAGTTTGACGCCACGCCCCTCTTTCCTGAGAGGATCGCCACTACTGTTCCCTACAAGTTGTCCGATGCCGAGGCACGGCTTTACAAAGAGGTCACGGACTACGTTCGGGAAGAATTCAACCGTGCCGAGGCTCTCCAGAATGACAAGCGTGCCGGTACCGTTGGCTTCGCCCTCACCATCCTGCAGCGCCGCCTGGCCTCGTCGCCCGAGGCCATATACCAGTCCCTGCGCCGGCGCCGCGAGCGCCTCGACAGTCGTCTACGCGAGATGGAACTGCTCCAGCGTGGAGCCTCGGTCTCACCGGTTCCGGCCTCCATTGCACCACTGCTAGACGACGAAGATGTCGAGGACCTGGAAGACGCTCCGGACAATGAAGTTGCAGCCGCTGAGGAAGAGATTCTCGACCAAGCCACCGCCGCCCGTACGATTGCTGAACTGAAGGCCGAAATCGAAACGCTCAAAAGACTAGAATCTCTGGCGCTCTCCGTCCGCCGTAGCGGGGAGGACAGAAAGTGGCGGGAACTCGCCAGCCTGCTCGGTGAAATTTTCACGCCCGCAGCCATTGCCAATCAGATCGCCGAAACTGCGCCTTCCTATGGTGCCGACCCAACCCCACGCCCCGTGCCATCGCCCCATCAGAAGCTAGTTCTCTTCACTGAGCACCGTGACACCCTCAACTACCTGGAGAACCGCATCACCACGCTTCTGGGCAGAAGAGTGGCGGTGGTTATCATCCACGGCGGCATGGGTCGCGAGGACCGGATGAAGGCTCAGGAATCGTTCCGGCACGACCCCGAAGTACAGGTGCTGCTCGCTACCGACGCGGCCGGCGAGGGCATCAACCTGCAACGCGCACACCTTATGGTCAACTACGACCTGCCCTGGAATCCAAACCGCATCGAGCAACGTTTTGGCCGCATCCATCGAATCGGCCAAACTGAGGTATGCCATCTGTGGAACCTGGTTGCCGAGGAGACGCGAGAGGGCGAGGTCTACCGCATCCTGCTCGACAAGCTTAATGAAGCGCGCAAGGCGCTCGGCGGCCAGGTATTCGACGTGCTAGGCAAGCTGCAGTTCGAGGGCAAACCACTACGCGAGCTGTTGATTGAGGCGGTCCGCTACGGCGAGCAACCGGACGTACGGGCGCGTCTTACGAGGGTAGTGGCCAATGCGGTTGACCGAAGCCAGCTCGAAAACCTGCTTGAAGAGCGCGCCCTCGCGCACGATGCCATGGATGCGAGTCGGGTTCGCCGTATTCGCGAGGAGATGGAGCGTGCCGAGGCCCGCCGCTTGCAACCGCACTACGTCGAGTCCTTTTTTCTCGAAGCGTTCCAGCGACTGGGCGGGACGGCCAAACAACGCGAGCCTCGCCGCTACGAAGTGACACACGTCCCGGCGCCGGTTCGCAACCGCGACCGCCTCATCGGCATCGGAGAGCCGGTGCTGCCCCGCTACGAACGGATCGCTTTTGAGAAGCCGCTGGTAGCTCCTCCGGGCCTGCCGCTTGCGGCCTTTGTCTGTCCTGGCCATCCATTGCTTGATGCCGCCATCGACCTTACGCTGGAACGCCATCGAGACCTTCTGCGCCGGGGGACAGTTCTGGTGGACGAACGTGACCCGGGCACCGAGCCTCGCATGCTCTTCTATTTGGAGCATGCCATCCAGGATGCCAGCCTTACCCGCTCGGGAGAGAGGCGCGTCGTTTCCAAGCGGATGCTGTACATAGAGCTTGATAAGGCCGACAACACGCAAGGCCTGCGTTACGCGCCTTACCTCGACTACCGGCCACTTGCTGCAGATGAGCCCAATGTGGAAGTTCTGCTCGCCCGACCCGAATGCGCCTGGATTAATCGTGAACTGGAGCAGCAGGCACAGGGCCACGCAGTGTCCCAAGTGGTGCCTGAGCATCTTTCAGAAGTGCGCGCGCGCAAACTGGAACTCATAGCCAAGACCGAGGCCGCAGTCAAAGACCGGCTCACCAAGGAAATCAGCTACTGGGACCACCGCGCCGAGCAGCTTAAGCTTCAGGAACAGGCGGGCAAACCCAATGCGCGGCTCAACTCTGGCGAGGCGCGCAAGCGAGCCGATGCCCTGCAAGCCCGCCTTGAAAAACGCATGGACGAGCTAAAGCTGGAGGCTCAGATCTCACCATTGCCGCCAGTCGTCCTCGGGGGCCTCCTGGTAGTACCGATGGGACTCATAGCCCTGATCACAGGTCGCCCGGTCACCGCTCAGGCTGCAACCACTGATAAGCAAGCTGTGGCGGCGCGCGCTCGCGAGATCGTGATGGAGATCGAGAGACGCCTCGGGTTCGAGCCGACCGACAAAGAAAGAGACAAGCTCGGCTACGACATCGAAAGCAGGGTGCCGGGCACTGGGAAGCTGCGTTTCATTGAGGTAAAGGGGCGAGACGCCAGTGCTGACACCATCACTGTCACCAAGAATGAGATTCTCTATTCACTGAACAAGCCGGAGGACTTCATTCTGGCGATCGTCGAGTTCCGGGAAGACAGCACACATCGAGTCCACTACATTCGATGCCCCTTCCGTCGCGAGCCGGATTTCGGGGTGACGAGTGTGAACTATGATTTCGCCGAGCTTCTGGAACGAGCGGAGGCTCCCCGATGACTCCGCCCTTCCGTGTTTTTGTCAGTTCGGTGCAGAAGGAGCTCGAAGATGAGCGTTTGATCGTTCAGAACCTGCTGTACACCGACCCCTTCCTCTCTGCCCACACCCTGCCGGTGCTCTATGAGTTTGAACCAGCCTCGCCCGACAAGGCCTTGGAGGGCTGCCTCAAGGCTCTTGATACCTGCCAGGTTTACGTGCTGATCGTTGGTACTCAATATGGAGCTCGCGTCGGCAAGCTTTCGATCACCCATACCGAATACCGTCGTGCGAAGGCTGAGAAACTGCCGGTTCTCGCTTTCATCAAGGGCGACCGTCATGTGAAACGCGAAGCGGGGACGGATGTCCTGCTTAAGGAACTGGATGCCGACGGCTTCAAGTACAAGCGGTTCGCCAATGTCATCGAGCTGCAAAAGGAGATCCGCGCGGCCCTGGTGAAGCTGCTGCGGGACCGCTTCGGCATCGTCCCGACGAGCGATGAAAACGAGATCGCCCGGCAGACCATTGAAGCCACGTCCACGTTCGAGTCACAGCCTCTAACGCGGCTTGGATGGAACCACCTCGATCACGAGGTGCTGCGTCGGCTGATTGTCGTCGCGGAATCAAGACGCACAGAGAAGATCGTTCAGAAGCAGTTACTAGCCGGCGGTTTGTTACGGGGACTCTTGTGGCAAGACTCGGCCTCGGGTCTGCACTATGCCACGGCCGCAGGCATTGTCCTGCTCGGTAAAGACCCTTCGGCGGTATTCCCTCAATGCCGCATTCTGGCCGACGCCTTTAGGGGTGGGGAGGCCGATGGTGACCCGCGGGACCACGAAGATATTCGCGGCCCCATGCCGCTGGCCATTGACCGTGCTCTTGGCTTCATCGATCGCAACACCCGCCATCCCATGCGAATCGTCGGTCTCAATCGGGTGCAGCTCGATGAGTATCCCCAAGAGGCGCTCCGTGAGGCCTTGGTTAACGCAGTGGCCCATCGCCAATATGAGGACGCTGGACGCAAGATCATATTGGAAGTCTTTGCCGACCGAGTGATCATCTCAAGCCCGGGTTTGCCGCCCGCACCCATTACCATCGATCGTCTGCGTAAGGGAACCTACCGGCCTTGTTCACGAAACCCGGTTTTGGCCCAATGCCTTTCCTATTTTCACCGCATTGAAGAGCGCGGCAGTGGCTTCCGGCGGATGCGGGACCAGATGCTTGACCACGGTTTGGACCAGCCTCTTCTTGGTACCGACACCGGGTACTTTCAGGTGACGTTTCCAGGACCGGGCGAGAACCTCGAACGGCTCCAGGTACCCGAGAAGCACCTCGTAGTGACGCCGTCGGTCGAGGCGCAACTGAACGAGCGGCAACGCAGGATGCTGCTGTGGCTCGCAGAAGGCAGGGAACTTACCAGCCGTCAATGTGAAGCAGAATTTGGGGTGACCCGTCCGATTACGGCCGGCGATTTCGGGAAACTGGTTGAACTGGGCTTGGCTGAGAAGGTGGGAGCTGGGCGGTCGACCCGATACCGCCTTAAGAGAGGAGTGAATCGTTAAGTAATCGTAAAGTCGTCGAGGCTAATCGTAAACTTGTGTGAGACACCGATCGGTGTTTCCTGAGTGCGAAGTGAGAACGACGAACAATGGCATCCGAACAATGGGTCGAAGAGCTCAAAGCTCGAATTGAGCGCGTGAAGAACTTAGACAAGGAAAAGTTGATTGCTCCCCCTGCATGCGGTGAGGTTAACTTCGAAGGAGATCTCGAATGCCGATGCCGGCAACCGTGAAACAAGTCTTTGACCCACTGTACAACAACGTAGCGGCGGCATTCATAACATGGAAGATATTTAGACAGCTATTTATTCACAGTAAGGAGAGAACCAAGTTACTAAATGATGTTGGAAAGGGATTCTTTTCCGTTGTTCAGGACTTGCTCAGAGACTCTACGTTCATGACCCTCGCTCGGATGACTGATCCGGCACGCAGCATGGGTTGTGACAACCTGACGCTGAAACAACTGCAAAAGAAAATCAAGGACTCGGGAGATGTGACGTTCGCGAACAGTATGAATGCAGACATCACTCAAATTCAGACCGCGAACGCCGCTATTCGACAGTGGAGAAACAGGCGCTTGGCCCATTCAGACCTCCAAACAGTTCTGACTTTTTCCTCAGCACCTCTCCCAGGCGTTTCCAGCGCAGATGTCAGGGCCATCCTCGCTCAGATCGCAAATCTGATGAATCGCGTCGCTGTCCATTTTGCTGAAAACACGACTGCCTATCAGGGTAGCTATTCTAATGGTGATGGAAATCACATTGCTTCGGTACTGCAATCTGCGAAAGAGCACGACGAAAAACAGCTCGAAGCTCTCAAGAGAAAATTGGTGCCGAAGAAGAAGTAGTCGTTCCACTTCGGTCCCGCACGAATGCGTATCAAGAGAAAGCTAAACGAAGTCGCGCTGCCGCCGGAGGCACTAAAAGGCTTCGGCGCGGTCAGCAGAACTGGGAAAGTTGTTCACGACATGTGGAACATTAACGCAGTCATTGCCAGTCAGAACGAGATTGAATGGCATAAGCCTGTCGAAGGGAACACGCAGCACGACGGGATCAAGGTGAGCTTTTCCCTTCCTGGCCAAGAGCAATGGCAAGAGACAGAGGCCGTGAAGTTCGTCCAGAGCTGCCTCAAGAACAACTCCGTAGCTTGGATAGGACCCGGACCTAGAGAATGGGTCTTTGATTTGCAAGAACTGAAGAATGAACATGAAGAACTGGCTCACCTGGATTGGCTTGTTCCGAAAATTGCCGCCGCTCCAAAGCTTGAATCGAAACAGCATCCGAACGAGGGATTGCACCGACGCCCCTGGGGAGGTCCGACGTATACAAGCTGGCTAGCCTTTTATCTTGAGCGCGAGGTCGCCCAGGCGTCCTTTTTGAGTTCCCCCAATAAGTTCTGGGAATTGATTCACCCTAAGATTACGGCAATTGCCAGAACTCGCTTCGAATCAAACCATCCAGCTGACGCGGTAGAGGCAGCTTTCAAGGAAATTAACGCTACAGTCAAAACGACCGTCAAAGACCTCACTGGTGAAGAGCTTGACGGGGCGGTGTTGATGGGAAGGGCATTTTCCCCGCAAAAACCAATTCTTAAGGTCGCTGACCTAACGACTATTTCTGGGCAGGACATACAAAAGGGGTACCTTCAGATTTTCTCAGGCTCAATGACAGCGATTCGAAATCCGAAGGCGCATGACAACCTAGCGATCGATTCGCTCAGGGCGATTCATCTTTTGTTCCTCGCCAGTCTTTTGATGCACAAATTGGATGAGGGAAAGGATCTTAAAGAGCGTGTGATATGAAAGATTGGCCGGACTGGACAGACAAGGAGTTGGCTGATGAAGCCCAAACGGGACTGCGCGGTCAAGGTGCGACCGTTGAGATGATGCGCCGCCTTAAGGATTCTCTTTTGGAGGCCCAGAA